>Ga0116216_10003380_pt1 | contig 10400 bp, 9 predicted proteins | sample Sb_taG_11_FD_89696 | JGI IMG/M metagenome (GOLD analysis project Ga0116216, IMG submission 89696) | Peat soil microbial communities from Weissenstadt, Germany - Sb_50d_3_AS metaG | ecosystem: Environmental > Terrestrial > Soil > Wetlands > Peat | place: Germany: Weissenstadt | collected 2010-09-21
GCCATTATTGCTACCTCCTGTCCATCTTTAGAGTTCTAATTCTTGGTCCCGAAGTTTATTTTAGTCAAGTATATGACCCATCATATTATCGGATTGTTCTTTAACTCTACAGACTGACCCTCCCACCCCAGAAAAGCGCGAGGCAGCGCAGCTTTTTTGCGGCACCGCCCCGTTCGAGCCATTAGATGGAGCTAAAGCCCCTGATTTATCTAGTTAATTCGCTTACGGAGCAGGCTGACCATCGGGTCGATGCCGAAGAAATCTCTGTCCACCGCGCCCATGTTGATGCACCAGCATGCGCAGTCGCGCGTGTTCTGCCTGTGCATAGCAATGCGCGGAGCCGTTATTGTTCCGAACTATTCGTAGCGCAGAGCGTCGATGGGGTGTAGCAGGCTCGCTTTGCGCGCCGGGTAATAGCCGAAGAAAACTCCCACCGCCGCCGAAAAGATGAAACCGCCCGCCACCGCCGTCGGCGAAACCAGCGTCGGCCATTGCGCCAGCGCTGAAATCAGCTTCGACACCAGTATGCCCAGGATTATCCCCGCCAGCCCGCCCATCGCCGACAGCAGCATCGCCTCCACCAGAAACTGCAACATGATGTGGATGCGGCGCGCGCCGATCGCCATACGGATTCCTATCTCGCGCGTGCGCTCCGTCACCGACACCAGCATGATGTTCATGATTCCGATTCCGCCCACCAGCAGCGAAATCGACGCCACCGCCAGCAGCAGCATCGTCATCACCTGCGTGGCGCTCTCGGACGCCGCCGCTATTTCGCTGAGATTGCGCACCGTGAAGTCGTCATCCTGTTTCGGCTGGATGTGATGGCGCTCGTGCAGCAGTCGCGTGATTTGCGTGACCGCGCTGTCCACCTGCTCGGAGCTGCTCGCCTTGATGATCATCGTATTCACGACGCCGGTGATTTTTGGAGCGCTCCCGAATGCGCTGGTCGTTGCGGTGCTCGAGCTGTAAACCGAATTGGTCGTCGGTACCGAGGCGTAAGGATTGGTCGCGCTTGCCGTGGCTACCGCCGCGGCGACGGCCGCCACCACCGCCGCCGACGGGGCCGACACACCCAGCACTTTGCGCTCTGCGGTGTTGAACGGCACGATTACCACGTCGTCCTGATCCTGCCCGTAACTCGACTGTCCCTTGACCGACAGCACGCCGATTACTTTCATCGGAGAGTTCTTCACCCGAATCTTCGCGCCGACCGGATTCTGTCCCTCACCGAACAGGTTGTTCACCACCGTCTGTCCGAGCAGGCATACTGCCGCGCCCGCCTTTTCCTCCGAATCGGTGAAGATGCGTCCGATCGACGGCGGCCAGTCGCGGATCGCAAAATAACTCGAAGTCGTCCCCTGGATGTTGGTGCTCCAGTTGCGATTTCCCGCGACCACTTGCGCCACCTGCCGATCCATGTACGACACCAGCGCCACCGGCCCTCCGCCATGCGCAATCGCCTGCGCATCGCCGACCGTAAGCGTGGAATTGCTGCCCATCCCCGCGCGCGCGCCGTTGGCAGTCGTCGCGCCCGGCAGCACCACCACCAGGTTGGTGCCGAGGCTGTTGATTTGCGCCTCCACCGACGCTCGCGCCCCGTCGCCCACCGCCACCATCGTGATCACCGCCGCGACGCCGATGAAAATACCCAGCATCGTGAGCGCCGCGCGCAGCTTGTTGCGCTTGATCGCGCGACCCGCCGCTACCATCGCCATGCTGCCAAACGTCCACGCCTCGTCCACCAGCGATGCCGATCGATCCGCCATCTCCGGCGCCGCCGCATTGCCGTCCGCGCCGCTACGCACGCCGGCGCCGTCTTTTCGCGTATCCGAGATGATCACGCCGTCGCGAAACGTCACGACCCGGTCCGCGTAGGCCGCCACGTCGGGATCGTGCGTCACCACGATCACCGTGATTCCCTGTTCGCGATTGAGCTTGGTGAGCACCTCCATTATCTCGGCCGAGTTGGTCGAGTCGAGATTGCCGGTCGGCTCGTCGGCGAGCAGGATCGACGGGCGATTCACCAGCGCGCGCGCGATCGCCACCCGCTGCTGCTGCCCGCCTGAGAGTTGATTCGGATGGCTCTGCTCGCGGCCCGCCAGCCCGACCAGTTTCACCATCTCGGCCGCGCGGCTCTCTGCGTCCGAGGTCCACGCCGAATAGAACAGCGGCAGTTCGACGTTCTCCAGCGTCGAGGTTCGCGACAGCAGGTTGAAGTTCTGAAACACGAACCCGACTCGCCGGCTGCGGATCGTCGCCAGCTCCGACTCGTTCAGTTGCGCGACGTCCTCGCCCTCCAGGATGTAGCGGCCGCTGGTGGGCCGGTCCAGGCATCCCAGCATGTTCATCAGCGTCGATTTGCCCGAGCCCGACGCACCCATCACTGCAACGAACTCGCTCCGATCGATCGTAAGGTTCACCCCGCGCAGCGCGTTAACCTCAATGTCGCCAAGCGCGTAGGTCTTGGTCAAATCGACCAGTTCAATCACTCTTTTCATCGGATAGCCGCCTGCCTAGTGGGGCATGTGCACCATCCCGGATATTCCACCGCCGCCGCCGGCGTGCGGCGCAGACGATCCCGCCCCGCGAACTTCGTCCGTCACCACACGATCGCCCGCGTGCACGTCGCCTTCTGCGACTTCGACCCAAGTTCCGTCGCTGAGCCCGGTGGTGATCGTGACCGGTGTGACTTTGCGATTCTCGAGCACCCAGACTCGGGTCTGTTGGCCTGGCGCTCCGTCAAGCGCCGCGGAATCCGCCGGCGGTTCTCCGGCCGGCGCAAAGCGCAGCGCGTCGATCGGAACGCGCACTGCCTTGGCTTTTGACGCCGTCACGACGTTCACATTCGCCGTCATCCCCGGCTTCAGCAGCAGCTCGGGATTTTCCACGGCCACCACCACGTCGTAGGTCACCACGTTTTGAACCGTGATCGGCGCCTGCCGAACTTGGGCAACCACGCCCTCGAAATCGCGGTCGGGAAACGCGTCCACCCGAAACGTCGCCTTCTGCCCTTCCTTGACGTAGCCGATATCGGACTCGCTGGCGTTCGAGTCCACCTGCATCTTGGTCAAGTCCTGCGCGATCAAAAACAGCGTCGGCGTCTGAAAGCTCGCCGCCACCGTCTGGCCCACATCGACGTTGCGCGAGACCACCGTGCCGTCAACCGGCGACACGATATTGGTGTAGTTCAGGTTTAACTCGGCCGCTTTCACGTTGGCCGTTTGCTGCTGGATATTGGCGTGATCGAGCTTGACCTGCGCCACATCCATCTGCCATGCGCTGTACGACGAATCCAGCGTGTCCTTCGAGACCGAGTCTTCCTTGTACAGCGCCTGGTCGCGATCGTAGGTGACTTTCTTGTAGTTGAGGTCGGCGCTATCCTTGCCCAGTTGCGCTATCGAGTTCGCCAGCGTCGCATGAGCAATATCGACCGTCACCTGGTAGGGCCGCGGGTCAATTTTCGCGATTAGTTCCCCTTTTTTCACCGGCGCGTTGTAGTCTTTGTAAATTGCGGTGATCGGTCCCGACACGTAAGTGCCGAGCTGCACCGTGATGACCGGATTGACCGTTCCAGTCGCCGTGACCGACCGCACGATCGGCCCCTCTGTGACCTGGGCGGTAACGATCCGTGTCCCGGACGAACTCCGGCCAAGGAAATACCAGGCGCCTACGACTACGATGATCGCGGCGGCCGCGAGCATCCACACGCTATTTTTTCTGCTGGACAATTTCATGGGTGATGTTCAATCATTATAACGATCATTCATCGCTTTCCAACGAAAAACAAAAAACGAAAAACGAAAAGTGACAAAACACACTCGTGCGTCTGTTAGACGTAACTCCGCCGCGGAAGTTTCGCGTAACTTGACAGTCATGACCAAGCAACAGCAGCCGCCGCCCTTGGCGGGAATAAAAGTTGTCGATCTGACGAGGTATTTCGCCGGTCCGTTCTGCACGCAGATACTCGGCGATTATGGCGCCGAGATTTTCAAGATCGAGCCGGTCGAAAATCCGCGCGGCGAGCTGGGCGCAATCAAAGGTCCCGACAACTACTTCTTTCTCTCCGCCAATCGATCCAAGAAGAGTCTGCGCCTCGCCATCAAAAAACCCGAGGGGCGCGAAATCCTGATGCGCCTGATCGACGCCGCCGACGTGGTCGTCGATAACTTCCGGCCCGGCGTCATGCAAGCGCTCGAGCTTGACTACGAAACGCTCGCGATACGCAATCCGCGCATCATCACCTGCTCCATCTCGGGCTTCGGCTCGACCGGGCCGCTGCGCGATTTCCCCGGCTTCGATCAGATAGCGCAGGGGATGTCGGGGCTGATGAGCGTGACCGGTACCGCCGAGAGCGGGCCGACCCGCGTCGGCATCGCTATCTGCGATCTGCTCGGCGGAATTTTTTCCGCGCAAGGCATCCTGCTCGCACTCGAAGCGCGCCATCGCGACGGCCGCGGCCAGCGCGTCGAGACTTCGCTGCTCGAATCCATAGTCAGCATCCTGACCTGGTCGGCGGGAATTTATTTCGAAACCGGCAAGTCTCCCGCGCCCGCCGGCAATCATCATCCGCTGGTGTCGCCCTACGGCACGTTCGATGCGTCCGATCGGCCGTTCAACATCGCATGCGGGAACGAGCTGATGTGGCAAAACCTCGTCGCCGCAATTGGACGGCCGGAACTCGCCGCTGACGAACGATTCAAGACCAGCGCGCGGCGGTTGAAAAATCGCGCCGCGTTGACCCTGGAAATAAATCGCGCCCTCGCCCCGCATCCCGCGGAGCATTGGATCCAATTGTTCAATCGCGAGGGCATCCCGGCGGGCCCGATTCTCACCATCGAGGAAATGTTCAAGCATCCGCAGACCGCGGCCCGCCAGATGCTGCTCAGGATGCCGCATCCGGAACTCGGCGAGTACCTGACGACCGGGCTGGCCGCCAAGCTCGAGGCGACGCCGGGCAGGATCACGCGCCCTCCGCTGGTCGGCGAGCACACCGACGAAGTCCTGGCCGCGCACGGCTACACGCCCGCCGATCTGAAGCGCCTGCGCGCCTCCGGCACGATCGCATAATCCAACCACTGCGATGATACTTGACCTATGGACGCGAAGGGCTACTCGCCGCCATGGTCGCGTTTCGACAGCGTCGCGATCTCAGCGTCGATAGTCGTTGCGACTGCGCTGCGGTTCTGGCATCTCGGGAGCCCCTCCGAACCCGTTTACGACGAAACCAAGGTTCTGAGACAAGCACAGTCGTTCTTGCGCGGATGGCGGCCGCCTTATTCCAGCCATCCACCAGGCGCGAAGCTGATGGTCGCGCTCAGCGTTTTCCTCTTCGGCAATTGTCCGTGGGGTTGGCGCGCGGCAAACGCCGTGATGGGAACAGCGCTGGTGCCGATCACCTACCTCTTGGCGCGGCGGTTATTTCATTCAAAGCTCGCTGCCTCGCTCGCCGCGGCATTGCTTCTCTGCGAAGGAATGTTTCTGGTCGCGTCGAGATTGGCGATGATCAACATCGTGTACATCACGTTGGCCGCCTGGGCCTATCTGATGCTTTGGTGCTTCGTCCAGAACCCTGCCGCCCGGACGCAGCCGGTCCAGCTGGCGGCCATGAGCATACTGCTTGGACTCTTCGCAGCTACGAAGGCGGCTATCTCCGAAGTGGGAGTATCACTCGCGCTTCTAACTGTTACGCTGACCTTGATCGTCGACGGGCACACTCGGGTTCCTGTGCAACCCCCCAAGCTGATCGCCAGAAGGGTCATCGGTGCATGCGGACTTATCGTCGCCGTCGTGTTGCTGGTCTATCTCGCAGTTTTCGTAACCTACTATTGGTCCGTATGGCGCGGAATCGGCGATTTCGTGGCTTATCACCGGCGAGTGCTTAACCGCAACTTAAATTTGCCAACCAGCTTTCCCGACGCCTCGCCATTCTGGAGCTGGCCGCTTATGCTTCATCAATATGCCTATTGGAAGAAGGACCTGCTCAATGGCGCCGCCGAAGTAATAATGTGCGGGGGAAATCCGCTTCTCTGGTGGGCAGTCTTACCCGCGATTCTGATTGCATCGATTCGCGGATGCACGCAGAAAAGTATGTCGTGGATATTTCTGGCCGCCGGATACATGGCGTATCTCGCGATGTGGATCCCGCTACGTCGCTACCTTTTCATTTACAGCTACATGCCGGCCTTGTATTTCGGCCTTCTAGCCTTGGCGGGTGCACTCGATAAGTGCTGGAATGGAGGCGCACGACGATGGGAACACCTCGTACTGTTAGCGCCGCTTCTGCCATGCCTGATTCTCGGCTTGGGAGTCGTCTGGGGTGGATTCACGGCTTGTTCAATCTCGATCGTTTACCTGCTTCTGATGCGGCGCGCTGAAGGCTATGACGGAAGGTTTGTTTGTCTGATATTCATGTCCGCAGCCGTCTTGTTGTTCGCCTACTTCTTTCCGTTGTGGATAGGTATGCCGCTTTCGCAATCCGGCTACACGGCGCGCATGTGGCTGCATGGACAGGGATTGGCGAGTTGGATTGAATATGACACAGTGCGGTAGCCGCAACCCATTTGCGCATGCACTCATCGCTGCTGCCGTGGCGACGGCAGCGATTATCTGCGGACTTTCGTATCTTGCAGACCGCTCCTGCTGCGAGAAAGCCGCTTCATCCAGTGAAATCGATTTGCTGGCCGGGAACTTGACCGATCACTGGTCGGTGTACGGTGCGCTGTCCGCTACCCAAGTCAGCTTCAATCGGATCGACGATGGGTCTGTCGAGGTCAGGATTCGCGCCGATGATCCGTCTTGGTCAACTGCGAATTCAGGCGTGAGTTATACGGCTGGTCTCTTTGTTCCGGGCTGGTATGAGTTTACCGGAGAGTTTAAGGCCGATGTGAATGATAGCCAGGGAATTGGGGCGCAGCTCGAGGTGCATTCCAGTCGCTGGCGTTTGATTACTAAGGCCCACTCCCGCCGAAAAGGCCGCGGGGAGAAAATAAATTTCTATCTCCGGCCCTCCTATTCCGACCCTGTTGCAGAGATATCGTGCCGCTTCTGGGGTGGGACTGGTGACTCGGCTGGAAAGGCGGTCTTTCGTAACATGCGCATAGTCAGGATTGCCGGCTCGCCACCACCGAAGGCTCCTCACTTCGACTTGGCGGAGCAGGAAGAGGCGCGACTCGGGAAGTCATGGCATCCGCGCGAGGGCAACATCCTGCTCGGTCGCCGGACGCGTCCCGGCCGCTTTCGCGGCGCAGCGGTGACGGTTCTCCTCCTCGGGATGATCGTTGGCATATCTTGGCGGTTGCTTGCGTAAGCCTGCCGCCTCCGTTGCTTTTGCCAATCCGAAGAGACCAGCGGCGGTGGCGCGCTCAAAAGGAAGCCGCGTGGCGGCCGCGAGATGACGGAACTGAACAAAAGAGCCTCGCTGGGTCTCCTCGAGTTAATCGTCGTGATGGCCGCAGATCAAGAACCGTACGTGTGGATATTTTGAGTCTGGAGCAGCACCGGGCTATAGTGTTGCTACGTCGTGCGCCGTCCGCTTCCCGCGAGGTTTCCATGAAAGCCGCTGTCCTGAACGCGCTCGGAGCGCCGCTAGACTCGGGGAGAGTAAATAGCAAGCGCGGGAGAATCACCATGGCGGAAGCGAACCCGAAAGCGATCGAACCTAAGGCTAGCCGGCCGTACATGCCGGGATATGGAATCCTCGATTCGAACGAGGGTGGCGGACTGCTGCCGTGGGAATGGGCCGAGGAACGACTGCGTGCGTCAAAGAACTACTGGATCGCGACGACGTGGCCCGACGGGCGGCCACATTGCACCGCAGTGTGGGCGATTTGGATGGACGGCGCGGTGTATTTCAGCGCGGGATGGAAATCGCGGAAAGCAATCAACCTGTCCGCGAATCCGCGCATCGTGATTTGTCCCGAGAACGCTGACCACGCGGTCTCACTGGAGGGAGTCGCCAAAACGACCGACCACGCCGCGACGATCGAGCGGTTCTGCGCAGTGTACAATCGCAAGTACCACTGGAACCTCACGCCGAAGCTGGTTCACGAGCTCGGTCCGGTATTCTTCGTGCGGCCGCAGCGCGTACTGGGAATCGACGCGGACCCCGGAAAGTTCCAGGGCTCGGCGACCCGGTGGTTATTCGAGGAGTGAGTGACGCCGACTTCTTCGCCCTGGCACCGACGAGATGAAGAATGGCGAAGTACGCGATTCTGAAATCGAGTACGCTCAGAGCCGGCGACCCGGACGCTAGCCTTCAAGGTGATCTTCCTTCCGGACGCCGCTCGTATCTTGGCTTCGTGCTTCGCGCGGTTCTTGGCATCGCGATCGTAACCTTCCTCGTCTGGCGCTACGATGCCAGGTCGGTTCTTCGGCTGCTCGCGCGCGAACAGCCGAGATACTTCGAGGCCGCGGTAGGTGTCTATCTATCGACCCAGGTGATATCAGCATACCGCTGGCGGCTGCTCGCCGCGATTGTGCAGCTCGAAGCGTCCTTCACCGATTTTCTCGTCTTTCGCTTCATCGCAACCTTCACGAACACTCTAATCCCGGGCGTGGTCGGCGGCGACGCGCTTAGGGCCATTTATCTTGGGCGCCGCGCCAGCCGCCTGGGCGAAGCTTTCGCGTCCGTGGTCGCGGATCGCGTCGTAGGGTTAGTCGGTCTCTTCTGGCTGGCGGCATTTGCGGCGATTTTCCTGAATGACACTGGGTTTTCAGCCGTCGTGACTGCTCCTCCAATCGGAATTGGTCTAATCACCCTCACGGCCTTCGTCGCCAGTCCGCTGCTCATCCGCGTCATTCATATGATGCCACCGCGACTCAGCCGCAACGCGAGCTTCATCGTTACGTATCTGCAACATCCCGGCGCCCTGCTGGCCACTTTGCTGCTCTCGGTGATAGTGCAAAGTGCGCTCGCGGTCTGCCAATACCTGCTTGCCCGTGGAATTGGCGTCGATGCGTCTTTCACCTTGTTCCTCTTTTGCGTGCCAATCGCCGGCGTGTTCGCGAGTTTGCCGCTGACCGTGAACGGCCTGGGAGTTCGCGAGGTCGCATATCTGGTACTTTTCGCCGTGGCTGGTGTGGGCCGGACCGATGCCATTGCGCTGGGACTGCTATGGTTCGTCAGTACTACGCTTGGCGCGCTGCCCGGAGTGATTGCGTTCGTGGCGACCCCGCCAAATCGTTCCCTCATTCGCCGCCGCTTGATGTAACATCGCTGTGGCGCCGGCGCGGCGACTATCGAATCGGGACGGGATGCCGATGGAAGACAAAACAGTTCTCTACGAGAAGCACGACCGCATTGCCAAGGTCATCCTCAACCGCCCGCGCTACAAGAACGCGCAGTCGCGGCGATTGCTCGAGGAAATGGACGACGCCTTCGCCGCCGCCAACGCCGACGACGACGTCCGCGTCATCATTCTCTCCGGCGCCGGCGAGAATTTCTCCTCCGGCCACGACCTCGGCACGCCCGAAGAAAAAGAGGACGCGGAGCGCCGCCGGTTTCCCAAGGGCGTGCGCGGCGAGTACGCCCGCTCGCGCCAGTTGTTCCTCGACAACACGCTGCGATGGCGCGATCTGGACAAGCCCACCATCGCGCAGGTGCAGGGCCTGTGCATCTTCGGCGGATGGATGTTCGCGGCCGCGATGGATCTCATCGTTGCTGCTGATGACGCCAAGTTCCTGCCCGCGCTCCTGCAGTACTTCTCGATCCCGTGGGATATGCCCCCGCGCAAGGCCAAGGAAATCCTCTTCCAGAGCCGCTTCCTCGACGCCGACGAGGCCTGCCGCCTCGGCTTCGTCAATATGGTCGTGCCGCGCGCCGAGCTCGAGGCCGAAACGATGGCGCTTGCGAATCGAATCGCCGAGAGCGACCGCTTCACGCTCCGCATGGTCAAGTGGGCGGTCAATTCCGCGCAGGACGCGATGGGCTTCAGCACCGCGATTCGCAACGCTCATTCGCATCACATGGTGCTCAGCACCGACGCTTTAATTGCCAGGATGGAGGGAAAAGAACTTCCCAAACGGATGCCCGGAGTCGACCAAGCGCTCAAGAAAGCAGGGAAGTAAGCGGCCACATTTGGCCATTCGGCCAAGTTTACCGCCCTGATGGGCCTGTCCCTGCAAAATTGTTACAGTCCATCGCCAGCGGAGTGAGGAGTCAGGTTCTCGTTCGGGGGATTCGTGGAACTATCGCGGCGTGGATTTCTGAGGATTGGCGCGATTGCCGCTGCACAACTGGTTGTGCCCGGGGTCGCGATGGCGCGCGCGACCGTCCAGCTTCGGCGCCGCTCGCTCAAGTTCTACAATCTGCACACCGGCGAAAGTCTGACCACCACTTACTGGCGGGACGGTCACTACGTTCCCGGCGAGCTCGATCGTGTCAACTACATCCTGCGCGA
>Ga0116216_10003381_pt1 | contig 10399 bp, 11 predicted proteins | sample Sb_taG_11_FD_89696 | JGI IMG/M metagenome (GOLD analysis project Ga0116216, IMG submission 89696) | Peat soil microbial communities from Weissenstadt, Germany - Sb_50d_3_AS metaG | ecosystem: Environmental > Terrestrial > Soil > Wetlands > Peat | place: Germany: Weissenstadt | collected 2010-09-21
CGAGCCGAGCTTGAAGACGGCGACCTACTTCCTGGCGCGCCTGCCGCGTCCGTTGTCATATCCGGTTGCTCTGGATGAGAGCGGAAAGCTCGCCGACGGGTACGAGGTTCTCGGCCTACCGTGGTTCGTGCTGACCTCGTCGACCGGTCAGCTCCTGTACTACAGGGAAGTGTCGACCGCGGGGTGGCCGAGCACCAACGTCCTCGTCCGCTACGTCAAGGCGGCGCTCGCTCGGGTCGCCGCGCCCGCTGGCGCCGCCGCTGTCAGTCACGCGCTCGCCGGCTCTCCGCTGCTGCTTGCGTCGCTGCATGAGCAGGCCGACCAGCTGCTGGGAAACCAGTCCGCGCTCGCCGGCCGGATCCGGGCGCTGCGCGGCTATCCGATCGTGATCAACGCCTGGGCTTCGTGGTGCGGGCCGTGCCGCTCGGAGTTCGCCCTGTTCGCCGCCGCGTCAGCTCGCTACGGGCGGCGGGTCGCTTTCCTCGGCGCCGACACCGACGACTCGGCCGGGGATGCCCATACGTTCCTGGCGAACCATCCCGTCAGCTACCCCAGCTACCAGACCACCACGTCCGACCTCTCGTCGCTCGCCGCCATCCAAGGTCTGCCGACGACCATCTTCATCAGCCCGGCGGGGAAGGTCGCATATGTGCACACCGGCCAATACGATTCGCAGGGCACGTTGGATCAGGACATCAGCACCTATGCGCTGTCGGGATGAGCACCCACAAGCGAGCCGCGGTTCTCCCGCGCACCGGGTAGCGCGATGATCGGTCGCCGGCGGTTCTCCGCGGGCGCGCGGGCACGGGCCGGAGTGCGTGGCCACATCGCCGGGTTTGCCTGCGTTGCGTTGCTCCCGCCGGCAGCGTTCGCGGTGCACCAGTTGCGATATTGGCTGGCGTTTGGCGGCAACGCCGGTGTCGAGCTGCAGCGGACGGGGCATTCGTATCTGCATTCGGTCGTGCCGTGGCTGGTTCTCCTGCTGGCGCTCGCTGTCGGCGGGTTCTTACGGGCGCTGGGCCGTGCCTTCGCGGGTCACACCTCGCCGGCTCGTTTCACGCTGTCGCTGACGGCCATGTGGCTGGCGTGCTCAGCTGCGCTGGTCGCGATATTCGCCTGCCAGGAATTCCTCGAGGGGCTGTTCGCGACCGGACATCCAGCCGGATGGGTGGGGATCTTCGGCTACGGCGGCTGGTGGTCGATCCCGGCAGCGTTGTCCATCGGCCTGGTGCTGGCGACGGTGTTGCACGGGGCTCGCTGGCTCGTGCGGGAGGTCGCCCACCGGCGAGCGCGACCGTATGTGGTTGTTGTCGGACCGGTGCTGCTTCTCGCGCGTCCCCGCGATGCAGTGGTCGTGTGTCCGGCGCCGCTGGTCAGTGGCTGGTCGGTTCGGGGTCCGCCGACGCTCGGTTGAGACGCGGCGCTCGCTCGGTTGCGAGCCCCGTGGCGGATTCTGCCTCCCCTCGAGATCGCCGGTCGGCGGGCGCGCACCGCGTTCGCTCAGTGGTGGTTTGAGAGGCGGCCCCCCTATCGATAAGGAGTCAATGGTTCATGAGTACCGGAACCGCTGACCTGCGGGTGAGAACCGAGACCGGTTCCGCGCGCGGGTCGACACTGTCTGGGCTGCGCGCCTACTTCGCGTCGGACAGCGCTCGCACGGTTCAGACCGTGCTGGGGTTGATCTGGCTGCTGGACGGCGGGCTGCAGTTCCAGTCGTTCATGTATGGGAAGGGTTTCATCCAATTGCTGACGAACCTGACGGCGGGTCAGCCGCATTGGGTGTCGAGCAGCGTGACTTGGGGCGCGACCACGCTCGACAGTCACCAGACCGTGTTCAATACGGCGTTCGCGCTGGTTCAGATAGCGATCGGATTCGGACTGCTGTATCGCCCGACGGTCAAGCTGGCGCTGGCGGCGTCGTTCGGATGGGTTCTGGTCGTGTGGTGGTTCGGCGAGGCGTTCGGGATGATGTTCATGGCGACGACGCCTATGGGTGGCGCCCCAATGGCCAGTGCGCTGACCGGCGCGCCCGGAGCGGTGCTGCTTTACGCGCTGATCGGTGCGATGGTGTGGCCAAATGGACGCCCCGGAGGGTTGTTCGGCGTGCGCGGCGCACGAGCCGTGTGGGCGGCCCTGTGGCTGGTGATGGCGTGGCTGTGGCTGGTCGAGGCGGGCGGGGCGAGCGGGATAACCAACGCGATTAATGCGGCCCCATCGGGGATGAGCTGGCTGAGCAGCGTGCAGGATTGGTTCGCAAACGCCGCCAAGGGCGACGGCGTGGTGATCGCGGTCCTACTCGCAGCGGGGTCGGCTGCGATCGGTGTGGCGGTCGCCGTCAACTGGCGGCCGAAGCTGTTTCTCGCGCTGGCGATTGGCTTGAATCTCCTCTACTGGGTGGTCGGTCAGGGCTTCGGCGGTATCCCTCAGGGGGGCGCGACCGACCCCAACGCCGGCCTGCTGTTCGTCCTGCTGGCCTACACGATGTACTCGCTGGTTCCGTATGGGCAACCGGCGGCCGAAGCCGCCCGGGAAGGCCCGCCGACGCGGGAGGTTGCCGTGGCGGGCTGAGCCGGGACCGACCACGAAATCGATTGACAACGCCGATTGGGGTCCCGTCAACCGGGCGGGACCCCAATCGCCGGAAACTCACCATCTACCAAGGAGGCGCCACGATGTTTGGACGCCGTAAATTCAGCGGTGCGGCACGCCGTGCCGCGCCGATTTCCGCGGTCGCGATCCTGCTCGCGGGTTGCGCCAGCGCGGAAAAGAACCTGACCGTCCCGTCGTCGACGGCCACCTCGGCGAGCTCGAGCAGCTCCAGTGGCATGCCGGGCATGAACATGGGCTCGGGCTCGAGCACGAACGCCGGCGCCGTGTCAGTTGACGGGATCAAGGCCGTGCCCACCCAGCTGCTCGGCTCGGCCCTGTGGCAGGGCATGAAGATCACTGCCGAGGCGACGACCCCGCTGCCGTTCGTGATCTACAACGGAACCAGCGAGCAGCTGGTCAAGGCGGGGCCGAAGACGAGCTTTCACCTGATGGTGATGCTCAGCGACGCCCGGACCGGAGTCGCGATCCCCTACGCCAGCGTCTGGGCCACCATCAGACAGAAGGACAAGATCTACTACGACGCTCGCCAGTGGCCAATGATCTCCCGCTACATGGGACCTCACTACGGAAACGACGTGAGCGTTCCCGGCGCCGGCACCTATCAGCTGAGCCTGCTCGTAAGCCCCCCGGTCTCCGCGCGGCACGTCGAGTACGAGAACGTGTGGCTACATCCACACCAGGTCAGCCTCACCTTCCACTGGGCACCACCGGCATGAACGCCCCGGCACCCCGCTGGAAGGGGCGGTCATGCTGAATCAGCTGAATCGGCGCCGCTTCCTCCTCGGCACAGCCGCCGTCGCCGCCGGCGGGACCGCCGTCGGGATCGGCTTGGACCGTGCTCTCACGAGCCGCGGCAAGCCGATCCCGACGGTTCCCCTCGGCACTCAGCCATCCGGCCTCCCGGCTCGGCAGCATGCCTGGACGGCGACACTCTTGCGCGACCCTGATGGAAACCCTGTGTCCCCTCGGTTCGATCGGCTAGTGTTCTTCAACGTCGAGGGCAACCCGAGTCCGGCGCATGCCCGCGTGCTCGAGGCCGCGCTCCGCACACTCGAGCGCAGCTACCAGTGGGGGCCGTCCGGGCTGCTGTTCACCGCGGGTTGGGGACCGGGGTACTTCGAGCGCTCACTCCGCGTCCCGTCGCCGATTCCGTACGCCATGGGGCTGTCCGACTTCGAGTCACCCGCGATCGACGACTACGACCTCTGCCTCCACCTCGCCTGTGACGACGAGCGACGCCTCGCGGCCATCGAAGCCGCCCTGCTCAACACCGCTCCGTTACCCGAAGCGGACGGTCCGCTCGACATCTCGAGCGCGCTGCGCTGGCAGGAGACAAGAACCGGATTCACCGGCACCGGCCTCCCCGCCCAACGCCAGAACGTCGGCGGCATCCCACCCGGCAACCCAGTCCCGAAAAACGCCCCACTGTTCATGGGGTTCAAGTCCAGCCTACGACGCAACCAAGCCAGCGAGGACGACGTCACCATCCAGAGCGGGCCGTTCGCCGGCGGCACGACGATGCAGGTGAGCTACATGCGCCTCAGCCTCGACACCTGGTACCAGAACCTCACCGAGCGCGAACGCGTCGCCCGCATGTACGCCCCCCAGGTCACCCCCGAACAAGTCGCGCACTTCACCACCGACGCCAGCAGCGACCCCAACCTCCTCAACCAGGCAATCACCCGCTACGGAGTCATCGGACACGCCCAAACCTCGGCCCGCGCCCGGCGCAATAACAAGCCGCTCATCCTCCGCCGCGACTTCAACACCACCGACGGCGGCCAAGCCGGCCTCCACTTCGTCTCCATCCAGCGCACGATCGAGGACTTCATCACCAGCCGGAACGCCATGAACGCCCCCTCGGCCCAGCTCCAGAACCCCAGCATCACAAACACCGTCAACAACGGGATCAACGAATTCATCTTCGTCGTAAAGCGCGCCAACTACATCCTCCCCACCCGACCCGACCGCTCCTTCCCGCTGCTCCCCGGCCGCCGGCAGCCATCCGACTGACAGGGTGGTGCCGCCGGGACCGACGGCGACGAAAGCTCGTCATGGGCGCTTCGGGTCTGTGCCAAGTAGGAGCAGCCAGCAGCGACGCGGTCAGACTGCCGCAACCCCTCGCGTTCCGAGCACCCTGAAGCCACGTGATCGCGCTCCTGCAGCGGACGAGGAGCACCAATCTGGTCAGACTGCCGCTTCCTCGCAAAGGAGAAGACGGCGACTGCCGGAGGCAGCCCGCGCGCAGGTCCGAGGACGCAGCCGCGCCGCTGACACCGGGACTCCCTTGGCGACGTAACGCAGCCCCGGCCCGGGTGCCTGCTCGCTCGTCGGCGGTTAGCACCGCGCCCTCGCGAAGTTACGGCTGGTCGCCAACGCACTCGTTCGCTCAGCGCCATCTCAGAGGCAAGAGCCATCGCGAATCTGATGCTCGCTTTCCGCGCTTTGCACGACAGTGGTTGCCGCGACGGGGGTGTCGTCGGGCGACCGTCATCTTTCGACGCCGATCCACCGACATTTTTCGATGCCTATTGACAGGTGATCGACACACGGCGCGCACGCGACTTGCATCACGCGATCCGGAGGCCGGAGACGATGCTTGTCGCCGACCGGCGCGGGCGCGGCGGGCGTCGCGTACAGACGAATTAATGCCCCAATCGGAGAAGGACGCACAGTAAACTGGTGTTCTGATGCGCAGTGCCCTGCCCAGAACTGGAGCGGCGTGGGGTCGGGAAGCGAGGGCATGTCCGGCACGGGAACGAGTCCGCGGTAGCCGACGGTGCCGGAGAACTTTCCGCGGACCTCGCCGGCGACGTGTGGGCGGATCACCGAGTGGACGCCGTCGGCGCCGACGACCAAGTCGGCGGATGCACTCGCGCCGTCGGCGAAGTGCACCTCGGCCCCGCCGCGCCGCTCCTCGACGGCCACGCACCGCCGGCCGAGGTGCATTCCCTCGTCTCCCAGCCGGTCGGCGAGCGCTTCCAGGAACGCGACGCGGTGCACGCCGTACCATGGCGCGCCGAACGTGGCTTCGTACACACCATCGCGCCCGATCGGGTGGTCGGCGATGATCTCGCCGGTGTCCCAGCGTCGGATGACGAGCGCCGAGGGGACGACAGACACGGCCTCGAGCTGGTTCCCGAGTCCGAGCCGGCGCAGCTCGCGCGTGCCGTTCGCCGATAGGCCGACCGCGGCGCCGATTTCGCGCAGCTCGCCCGCCTGCTCGTAGACCTCGAAGCTGATCCCGCGCTCGCGCAGGGCGAGCGCGAGGACCAGCCCGCCGATCCCGCCGCCGACGACCGCGACCTTTAGGTCGGACATCGCCTATGCGATCGCCGCCGTGCGGGCCGGGGCCAGCGCGAAGTCGTACGTGATCGCGTAGCCGCCGTCGCCGGTTGTCTCCGGGTGGACGATCAGCTTGGGCTTGACCGCGCTCGCGACGTCGTTGTCGAGGTAGTCGCTGGTGTCTATGAACAGCTGGGTGACGAGCGGCTCGTATCCGTCGGCTGAGACGATCAGGTGGATGTGCGCTGGGCGCCAGGGGCTCCAGTCGGCGGCGGCGGTCATATTGCCGGTCGGCCCGTCGAGCGGGATCGTGTACGGGCCGGGGATCACGGTCGTGAACTCGTAGGTGCCGTCGGCGCCGGCGCGGACCTGGCCCCGGAGGTTTCCGTCGGGCGGGCCGGGCATGAAGCTCGCGTAGCACCCGTCGGCGTCGGCTTGCCAGATGTCGAGGTTGGCGCCCGCGAGTGGGTTGCCGTCGGCGTCGGTGACGCGGCCCGTGACGCGGGTCCGGTCGCCGGTCTCGTCGGGACGGTGCGGGAGCTCGAACGGGGCGTCCAGCAGCGGCGCGTCGGGGAGGTGGAACGGACCGATGATCGTGCCCTGGGAGCCGTCGCGGTTCCCGAACGCGTGCTCCTCGACGACGTGCTCGATGTAGACGTCGCCGAACAGCGGCCATTCGCCGGCCTCGCCGACGTCGATGAACCACTGCTTGGCGGTTTGGTACTCCTCGTAGGTGATGTCGTTCTCGACAATCGCCTCGTGGATCCGCCGCAGGATGTCGGTGATCAGTTGGTTGGCGCGATCAGGCATCGCTCTCTCCTCGGTCGATGGCGTTGGGGTGGCGCGCCAGCGGTGTGACGCGAATGTTCAGGTACGGGAACAGCGGCAGGCCGGACAGGAGCTCGTGCAGCTCGTCGACCGAGCCGACGTCGAGCACGCTGACATTCGCGTACCGGCCGGCCACCCGCCACAGGTGCAGCCAGCGGCCGTCGCGCTGAAGCGCCTGTGAGTACTCGCGCTCGCGTGCCTTGAGCTCGTCCGCTTGGTCCGCTGGCATGTCGGGCGGCAACCGCACTTCCATCTCGGCCATGAACAGCATCAGCGAACCAGCCGGTAGCGGCGGAGTCGATCCTCGTCGACCTCGACGCCCAGGCCCGGGGTTGGCGGGGCTGTCGCCCGGCCGGCGCGGATCTCCGGCGCGGTGACGACGAGATCGTCGGCCAGGTCGAGAAAGTTCGTGATCTCGGCCGGCCGGCCAGCGGTGCCGGCGAACGCGGCGGCGAACGCGATCGTCGCGATCGCGCCGAGCGCCCCCTCGTACTGACTGCCGACGACGACCGGGACGTTCCGAGCCAGGCACAGGTCGAGGATCCGGCGCGATTCCGTGAACCCAGTCCGCGCGGTCTTCACGCTCACCATCCGGACCGCGCCTTCCTCGAGCGCACGGTCGACGTGCGCGAGACTGATGCAGCTCTCATCGCCAACCAGCGGCACCGGCCACCGGTCGGCGAGGCGCAACCGGCCAGCCCGGTCCTCGATCGAGATCGGCTCCTCGATCGCCCGCACCCCGAGATCGGCCAGCTCGTCGCCGATGCGTGCCGCGTCCTCGTAACTCCACCCCCGGTTCGCGTCGACGTATAGATCGGCGTCCGGGAGGGCGTCACGGATCGCGCGAACCGCCGCGACGTCGAGCGCCGGATCGCGCCCGACCTTGACCTTGAACGTCCCGACCCCGAGCTGATCGCTGATCGCGATGGCCTCGTCCGCCATCGCGGCCGGGTCGCCGAGCGACAACATGTGGGCAGCCGCGACACCGTCGGCGTAGCCACCCAGCAACGTGTGGCAGGGACATCCCAGGATCTGTCCGACGAGGTCCCATACCGCGAGGTCGACGGCTCCGCGAGCGACCTGGTTCCCGGCCACCCGGCCGCAACGCTCGGCGACGAGCTCGGTCCGGAGAGGATCGAGACCCGCCAGCGCCTCGTTCAGCCGGCCGCTGACGGTGTCGACGATCGAGGTCTGGGTCTCGCCGTAGGTGTACGGGCGCGGCTGCGCCTCGGCTTGGCCGATCAGGCCGGCGTCGGTGTGCACGCGCACGAGCACGTTGTCCGCGCTGTCGACGCTTCCCGAGGCGAACTTCGGCGCACGGCGGTAGGGCAAGGCGAACGGGATCGCCTCGACTGCGGTGATCCGGACGGTGCCCGCGAACGTCTCGACGGCCGCGGCGGTCGCCGGATCGGTGCCCAAGCGCATGCTGGACAACGTAAGCGAGACCGATGCGCATAGCAACACGAATCGAGCGTCGATTACCTATCTCTTTGATATGAATCTCGGCTGGGTGGCAACTCCTTGGAGCTGAGACATCTGCGCTATTTCGTCGCCGTGGCCGAGGAGCGGCACTTCGGCCGAGCTGCGGCTCGGCTTCACATGGCGCAGCCGCCGCTCTCGCAACAGATCCGCCGTTTCGAGGCCGAGCTCGGTGAGTCGCTCCTTTACCGGACCACCCGCAGCGTCGAGCTCTCGCCCGCCGGCGAGGTGCTGCTCGAGCGGAGCCGCGAGATTCTCGCGGCGGTCGATGCCGCGGTCGATGACGCCCGTCGCGCCGCGCGCGGGGAGTACGGCCGTCTCGCGATCGGCTTCACCGGCTCCTCGACCTACGAGATGCTTCCCTCGCTCGCTGCCGCTCTGCGTCGGGAGCTGCCCGGCGTGGTGCTCGACCTTCGCGGCGAGCTGCTGACCCCGGCGCAGGTCGCACGACTCATCGACGGCACGCTCGACCTCGGACTCTTGCGGCCCCCGGTCCACGAGCGTGATCTCAACACCGTGCTCCGGTCAGAGCGCTGATCGCCGTGCTTCCTGAATCCCACCGCCTCGCCGACTCAGAGGCCGTGCCGCTCGATCAGCTGGCCCAGGAACCGTTCATCACCTATCCGTCGCACTTCCGATCTGTCCTGCACGACGCCGTCGAGGACGCCTGCGCAGCCCACGGCTTCAAACCCCTCGCCGCTCACGAGGTGGCCGAGACCGCGACGCTCGTCAGCTTCGTCGCGGCCGGGCTCGGCGTGTCCCTCGTCCCAGCGTCGGTGCGCCACATGACCGTGCGGGGCGCGATCTACCGCCCCCTCGCCGACGACACCACGCGGGTCGAGCTCGCCGCGGCCTGGAGACGCGACGACGACCGGCCCTTGCTCGCACGGGCGCTCGCGGTGATCCGTCGCGACCTCGCCGACACCTGAGCGACGTTACGCTGCGCTTGTGCTCGCGGCGTGGTACGAGCGGCCGGGACCGGCGGCGGACGTGCTCCAGGTCGGCGAGATGCCAGATCCCCAGCCCGGTCCGGGCGACGTGCGGGTCCGGATGACCCTGTCAGGCGTGAACCCGGGCGATACCAAGAAACGCGCCGACTGGATGGGCTACGGGATGCCCTTCCCGCGCGTCATTCCTCATAGTGACGGCTCGGGCATGATTGATGCGGTCGGCCGCGGCGTCGATGCTGAGCGAGTGGGCCAGCGCGTCTGGGTCTACGGCGCACAGTCCTATCGGCCGTTCGGGACCGAGGCGCAGTTCACCGTCGTCCCCGCCGAACAGGCCATAGCGTTTCCTCGCGGGGTAAGCGACGAGGTGGGAGCCTGTCTCGGGATCCCGGGCATCACCGCGCACCGTGCCGTCTTCGGCGACGGGCCGGTGGAAGGCAAGACGATCCTGGTTCAAGGCGTACTAGGCGCTGTCGGCTCGATGGCGGCGCAGCTTGCGCGATGGGCCGGCGCGACGGTCATCGGCACCGTGGTGCACCAGACCGATCTTGACCAGGTCGATCCAGCCGTCACGAACTCGGTCGCGCTCGATCACGCGAATGCGGTCGACGCCATTAGCGCACTCTCGCCAGGCGGCGTGGACCGCATCATCGAGGTTGCCTTCTCCGACAACGCAGACCTCGACGCCACAGTCGCGGCACCCAACGCCGTCATCGCCGCCTACGCCACCCGTTCCGACCGGCCCGAGCTTCCCTTCTGGCCGATGCTGTTCGCCAACCTCACGATCCGGCCGCTCGGCAGCGACGACTTCCCGCCACTCGCCAAAGAGCGAGCCACGGTCGACCTGACCACCGCGGCGCATGAAGGAGCCTTGTCCATCCCGATCGGCGAACCGCTGCCGCTCGACCGGATCGCCGAAGCCCACGACCGGGTAGATGCGGGCACACGACAACGCGTCCTCGTAGCAATCCCCAACTAGACCGCCGGTCATCTGCAGGTGTCCCAGACCGCTGATTCGAGCCACAGAGGCGCAAGTGCCGGCCCGCCGGTCGGGGATCACCGCCTAGCGAAATACGCCCACCGCGGCGAAGCAGCAGAGTTGGGCGCCCTCCGGAATTAATGCGTAAAGGAATGCGATGAAGGCGGGCCCCCCGGGCGGCGTAGCCGCCGGGAGGAGGTCGGCCCTCCGTATCGAACAGCATAGGGTTGGCGCGCGCGGATAGGAGCCGCGCGGCCGGCCATTCGAGACA
>Ga0116216_10003385_pt1 | contig 10395 bp, 8 predicted proteins | sample Sb_taG_11_FD_89696 | JGI IMG/M metagenome (GOLD analysis project Ga0116216, IMG submission 89696) | Peat soil microbial communities from Weissenstadt, Germany - Sb_50d_3_AS metaG | ecosystem: Environmental > Terrestrial > Soil > Wetlands > Peat | place: Germany: Weissenstadt | collected 2010-09-21
TCCGGCCACGAATTACGACCACGGCATCTACGTCGAGGAGAGCCACGGGTCGAGGATCCTCGACAACCTGATCTACGACAACGCCGATCGAGGGATTCAGCTCTACCCGCAGGCGATCGGCACCTCGATCGTCGGGAATCTGGTCGACGATAACGGCGAGGGGGTGCTGTTCGGTGCGAGCGGTTCGCAGTCCTCGAACGACAACCTCGTTGCACGCAACATCATCGTCAACTCGCGTGTCCTGTACAACGTCGCCGGCGCCTATGGGCCGGCGGACCGGGTCGGCACGGGAAACGTCGTCCGCGACAACTGCATCGGCGGCGGCGCGACGGATGATGCCGCGAATCCCGGAGGCGTCCGCGGCAACCACGCGGGTTTCAGGCTCTCTGACAATACGCTCGTGGGTCGGCAAGCGGCCGCCAGGACGAGCTTGATCCTGTCGGCCCCTCCCTCCTTGCCGGTGCAGCTGGACGCGCCGCTTGGTTCGGTGGTGCCGCGGCTTGCCCGTAGTCCCGCGGCCGCGTCTCAGTGGCCGGGTGCCGCGTGTAGCGGAGTGAAGATCGCCAGGTAGCCGTCAGCGCGAGAACGTGCCGCGCGCCCTGTCGAGCAGGTTCCGCGCCACTGCCCGGCGATCCCCGTTGGCTTCGCCCGTATACCCGTAATAGGCGTAGGACTCGGAGGCGTACTGGGGATCGCGGTTGACGACGATCCCCAGGATCGTCGCGTTCGCGGATTCGAGCTGCCGAACTGCGTTGCGCAGGCCTCTGGTGGTCGCCTTACTCAAATCCAGGATCAAGATGACCCCGTCAACCCGCGCCGCCACTGCCGGCGCGTCGGCTCCAACGGAGAGCGGCGGCGTATCGATGATCACCGCGTCGTAACCGTCCTTGAGCTGCGGCAAGGCAGCCCTTCCGTGTGGGGTCTCGAGCAGGTTTGACAGGCTGGCCGCATGCTGGCCCCGGGGCATCAGATCTAGCTCGGCCCGAGAGCTCGAAGCCTTCCCCTCATGATTCGCCCCGGGATCCTCCGCCCCGATGGGCTCGACAGCATCGCTGACTTCGGTCGAGCCGACCAGATAATCGCTCAGCCCCGGCTCGAGACGTCCGCTCGGTCCGCCGTGTAGACGCGTCGAGAGTCCCGTTCGATGGATGTCGGCGTCGACCACCAGGATCCTGGTGTCGATCGCCGTCAGGGCGAGCGCCAGCTGGTGCACCACGGTGGTCTTGCCCTCGCCCTCGGACCAGCTGGTGATCGCGATCGATCGGGTGTCCGCGGGAAGGAGCATCCGAAAGCTCGTGCGCAGCATCCGGAAGGACTCGGTGAACGCGCGGTCCGCCGCGCCGGGCTTGCGCTCAGGGATGTAAGCGAGTATCGGGACCTCGAGGTCCCTGGGCAGCTCCTCGACCGTACGAATCCGGATGTCGAACCGCTCCCGCAGGAAGGCCAGAGCGACTCCGATGGCGAGTCCGAGAAGGGCGGCGACCAATCCGTAGAGGAGCGGTCGCGGGCGGGCCGGGGACGTCGGTAGGGGCGCGTAGTTGGCCACCGTCACGGACGCCCCAGTCTCATCCGCGAGGTGCGGCGCGTACCGCACGAACAGCTGCGCGTACGTATCCGCGATCTTCTTGGCCCCGGCGGGGGTCGGATATTCGGCCGTGATCGTCATCAACTGAGTTTGCGCAACAGCGGCGATCGAGACGTCAGACTGGATGGTCTTGCCGGTCGCCCCGTGGCCGAAAACCGTGGCGACCTGGTTGGCGAAGTTCGGACTCGAAAGCACGTCGGCATACGAGCGGGCGGCTTCCTCGTCTGCCTGCGTGGTGTCGAAAGAGCTGATTCGGCCGGGCTGGGCGACGAGTAGCGTCGCCGAGGTGGAATAGATCCGGGTCAAGGTCGTCGTCACCAGTTCGGTCACGACCACGAAGACCAAAACCGTGACAAGGACGATCGCCTTGCGCTTCCACAGGACCGCAAGCCAGCTGGCTTCATTTGAGTAGCTTTGACTAGACAAGCTGGGGCCAGATTACCCGTCGCCATCTCGCGGTGTCGCCGATCGAGGACTCCGTAGCGCTCCGGCTCGGCGCCGGGGCTGAAGCCGGCGGTTCGACGGTGCCCGCAGCAGCTCCTGGTAGAGGGTCTCGACGCGCCGCGCGACCGCATCGATCGAGAACTCCTGGCGCTGCCGGTCTCGACCGCGCAGGCCGAGCTCGCGAGCGCGCCGAGGATCTCGAAGGAGTTTGGCGATCCCCTGCGCCAGCGCCGCCGGATCCTCTGGCTCGACAAGCAGCCCGTGTACCTGATCCTCGATCAGGTCGGGAATTCCGCCTGCGCGAGTGGCGACCACCGGCTTACCCAGCGCCATGTACTCCATGATCGCCAGGGGCGTGGTTTCCGAGTACGAGCACAGAGTGGCCACATCGCATGCGGCGATCAGGTCTGGAACGTCTGAGCGCGCTCCCAGCAGCTTCACGACATCGCCGAGCCGGAGTTCGGCGATCTGGCGTTCCAACCGTGGGCGCTCCGGTCCCTCTCCGGCGATCAGCACCCGGAGGCCGGGGAACTCGGCCACGAGGCGCCCGGCGGCGTCCACGAGCACGTGCAGCGACTTGTACGGGTCGAGCCGGGCCACAGCAACAACGAGCGGTGCGTCGTCCGCGATCATCAAGTCGGCTCGGGTGGACCGACCGGAGGGAACGGGCTGCGCGATCCCGTTGCGGATATAAACCAGCCGGGTCCTCCTCGGGTCGATGTGTTCGACCTCCACCATGCGGATCCGGGCCAGCTCCGAGGACGCGATAATCGCGCTGGATGAGCGCGCCACGAGAACCCGATCGAGAAGGCGCCGAACGGGCTGACCCTCATAGGACCAACCGTGTTCGTGGGCGACGATCACGGGAACGCCTGCCAGCGAGCCGAGCACAGCCGCCCAGACATTGGAGCCGAACATGTGACCGTGGAGGACCTGGACGTTTTCGCGACGCAGATAGGCCACCAGCGGACGCCACGCTGCGAGGTGAAGCTTGCCTCGCCTCACAAGCGACAGTACACGAACTCCTTGGGCCTCGAGATCGCGCATGAGGGCGAGGTCAGCCGCGGCCGGCTTCCCGGGCCCGAGCCTCGTCACGCATAGCGTGCAACGAAACCGAGTCGGGTCGAGCCGGAGGGCCAGCTGGCGGGCCATCGTCTCGGCGCCACCGCCCGTTATCGCGAGATCGTCAATGAGCGAGACCACGTGGACGCGTTCATCGTGCGGCACGGTGGACACGGAAAGAGCATCGCAAATCGCCAGCTGTGGGCGCATCTCCCGATCAACGTGACAGGCCCACCTCAAGCTTCGCGGCCGGGCGCGCGCACGACGCGGGGGCCAGTCGGCAACACGCTGCTGCAACTGGCCGCGCAACTCACCGGGGCCGCGTTCACCGCTGTCCTGACGCTGTACCTCGTCCGGGCCCTCGGGCCTGCGGGATACGGGGCGTTCGCGATCGCGGTGAGCATCAGCCTGCTGGTGCTGTTGCCGTCCGACTTCGGGCTATCCGCGGCAGCCGCTCGCTTTCTTGCGGAGCGCCGCGACGATGCCGATGCAGCGGCGGGAGTCCTGGCTCGGGGCCTGCACCTGAAGCTGATCGCCGGGGCCGTGACCACGATCGCGCTGTTCGCCGCCGCGCCGCTGATTGCGCATGCCTATGGGGACCCGGGACTCACCTGGCCGCTCCGCTGGGTCTCGATCGCGTTGTTCGGTCAGGGCCTGGTCTACTTCTTGAACGCCTGCTTCGCGGCACTCCGGACGGTCTCGAGCAGTCTCATGATGTATACCTGCGAGAGCGCGACCGAGACCGGCGCCAGCGTTGTGCTCGTCGCGGTGGGGTTGGGGGTGGCCGGGGCCGGTCTCGGCCGCGCGGTGGGATATGCGGTCGGGGCAGCCGTGGGATTGATCCTCGCCAGGCGGTTTACTGCTGGCCCGCTCCGGCGGGCGTGGCTGAGCCGGAGGGTGCTTTCCGTCCGGGCGATCGGTCGGTACGCGGGCTCGATGATGATCGTCGACGCTGCCCATACCGCGATCGCGCAGGTCGACGTGTTGTTCATCGCTGGCCTCGTGAGCGTACAGGCAGCCGGCCCGTTCGCCGCCGTGACCCGCCTGTTCACCCTGATCAATTACCTCGGCACCGCGGTTGCGTCCGGGGTGGGCCCGCGGCTGGCGCGAAGCGCAGAGGCCGAGCCCGACGTTCGGACGTTCGGCCTCGGCCTCAAGTACGTGGTCATCTTCGAGGGTGTGTTAGTCGCGCCGCTAGTCGTTTGGGCAAGCCCGATCGTGTCGCTGGCGCTGGGATCGGGGTACGGTGAGTCGGTGGGGGTCATGCGCGCCTTGGCGCCGGCAGCGGTCTTGGGCGGACTCGCGACGGTGCTCGCACTCGGCGTCAACTACCTCGGCGAGGCGCGGCGCCGGGTCCCGGTGATGCTGGGTGTCCTCGCGCTCGGCCTGGCGTCGACGTATCTCCTGGTCGACACCATCGGAGTGATCGGAGCCGCGATCGCCGATGACCTCGTGCTGCTCGTGCACGTGCTCGCGCATCTCTGGATCTGCAGGAGGCTGATCGAGATCGACCTGCGGCGATTCGCCCTCACCAACGTCCGCGTCCTCGCCGCGGCGGTCGCGATGGGGCTCGTCATGGCCTTGGTGGGGACAAGCCGTCTGACGCCCCTTCAGTGGCTTATCGGCGGCGCGGCTGGACTTCTGGTGTTCACTTTGACCCTTTGGTTGAGCGGTGAGGTAACGAGGCAGGAGCTCGGCTCGATGCGCCGTGTGGCGATGATGGCGCTGCGCACGGTGAGGCCGAGACGCGTAAACGTCTGAGAACATGGGGTCCGTGCGCGCTGTCGTCGTCCTCTGTTATCACGCCATCAGTTCGACTTGGCCCGCCCCGCTCGCGGTGTCGCCGGACGCGTTCGAACGCCAGATGTGCTGGCTCGCCGACAACGGCTGGCGGGCGTCAACCTTCAGTGACATCATCCGTGAATCGAGTGGGCGGTCGGTCGCGATTACGTTCGACGACGCGTTCGAGTCAGTTGCCAAAATCGCACATCCGATTCTCTCCTCGCTCGGCCTGAAGGCGACGGTGTTCGCCCCAACGGGCTACATCGGTCAACCGGCGGGACTCCGGTGGGCGGGGATCAAGCACTGGGTCGGTACTCCCCATGAGCGCGAACTGGCCGCGATGACATGGGACGAACTCGGCACGTTGATCGAGGCGGGGTGGGAGGTCGGCTCCCATACCCGGACCCATCCCCACCTCACCGAACTGAACGACGCCATGCTACGGGAGGAGATGGAGAGCTCGCGTGTGGCCTGCCGCACCCAGCTGGGCCGCCCCTGCGAGACCATCGCCTATCCGTTTGGCGACGCGGACGAGCGGGTGGCGAATTGCGCGCGCGAGGTGGGGTACGTCGCCGGCGCAACGCTGCCTCGGCGACTGGAAGTCCGTGGGCCCCACCTGATACCCCGGATCGGGATCTTCCGGGACGATCAATGGTGGCGCTTCAGACTGAAGCTCAATCCGGCCGTGCGCCGCGCGCGTCGATCCTCGAAGTGGCCGGATCCGGATGCCGGGGCGAGACACACGTGACGTGCGCGTTCATCTACCACGATGTCGCGATCGCCGGCGAGCAGCAGAGCACCGGGTTTCCCGGCGCCGTCGCTGGGCGTTACAAATTGACTCCCCGTGACTTCGACGCGCATCTGAGTGCGCTCGCCTCCACGGGGCTGACTGTCGGATTGATCGAGAGTAACCCTTCCGTTGCCCTGACGTTTGACGATGGCGGCGCCTGCGCGCTGGCCGTCGCTGCGTCGCTCGAGCGCAGAGAATGGTTCGGGCACTTCTTCGTCACCACGGGACGTATCGGAGCACCGGGGTTTCTCGACGTCGACGGCATCCGCGAGCTCCTCGCCCGAGGACACAATGTCGGCAGCCACTCGCACAGCCATCCGAGGTACATGGGAACCCTCAACCGCAGAGAGATCGCGCGGGAGTGGCGCCACAGCCGCGACGTGCTCGGCGAGATCACGGGAGCGGCGCCCCTGTCAGCGGCAGTCCCCGGCGGGTTTCTGTCGAGCTCGGTTATCGAGGAGGCGGCCGACGCCGGCTACGAGCTCCTCATGACCTCGACGCCAACGGCCAAACGAGAATATTTCGGACCCATGCTGGTTCACGGCCGTTACACGATCTGGGCTAACACCTCCGCGCGACGGGTGGGTGCATATGCGCGTAATCGTCCGTTCGCTCGGATGACCATGCGGGCGACTTGGGAGGCCAAGAGTGCCTGCAAACGCGTCTCGCCTGATGGCTACGAAGCGCTCCGGCGAGTGACGCTCGAGGCCCGCTCGGCGGTGGCCGGCGGCTCACCACGAAGACCGGACCCGCGGCGGGGATCGAGCGAGTAGCGCTCGTAGGCGACCACGATCCCCACCATGATCAGCAAAGTCGCAAGCACCGCGGGGGTACGCGGCGGGTAGTCACCCAGGCAGCTCAGCAGCTCGCCTGTGAACGCCGCCGCGACTCCGAGCAGGAGTATCTCGTCCCGAGGTGACCGTCTGAGCGCACGCCAAATGGTACGGATGAACACGTACAGGAACGCCAGGAACACGGCCAATCCGATCAGCCCGAGCTCGGCCGCGACGGTCAAGAAGATGTCATGCGCATGGTCGATAGGCGTGAGGTCGAAGGCGTATAACCCATAGCTGGGCGAGATGACGGGGAAGTTACCCTCGCCAACTCCCAGCAGGGGATGGGCCGCGATGATGCTGGGGGTGGTCTTCCAGATCAGCACCCGCGGGTCCTGCTGAACCCCGGCGAGGCTGTCGATCGAGGCAAGCCGCTGTTGCACCGCCCCGAGCTCGGGGGAGCGCAGGATCGCTCCGAAGTTGAACGCGACGACGAGGAGTAGCACGACCGAGAGCGCCACCACCACGCGCCTGAACCGGGATGAGCTCAACAGGACGAAGACGATCAGAAATGCACCCAGGATCGCAGTGCGTGATTGGGTCAACACCAACCCGGCGAGGATCGCCGGCGACGCGACCGCTCCGAGCACACGGCGACGGACGTCAGTGCCGTCGGCGATGAACGCCAGCGCGGGCCCTAGGGTCAGAAGCAGGTAGAACGCAAGCACGTTGGGACTGTCGAATCCAAGCTCGGCACGCGCGGCATCGCTCGCCGCCGCACTGACGGCCGTGCCGGACGATGCGATGGTGATCGCGCCGACGATTCCCCCGGAGATGACCAGCACCACCACCAGGCGCTCGATATCCGGTTTGTCCATTCGCGAGACGTAGATCGAGATCAGCAGATACGCGAACGCATTCGCGGTGATCACGAGCACGGCGTGAGTATCAGGAGCGAACACCAGACCGGTGGTTGCAACCCCGAGCAGGACCAAGAACCAGACATGTGTCACATGCAGCCTGCGGTCAGAGCTGAGGGCCAGACGAGGGAAGATCGCCAGCGCCGTCACTACCAGCAGACCCTTGGCGGGCGTGATGTTCGAGCTGGCAATCGAGGTCCCGAGAGACTCCAGCGGAATCGAAAGCAGCGCAGCGTAGATCCCCAGTATCGGCCGCCAGGCGATCAGCCCGACCACGATCGGGCCGACCACGAGTGCGGCCGCGTAGGTCGGGGACAGCCGATACATCGCTTCGGCTAAGATGGCCGCGACCAAAGCCGCGAAAAAGACCATCGCCGGCGCCGCGGCTGCCCGGGATGCAATCGCCCGAGTGCTCATTGCCCGCCAGGATACGGAAGAAGCAGGGGGAGACAGGTAATGCGCGTGGCTGTGTTCACCGACTACGTGTACCGGCGCGACGGTGAGCGGATCTACAGCGAGCGAGCGTTCGGGCTGTTCCTCGCGGCCGTCGGTGAGAAGGTCGATCAGCTCGAGGTGATCGGTCGGATTGCGAGTGCCTCGGGACGGGCGCGCTACCCGCTGCCAAGCGGAGTGCGCTTCGCGCCACTGCCTCATTACGAGAGCCTGGTTCGCCCGGCGGCCGTCATCTCATCGCTGCTTCGGTCCGTGCGGGCGATGTGGGGCGCGCTCGAGGACGTAGACGTGGCGTGGGTCCTCGGGCCGTATCCGCACGCGGTCGCGTTGGTAATGGTGGGCTTGGCGCGCCGCCGGCCGGTCGTCCTCGGGGTGCGGCAGGACTGGCCGCGGTACGTCCGGATGAGACGGCCTGGTTGCCGCCGGCTGCACCGCGCAGCTGACGTGCTTGAATTCATCTGGCGGACGTTCGCGCGGTGGCTGCCGGTTGTCGCGGTAGGTCCCGACCTGGTCTCCAAGTACGCGTCGGCTCCGGCGATTCTCGAGCTCGCCGTGTCGGTCGTCCCGGAGGCGGCGATCCGGCCGGCAGCCAACGGCCTTGAACGCGACTACTCGGAGAGCCTGACCGTGCTGAGCGTCGGACGGCTCGAGCCCGAGAAGAACCCGCTGCTGCTGGCCGACGTTCTGGCCGGGCTGCGTGCGCGTGATCCCCGCTGGCATCTACGCGTCTGCGGTGAGGGGGAACTCGCCGAGCCGCTCGAGCGCCGGCTGGAGGAACGGGGGGTGACGGAGTACGCCGCCCTGGAGGGTTACGTTCCGATGGGTGAAGGACTACTGGACCTCTATCGCGACAGCCATGTCCTGCTGCACGTGTCGTGGACGGAGGGGTTCCCGCAGGTGCTTGTGGAGGCCTTCGCCAGCGCCCTGCCTGTCGTCGCCACAGCTGTCGGCGGCGTGCCCGCCGGAGTCGGAGAGGCGGCGCTGTTGATTCCGCCTGGAGACGCCGATGCGGCGGTGGTCGCGCTTATCCGACTCGCGAACGATCCGGCGCTGCGGGCCCGCCTCGTGGCCGCTGGCCACGAGCAGGCGAAGGGACAGACGATCGAAGCTCAAACCGAGCGGCTGGTCGCGTTTTTGGAAAGGCATGCCGCACGCGGTGGACGAGCCCGCGTTCGCTGATCTCGATCGGGTCGGCGACGGGGTCGTCGACTGCTCGGTGCTGATGCCGGTGCTCGACGAGGAGCGCCACATCGCCTTGAGCGTGGCGGCCATGCGGTGCCAGCGGTTTCCTGGGCGCCTCGAGTTCCTCGTGGTCGACGGCGGATCTTCCGACCGAACGCGCGCGCTCCTGGCTGAGCTCGCGCGCGAGGAGCCTCGCCTGCGCGTGCTCGAGAATCGGCGCCGGTCGACTGCGAGCGGTCTGAACGTCGCGCTCGCACACGCTCGCGGTCGGTGGGTGGCGCGGATGGACGCCCACGCCCAGTATCCGGACGATTACGTGGCGCTCGGAGTGCAGCGGCTCATGCGCGGGGAAACCCGCTGGGTGAGCGGGCCGGCGATCGCGACCGGCTCCGGGCCGGTGTCACGCGCGGTTGCCCTCGCGCTGCGAACCCCGCTCGGGCACGGCGGCTCGAGGAAATGGACCGCGGCGCGCAACTCGTCAAACGGAGAGTTCGAGCTCGACGCCGGGGTGTTCGCCGGAGTCTGGGCCCGCGACGCGCTGCTCGCGTACGGAGGATGGGACGAGCAGTGGTTGCGAAACCAGGACTCGGAGATGGCAGGTCGGTTCCTGGCCCGCGGTGAGAAGCTGATCTGCCTGCCGGGGATGGCGTCCGAATACACCCCTCGAGACTCGCTCGGGTCGCTGTGGCGACAGTACCTCGAGTACGGCGAGTACCGCGAGAAGACGGCCGTACGCCATCCGCACACGCTGCGCCGATCGCACCTGCTGATCCCTGCGCTCGTGCTCACCGCAGGCGCCGCGGCCGTGGCTCCCCCAACCGCGCGACGTGCCGCGCGCAAAGGGCTGGCGGTGTACGCGTTTGCGCTGGCGGGGGCGGGACTGCGGGCAGCGCGCGACGCCAACGCCGCGCGCGACGGAGCGCTCGTGCCTGTCGTGCTGGCGGCGATGCATCTGGCCTTTGGCCTCGGCTTCCTCCGTGGAGTGAAGCGGCACGGACCACCGCTCGCGGCCGTCGCCGGCGCCCTCGGGCTCGGGCGGCTCGCGTTCAGTCTGGCTCCGGAACCGCGGCCGGTGTTCGCGCCCTCGCTGACCACGAGCGAGGGCCCGCTCAACTGATGGCGCGCGCGCGTCCTCGGACGCCGCGAGCCACCCTGGCCTCTCGTTCTAGCGCTCCTCGCTAGAACGAGACCGGCCCCGGTCGCCGACGGAGCGCAGGACCTCCAGCACGGTCAACGTCAGGATTCGGAGGTCGAGCCGCAGGGACCAGTTCCGGATGTAGTAGTTGTCCAATTCCACGCGGTCGCCGATCGAGGTTTGACCGCGCAGGCCGCTGATCTGAGCCCAACCGGTGATCCCGGATTTCACGCGATGCCGATCCTGATAGCGCCAGACCTCTCCGGCGA
>Ga0116216_10003386_pt1 | contig 10394 bp, 8 predicted proteins | sample Sb_taG_11_FD_89696 | JGI IMG/M metagenome (GOLD analysis project Ga0116216, IMG submission 89696) | Peat soil microbial communities from Weissenstadt, Germany - Sb_50d_3_AS metaG | ecosystem: Environmental > Terrestrial > Soil > Wetlands > Peat | place: Germany: Weissenstadt | collected 2010-09-21
GAGCTCGCCGGCGGCCTCGCCCTCGATGAAGACGGCGTTGAACGCCCCGCGCACGACGGCCAGGGGGTGCGACTTGGGCACCATGGCCGGGTGTACCCGCACCGAGAGGTCGGGTCCGCCGTCGACCAGCTCGGCCACCGCCAGCAGCTTCACGACGTAGCCGAGCCGCTCGGCGAAGGTGACGTCCACCCGACGGACACCGGTGATCCCCTCGCAGTGCACGTCGTCGACCACGACGTCGCAGCCGAACGCCAGGCTGGCCAGGATGGCGGCCTTGGCGGCGGCGTCGCGCCCCTCGACGTCGGCCGACGGGTCCCGCTCGGCCAGGCCCAGCCGTTGCGCCTCGGCCAGCGCCTCGTCGTACTCGCGCCCCTCCTCGGTCATGGACGTGAGGATGAAGTTGGTCGTGCCGTTCACGATCCCCATGACCCGGCTGATCCGCTCCCCGGCCAGCGACTCGCGCAGCGGCCGGATGATCGGGATCGCGCCGGCCACCGCGGCCTCGTAGAACAGGTCGACACCGTTCGAGGCGGCCAGCGCCGCCAGCGGGCCCCCATGGGCGGCGAGCAGGGCCTTGTTCGCGGTCACGACGGGCCGGCCGGCCGCCAACGCAGTCTCGATCAGTGACTTGGCGGGGTCGATGCCCCCGATCAGCTCGACGACGACGTCGACGTCGTCGCGTTCGACCAGGCCCTTGGCGTCGAGCGTGAGGAGGTGCCTCGGGAACCACGGGGCGCTGGAGCGCACGTCGTCCAGATCGAGCGTCGAGATCCCGACCACCTCGAGCCCCACCCCCGCCCGCCGCGCGATCTCCCCGGCCCGGGCCGGGTCCGCCAGCAGCTCGACCAGGGCGGCGCCGACGTTTCCGGAGCCGAGCACGGCGACACGCACCGCCGGTTCCTGGCTGGGCTGGCCGGGCATGGGTTCACGCTACCTGTTCGCGTCCCCGGCCCACCGGAACCACACGCTGTGAGCTGGGCTTTTCGGGAGCCGGGTCGGATCAGAGGTCGAGGCGCAGGAGGTCGTCGATGCTCTCGCCGCGCACCACCACGCGGGCCGTCCCGTCCGACACGAAGACGACCGGCGGCCGGGGGACCTTGTTGTAGTTGGAGGCCATCGAGTAGCCGTAGGCGCCGGTGACCGGGGTGGCCAGAACGTCGCCCACCCGCAGGTCCTCGGGCAAGTGGGCCTCCGACACGACGACGTCGCCCGTCTCGCAGTGCTTGCCGACCAGGCGCGCGGCCAGCGGCCGGGGGGCGTCGGCCTCCCGCGGCAACAGCGCCTCGTAACCGCTGCCGTAGAGGACGGGGCGCGGGTTGTCGCTCATCCCGCCGTCGACGGCCACGTAGGTGCGCACGCCGGGCAGCCGCTTGATGGTCCCGACCCGGTACAGCGTGATGCCGGCCGTCGCCACGATCGACCGGCCGGGCTCCGCGCTCACCCGCACGCCGGCGCCCACCCCGACGCGGGAGCACGCCGCCTTGGTCGCGCTGGCCCACTCGGCCATCGACGGCGCCCGCTCACCGTTCACGTAGGCGACCCCGAGCCCGCCGCCGACCACGAGCTCGGCCAGGTCGAGTGGGGCGAAGAACGCCCCCAAGATCTCGGCCGTGCGCTCGAACGAGGAGACATCGAAGACCTGACTGCCGATGTGGGCGTGCAGGCCGACCAGCTCGACGCCCGGCAGAAGCTCGAGCGCGGCGACGGCTTCGGCCGCCGCACCGGAGGCCATGGAGAACCCGAACTTGGTGTCCTCCTGTCCGGTCCGCACGAACTCGTGCGTGTGGGCCTCGACCCCCGGCGTCACCCGCACCAGCACCCGCGGGCGGCCCGAGGCCCTCGGGGAGTCCGTCAACCTCCCCAGGCGCGCCAGCTCGTCGAAGGAGTCCACGACGATGCGGCCCACCCCCTCGGACAGCGCCGACTCGAGCTCGGCCTCTGACTTGTTGTTCCCGTGGAAGACGAGGCGATCGGCCGGGATCCCCGCGGCCAGCGCCACCGCCAACTCCCCGGCGGTCGAAACGTCGAGACACATCCCTTCCTCATGGGCCAACCTCGCCATCGCCTTGCAAAGGAACGCCTTGGTGCCATAGGCGACCCCGTCCCCCCAGGCCGCCACCGCCTCTCGGCAGCGCGCGCGTAGGTGCGCCTCGTCGTAGACGAACAGCGGCGTGCCGTGCTCCTCGGCCAGCGCGATGAGGTCGACGCCGCCGACCGACAGCCGGCCGTTGTCGGCGATGGCGGCGGTCGACGGGAGCAGGTGCCGTTCGACGGGGGCGGCGGAGAGGTCGCTCATCGCCGGGCGCCTGGACGCGCTCGCGTGACTCGGTGCCGCGCTCGCAGTGTGGGCCGAAGAACGCCGGTCATGGGCACACACGATACGGTGAGTGGCCCCAGCCCCAGTAGCTCAGCGGATAGAGCACCGGCCTCCGGAGCCGGGTGCGCAGGTTCAAGTCCTGCCTGGGGCGCTGACGTTGTACCTGGGAGAGGGAAAGGGCGGCAAGAACCGCGCGGGTGGCGGCCGCTCCTGACGGTGAGCTCGTAGGCGCGTCTACGGGGTGTGCGCTAACAAAAATTCGCGGATGCCCGCGACGGTCATGCGGTGGCGTTCCGGTCCCTCCCAGGGATAGAGAAGCTCTGCCTTAGGGGCCAGATCCACGATCTCCTCACCAATGGCATAGGGATGGAAGGCGTCGTCGCCCGGCAGTACCAGGAGAGGCACAGAGCATCGGCGGAGCGCGTCCCGGTGCACACTGAAGACGAAGTCTCCTTCGAACATCGCGTCTTTCATCGCGCTGAGCGAAGCGTCGTCGACGTCGCTCCGGTGGGTTCGCAGATCGTTGGCCCAGCGGTCGAACAGCGCCAGGAACTCGCCGCGGTTGCCGGCGTGCAGGCCGATGGGGTTCTGGAGCACCGCGGCAGTCACGGCGTCAGGAGCCGAGTCACAGAGCGCCAGCGCGTAGGACGATCCGATGCAGCCCCCCATGAGGTGGGTGCGAGTGATTTCGAGGTGTTCGAGGAGGGCCAGGTGATCCGCGGTGTACGTTGCCCAGCCATCTCCGCGCGAGACGGGTGCTGAAGATGCCCCCGCGTTGCGCTGGTCCATGCTGATGACGCAGAAGTGGTCACTGAGCTCGACCCGTGGATCGATCCATGGCGCCGGCTCGCCCGGTCTGGTGGGGAGCTCGCCCCAGAGTTGGGCGGTCGACGCCATCCCGCCGGGAGCGAAGAGCAAGAGGGAGTGCCCAGTGCCGCGGACCTCGAAGCTGATGCGAGCTTCGCCGCGCTCCAAGATGGGCATGCACCACTTCTAGTCCCTGTTCGGACCGGGCGCCCAACGACCAGGGCGTCGATAACCGCGCCCGGGTCTGAGACGACCTCCGGGTCGGGCGAGCTGCGTGCTCGATCTCGCTGGCCGTCCCGGCGAATTCTGGTGCACCGTAGCGCCAGCGAGCGAGCTCTCTCGGTCACTGGGTCCACCCTTCATGAGGGCCCCATGTGTCATCGATCTCCGTCAGTTTTAGACTGCTTGGGGCCGCTGCAAGCTCTGCCCGACCGCCACCCGCAAGGACGCCGAGTGCACGATCACGCGATCTACACGCACGGTCACCACGAGAGCGTGCTTCGCGCGCACACCTGGCGGACGGTGGAGAACTCCGCCGCCTACCTCGCCCCGCACCTGGTGCCCGGCATGCGCCTGCTCGACGTCGGCTGCGGCCCGGGCACCATCACGGCCGACCTGGCCCGCCGCGTCGCCCCGGGGCAGACGATCGGCATCGACGCCGCGCCGGGCGTCATCGAGCTGGCCGTCAGGGACAACGGTGAGTCGACCGCGGTGTTCGAGACGGGCGACGTGACCGATCTGCGGTTCGACGACGCGTCGTTCGACGTCGTCCACGCCCACCAGGTGCTCCAACACCTGGCGGATCCGGTCGCCGCGCTGGTCGAGATGCGGCGCGTCTGCAAGCCGGGTGGACTGGTGGCGGCGCGCGACGGTGACTACCGCGCGTTCACCTGGTACCCGGCGGATCCGGGCCTCGACCGCTGGCTCGCCACCTACGAGGCGGTCGCCCGGGCGAACGGTGGCGAGCCCGACGCCGGGCGCCACCTCGCGGCCTGGGCGCGCCGGGCCGGATTCCGCGAGGTCGTTGCCTCGGCCTCGGTCTGGTGCTTCTCGGAGCCGCCCGAGCGAGAGTGGTGGGGGGAGCTCTGGGCCGATCGGATCAGCGATTCGCCGCTCGCCCACCGCGCCACGGAGCTGGGTCTCGCCGACCCCACCGATCTCGCCGCCATGGCCGAGGCCTGGCGCCGGTGGGCCCGGGACCAAGACGGCTGGTTCGCCTGCCTGCACGGCGAGGTCCTCTGCCGACCCTGACGGGACCAACCGGCCGGAGATCTCCCGCCCGCCCTAGTCTGCGAATAGTGCCAACGGACCTCCAGCTGAAGACCATGAACGCCGTCCACAAGGCACTGCTCAGGCTGAGTGGTGGCTGGATCGGGTGGAGCGTGGCGGGCATGTCGGTGGTCGAGCTGACGACGATCGGGCGCAAGACCGGCCAGCCCCGCACGGTGATGCTGACGTCGCCGACACAGGAGGGCGACGCCATCGTGATCGTCGCTTCCCGTGGTGGCGACGATCAACCGCCCGCCTGGTTCCTCAACCTGCGTGACCACCCCGAGGTGACGGTGGCCTTCGCCGGGAAGCCCAAGCAGGCGATGCGGGCCCGGGTGGCGACGCCCGACGAACGGGCGGCGCTCTGGCCGCGGGTGACCGCCGCCTACCACGGCTACGCCACCTACCAGACGAGGACCGACCGGGTGATCCCGCTCGTGCTCCTCGAATCGGCCGACGCCGCCCAGGCCTAGCGGCCCATCCTTCCCATCGGGGCCGCTCCGGTCACTCGGCCCGCAACAACAGGTCCGTCGGCGTGCGGGCGGCGCTCCACCCCGGGAGTGCGGCCACGACGTTGGCGAGGACGAGCGCCCCGACGGCGATGAACACGATCAGCGGGACCGGGACGCTCGGGTAGGGCACCACGCTGATCTCCCGGGCGAACACGTTCCACAGGTTCCGGCCGACCACGATGCCGAGCGGCACCCCGACCACCGTGCCGATGGCCACGGCGACGCTCGCCTGCCAGGCGACCGTGGCCGCCAGCTGCCGACCGGTGAACCCGAGTGTCTTCAGCAGGGCCAGCTCCCGTCGCCGTCGCCGCACCGAGGCGACGAGCGTGAGGCCGAGGGCGACCACGGCTCCCAAGGCCAGGCCGACACCCAGGAAGGCGGGGATCGTCCCCATGGAGCGGTAGTCGACGATCTCGGCGGGCCGCTGCACGGACAACACCAGCACCCCGCTGTCCGCCGCGTTGCTCGTCGCCCGCGCGATCCTGCAGCGAGCCGAACGCGGCCGCCGAGCTGTCCCGGAGCCGCACCAGGACGGCGTTCGGGCCCGCCTCGGAGGCGGGAAGGCCACCCGTGCTCGAGAGAACGGCCGGCAGGATCGAGCGGTCGAACACCGCGCCGATCCCCATCTCGGGATGCTGGTTCCCCCCGACACCGATGGTGGGCAGGGTCGCCGTCCCCACGATCCGAGCCGCCTTGGCCCCGCCGAGGCGGTTGGTGTGGACGGTGACGGAGTCGCCCAGGTGCTTGTGGAGCTCGGCCAGCGTGACGGCGCCGAGCACCACCTGTCGGGGGCCGTCCACGCCGTGCCCGGACAAGAGCGGCGGGGCGACGGCCGCGCCGGGGGCCTCACCGATCATCGGCACCGTCAGCCCGTCGATCTCGACCGTGTCGAAGCTGATCCCCGACCAGGAGGACACGTGGTGATCCGCGTCCAGCAACTGCCTGACCTGCGCGCCCGGGATGTCGTTGCCCTGCCCGGCCGTGAGCACGTAGTCCCAGTTCCATCCGTAGAGGGCGGGGCGCGACACGAGGGTGTTGAGGCTGGCGCCGAAGGTGACGGTGCCGATCACCACGACGACGGCCAGCGCCGCGCCGAGCAGGGCGGAGCGCACCGGCACGGCGTTGCGCCCGGCGCCGGGCTCGAGCGCGAACCGGATGCCGGTCACCGCCGGTGCCGGGAGACCCGCGGCGGCGGCCGAGGCGGCGAGGTGCGAGCGTCGCTCGCCGGCCCGGGCCCGGCGCCGGTCGGCGCGCTCGGGCGTGATCCGGTAGCCGAGCCAGATGGCGACGGCGCCCAGACCCACGAGCAGGATGGCGAACCCGGATCCGAGCACCGTCCAGTCGAAGGCGACGCCTGGGAACGGGTACACCGGTCGCACCGGCCCGAGCGGCGCCAGCGGCGACAGCCCCACGGCGACCCCGACCGCGAGCAGCGACCCGGCGGCGACGGCACCCAGGGCGCCGATGAGACCGTCCGCCGCCGTCACCGCAGGCGCGGCCCCGAGGGCCCGCAGAATGCCGAGATCGTCGGCCGCGAAGTGGAGCTGGCGACCGATCAACTGGGCGCCGATCAACAACGCCGCCAAGGCGGCGAGCGCCCCGAACACGCCGAGGGCGATGGACTCGGGCTTGATCGCCCGTTCCGCCTTGGCCTCGAGCGCCGCCACCGGGGCGGCGGTGGGCGGATTGAACCCCCCCGGCAGGAGCGCCGCCACCTCGCGCTGTGCGGCGGGGAGGTACCGGCTCCCGCCCGTCACCGTCATGCCGACCGCCGAGTAGAAGGTGCAGCACGAGAGCAGCGGTCGCGTCAACGCCGGGGTGAAGTAGAAGGCGAAGTCGTTGAGGGTGTCGATGTCGTCTTGGATGACCTCTTGGCTGTTCACGACGACGCCGACGAGCGTGGCCGTGAAGCGCCGGTACGGCGTGACCCTGGCCGTGCCGAAGTTCGGCAACAGCGTCTGGGCGTTGGTGTAGACGCCGAAGGGGACGACCTCGCCGACCTGCAGTTTGAACATCTGCGCGGTGATCGGGCTCACGGCGAATTCGTCGGCGCGGGCCGGATTGGGCAGCCGGCCCGTGATCACCGAAGGCAGGTCCAGGCCGGAGCCCGCAGTGCTGGGGCTTCCGTCGCCCTCTCCCGATTGCGCCGGGTAGGCCTGGACCCCCCGGGGCGCTCCGCCGCTCGTGAGTGGAATCGTGTTGAGCCCGGTCAAGACGGAGATCTGTCCGACATGGGGGAGATGCTCGATGGCGGCGACCCGGGCCGGGTCGTAGCCAAGGCCGGCCGCCCCCGGGAGACCGCTCACGAAGTCGATCACGCCCGCCAGATCCGGGGGATTGGTGCTGGCGACATAGACGGGGAACGAGGACTGGGTCCGCCGGGCACCGGCCACGGCGCCCATGGCCAGGCCGCCGACCAGCCCGATGACCAGGGCCACGCCCAGATAGCCCGCCCATCGCCGCGACCACGTGGCCGCGAACCGGTACCAGGCGACTCTGATCACCGGGGGTTCACGCTCGCTCCGGCGCGGCCGTGCCGTTCCACCTCGAGCATGACCTCCCACGGCGCGGACGTCCGGCCGGCCTCACAGCAAAGTCTCACCCGACCCGGGGGGGCGACCAAGGTGGGCAACCCGTGTGCCCGTCTCGTGCCAGCACCACGCCGGGTCGAGGACGGCCGGCACCGAGCGTGGCGCCGGTCGGTCAGCCCGGGCGGATGGCCACCAGCTTCATGGGCGGATCGCGGAGCGCGTCGGCCAGGTCGTCCCAGGCGACGATGGCCGACGTCACGAGCCCCGGGTCGAAGCCCCGGGCGACCGCCTCGAGCACTCGGGGTATCGCGGGCCGAGCGTGGACGCGCCCGGTGTGCAGCGTGCAGCAGCGCGAGTACATCGAGAACATGGGCAGGGAGGGATCCTCGAGGTAGACGAAGGTGCTCGTACAGGTCCCGTCGAAGGCGACGCTGTTGAGCGCGCAGCGCAGGCCACGCTCGGTGCCGCTCGCGTCGACGACGATCGGGAAGGCACCCACCTTGCGCGGCAGCTCGTCGACCGCGACATTGGCCGCCTCCGCGCCGAGCGCGCGGGCGATGTCGAGCCGGCCCGCATCCGAGTCGACGTAGTGCACCCGTTGGGCACCGAGGGTCACCGCCAGGCCGGCCGCGTACAGGCCGATCGAGGCGGGTTGGCCCCCGAGGACAAGCACCTCGGCACCGGGCTCTGCGGCCAGCTGCGGTCCCACCGCCCGCCAACCGTCGGGGATGTTGTCGCTGGCACTGGCTAGCGCCACGGGGTCGCTCCCCTCGGGCAGTGCGACGAGCATCGCGTCGGCGTGCGGGACCCGGACCAGGTCGGCGAAGAGACCTCCCCAGCCGAGCCCGCCCATCTGCCCCAGCCCGTAGGTGGAGAGCGGCGGGTGTGCCGCGCAGTTGCCGGTCCGGCCCCGCAGGCAGTTGGGGCAGGTACCGCAGGAGATCTGGAACGGCACCACGACCAGCTGACCGACGCGGACGCCGGACACCCCAGCACCGACCGCCACCACCCGCGCAACTCCTTCGTGACCCAACGGATAGGGGCCCGCCAGCGGATAGCCCCCGCGCAGCGCCGCGACGTCGATGTCGCAGGTGGCGACCGCCACTGGGCGGACCAGGGCCGCACGGTCGTCGTCGAGCTCTGGGTCGGGGCGGGCTTCCCAACGGACATCGTGCGGTCCGTAGAACATGAGTTGGCGCATGGCGGAATACTAAGACGATCGTCTTACAATCCGCTAGTCTGGAAACATGCCCCGGCGGAGCGACAGCCGCCAGCGCATGGTGCGAACCGCGGCCGCGCTGCTGCGACGCCAGGGCTACGCCGCCACGGGCTGGCGCAGCGTGGTCGCAGAGAGCGGCACGCCCTGGGGGTCCCAGGCGCACCACTTCCCGGGCGGCAAGGAGCAGCTGGCGGTCGACGCCGTGGCCTGGTCCGGCGAGGCCTTCGAGCGCCTGCTCCGGGGGGCGCTGGCCAATGGGCACCCGGCCGACGCCGTCGAGGCCTGGACGCGGCTCGGCGGGGCCGAGCTCGAGCGGAGCGGCTGGCGCGACGGGTGCCCGGTGGCCACGGTCGCCCTCGAAACCGCGCACGACAACGACGCGCTGGCCTCAGCCTGCACCTCGGCGTTCGGATCGTGGCGGAGCGCGATCGCCGAGGCGATCCAAGCCAGGGGCGTCGACGAGGCGGCCGCGCAGTCGCTCGCTACCTTCACCCTGGCCGCCGTCGAGGGTGCGCTGCTCCTGGCTCGGGCCGAGCGCTCCACGGAACCGCTGTTCGCGGTGGGCCGACACCTGTCCGGGGTCCTGCGAGCCAACGTCGAGTAGCGCCCGCCACACGGCTGTCCGGCCGGCCGGCCCGCGCACCGGGACGCCCGGCGCCGGGCCCTTGCTCAGGCCCGGTGCAGCACCTCGGCGCGCTCGGCCGCCGCGACGAACCCCGTGAACAGCGACAGGTCGTCACCCACCTCGGGGTGCCACTGGACCCCGACGAGGAACGGCAGGTCGGAGTCCTCCAGCGCCTCGACGGTGCCGTCCTCGGCCCACGCCGACGCGAGCAGTCCCTCTCCGATGCGGTCGACCCCTTGATGGTGGTGGGTGGGCACCACGGTCTCGGTGCGGCCGAGCAGCTCACCCACCCGGCTGGAAGGCTCGACGCGCACCCGGTGCCGGCCGTAGATGCCCGGGATCGACATGTGGCTGTCGTTGTGCACCACATCAGGAAGGTGCTGTAGCAGGGTGCCGCCGCGGGCGACGTTCAGCACCTGCATGCCGCGACAGATGGCGAGCACCGGCATGCGGCGGTCGATGGCCGACGCCAGCAGCGCCAGCTCGAACTCGTCGCGGACCTCGTCGGGCTTCTGCGCCTTCGGGTGGGGCGTCGCCCCGAAAAGGCGGGCGTCGACATCGACCCCGCCGGTCAGCATGAGCCCGTCCAGCCGCTCGACCAGCGCGTCGGCGGTGCCGGCCACCGGGGCCAGGACCACGGGGATGCCGCCGGCATCGGCCACCGAGCGCACGTAGGCCACCGTGACGAGGGCGGTCTCCTCCTTCCAGACGCCCCAGGTGGCCACGTGCTCGCTCGCCGTGATGCCGATGACGGGGCCGCGACGGACCACCTCGGGAGGCTCAGAGGGGGGTGACATAGGCACCGTGGATCCCCCCGTCGACGAGGAACGTGCTGGCCGTGATGAACGACGCGTCGTCGGAGGCCAAGAAGGCCGCGGCGGCCGCGATCTCCTCTGGTTCGGCGAATCGACCCATCGGCACGTGCACCAGCCTACGCGCCGCGCGTTCGGGGTCCGTGGCGAAGAGCTGCTGGAGGAGGGGCGTGTTCACCGGCCCCGGGCACAACGCGTTGACCCGGACGCCGGACCGGGCGAACTGCACGCCGAGCTCGCGCGACATGGCCAGCACGCCGCCCTTGGAGGCCGTATACGAGATCTGGGAGGTGGCCGAGCCC
>Ga0116216_10003388_pt1 | contig 10392 bp, 12 predicted proteins | sample Sb_taG_11_FD_89696 | JGI IMG/M metagenome (GOLD analysis project Ga0116216, IMG submission 89696) | Peat soil microbial communities from Weissenstadt, Germany - Sb_50d_3_AS metaG | ecosystem: Environmental > Terrestrial > Soil > Wetlands > Peat | place: Germany: Weissenstadt | collected 2010-09-21
GAGCGCGCCACGAATCCGAAGATGATGCCCACGATGCCGGGCACACCGAAGAACAGGATGCCGGCGCAGGAGCACACGAGCGATGCGATCGCGAGGCCGTTCGTCTTCTTGGTCGCGGGCGTGCCGTACGGCATCGGCTGTCCGTAGCCGTAGGGCAGGTTGGCACCGGCGCCGCCGTAGGGACCGGGCGCACCCGGGTACGCGGGCGGACCGCCGCCACCGGGTTGGCCGGGTGTCACGGTCCATGCGCTGCCGTAGGCGGGTGCCTGTCCCTGGACCGCGGGCGGGCCGGTCCACAACTCGGGCGGGTACCACTTGCCGTCAGATGCCAACCACCATCCGGGACCCTGGGAGGTGTCGCTCATGTCGTGACCGTGCCCGTTCCGTGCGCACCGAGTGCACAGGGGAGCATACGGGTCAGGCCTCACGGGTGTCGTGACTCACGCGAGGTATGGGCAGTGCCGGCATCCCGACTCGCAGCAGAAGCCGCGCCGGGCGAGGTACCCTGCGGTCAGGACGACCAGCCCGGATGCCGGATCGATGTAGGTGTCCGAACCGGCCCGGTGGGCCTCATCGTGCGCCCGGAGGATCTCTGTGTAGTGGGGAAGGTCCGCGGGTAGGCGATCGGTGTGCGGCTGGGACAACCGGCGCTCCGCAAGCGGCTCTTTCTCAGCAGCGTTGCGCCCGGGGTCGTCGCCGTCTCCCGGTTCGCCCATCCGATCCGAGGTGTGTTCGCCGCGCCCGCACGCGGGACGGGGCGGACCTCGCTACCTCCTGGTCGCCCGCCTGGCCGTCGTGGCCTTCTTGGCCTTCTTGGCCGGAGCCCGGCGCGCCGTCGTGGCCTTCTTGGCCGGAGCCCGGCGGGCGGCCGTGGCCTTCTTGGCCGGCGCCTTGGCCGCCGCGGGGGCGGTCGACTTGCCGGCGGCGGCAACCGCCGCATCGACGGTCGGGTACGCACCCTTTGCCAGCTTGGGCGCCTTCGCCGGTGCGAGCACCGCGTCCTTGAACGCCTTGACCGGGGTGATGCGCGCCTTCTTCGACGCCTTGATGCGGATGGCCTCACCGGTCGCCGGGTTCCGGCCCATGCGGGCCGGGCGGTCGACCTTGACGAATTTCGCGAAGCCGGGGATCGAGACCGGCTCCACACCCTTGGCCACGACGGCCGTCACCACCTCGGTGAAAGCGTCGAGGACGGAAACGACGGTCTTCAGCTCGACATCGGCCTGGACTGCGACCGCTTTTGCTAGTTCTCGCTTGTTCATGGCGCCCATTGTGGCCGAAGCACGCCCCGTCATGCACATCCTCGGGGCGCCGATCGGCATATTGCTCGCCCCGACGTGACCTGGCGCCTCCGGGTTGGAGCGCCTGGCACGTCTCCACAGGCACGGCAACGGCCCGGACCCGGCGGCTTCTACGGCAGGAGTTGACCCCAATAGGGGCGGTCGTCCTCTCGTTTCTCCATGAGGATGAGGACCGTCCCCCACGGATCGCGGCACCATGTCGTCTTCAGCCCGGCCACGTCGGCGATCCCGCTCGTGAGGAATTCGACACCCCGCGACTCGAGCTCGGTGCGCGTGGCGTGGATGTCATCGCAGAGCACACCGATGTGGGTGATGCCGACCCTCGTGACGGAGGGCCGGCCGGGCCCGGCGGGAACGACGGGTGCCGCCGGATAGTCGATGAGCTCGATGACGCGGTCGTCTGTCCCGAATCCGACGATGGCCGCGGTGACGACGACGGGTGACGGGACGAGCTCGCCCATGTCCTGCTCGATCTGCCGGCCGTCCATCCGGTACGGCGGCGACAGCACACGAAGATCGAGGACCTCTGAGTACCACTGGACGGCTGCCTCCACATCGGGGACGCAGACGGCGGTGTGCGCGAAGCCGGTCAGCACCGGCTCAGCGTAGGTCGGGCGGGTGCCGGGCCCCTGCCCTAGCTCCAGCGGGCGATCTCGTGCTGGAGGCGCTTGTTCCAGACCCGAGCGTGGACGTTGAACCGCCGCTCGGCCTTCCTCAGGACGATGATGCTGACGAACACCAGCGGCGAGAAGAAGGCCGCCACGGCGCTGAAGAAGACGATGCGCAGCGTGCCCTGCATGTTCCCGGACTTCTCCATCCCCCCAGTCTGGCCCGTCGGCCATCCGTGCGCACAAGGGCCTTTTGGCACTAAGCATTGGGTGGTGAGCGTGCCCAAATGAACGACATGGACTCCGAGGAGACCCCCGACGGGGCTGTCGCGGGCGCGCCCGCGACGCAGGAGGCTCCGAAGCGGGGGTCGCGCCACCTGCCCAGACGGATCAGCGCCTGGGTGCTCGTCGTCCTCGCTTCGCTGCTGATCCCCATCTCGGTGATCTCGGTCTGGGCTATCCGCACGGTGACCAACACCGACCAGTACGTCGCCACCATGGCACCGCTGGCGCGGAACCAGGTCATCGTCGACCACCTGGCGGCGAAGGCGACGGACGCGCTGTTCTCGACCCACATCGTGCAGGACAAGGTCACGGCGGCGTTGCCGCCGAAGGCCAAGCCCATCGTGACGCCGATCGTGAACCAGGTGCACGGCTACGTGGAGGGCCTGGCCCTCAAGTTCTTCGAGAGCCCCAGGTTCGGGAAGCTGTGGGACACGCTGAACCGGCACACCCACGACGCGGTGATCGACGTGCTCACCGGCAAGGAGACGCCGCTCACGAAGAAGCTCGAGAAGGGCGGGGGGATCGTCGTCAACCTCACCCCCGCGCTCAACAACATCATCGACCAGGCCAACGCGAAGGGCATCACGCTGTTCAACCCCGTCAAGGCGGTGCTGACCCAGGGCAACAAGCTCGGCCTCACGGTCGTGTCGAAGTCCCAGGTCTCGAAATTCACGGGGCTCTTCAACATCATCGTGAAGCTGAAGTGGGTGATCCCCGCCGTCGCCCTGGCGCTGGCGGCCCTCGGCATCGGCATCGCGGTGGAGCGCCGCAAGACGCTGCTGCGGATGGCCATCGGCGTGGCCCTGTTCACCATGGTGCTGCTCGCCGGCCTCTCCCTGGGACGGATCACGTTCATCAACCAGGCCGGCCATTCCTTCAACCGGGACGTGGCGGCGGCGGTGTGGGACACCATGCTGCGCTTCCTCAAGACGGACCTGCGCTGGATGCTCCTGGTCGCGATCCTGTTCGCGCTCGGGGCCTGGCTGGCCGGGCCGGCCCGCTACGCCGTGTGGATCCGCTCGACGGTCGCCAAGGGGGCCCGCTGGGTGGCCGCCCAGTGGCACGCGCTGACGTCGGGCGCCGGGCGTGCCGCCGCCGGTTCGGACCGGGCCCGCCGCACCGGCGGTTGGATCACCGAGCACCTCAACGGCCTGCGCATCGTGGGCGTGGTCGTGGCGGCGCTCTTCCTGGTCTTCGGCGGCAACCTGACCGGGTGGAGCCTGCTGATCATCGTCATCGTGCTGGCGGTGTATCTCGGGCTGCTCCAGCTCGTGGCCGCCTGGGCCCGCAAGGTGGCGAACCCGGTGGCGGGCTCCGGCACGGCCTGAGCGCACGAGCAGGCGCCCGCCCGCCCCCGGCGGGACCTGGGGCGTAGGGTGGGGGCCACCGAGTGACGCCCGAGGGAACCGGGTGCCGATGGATGCCGGGGACCCCGAATCGGGAGCGTCCGGAGACAAGGGGCACGGCCATGGCCGAGGTACGCGAGACGGAGGGAGCGGTGGGGGGGTCGACCCCGTCGCCGGCGGATCGAAGACTGCATCGGGCCCGCATCGTGCAGATCACGCTCGGGTGCATCTGGATCGTCGACGCCGCGCTGCAGTTCCAGCCTCGCATGTTCGGGCAGGACCTGGTGAACATGATGATGCTGCCCAACGCGCACGGTCAGCCGGCGCCGGTGTCGTGGTCGATCACCCAGATGGCCCACTTCGTCAGCCCACACGCGGGCATCTCGAATTTCCTGATCGGCGCGCTGCAGCTGTGCATCGGCGTGGGCATGTTCTTCCGCAAGACGGTGAAGCCGGCCATCGTGGTCATGGCCGTCTGGGCCCTCGGCGTGTGGTGGTTCGGCGAGGGCTTCGGCATGCTGCTCACCGGCGCAGCGTCGCCGTTGACGGGCGCGCCCGGCGCCGTCGTCCTCTACCCGTTGATCGGGATGCTCGTCTGGCCGCGAGAGGCGCGAGCGGACACGAGCTCGGACGTCGCACCGGGGATCCCCTCGTCGGCCGCAGCGTCGGGGCCGTTCGGAAGCGTCGCACCCATGGTCGCCTGGTCGGCCTTCTGGACGCTGTCGGCGGTGTTGTGGCTGCTCCCGGCGAACCGCGCCGGCGGCTCCGTCAGCTCGACCCTCGTCTCGGCGTCGAGCGGCCAGCCGTCGTGGTACGCCCATTTCGAGAATTCGGTGGCCAACGCGCTGCCGCACAGCGGCTCGGCGGTGCCCTGGTTGCTCGCCATCGCCTCCCTGGTGATCGCCGCGGGCCCGCTGCTCAGCCGGCGCCCGACACCCTTCCTCGCTGCGGGCGTCGCGTTGCAGGGCGTCTACTGGGTGACCGGGATGGCCTTCGGCGGGATCCTGACCGGGATGGGCACCGACCCGAACATGGCACCGTTGATCGCGCTGCTGGCCTTCGCCATGCTGCCGACCGTCCATGCGGTGCCGGCCACGTCGCCCGCCCGGGATCTGGCGGCGCGCCATCCCGTCGCCGGCGCCGCCACCTCCGCGGTGGCGCTGGCCGTGCTCGTCCTCAGCTCGACGTATCCCATCGCCACGGCGAACGCATCGGCGTCGCCGACGACCGGTCCGCACCAGTCCTCTGCGCAGCCGGCCATGGCCGGCATGGCGATGGGGGGCAGCTCGTCCAGCAGGTCGGGCCATTCGAAGGGCACGGGGTTCGCGATGCCCGGGATGGCCGGCCAGTCGGATCCGTCCTGGCACTACACGGGCCCCCCGCTTCCCGCCCAGGAGCAGTCGGTGCTGGCGACCGTCTTCACCGAGACCGAGAAGGGCCATGCCATGCAGACCCCGCATTGCGACACGTCGCCGACGGGGGGGCAGGTGGAGGCCGCCATGCAGCTGGTCCAGACGACGAGCTCGGCGGTCTCCAAGTTCAAGGACCTCAACGTCGCCAAGGCCGCCGGCTACATCCCGATCACCGACACGCGCTACCCCGTCGTCCACTACCTCAACTACTCGTACATGCAGAGCAAGTACGTGCTCGACCCGAACCACGTCCAGTCACTGGTCTACGCGTTCACGCCCTTCGGCCCGGTGCTGGTCGCCGCCATGTACCTGATGCCGACGCTGGGGGACAACGGACCGATGCCCGGCGGATGCCTGACCCAGTGGCACGCGCACACGAACCTGTGCACGGGTGGGCCCACCGGAGCGATCTCGGGTTTCTCCACCAACGGCGTCTGCCCTTCGGGCGAGAACCCGCTGCCGACCCCCGAGATGCTGCACGTCTGGCAGGTGCCGGTGCCCGGCGGGCCGCTCACCATGGATCCGACCGACGAGCAGGTCGTCGAAGCGGCGATCATGGCCCAGCAGGAGGGGCAGGCACCGGTGACCCCCGGGGCACAGGTCCCGGCCGTCGCGGGCAGCTTCGGCACCTAGGCGAGTACCGCCGGATGTGACCTTCGTCCCTAGTTCGGGCGGCCGCGGGCCCGCACACTGGCAGTGAGAGGTGTGGGGTCGTCGCGAGGCGACAGGCGGGTCAGCTGGTGATCGGCACGGCTCACACGGGAGAGGGTCACTGGTGGAAGAGATCACGTTGATCGTCGGTTCGGTGGGCCTGGTCGTCGGCGGTTTCGCGGCGTGGTACACGATCTGGCATCGCAGGGTCGAGTCGTCCTTCGAGCGGGTGCCGGTGCGGGCCGGACGGTCGGTGCACCTGCTGCGTGAGGGCGTCGACCTGGACGACCGCACCCGCTAGCGCGATGACGGCCCGGTGGGGGCGTGCCGTGTTGTGCACCGGTTGTGGATCCGCGCCTTCCCGGAGACGATTTCTTATGGGGGGCTTATCCGTGTCCCCTAGTGTGTCCACCATGCGGATGAAGTGGCGCTTCGGTCTGGTGGCGATCATCGCCGCCGCGGTCGTCGGTGGCTTCATGCCGCACGGAGTGCTTTCGGCCGCCCAGAGCAGCGGTGCCGACATGGTGCAGCTCGCTGAGGCCCCCGTGGCCATGCCGCTCATGTGCATGGACGTCACGTGCGGCAAGGGGACGCCTGCGGCGTCCGCACCGGCGCCGGCCGTGGCGCTCGCTGCAGTCGTGGCGGGGATCGCGGTCGCGGTCGTGGCGGCGTCCGTCATCCGGCGCCGGCGTGCGCTGGTCGTCGCCCTTCCTGCGGGCGCACGCGACCCGCTCTTCCACCCACCTCAGTTCTCCTAGCTCGGAACTGCGCACCCGGCGCGTCCCCGTGCCCCGCTGAGCGGGCGCCGGCCGCGCCGGGACTTCAGACCGGGGGGCCTCCAGGGCCCCCACATCGAGCCTCCGAGCGCGCGCACTCCGCCGCCTCGGCCTATTCAGGAGAACGACATGTCGAAAGCAACCACCGGGTCGTCGCGACAGGTGCGGCCCACCACGAAGAACCAATCCACCAAGTCGGCGACCAAGCGCCCACCGGGCGGAAGCCCGCCCGGCGCCGCGGCCAAGAAGCGGGCCGCGGGTGGCCACGCCACCGCGACGGCGGCGACGAAACGGCCGCCGGCGAGCAGCCGGGGGGGCCGGCAGGCGCAGGGGTCCGGCACCGCCTCCGGTCGGAGGGCGCCGGCGCGGGCCTCGTTCCGCTCGCGGCATCCCGTGCTGACCGCGCTGGTGCCGGTGGGGCTGGTCGTCGCCGTCATCGCCACGATGGTGCTGCTCAAGGCCACGGGAGGATCGTCGCCGACGGCGTCGCACCCGGCCTCCTCTGCGAACACCGGCGCCACGGCCCTTCCCGCGAGCGTCCTGGCGTCGTTGTCGGTGCCGGCGGCGACGCTCGACGCGGTGGGCAGCCCGGCGTCCGTCGTACCGCCCACCACCATCGGTGGCAGCGGGGCGATCATGCGGGGAGCCGACGGCAAGCCCGTCGTCACCTACATCGGTGCCGAGTACTGCCCCTACTGCGCCGCGGAGCGCTGGGCCCTCGCAGTGGCCCTGTCGCGGTTCGGGACCTTCTCGCACCTGTCGGGAACCCACTCGGCAAGTGCCGACGTCTACCCGGACACCCAGACGCTCTCGTTCTACGGATCGAGCTACTCGAGTCCCTACGTGGACTTCCAGCCGGTCGAGGAGGCCACCAACCAGCAGGTCGGCGGCACGTACGAGAATCTGCAGACCCCGACGTCCGCCCAGAGCGCACTCATGTCGACGTACGACGCCGCGGGGAACATCCCGTTCCTCGACATCGGCAACCGGTACGTCATCACGGGTGCGAGCTACTCGCCCCAGGTGCTCCAGGGCCTGTCGCGTCAGCAGATCGCGGCACAGCTGAGCGATCCGTCGAGCCCGGTGGCGCAGGCCATCGACGGGACGGCCAACGACATCACCGCCGCCATCACCAACGTGACGGGAAGCCAGCCCAGCAGCGTGGCCAACTCGCCGGCGATCGCGGCGATCGCCAAGAAGTTGGGGGCATGACGATGGCGGTGGCAGCGACGGCGAGAGCGACCACCCACCCCCGCCGGGTGCGGACGTGGGCGATGGCCGCCGCGCTCGCGCTCTCGCTGGCGGCGGTGGGCATCGCCTCGTACCTCACCCTGACCCACTACAGCGATCCGGCCGCCCTGGCCTGCCCGGACACGGGGATCGTCAACTGCACGCTCGTGACCACCAGTTCCTGGTCGGTCATGCTCGGGATCCCAGTGGCCGTCCTGGGGCTGGTGTGGGCGGCCGTCATGACGGCGCTGACCGTCCCCTGGGCCTGGCGCTCGGGCAGGCCGTGGGTCGACCGCGCCCGTCTCGCCGCCTCGGGAGCCGGCGCGGCCATGGTCCTGTACCTCGTCTACGTCGAGCTCTTCCGGATCGGTGCGATCTGCGTGTGGTGCACGGCCATGCACGTCACGGCGGTGTGTCTCTTCGGGGTCGTCCTGGCGGCCCGAGTGCCGGCCCCACCGGGTGACCTTGGTCCATCCCCGGGGTGACCTTCGCCCCTACTGGCCGCCAAAAGGGCTCTTCAGAATAGGTGTGAGGTGATCCGGCGCCGTTGACCGGAAGCAGGCGTGTGGTGTGGAGGAGAGTTCGATGCGGAAGCGGGAGAACGAGGCCGGCGACAGCATCCTGGCCAGGGAGTGCGATGCGTTCCTGAACGGCACGCTCGCGGAGTACTGGGACGAGACTGGGGTCATCGTCCCGGTGTGGGCCTGGACGAACCTCTTGGCCCACGGCAGCGAGGAGATGATCGGGGAGAGCGTCCTCCGCCCGGCGCGCCCGCGCCGCGCGGGCCGGAGCTGGCGCATCGCCCGCTCGTTCCTCGCCTACCGGGTCCTCGAGCACACGGACGCCCAGTTGACGCTGCGGGATCTCCAAGCGTCCATCCTGATCCCGCTCGAGCTCGAGATGGCGGCCCTGCCCGAAGTCGGCCGTTGGACACCGCGGCAGTGGGTGGACACCGTCGACCACGCCATCCGCAGCCAGCACTCGCCGCTGGAGCAGTAGCGGAGGGCCGCAGGCCGGACCGTTCGGGTCGGGCCTGCGGTGCGCCTACGAGCCGACGCGCCCCATCCAGCGCTCGACGGTGCGGGCCAGCGCCGGGAGCGGGAGGATGCCCGCCCGCAGGACGAGGTCGTGGAAGGCGCGCAGGTCGAAGCGGGCGCCGAGCGCATCGGCCGCCGCCGCGCGGAGCCGGACGATCTCCCGCCGGCCGACCATGTAGGCCAGGGCCTGGCCGGGATAGGAGATGTACCGGTCGACCTCGGACTCGATCTCTATGCGGGGCAGCGGCGTGTGCTCGGCCATCCAGTCGAGCGCCTGCTGGCGGGTCCAGCCCATCGCGTGCAGCCCGGTGTCGACGACCAGCCGGCTCCCTCGCCACGAGTCCGCGGTGAAGAGCCCCATCCGGGCGAGGTCGTCGCTATAGAGCCCCATCTCGTCGGCGAGTCGCTCGCTGTAGAGGCCCCACCCCTCCGCGCAGGCGGTGTCGTGCAGCACCCGTCGCACCGGGGGAAGGTCCTTGGACTCCATGGCGATGGTGAGCTGGAAGTGGTGTCCCGGCACCGCTTCGTGGAACGCGATGTCCTCCGCGCCGTAGCGGTGCCGCTCCTCGGGCTCGGAGGTGTTGAGGAAGTACGTCCCCTGGCGCGATCCGTCGATCGCACCCGGCATGTAGTAGGCGGCCGCCATGCCGGCCTCCTCCGCTTCGGGGACGGGCTCGACGGTGCAGGGTTTGTCGGGGACGACCGCGAACCATCGGGGGGCCTCCGCCTCGGCCGCGGCGACGACGCGGCGGGCATGGCTGAGCATCTCCTCACGGCTCCCGTAGCGCAGCGACGGGTCGTTGGACATGCGGTCGAAGATCTCGGCGATGTCCGCGGTGCCCCACAGCCGCGAGCCCGTCTCGGCGAGCTCCTGGCGTACCTCGTCGACGATCTCCCTCCCGGCCGCGTGCAGCTCGTCGTGGGAGAAGTCCATGGAGGTGTGCAGCCGGGTCAGAACCCGGTACATCGACTCGCCACCGGGCAGGAAGCAGATGCCGGGATGATCGTCGTCACGGGCCGCCGGGAGCACGTCGGACCGCAGCGCGTCCCGGTAGGCGGCCAGCGCGGGGCGCACGGATTGCTCGATCGCGGTGGAGATCTCCCCGGCGAAGCTCTGGTCGCCGACGTCGGGCCGGGTGACGGCGCCCACGGTCGGATCGGCGACCACCAGGTCGAGCTGGGCGATCGCGGACTGCACGAGGCGCGCCACCGCGGTGCGGCCGGCCACGGTGCCCTCCCGGTGCCGGCCGGCCACGGTCGTCAGCAGGTCGGGCATGGCGCGCAGGCGGGCCAGGTAGCCCGAGCGCCGCTCGTCGGTATCGAGGGGAATCTTCGGCAGCCAGGTCAGGACGGCAGCCACCGGCGCGACGAAGGTGTCGCAGACGGTGAACTCGGTCTGCGGCACCGCAGCGGCATCGGCCATCCCCCGCGCCATGTGGCGGACGAAGTCGAGCGTCTGGAGCTCCGTCTCGTCGAGGCCGAGGTCGGACATCTGCTCGGCTCGTTCGGCGACGGATATCAGCCTGCGGGCCTGGTCCCGCTCGCTCTCGGCGCTGAAGTCGGGGAGGAGGTCGTCGTAGCCGGGGAAGCCGTACAGCGATGCGGTCAGCGGGTCGGAATGCAGGACCGTCGTGAGCAGGTCGGCTGCCAGGTCGTCGGCGGACATCGCCGGGAGGCTACCGCGGGAGGCGCCCGCAGCACCTCGTCTCGATCAGTCGCGCGACGCCTCGGCCGCGAGCAACCGGA
>Ga0116216_10003392_pt1 | contig 10387 bp, 4 predicted proteins | sample Sb_taG_11_FD_89696 | JGI IMG/M metagenome (GOLD analysis project Ga0116216, IMG submission 89696) | Peat soil microbial communities from Weissenstadt, Germany - Sb_50d_3_AS metaG | ecosystem: Environmental > Terrestrial > Soil > Wetlands > Peat | place: Germany: Weissenstadt | collected 2010-09-21
CCCACGACCACCCCGCCGCCCACGACCACGCCGCCGCCCACGACCACCCCGCCGCCCACGACCACGCCGCCGCCCACGACCACCCCGCCGCCCCCCCCACCCGACGATGACGGCGACGACTGGGACGAAGGGCCCTCAGAGGAGGATCTGGGCCCCGCGGCCCCGCCGGACAACAGCTACAAGCGGGCCATACTCAAACAGCACATTCAAGAGAGCCAGGCCGAAGCGGACGACGCGAATGCCGAGGCGAGCTGGTACGGCACCGCCGAGAACATCGCGAGCGGAGCGAAGTTCGTCGCCGACTACGGGGCGAGCGCGATCGCCGCGTTCGGCGGCCCGGCCGGCAAGGTGTTCAGCCACTTCTATACGACCGTCACCGACGTGGCCGGCGGGATCGCCGCCGGAGACGACAGCGAGGCGATCTGGCACCGCGTCGCTGTCGATAACACCCTCACGGCCATCACGAACGACATCTACCCTTCGGTCCCGTTCTCCGGCACCTGGCAGGAAGCACTGAAGACGCCGATCTCGACGTTCATCCACGGGGTCACGGAGGAGATCGAACAGGGGGTGTTCGAGTCGTTCCTCGCCGGGCAGGCGCTCAACATCGTCGAGAACAACGCAAAGGCGATCGGCGACGCGATCAACTCGGCGAACGAAGCGATCAATTCGGTAGGGGAGGCCGTCACAACGGCGGCGAGCCACGCCGCGCAATCGGTCGCCGAATCGATCGGGCAGACGGTCCACTCCTGGGCCTCGCACCTCTTCGGCTCGTAGAAAGGGACCCCCATGGCTGTCGACCTCACTGTCGAGCGCGAGCTCTTTGGCGCCCTCGGCGCGCTCGCGACCGAGACCCACGGGCCCCTGTCACCATGGGCCGCGGGCGGCCACCTGACCGAGGACCAGCGGCGACAGCTCCGCACTCAAGGAGCCGTCGACGCCCACGGCCATCCGTCCCGGGGTCTCGTCGCCGCGGTGGACGCGATCGCCTCGGCGAAGGCCATCAGCAAGATCCGCCTCTACGGCGGCGGCGTCGAGGTCGGCTACGCGAACTTCTGCGGGACGGACGGCTCGTCGGTCTCGGTGACGGACCGGGGGGAGACCCTCCGACTCGAGTCGCCGGCCCCTTTCGACCGCCAGATCGCGGCAATGGGCGACCTGGTCGGGCTGAGCTCGGTGCGCCCGATGCACTTCAGCGTCGAGGTCTCACCGTTCGACGCGCTGGTGTTGGCCACGCTCATCGACGCCGAGCGGCGCCAGTCGCTGACCGACCTCGCCAACGACGCCTCGAGCTCCCCGCGGCCGCTCACGATGAACGCCATCGTCACCGCGTTGAAACGCCCGCCGGCCGGGGCGTTCTGGCTTGTGAACGCGGTGGCCCGGGCGATCGACACCCCGCCGTCGGCCGCCGCGAGCGGGGCGTCCGACGCAACCCGGCGTCTGGCCGGCCGTGGCCTCGCCGAGATCTCCCGGGGCCGGGCGAAGGCGGCCGGGGAGGCAAAGGAGCTCGCCACCCGCTTCCTCGTCGTCCAGACCCTGATCGAGCTCGAGAACGACCGTGCCGAGGGCGGTGGCGCCGTCCGCAGCGGGCTCACGTGCGTGCGCGGCGGCGCGCAGGACTTCCTGTCGATCGAGCGGTCGGCACAGGGGGCCCGGCTCGCCACCCTGAGCGCAGCGGCGGTGCTCACCTGCGTCGACGTGTTCGGTCGGCGGCCGGACTGGGCCCCCGCGTTCGGGGCGACCCACGTGGTGCTCCCCGGCGCGCCGGCGGCCACCTGGTCGTCGCCGGACACCAACTCGACCTCGCTCGCGGCCGTCCCGGCGGGGACGCCGGTGCGGATCCTGCACGAGCTCGACGGCTGGGCGGAGGTCGAGTCCGGCGCCGGAAGGCTCGGATGGCTCGACCGTCGGTGCATCGGCGAGCTCGGGAGTCAGCCGGCCGGCCGCTGAGCTGAGCCCGGCCGGTCCATCGGACCGGCCGGGTCAACCGTTCAGACCCCGAGGGCGTTGCCCTCCGGGCGCCCGTTGGCTTCACCGTCGCCCGTCGGGGCGGCGCCGAGCCAGCTGGCGTCGATCGACGGGTCGTAGGGCTCGTCGGAGATGCCCTCGCCGCCGACGTCGCGCAGCCAGGCCGCGAGGTCCTCGGTGTCGGCGTCGGTGCCCCCGCTCCAGAACGGGAGCGGCTCGGCCCCGGGCATCTCGAGGCGGATGGTGCGGTAGCGCTCCATGCCGGTCCCGGCCGGGATGAGCTTGCCGATGATGATGTTCTCCTTCAGCCCGAACAGCTGGTCGGATTTGCCCTCGATGGCCGCCTCGGTCAGCACCCGGGTGGTCTCCTGGAAGGAGGCGGCCGACAGCCAGCTGTCGGTGGCGAGCGAGGCCTTGGTGATCCCCATGAGCTCGGGGCGTCCCTCGGCCGAGCGCTTGCCCTCCTCAAGCAGCTCCTTGTTCACCGCCGCGTAGGCCTGGTTGTCGACGCGCTCGCCCGGCAGGAACGGCGCGTCGCCCGGCTCGGCGACGAGGACCCGGCGCAGCATCTGGCGCACGATCAGCTCGATGTGCTTGTCGTGGATCGACACGCCCTGGTCCCGGTAGACCTTCTGGACCTCTTCGACCAGGTACTGCTGGGTCTCCCGGATGCCCTTCACCTCGAGGAGCTCCTTCGGATCCTTCGGGCCCTCGACGAGCGCATCGCCCGCCGCGACCTCCTGGCCGTCGGCCACCTCGAGATGGGCGCGGGGCGCGACGACCACCGACTCCTCGGTGCCGTCGTCGGCGACCACCGTGATCCGGCGGCCCAGCTCCTCCTCCTCCACCCGGGCGATCCCGGAGTGGCGGGCCAGCACCGCGGCGCCCTTGGGCGTGCGGGCCTCGAAGAGCTCGACCACGCGGGGCAGGCCGTGGGTGATGTCCTCGCCGACGATGCCGCCGGTGTGGAACGTCCGCATGGTGAGCTGGGTACCCGGCTCGCCGATGGACTGGGCGGCGATGACCCCGACCGCCTCGCCGAGCTCGATCATCTTGCCGGTGGCGAGCGACTGGCCGTAGCAGGCGGCGCAGACCCCGTGGGTGGCCTCGCAGGTGAGGACCGAGCGCGTCCGCACCCGGTCCACCGCGGTGTCGTCGCGCAGGCGCTCCATCAGCTCGTCGTCGACCAGGGTGCCCGCGTCGACGGTCGTGCCGTCGGCGAGGGTGACCGGCTCGACCAGGATCCGCCCGTACAGGCGGGTCTCGAGGTAGCTGCGCCGGCCGGCCTGGTCGGGGACGACGCCCTCGATCCAGATGCCCCGGGCGGTGCCACAGTCCTCCTCGCGGACGATGAGCTCCTGGGCCACGTCGACCAGCCGCCGGGTCAGGTAGCCCGAGTCGGCGGTCCGCAGCGCGGTGTCGGCCAGGCCCTTGCGGGCACCGTGGGTCGAGATGAAGTACTCGAGCACCGACAGGCCCTCCCGGAAGGAGGACTTGATCGGCCGGGGGATCATCTCGCCGCGGGGGTTGGACACGAGGCCCTTCATGCCGGCGATCTGGCGGATCTGCTGGGCGTTCCCCCGGGCCCCCGAGTCGACCATCATGTCGAGCGGGTTGAACGAGAGCGTGGAGAGCGTGTGCTCCATCGCCCGTCCGACCTCCGAGTTGGCCGACGTCCAGATCTCGATCTCCTTCTGGCGCCGCTCGTCGTCGGTGATGATGCCCCGGCGGAACTGGTTCTCCGCCTTCTCGGCCTCCTTCTCGTAGCGGTCGAGGATCGACTGCTTCTCGGGCGGCGTCCGCACGTCGTCGATCGAGATGGTGAGGCCGGACTGGGCGGCGAAGCGGAAGCCGAGCGCCTTGATCCGGTCGAGGCTGGCCGCGACGGTGCGCTTGGGGTAGCCCGCCGAGAGCTCCTCCACGATCACCCCGATCCCGGTCGTCCGCTTCCCGATGAGGTCGTTCACGTACCGGAAGCCCTCCGGCAGCGCCTCGTTGAAGAAGACCCGGCCGGCCGACGTGTCGAGCCTGAAGTCGCCGTCCTCGTTCGGCTCGACCCCGGCCGCCTCGAGGCGGGCCGAGAGGCCCGAAGTTGGGAGCGGCCGGAGCGAGATCCGGGCGTGCAGCGACAGGTCGCCGTTGTCGAAGGCCGCCTGGACCTCGTGGCTGTGGCGGTAGACGTGGCCCTCGCCCTTGGCCCCCTCGACCATGAGGGTCAGGTAATAGGCGCCGAACACCATGTCCTGGGTGGGCACGGTGATCGGGCGGCCGGTGGCCGGCGAGAGGATGTTGTTGGACGACAGCATGAGGATCCGCGCCTCGGCCTGGGCCTCGGCCGACAGCGGCAGGTGGACGGCCATCTGGTCCCCGTCGAAGTCGGCGTTGAAGGCCGTGCACACGAGCGGGTGGATCTGGATGGCCTTGCCCTCGACGAGCACCGGCTCAAAGGCCTGGATGCCGAGGCGGTGCAGGGTCGGCGCCCGGTTGAGCAGCACCGGGTGCTCCTGGATGACCCCCTCGAGCACATCCCAGACCTGGGGCCGGCGTCGCTCGACCATGCGCTTGGCCGACTTGATGTTCTGGGCCAGCTCCATGTCGACCAGCCGCTTCATGACGAACGGCTTGAACAGCTCGAGCGCCATCAGCTTGGGCAGCCCGCACTGGTGCAGCTGCAGGGTCGGGCCGATGACGATGACCGAGCGGCCGGAGTAGTCGACCCGCTTGCCCAGCAGGTTCTGGCGGAACCGGCCCTGCTTCCCCTTCAGCATGTCCGACAGGCTCTTGAGCGGCCGGTTGCCCGGGCCGGTCACCGGTCGGCCGCGCCGCCCGTTGTCGAACAGGGCGTCGACCGCCTCCTGGAGCATCCGCTTCTCGTTGTTGATGATGATCTCGGGCGCGCCGAGGTCGAGCAGCCGCTTCAGGCGGTTGTTCCGGTTGATCACCCGGCGGTAGAGGTCGTTCAGGTCGGAGGTCGCGAAGCGGCCACCGTCGAGCTGGACCATCGGGCGGAGGTCCGGCGGGATCACCGGGACCGCCTCCAGGATCATCGCCCGGGGGTCGTTGATCCGGCGCCCGTGCTCGTCGCGGCGGTTGAACGCCGTGACGATCTTCAGCCGCTTGATGGCCTTCTGCCGGCGCTGGGCCGAGAGCGGACGTCGCCCGTCGGCGGCGTCGATCATCTCGCGGAGCTTGATCTCCTCCTCGTCGAAGTCGATCCGGTCGATGAGCCGGTTGATCGCCTCGGCCCCCATGCCGCCCTCGAAGTAGTCCTCGTAGCGGAGCCGCAGCTCGCGCCAGAGGAGCTCGTCCTCGATGATCTTGCGGCCGTGCAGGCTCCGGAACTCCTCGATGGCCCGCTGGGCCAGCTCGATCTCGTCCTGGCTCCGGTCGCGCGCGGCGGTGATCTCCTTCTCCACCGCCCGCTGGCGGGCCTTGATCTCGGCGTCCCGGGCGCCCTCCTTCTCCAGCTGGGAGAGCTCGTCCTCGAGCGCCTTGAACCGCCGGTCGATGTCGAGGTCGCGCTTCTTCTCGATGTCGGCGATCTCGTCGGCCAGCTCGGCCTCGAGGTTCGGCAGGTCCTCGTGGCGCCGGTCCTCGTCGACCCAGGTGACGAGGTTGGCGGCGAAGTAGATGACCTTCTCCAGCTGCTTGGCCTTGAGCTCCTCCCGGACCTCGGTGCCCATGAGCAGGTAGGCCAGCCAGCTACGGGTGCCCCGCAGGTACCAGATGTGGACGACCGGGGCGGCCAGCTCGATGTGGCCCATCCGCTCGCGGCGGACCTTGGAGCGGGTGACCTCGACCCCGCAGCGCTCGCAGATGATCCCCTTGAACCGGACGCGCTTGTACTTGCCGCAGTAGCACTCCCAGTCCTTGGTCGGGCCGAAGATCTTCTCGCAGAAGAGCCCGTCCTTCTCTGGGCGCAGGGTCCGGTAGTTGATCGTCTCCGGCTTCTTCACCTCGCCGTTGGACCAGCCGCGGATCGACCCGGCGGTGGCCAGGCCGATCTTCAGCTGGTCGAAGGTGTTGACGTCGAGTGCGGTCACAGGAGACTCCTCTCGGCGGCGCGCCGCTCGTCTTCCTCGTCCGACCCGCGCTCGGGCCGGCTGATGTCGATGCCCAGCTCCTCGGCGGTGCGGAACACGTCCTCGTCGAGCTCGTGCATCTCGATCTCCTCACCGGTGACCGAGAGCACGTCGACGTCCAGGCAGAGGGACTGCATTTCCTTGATGAGCACCTTGAAGCTCTCGGGGATCCCCGGCTCGGGGATGTTCTCCCCCTTCACGATCGCCTCGTACACCTTCACCCGACCGAGCACGTCGTCGGACTTGATGGTGAGCAGCTCCTGGAGCGCGTAGGCGGCGCCGAAGGCCTCGAGCGCCCACACCTCCATCTCCCCGAAGCGCTGGCCGCCGAACTGGGCCTTCCCGCCGAGGGGCTGCTGGGTGATCATCGAGTACGGCCCGGTCGAGCGGGCGTGGATCTTGTCGTCCACCAGGTGGGCGAGCTTCAGGATGTAGACGAAGCCGACCGAGACCGGGTTGTCGTAGGGCTCGCCGGTCCGCCCGTTGTAGAGGACCGCCTTGCCGTCGGTGCCGATCTGCACCCCGCCGGTCGCCGAGTCGGACCGCAGCTCGCCGAACAGCCCCTTGATGGTCTTGTGCCGGCCGGCGTCCTCCTCCTCGTCCCAGTGGGCGCCGTCGAAGACGGGGGTGGCGACCCAGTTCGCGGGCATCGTCCGGGGCCGGGTCTTGCGGGCCACCCCGTCGTCGCGGCCCGACGTGCCGGCGTCGGCCGCGGGGGTGGCACCCTCCCAGCCGAACCGGGCGGCGTAGCCGAGGTGGCTCTCCAGGACCTGCCCGACGTTCATCCGCGAGGGGACGCCGAGCGGGTTCAAGATGATGTCGACCGGGGTGCCGTCGGTCAGATAGGGCATGTCCTCGATCGGGAGGATCTTGGAAATGACGCCCTTGTTGCCGTGGCGGCCGGCCAGCTTGTCGCCCTCGGAGATCTTGCGCTTCTGGGCCACGTACACACGGACCAGCTCGTTCACCCCGGGGGGCAGCTCGTGGGAGCTGTCCCGGGAGAACACCCGGACGTCGATGACCTTGCCCTCCTCGCCGTGGGGCACCTTGAGGCTGGTGTCGCGGACCTCGCGGGCCTTCTCGCCGAAGATGGCGCGCAGCAGGCGCTCCTCGGGGGTCTGCTCGGTCTCCCCCTTCGGGGTGACCTTGCCGACCAGGACGTCGCCCGGGCCCACCTCGGCCCCGATGCGGATGATCCCCCGCTCATCGAGGTCGGCCAGGATCTCCTCGGAGAGGTTCGGGATGTCCCGGGTGATCTCCTCGGCGCCGAGCTTGGTGTCCCGGGCGTCGACCTCGTGCTCCTCGATGTGGATCGAGGTCATCACGTCGTCGCGCACCAGGCGCTCCGAGAGGATGATGGCGTCCTCGTAGTTGTAGCCCTCCCAGGGCATGAAGGCGACGAGCAGGTTCTTGCCGAGCGCCAGCTCGCCGTTGTGGGTCGACGGCCCGTCGGCGAGCAGGTCGCCCTCCTCCACCCCCTGGCCCTCGTCCACGAGCGGCTTCTGGTTGATGCTCGTGTTCTGGTTGGACCGGCGGAACTTGGCCAGCCGGTAGATCTTGCGGCCGAGGGTGTGCCCGAGCCGGTCCTTCTGGCCGGCCCGGTAGTCGACCACGATCTGGTCGCCGGAGACCTCGATGACAGTGCCCTGGCCCTCGGCCACGATGACGTCGCCAGCATCGCGCGCGGCCCGGGCCTCGACCCCGGTCCCGATGTACGGGGCCTCGGGGACGACGAGCGGGACCGCCTGCTTCTGCATGTTGGCGCCCATGAGCGCCCGGTTGGCGTCGTCGTGCTCCACGAAGGGGATGAGGGCGGTCGACACCGAGACGATCTGCTTCGGCGAGACGTCCATCAGGTCCACCTCGGAGGGCGGCACGAAGTCGATCTCGCTGGTCGTCCCGTAGGTCGTGGTGGCCACGCCCACCCGCACGCCGGTGCCCTGCGGGCCGCGGCGCACGAGAACCCGGTCCTCGGTGAAGTTGCCACGCGGGTCGACCGGCGCGTTGGCCTGGGCGATGACGTGCTCTTCCTCCTCGTCGGCGGCCAGGTAGACGACCTCGTCGGTCACCCGGCCGTTGTTGACCTTGCGATACGGGGTCTCGATGAACCCGTACTCGTTCACCCGCGCGTACGTGGCGAGCGCTCCGATCAGGCCGATGTTCGGGCCTTCGGGCGTCTCGATGGGGCACATCCGGCCGTAGTGGGAGGTGTGCACGTCCCGGACCTCGAAGCCGGCCCGCTCCCGGGAGAGGCCGCCGGGGCCGAGCGCCGAGAGCCGCCGCTTGTGGGCGAGGCCCGAGAGCGGGTTGTTCTGGTCCATGAACTGGCTCAGCTGGCTGGTCCCGAAAAACTCCTTCACCGCTGCGACCACGGGGCGGATGTTGATCAGGGTCTGGGGGGTGATGGCCTCGACGTCCTGGGTGGTCATGCGCTCGCGCACGACCCGCTCCATCCGCGAGAGCCCCACCCGGACCTGGTTCTGGATCAGCTCGCCGACCGAGCGGACCCGGCGGTTGGCGAAGTGGTCCTGGTCGTCGATGCGGTAGGTCGAGTCCCCGTCGGCCATGTGCAGCGCCAGGTGCAGCATGTAGGTGGCCGACGCCAGGATCTCGGATGGGCTGAGCACGCTCTGGCCGGGCGCGGGCCGCTCCACCTCGATCCCGAACAGGCCGGAGATGCGCTCGATCTCGGGGCCGAGCTTCCGGTTGAGCTTGTAGCGGCCGACCCGGGTGAGGTCGTAGCGCTTCGGGTTGAAGAACGCGTTTTCGAAGTACTGGCGGGCCGCCTCGACCGACAGCGGCTCACCGGGGCGGGCCCGCTTGTAGATCTCGAGGAGCGCCTCCTCGCGGGTCGGCGCGAGCGTGCGCTCCTTGTCCCACTGGCCCTCCAGGAAGTCGAAGTGCCGGACGAAGCGCTCGAGGAACTCGTCGTCGCCGTAGCCGAGGGCGCGCAGCAGGACAAAGAGCGACAGGCGGCGCTTGCGGGCCACCCTCGCTCCCGCGGTCACGTCGCGCGACGGCTTGGCCTCGATGTCGAGCTCGATCCACTCGCCCCGGTAGGGGTGGATGGTGCCCGTGAAGATCGTCTTGGCATCCCGGCCCGGCTGGAAGATGACGCCGGGCGAGCGGACGAGCTGGCTGACCACCACCCGCTCGGTGCCGTTCACGATGAAGGTGCCCCGGTCCGTCATCATCGGGAAGTCCCCCATGAAGACGGTCTGCTCCTTGATCTCGCCGGTGGTCGCGTTGAGGAAGCGGGCCCGGACGAACACCGGGGCCGCATAGGTCATGTCCTTCTCTTTGCACTCCTCGACGCTGAACTTGGGCGGCGGCCTCAGGTCCGGGTCCGAGGGATCGAACTCGAGCTCGAGGCTGAGCTGGCCGGTGAAGTCCTCAATGGGGCTGATGTCACCGAACGCCTCCGCGAGCCCGTTGTCCAGGAACCACTGGAACGAGTCGCGCTGGACCGAGATCAGGTCCGGGAGCGGCAGGGCCTCATCGATGTTGGCGAAGGAAACGCGTTCGGGACTACGGGACCGTGCGGGCAACGGCCTACTCCTCCCAATTCGGGTGCTGACAATGAAACGAGGAACGCAAAACGCCTCCGGAGCGCGAAACCGGAGCGGGGACGGTGGACGCGAGGTGGATCAGGGCCGGTGCCGTGGCGCGCGCGATCCCACCCAAATTGGGGGTACGGACCAGGGGCTGCGCACGGCAACCCTGTAGCCTAACCGTGGACGGACGGGAACACAACCCCCTGGGTCGCGTCCCATCAAGCGGGGTAACCGACGGGTCCCCGCGGGCTCGGGAAAAGGGTAAAGAACGCGACCCCGGGAGTCAAGGGTTCGGCCCGGCCGGACCCCCGACCAGGGCCTACTTGACCTCGACCGACCCGCCGGCCCCCTCGAGGGCCGCCTTGGCCTTCGCGGCCTCGTCCTTGCTGACCCGCTCGAGCACCGGCTTCGGTGCCCCGTCGACCAGGTCCTTCGCCTCCTTGAGGCCGAGGCTGGTCAGGGAGCGGACCTCCTTGATCACCTGGATCTTCTTGTCGCCGGCCGCCGTCAGGATGACGTCGAACTCGACCTGCTCCTCGTCGGCGGAGCCGCCGCCAGAGTCCCCGCCGCCGGCGGCCGGGGCGGCCACCGCGACCGGCGCCGCGGCAGTCACGCCGAAGCGCTCCTCGAACTCCTTCAGGAGCTCGCTGAGCTCCAACACCGAGAGGGCAGCGATGCCGTCCAGGATCTGGTCCTTCGTGATGGTCCCGGCCATGGGGGTTCCTTTCTCTGTCTTCGTTCTCGTCGGTCTTTGGTCGGCGCTGCGCTCAGCCCTCGGCGGGC
>Ga0116216_10003393_pt1 | contig 10382 bp, 9 predicted proteins | sample Sb_taG_11_FD_89696 | JGI IMG/M metagenome (GOLD analysis project Ga0116216, IMG submission 89696) | Peat soil microbial communities from Weissenstadt, Germany - Sb_50d_3_AS metaG | ecosystem: Environmental > Terrestrial > Soil > Wetlands > Peat | place: Germany: Weissenstadt | collected 2010-09-21
CGATCCTCGAGGAGCGCTTTGCCGGCGCAGCGGAGCGCGTGCGTATCGTGACCAGCGACGTGTTGCTGTTCGATCTGCGCGCCGACCTTACGGCCCAATCACCGCCGCGAGCGGTCTGCGGCAACGTGCACTATTACATCACCACGCCGATCATCGAACGCATCTTCGAGAGCGGCGACGTCTGGGAATGTGCGGTGCTCATGGTGCAGCGCGAATACGCGCGGCGCTTGCTGGCCGCCGCCGGGAGCCCGGACTATGGAAGTCTGACCGTCTTCGCTTCCTATTTCGCCCGGATCGAGAAGCTCTTCGACGTCGGCGCCGCGGGATTTTATCCACCGCCCGATGTCGCATCGACGGTCGTGCGCATGACGCCACGCCCGCAGCGCCGCGACCTGGTGCGCGACGAGGCGCTCCTGCTCTGGCTCATCCGTGCGGCCTTCAGCCACCGGCGCAAGACGCTCGTCAATAGCGTCGTGGAACGGATCCCCTCTGAGCGCGCACAGTGGCGCGAGCGCATCGAGTCGGCGCTCGTGCAGGCAGGGCTTGACGGCAAGGTTCGGGGGGAGCGTCTCGCACTGGCGGATTTCTGCGCGCTTGCCGATACACTCAAAGAACAGGGTTTGATGGAGAGACCGTGGACAACGCAACGCCACCCGAACAACTGACACCCGCGGCGCAGGCCGCACCCGCCTTCTCCGGCGTGCGCTGGAACGGCTGGACGCTGACGGCGCTCGCACTGGTCTGCATCATAGGGTTTTTCGTCGCCCAGACCGTGCTGCTCATCTTCATCCTGTTGCGCGATTATCCGGACTTCGTCAGATATCCACAGGAGCTGCTGCGCCAGCTCTCCGATCCATCGTTCGAGCTCAACCTGCTCACCGCGAAAAATCTCTGGGTCATCTCGGTCTTCTCCGAAGCGACGCTGGCACTCATGACCATCGGCCTCGCTCAGATGGCTTTCCGCGCAACCCCGGCACAGCTCGGCCTTGGGCGGGTCCCCAAGAGCGTATGGCTGCTTCGCGGCGTCATCGTCGGCGTGGTGCTCGTCATCGTGAGCTCGGCGATCGACGCCGGGCTGAAGAGCATCTTCGGACCTCATCCGCAACCGCAGGCACAGGCGCTGGCGAAACACCATGGGGCGTTCGCCTTCCTCCTGGACTTCATGTCGGTGGCGGTCGCAGCCCCAGTGGCGGAGGAGCTCTTCTTCCGCGGCTTCATCTTCACCGGACTCGTGCAGCGCATGTCGCCTGTGTGGGCCATGGCGATCAGCGCCGCGGTCTTCGGCGCCGCACATCTGGAGAAGTGGGCCTTCTTGCCCATCTTCGCCATCGGCATCGGACTAGCGTGGACGTATTACGCGACGCGCTCGCTGTGGGTCAACATCGTCGCGCATGCCACGGTGAACACGATCTCGCTCGTCATCGCCTACACCTTCCCGCAGTATCTGAAGTAGATCGGCGCTCGCCTAGCGCGGTAACGCTCGCACGGTGAGGCCTAAGAACGCCAGATAGAGCAGACCTGCGGCGGCTAGCGCTGCCGGCTCGACGCGCCGGCGCACGCTCGTCACGATGACGAGCGCCGACGCGGCGATGAGGGCAGCGCCTCCGGCGAGGTAGGCGCTCGGGGGAAGCTGCCACGGGGTCGCCAGCATCGCGATCGCACAGGCCACTGAGGTCTGGAACATCATGGCGCCGAGCACGTTGTTCATCGCGAGCGTGTCCTCTCGCCGGCGCAACCACAACACGACGCTGCTCGCTTCGGGCAGTTCGGTCGCGAGCGGGCTCAAGAAGAGCGCGATGACGAACGGCGAGATGCCGAAGGTGAGCGATGCCTGCGCGAGTGAAGCCACGAGCCAGCGCGAGGCGAGCGCGGTCAGAGCGAGCGCGATGCACAGCTGCACCACGACGAGCCACATGGGTGGGTTCTTCGTCGCGGGCGCGATACGCAACGGCGGCGGTGCGGTTTCCGCCTCCGGCTCGACCACGCGGAGATGATAGTAGAGATACACGCCATACGAGCACAACACGAGCAGCGCGACGACTACGTGCGTGACGCGTGCGCGCGTAAAGGACGCTGCCAAAGCCAGCGCAAACGTGGCGATGAACAGCGTGGCGCCGAAGATGGTCGGCGCGACGGGGATGGCCAGATTTCGCTCGCCGCCGGGCGAGCGGCGAATGAGCGCCAAGATGCCGATGAGGGAGAAGATCGCGGTACCCAGCATGAAAGGCGCACCGATGACCGTGCCCACGCCGATCGCCTGGCTGCGCGGGTCGCGCAGCACGACGAGTGCGATGAAGGCCACGATGGTCTCGGGGAGCGAGGAGCCGATCGCCGCCACCACCGCGCCGGCCGCGCTGCTCGTCAGCCCGGTCCTGGCATCGACCCACTCGATGGCGTTGGTGAATGAGTCGGCCGCCACGAGGACGAGCAACAGCGCGCCCATAAGCTCCATCACGGTCTGCACGCGTCGAGCTTTGCTTGCAGTTGAAATTGTTCCCTGCGCACGCAGACCCGCGCGCAGGCCCGTCCTCGATGTCCTGCGCGACGCATGCACGTCGCGGTAGACGCCGCCAATCTGCCGCGTGACCGCCGCGGCATCGGCCGTTACGCCCGCGCCATGATCTCGCGCTGGCTCCACAACCCAGAGCGCGTCCGCGTGACGCTGCTCGTGCCTGACCTGTTGCCGGCAGGCGCCGCGCGTCGCCTGGCTGCCACGCTTGGCCGCGATGACCTCGACGTTCGCCGGCGCCGCAGTGCGGCCGCGCTGCGACCCGATCTTGTGTGGTATCCGTGGAACGGCATGACCTGGACGTCGCCGTGCGCCAACATCGCGACCGTCCACGACGTCTGGCCGTTCGTCTCGCCCGCTCGCGATCCGCGCACGCGCCGAAGAGAGCAGACCGCCTATCTCACGATGGCCGAGCACACCGTCGCGATCATCGCCAACTCGCAGTTCACGAAGGCGGAGATCCTCAAGCATCTCGACGTGGATGACGCACGCGTCCACGTCGTCCACATGGGCGTCGACTCGCGCTCTGCGCACGATGGGAGTGACGCGGCGCCACCGCGGCGGCCGCTCGCGCTCGTCGGCGCGCAGCGCTACGTGCTGTTCGTCGGCGAGGACGAACCGCGCAAGGATCTCTCGACGCTGCGATCCGCGATGCGAGCGCTCCCCGCCGAGCTGCGTGCCTCGACCGGCCTGCTCATCGCGGGAAAGACCGCAACAGCGGTCGCAGCCGGGCGGATCGACGACGCGCCGGGCGGGCGCTCGTTGCGTTTCGTGCCCGATGGCCCGGTGCCGACGCTCGTCGCAGGTGAAGTCCCAGACGAGCTCTTAGACGAGCTCTATGCAGGCGCGGCCGCGTTCGTCTTCCCCTCGCGTTACGAAGGCTTCGGCTTGCCCGTGCTCGAGGCTATGGCGCACGGCGCTCCGGTCGTGGCCTCGGACGCCGCCAGCATCCCCGAGGTGGGCGGCCACGCCGCGCTCTATTTCCCAGCCGGTGACACAGCAGCGCTGGCCGGCGCAGTGACGCGCGTGCTGGGCGATGCAGCGCTCGCCGAAGAACTGCGCAGGGCCGGTTTTGCCCGGGCGCGCGAGCTTAGCTGGGATCGTTGCTCGGACGAGACCTTGCGGGTCTTCGAGTCTGCGATCGGTGCTTCACGCTGATGAGCGAGCCGCTCCATCTGGGGGTCGACGCACACAATCTGCTGCATGACCGGCGCGGCATCTGGCGCTACGCATGCGCGCTCGTGACGCGCTTCATCACCAAACACCCCGAGCGCGTGCGCGTGACGTTGCTCGTGCAGCACCCCTGGCCGAGCATGGTCCGCACGCGGCTCGCTCGCACGCTGAAGGTCGACGACGTCGCCGTGGGCAGGCGCCGCGACGCAGGCGGCCTGCGCCTCGACCTGCTCTGGTACCCGTGGAACGGCATGACCTGGGTCTCGCCGGTCCCAAGCGTAGCGACGGTGCACGACGTCTGGCCGTTCGCGTCGCCCGCTGAGGACCGGCGGAAGCGGCGCAGCGAGCAGACGCCGTTCTTGACGACTGCAGCGCATGCCAAAGCGATCGTCACCGATTCGCACTTCTCCAAGCGCGAGATCACAAAACATCTGTCGGTGTTGCCGAACGCCGTCCACGTCGTCCATCTCGGCGTCGATCCTCCCGCGACCGACGACCGCCCCTTGCTGCTCGACGGCGCCTCGCGCTACGTGCTCTTCGTGGGCGAGAACGAACCGCGCAAGGACGTAGGCACGTTGCGCCAGGCGATGCACCTGCTGCCCGACGCGCTGCGCATGACGACCGGATGCGTGATCGTCGGCGGACTGGCGAGCGGCAGCGTGGCTCGCGGTCGCGTCGCGTCGCAACGCCATGAGGGCAAGACGGCGATGGTGCTGCGCTTCGAGCCGGTCGACGAGGTCTCGACGCTCGTCACAGGCCCGATCGGCGATGCGCTCTTGCAGCGCCTCTACGCAGGAGCAGCCGCATTCGCGTTTCCCTCACGCTACGAGGGTTTCGGACTCCCGGTGCTCGAGGCGATGGCCCATGGCACGCCGGTCATCGCCGCGCACGCGGCGAGCGTCCCTGAGGTGGCGGGCGACGCCGCGCTCTACTTCCCCGCCGGCGATGCCGATGCGCTGGCCCAGGTGTTGTCGCGCGTCTTGAGCGATCGCGTGCTCGTGGCGCGCCTTAGCGCAGCCGGCATGTCGCGGGCCGCAGGGTTCAGCTGGGACCGCTGCGCGGACGAGACGCTTGCGGTATTCGAATCTGTCGTCGCAGGTCTGCGGGGTTAGTCGTCGAGCTTGATCTGCGGCGCGGCGAACTGGCGGATCATCTCCCGGCCGTGCTCCGGGGTGATCAGCCAGGCGGCGACGATGCCTGTGATGAGACCGCCGATGTGCGCCGCGTTCGAGATGTTCTTGTCGAAGATGCCGTAGGCCAGGACCAAGACGATGGGGATGGCCGCGCTACGCAGGAGCTCGCGGCGTAGCGGCGGGAGCTTGAAACCAAGCACGACCATCGCCCCGAACACGCCCATGATCGCGCCGGAGGCTCCGACGGTGGCGGCTCCCGTGCCGACCGTGCTCATGTAGGCGAGGAAACCGCCGCCGACGAGCGCGCTCATGTAGATCGCCGCATAGCGTCTCGTTCCGTAGACGTATTCGACGAAATCTCCCGCTTGGAAGAGGGCGATCGAGTTGACGAGCACGTGGAAGAAGTTGGCGTGGACGAAGCCATAGGTGATCAAACGCCACCACTGGCCGCCCAGCACGTCTTCGGGGATGAGCGCTCCCTGCAGTGTGATCTGGCCGTAGCCTCCCGTGTGCGGCGAGATCACGTCGAGAAGGTACGCCAGCCAGCAGATGGCGATCATCGACGTCGTGAACACCGCACCACGCGGTCTCATCGGGCGAGTGCCCTCCGCACGCCGGCGAAGAAGAGCGGAATCATGAGCTCGTGGTGGCCGGTGAACATGTAGCCCTTGCCGCCGTCCAGATGCGGCCTGGTCACGACGTTCGTGCGCGGTCGGTAGTGGCGGATGAAATCGAAATCGGCGGTGACGAAGCGACCCCGGTACCCGAGGTTGCGCGCAACTGAGAGCGCCTTCAGGAAGGTCTCAGGCATGATGACCGACGATCCGAAATTGATGTAGACGCCGCCGTCCGTGACGCCGGCGATAACGTCGCTGAAGCGGCGGAAGTCGCGCAGGGTGGCAGCTCCGAGCGCGGCGCCATCGGCTTGTGGGTGCATGTGCACGATGTCGGTGCCGATCGCCACGTGGACGGTCACCGGCACGTCGAGCAGCGCGCCTTGAGCCAACACCGAGACGTTCGCGTTGGCGTTCTCGCGCCGCACGAGCGCGTTGCCCAGCGACCGGCCCAAGCCCACCTTGGGGCCTTCGCCCGCGATGGCGCCCAGGATGAAATTTGCGGTCTCACCCGCCATGCCGAAGGACCCGTCGCGCAGCGCCTCGTCCACGTCCTCAGAAGTCTTGCCGGCTAGTGCCAGCTCGACGTCGTGAATGCAGATCGAACCGTTGCCTGCCACCGCGCTGACGATGCCCGACTTCATGAAGTCGATGATGAGCGGCGCGAGCCCGGTCTTGATCACATGACCGCCGATGCCGATGGCCACGATCTTCCCGTTGCGATGAGCCGTCGCCACGTCGTCGACGAGCGAGCGCAGGTCGCGCGCCGCTAAGATGTCGGGCAGGCTGTTCCAGAAGTCGTCGAACGAGCCGCCGGGCGTCGCAGGTCTGGCCAGGGCATCCGCGCTCACTTTGGACGGACGCTGTTGCAACGCGGTGAGCCGCAGTTTGGAGAGATCGAGATGCGGGATGCGCGGCTGCTTGTCGCTCACGTCGCTTTAGGCCCTCCCAAACTCATGAAGATAGCGCTCGATGAGCGCCGCGAAGCGGGTCCGGAACACTTCGGGTGCAAAACGCGCGGCATGCGCTTGCATGCGCGCGCGGTCGAAGTGCACTTGGGCAAGCGCCTGTAACGTGTGCGCCAACGCCTGCGCATGCGGCTCGCGGAAGAACAACCCCGTCTCGCCTTCCACGACGGTTTCAAGCGCCCCTCCGGCGGCGAATGCCACGGTCGGACGGCCCGCCGCAGCCGCCTCGAGCGCGACGAGCCCGAAATCTTCGATGCCGGGAACGATGACAGCACGCGCACCGGCGATGAGCCGCAGCCGCTGCGCGTCATCGACGCGTCCGCGAAACTCGACCGTCGTTCCGGCAAGCGCGCGCAAGCGTCGTTCGTCGGGTCCAGTTCCCGCCACGATGAGCGGAGCGCCGATGAGGCCGCACGCCTCGATGGCGAGCGCCACGCGCTTGTAGGGCAGCAAGCGGCTCATGACGAGGTAGTAGTCGCCCGCTACGGCATCGCCCGCGACGGTCGCCACGTCTGCCGGGCAATGCACGACCTCGGCCGCGCGCCCGTACGTCTGCAGGATGCGCTGCGCCACGTTGCGCGAGTTGGCGACGAGATAGTGCGGCCGCTGCGCCGCCGCCCAATCCCAGCGCCGCAGCCACGGCGTCAACAGCACGAGCGCAGGCCGCGCTAGCGGCGGCGTCAGATCGGTCGCGTACTCCTGCGGATACCATAGAAAGCGGGTCGGCGTATTGACGTACGAGACGTGCAGCGTGCCAGGGCCGACGCGCACGCCCTTGGCGAACGACGTCGTCGACGAGATGACGAGGCCGAAGCCGCGCAGATCGAGCGCCTCGAATGCGCTCGGGTAGAGCGCCAAGAGCGCCCGGAAATTGCGCTTGGCCCCAGGGATTCTCTGCAGGAAGCTCGTGCGCACGTCGATGCCTGCAAGCCGGCCCTCGAACGCAGCCGGATCGTAGATGGACGTATACACGGGCGCCTGCGGATACATGCGCTGCATCTCGAGCAGCACGCGCTCGGCTCCGCCGTATTGCGTCAGGTAGTCGTGCACGAACGCGACGCGCACGGGGGATGGACTATTGACCTTCGGCCTGCGGCAGCACGATCGCGATCGTCTCTTTGGTGAGATACCGTCGCGCCACGCGCTGGATGTCGGGCGCGCCGACGGACAAGATGCGCTGCGGCACGTTGTTCTCGAACGCCACACCTTCGGGTGATGCGGCGGAGCGGCCGAGCAGCCAGCCCAAATCGTCGAGGCGCGTAGCGGAGAGGTAGTAGTCGCCGAGCGCGGTCTTCTTCGCCTCTGCGATGAGCGTGCTCGAAAGGCTCGCGCCGCGGAGCCGGGCGATGCCGGTCTCGAGGTCTCGCACCGACTGGTCGAGATTCTCGCTCTCACCGCCCAAGAAGACGATCATGCTGCCAGGCGTCGCCTCGTACTGATAGTATGCGCCGATGAAGTCCTGCGGCGCGATCTCATCCGACGCATAGTTGAGGGCGTGCACGTCACCGCCGCTGCCCAGCATCGCTTCGATGACGAGCATGGTCGCGAAGTCGGCTGAGTACTGGCTCGGCGCTTCGTAGGCGACGGCGACCCATGGCGAGGCCACGCTGCGGCGCGCGACGACTTGGCGCATGCGCAGGACGGCGTTGGGCGTGGGGGCGGGCGCGGGCGTCGCCGCGGGCAGATCCCCGAACTCCCGCGTCACCGCATCCTCGACTGCCTGGTTGACAGCCCCTTCGAGCGCCACGACCGTGCCGCTACCGCGCGAGTAGCTTGCGACATAGGCGTTGACGTCGCTCTGCGAGAGGCTGGCGATGGTGATCGAACTGCCCTGATCCGGCAGCGCGAAGCCCGTGCCATGATAGCGCACCTCGCGGATCATCGCGTAGGCGGTCTCGAGCGGATTGGAGGTGAGCGCGTTTGCGCCGGCGAGCGCGGTCGCCCGCTGCGCCGCGAGCTGCGACGTGTCCGGCTGGCGCAACGCGCTGCGGACGTCGTGCAACAGGCGCGCGAAGTCGGCGTCGCGGGTTTCGAGCGAGTAGCGGGTGTCGAGCGGGTCGAGCGTGTAGGAGATCGATCCTCCGGTCGCTGCGACGGCCTGTTCCAGCGTCGTCTTGCCTTCGACGGGCGTCTGCAGCACGAGCGACGCGGTCACGGCTGCGATGCCCGCTTTCCCGGCGGGTTGCTGGGCGAGACCGGCCGGTATGAAGATCTGGGCGTTGACGATCGGCAGATCGGCCGCTGGCTGACTTGCGATGATGACGCCGTTGCGCAGCGTCACTTGCGCGGCTGGGGCAAAGCTCAAGCCGGCGGGCAGCGCTGCCGCGCCGTGCGCCGGTGCGGCGCCGAGCAGCGCGCAGGCCAGCGCGGCCGCACACATCATGCTTGCAAGAGAGGTCGGTTGTCTCATCGCGTCTCCGATACGTGCACCGGGCCGCGCGGCAGCACGATGACCGCCGGTTGGGCCTGCAGGTAGCGGCGTGCGATCGAGTACACATAGTCCGGCGTCAGCGACGCCACCGCTTGGAAGTATTCGCCGGAGAGCGACGCATCGGTGGCACTCGGGCTATAGTCGAGCGCACCCTGCGCGTAGTACCAGCCGTAATTGTCGGCCAGGCCCTGCGAGGTCTGCATGTCGCGCAACAGGTGCGTCACATACGCCGCGCGGGCGCTCTCAAACTCGTCGTTCGACATCGGCCGGCGCACGGCGTTGCGGATGGCGTCACGGATGACTCCCGTCGCGATGAGCGGATCGAGCTTCGCGCCCGACGCCGTCAGATAGAACACTCCCGGGTTGCGCAGCGTGACGAACTGTCCGTTGAAATCCGTGTCCGCGTCGGCCGCATTCACGATCTTGCTGACCACGCCATCACGCGGATTCGCCAGGTAGTCGGAGAGGAAATCCATCGCAGTCGCCGCGCGCTCGTCGCTGATCGGGGGCCCGACCCATCCCATGGCTAGTCCGCCGACGCCGAGCGATTCTCGCATCAGCGCGAGCGGCGTATCGGTGATGGGCGCGAGGCTCGACTCCGGCATGGTCTGCGTGACGCCGGCGGCGGGCGCTGCTGCGGCCACGCGTCTGGCCACATCGCTTTCGTCCACGTCGCCGACGGCGACGACGATCTCAGCTGCCGGCACGTAGGCGCGCGCCGCGAACGCCGAGACATCATCGAGCGTCAGACCGGTGAGCGTTTTGGGATCGCCGAAGGACGAATCGTGCAGCGGTCCGCTCGCGAACATGCGGGCGAAGAGCGAATCGCGCAGGACCTGATCGGGCATGTCCATCTGCGCAACCTGCTGCGCCGCGAGACGCTGGCGAGCTGCCTCGAAGGCCTTCTGGTCGAGATGCGGATGCAAGGCGAGCCCGACGAGCTTGTCGAGCAACGGGGGTGAGAGGTACGCAGGACTCAAGATCGCGATCTCGGTCGACTCTTGATAGACCGATACCGCGATCTGCGCACCGTCCTTGCGTGCTTCGTCGCGCAGCGACGATCCGCCGGCGTTCTCTTCGACGATGGCCAGTGCGGTCAGACGTGCCAGGCCCGGGCGCGGCACGCCGTAGCCGCTAGCCGGACCCTTGATCCATACCTCGAGCGTGGCGGTCGGTGAGGCGGTGGCTGGGCGTGCGACGAGCGTCAGCCCGTCCGGATAGTTCGTGATGCTCGTGCTGGCGGGCACTAGGCCTTGCGGCGCAGCAGGCGTCGCTAAAGCCTTCGCCGTCATGAGGAGCGCGGCCGACACGACGAGAGCGGCGATAGCGAAAAGCGTGCGCCGCGCGGCGAGCGCCCGAAGGAAAATCCAGTTCATCGACTCACGCAGGTTCTGGCGGTGGGAAGGGGAGCACCGAGGGAGAGACCCTCGATTTCTCCTCCTTTGGCGTCGGCGTCGCCGCTGCCGCGCGCTCGGGGATGGGCATGTCTTCGGACGGCGCGGGCGCTCGTGTGGGCGCTGGGCTGTCGGAGATCAGGCGTTCGACTTCGTCGGC
>Ga0116216_10003395_pt1 | contig 10374 bp, 4 predicted proteins | sample Sb_taG_11_FD_89696 | JGI IMG/M metagenome (GOLD analysis project Ga0116216, IMG submission 89696) | Peat soil microbial communities from Weissenstadt, Germany - Sb_50d_3_AS metaG | ecosystem: Environmental > Terrestrial > Soil > Wetlands > Peat | place: Germany: Weissenstadt | collected 2010-09-21
AGCCGTTCAGTACCAGGCCGTTGAGCAAGGCGGTGCCTGGGTCGTTCACCAGGTACAACACGTTGGCCGCGCGGGCGTATGCGATGTAGCATGCGTACTGGCCGTTGAGGAAGTTGTTGATCAGAACGTTCACCACGCCGAGATCGGATACCCCGTTGGTATCGTTGAACGTGAAGACATAGGTCTGGGCTCCGGAGCCAGCGGTGCGGCTTGGGGAGACGCCGCCGACCGCTGGTCCGGCAGGCGGGGAGAACGGAACGCCATAAGTTTGAAGAGCCTCCCAGCCGGAGGTAATCGAGGCTTGGTCAAATGCGGCCATGTAAACGATCTTGTTGCCACCGAAGGCCGCACTGAAGGTGATGGCGAGAGTCAGGGTGAGGGTGTTGCCGCTTCCGCTCACCGAGCTGCCTGCCCCGGAGATCGAACACTGGCTGTTCTGAATCGATGCCGAGGTGGGGAGAACCAATCCTCCGGCAAACGGTCCGCCCGCGTCGCCCTGATCGTCGACCAGATATAAATTGCCGCCGGCAGGACCGGTGGCCTTGAACGCAAAGTAACAGGCTCCGATGCCATTGAGGAAGTTGTTGACCAGGACGTCCACGACACCCAGGTTCTGCCAGCTTACGGGATCGGAGAACGTAAAGGCGAAGGTTTGGGTGAAGGCGCCGCTGGAGGCGAAAGTCGCACCGCTGGGCGTGGGAGTGATGGGAAGGATGGTGACATAGGTTCTCAGCAGGGTGGTGTTGTTCGCCGAATCGGTGGCGAAGATTCCCAGGACGAAGGGTCCCGTGGAGCTTGCGGGCGTGCCGCTGAGCACGCCGCCGGACGAAAGGGTCAGGCCGGCAGGCAGGGCGGAGTCGTACAAAAGCTGATATGTATATGGAGCAGTTCCGCCCGAAGCGGGCAGGGTCTGCGAATAGGGCACGCCGATGATCCCCGACGGCAGAGACGCAGGTGAGACGGAAACCGGCGAGATGTACAACTCGGCGCCATACTGCAGGCTCACGCGCCCGTTGGCATCCGTGGCTTGCAGAGCGAATATATAGTTGCCCGCGGCGCCGGCCGTGCCGGCGAGAGTTGGCGGGTTGGCGCCCGAGCCGGGAACGATGGACAGTCCCGGGGGCAGCGGGCTGCTGGGGATCGCCGACCAGGTGAACGGCGCCGTGCCATAGTTTGGGTCCAACAGGTTGTTGAGGTTGAATGAGTAAGGCGTGCCGGAGACGGCGCTCGTGAGGAACGGGTACTGCGTGCCGGCCAGCCCGATCGGGCTTCCGGCGGGATACACGTTGAGACCGAGAGTAAAGCGCCGCGAGAGACCGTTGGCGTCCGTGATAATGCCGTATACGGTGGAGTTACCCGGGTCGGTGGGAGTGCCGCTGAGCAGGCCCGGAACACTCATGGTCATGCCTCCGGGCAGAAAGCCTCCCGCGTCCAGCGCGACGGTGAACGGCGCTTGGCCAGATAAGAGCGAGATCGCGAAGGAATACGGGACTCCTACCTGGGCGGGCGGGACGACCATCGACAAGCTGTACGGGTTGTTGTCGGGCCCTATGTTGAGCGGACTGACGAATAAGGTCGCGAAGCGGACGCCGGTATTGCCCACCGAGTCAACCACACTGATTCCGATATTGTAGGTCCCGGGAGTGGAAGGGGATCCGGCCAAGACGGCCTGTGGTGGGGATGCGCCGCCCGGGTAGTTCGGGGGCAAGCTGGCGCCCTGGTAAAGCTGCATTCCCGGAGGCAGGCCGCTCACCACACTCCAGGTCAAGTTGCCGATGCCGCTGGAAGGAGTGATCAGGATGGAGCGATTGTGTCCCGCGGCTGCATCCTCCTGGAGGGGGGCAAGGTCGAAATCGACGCGCTCGAGCGCGGTTGTCTGATAAATCTCGATGGTGATCACGATGCGCCGCGACGCCGCCCCGCTGGTGAGCTGGATCGTGACCGTGTATGCGCCGGTGGAGGTGGGGGTCCCGGTAATCAAGCCGGTGGAACTCAGCGTCAGGCCGGGAGGCATCACGTTGTTGTGAAGATTCGCCAGCGCGAAGGTGTAGGAGGAGGAGCCGCCCACGCCACGAAGCTGGGAGTTGTACGGTGTGCCCACGATGCCAATCTCGGGAGTGGTGGTGGCCAGCGCCAGATTGGTGACGTTGATGGATACACTGCGATTCTCGGTGACACCGGCGGAATCGGCGTACTGCAGAGTGAAGATGTAGTTGCCCACCGCAGTTGGAACGCCGGCGATGGCGAAGCGGGCGGAACCGGTACCCGTGTACTGATCTTCGGGCACGAGTTCCATTCCGGGCGGGAGCGTAGAAGGCGACACCAGGGTCACAAGGTAGAAAGGAGTTCCACCCGATACGCCGAGGACCACGCGCGCCTGGGAGCCCACCACGAAATCGGCGAGTGGGGCTTCCGGAAGGCCCGTCAGGATGGGTTGAGCGGACTGGCTCGTCACAAACAAGGTAACGGTCTGAGTCACACTGACTGAGGCGGTGGATGCGGTGATGACGACGAGCGTCGTGCCGTTGCCACTCGTGGGCACGCCCGAGAGGACGCCGGTTGCGGCGTTCAGGGTGAGTCCGGTGGGGAGAACGGACGTGGTGGACCACTGGTACGTGGCGGCCGGAAGGGCGGTGAAGGTATACGAAAACGGTTGGCCGTAGACGGCATTGGGAAGCACGTTGGGGGCGGTAATCTGGGCGGCGTAGATGTCCAACGTATAATTCCGGCTGAAGTGGTCGCCGGCGCTGTCGGAGACCTGAACGGCGACCGTGACGGACGCGGTGGTTGTGGGAGTGCCGCTGATCTTGCCGGTGCCGGGATCTATCGAAAGTCCGGTGGGGAGATTGCCGGTGGTGCTGAAGGCGTAAGGCGCGGTTCCACCGCGAACGTCGAACGTCTGAGTATAGGCGGTTCCAACCGTGCCGGCCGCTATACCCGTGTTCACGATGGCGAGACCGCTGACGTGGAGCAGGAATTGGCGCTGGCCGAGGTTGCCGAGTCCATCGGTGATTTTCAAGGTGAATGCATAGTCTCCGCTTTTGTTGGGCGCGCCGGCGAGCTGGGCGGCGACGTTGGAGTTACCGCCATTGTCCAGGTCGGTGCCGGTGAGCACGGTCAGGCCGGGCGGCAGGGAACCGGCCACAAGTGAGACGGAAAATACCGGAGTAGCCTGGGGCGACCCGGTGCAGGTAATATTGCTCGAGTATTGGTCGCCCAGTTGAGCAGTTCCGAGGTTGCCGCCGCTGCACAACAGGGTGGTCAGCGATGAGGAGTTGATGGTCACGCTCCCGTTGGCGTTGAATTTGTTCCCGCCGGAGTCGGCCAGCGTCAGGGTTAAAGGAATCTGAAATCCAGCCTCTGCCGGAGTCCCGGATAGGATCCCGGTGTTATCCACCCCCAGGCCCGCGGGTGCATTGACGGTTGTGACTGTGTAGGGGGGCGTTCCCCCGAGGGGAATGAGATAAAACGAGTAGGGGGTTCCCAGCACCGGCGTCGGCTGGCCGGTGACCGGCAAGTTGAGGGACCAGAAGTTGAGGGGGCTGGCGTTGATGGTGTAGGGGCGGGTGGCCTGGCTGCCGGCGCTGTCCGTAACGCGCAGCGAAAAGTTGTACGTGCCGGGCGTGTGAATGCGCGAGCGAAGGTACCCCCATTCCGCGGTGCTGGTGGCCGAAAGAGTGAAGCCGTTCACGAAGAATGAACCGGCCGGCAGCGTGGAACCTGGGGCGACATCGAAGGTATATGGGGGAACCCCGCCGGTAGCGGCAATTGCCAAGTCCGCGTTGTCACCCAGCGCGACATCGTTGAATGTGGGGCTGGTCAATCCGAGCGGGGCTAGCGCTGTCGGAAGGATGTTGATCGACACACGGATCGTATTGGCGTTGCCCGCCGAATCGGAAATCGAGAGCTGGGTATAAGATCTGTATACGCTGCCGGTGGGGATCCCGTTCAACAGGCCGGCAGACGACAGGGTGAGGCCGGCCGGAAGCGTGAAGCCCGAGGCCACCGCGACGGTATAAGGCGCGGTTCCACCGGTAACCTGAAACTGGAAATTGTACGGCGTGTTGATGGCTCCATTCGGCAGGGTGCGGTTGGTCAGATTGCTCACACGCAGGGGACTCACGGTCAACGTAAATGGATGGCTGACGGTTTGCGGCGTGGGGGTAGCGCTATCCTGCATTTTCAGGGTAAACGGATACGGCCCGGCCGTGGTGAGCGGACCGCTGATCAGACCCGTCGCGGCGTTGAGCGTCAGGTTGGGCGGCAGCGATCCGCTGCTGATCGAGAAGGTGTAGGGCGGAGTTCCGTCTACCGGAGAGAACTGAATGTTGGCGGTGTCGCCAACCCCGAGGCCCGAGGGCGCCGAGCCGACGAAATCCACCGGGGTGACCAGGATGGTGACGGATTTGTCGATGAATGCGCTGGTACTGTCGGTGAGGCGGATAGTGGTGGTAAAGCTGGTCACCGCGGTATGGCTGGCCCCGACAGGGATGCCGATCAAAGCGCCGGTTGCGCCGGCGGCCAGTGTCACGGGAAGGTCGGGAGCATTGAATACCTGAAAACCCGGGATGATGGCAGCGCCCGGCGCATAAGAGAAGACGTAGGGAGACGTCCCCCCGGAGGGCGTGAGCGCCCAGGCTGTGTTCGCGATAGTACCGGTACCCAGAGTACCGCTGTTGAAGCTGAGCGCGGCTTCGGCCGGAATCGCCAGAAGCGCGGCGGTGACGATCATCGTTCCCCAGACCACTCGCATGAACCCTCCGTGCTACCGAGACATTGCTACGGAATCGATCTTAGAAGAATAACACCGGTTCGGAAAAAAGCAAGCGTCGATCCACGACTAGCCCACGACTAGTATCATGGCCGCGAGATGTTGGGCTGTTGCCGGAAGGCCACTCCCTCACGGTCGTGGCTCCGTTCGGAGCCGGGCCCAGAGGGCACCCCGTTAGCGAGCGGTTTCGGATTCGCGGTGAGGGAGGCCAGGCGTTATCTCACCTTTGCCGCCTCCGCTTCGATGGCGGCGCGGGCGACTGATTTGACTTCGACGGTCTGCCGCGAGCCTTCGTGGAGCGAGACGGCTGTGGCCTGGCCTTCGAAGCGGGCGCGGAATGCCGGGTCGGCGAGCAGGTCGTCGTCGGTGGCTTCCCAGGCGATGACGCGGTAGTCTCCGGGAGCCAGTCCAGCCAGGTGAAAGGCGCCGTCTTCATCCGTGACGACTGACTGGGCGGCCTCGTCGGCGCCGGTCCAGATTTGAACCGTGGCGCCGGGCGCGGGTTGCCCTTCGGAGTTGCGCACGACGCCTGAGATGGCCGCGCCGTTCGATGAGAGCACCACTTCCAGTTGGCCGCCGGCGCCGGCGCTGAGATCGAGATTCGCGTGGAGAATATCCGCGCCGGCAAACCGCATCGACTTCACATAGGCGCCCTCCGGCAGATTGGCGACGCCGGGGGTGTAGACGTCGGGGACGATGTGGTGAATGTGGAACGTGCCATCCTCCTCGACTGGAGCCTCGGTCCGGTCGGCATCCGTGGGAGCGAGTGTGATGGTGAGATTCGGAGGGTGCTCACCGGGCTGTTCCATGCGCACCGACCCCGAAAGATCGAGTCCGTTGCCCAGCGGCACGGTGAGATTGTCGACGTCGTCATTCACGTGGACGATGGATCGCCCCATCAACGCGCCCTGCGGATCCGAGGAGTCTCCCGACTGGAAGGTCACGAAGTTGACGTAAGTCCGAATTACCGTCCGCCTTGCTTGAGCCCGCGGGCCTTCGGCGCCCGACATCGAAGTCACAAACACGGCGGAACCGGCCTGAATCAGGTAGGCGCCCGGAGAGACGTTATCGAATTCGAAACGGCCGTCATCCCCCGTCGACACCGTCTGACCGCCTTGCGGGATCGGTTCGTTGGCGCCCGTTTTCTGCATCAGGCTCAGAGTGGCATTGCGCGCAGGCGCGCCCGTCCCGGTGTTGACGGCCCGTCCTTTGACATGAAAAGCGCGGCTCTTCTGCACGCGGATTTCGATGCCGGTCATATCGGCGCCCGCGGCAATCGCGATCGGAGAAGCGGACGCGGGATCCGTGGCGCTGGGGAAGTACGTGGGAATGTAGACTTCCAGCGGGACGTTGCGGACGGTGGGCACCGGTAATTCGGTGTGGGTATCGTTGGCGCGGAGATAGTAGCGGCCGGGCGGCAGGTTGCCGATCACAAAGCTGGCATCGGCCTGCACGGGATTCTGACTCACTGGCTTGAGTTGCCTCTTGCCCTTGGAAACCAGGGAGCGGTAGACGTGGACTTCGGCGGTGGGGAACGGATCGCCATCCTCATCGCTGACTTTGCCGTGGATGAAGGCTTGCGGAACGAGCTTGACGACGACGTCCTTGAGGTGTTGGCCGGCAGTGAGTTTGACGGGCGGGCCGGTCAGGGACGCGGAGGACGCGCCTTCACCGCTCGCCAGGTAGCCGGCGCGGGTGGCCGACAGCCGGTAGACGCCGGGCTCGAGATTGTCGAAGAGGAATCTTCCATTGGCATCGCTGGCCGTGGCATAGAGGCCCACGGTGGGCGAATTCGACACAGCGTCGATCTGTTCGGCGGCCTGCCCGAAGCGATCGAGAGTGACCTTCGCCTTGCGGAGCGGCGCTCCGGTGCTGAGGCTGACTATCTGGCCTTCCAGTTTGCACTTACTGTCAGGAGGATCGGCCGGTTGCGCGAACGCGAAAGCCGCAAGGGCGAGCGAAGCTGAGGCCAGGCGCAGCATCTCGATGGCGTACACTATGCATTCTATGCTCCAATTCGGCCGCCCGGGGCGAACCGGATGATTCCCACGTGGAAGCTCAGCGCGGTGCAGGTGCTGGGGCTGGCCTGCCTGGGCGTGCTGATCGGGGCGTGGCTGAAGCGCAAGCTGCCGCTGCTGGAGCGCCTCAATATTCCGGTTTCCATCGCGGGCGGCATGGTGTTTGCGCTGGCGGCCCTGCTGCTGCGCGACCGCTACGTCAACCTGGAGCCCGACACCGTCCTGCGCGACATGCTGATGGTGGCTTTCATGACCACCATCGGACTGAGTGCGCGGGTGCAGTTACTCAAGGAGGGCGGCGGGAAGGTGGTGCGGCTGCTGGTGATTTCGAGTATCGGAGCGCTGCTGCAGAATTTGCTCGGAATGGGAATCGCCAGAGCACTGGGGGTGGATGTGCGGCTGGGAATCCTGGCGGGCTCGGTGGCGCTGACGGGCGGTCCGGCGACGGCGATCGCTTTCGGCGGAACGTTCGAGAAGATGGGGGTCACAGGCGCCACCGCGATGGCGATGGCCTCGGCCACGTTTGGGATCGCGGTGGCCGGGCTGATCGGCGGATACATCGGCGGCTGGCTGATTCGGCGGCACGGGCTGAAGGCGTTGGCCGATGGGCCCTCGGCCGTAGGGGGGAAGCCGGCTGAAAGCCGGCTGCAGGATAGAATCCTGCCCCACAGGCTGCTCGCCACCATCCTGGTGATGGGGGTCGCGATGGGCCTGGGCAACGTCCTCAGCCTCGCGATGGAGCATGCCGGCCTGATCCTGCCCAGCTACATCGGCGCGATGGTTATCGCCGCGGCGATCCGCAATCTGGACGACCGCTATTATTTCGCCAACATCTCGCAGCCCGACGTGGATACGCTGGGCAGGATCGCGCTCTACCTGTTCATCGTGATGGCGCTGCTCACGCTGCGCTTGTGGGAGCTGGCGCATCTGGCGCTGCCGCTGATCGTGATCCTGGCGGCCCAGGTGGCGCTGTGCTGGCTGATGTGCGTCACCATGTCGTTCTGGGTGATGGGGCGCGATTACGAATCGGCCATCATGGCTTCCGGATTCTGCGGATACATGCTGGGCATCACGGCCAACGCGGTGGCCTGCATGGAGGAGCTGGTGGAGAAATACGGACCCGCGCCGGAAGCCTTCCTGGTGGTGCCGGTGGTGGGCGCGTTTCTGATCGACTTCACCAACTCGCTGATCATCACGACGCTGGCGAACTGGCTGCGGTAAGTCACCGTCAGGAAATCCAGTTCAATCGGCGGCAACCGCTCCCTAACGGTCGCGGCTCTGAAAGCGCATCGGAGCCGCGACCGTTAGGGAGCGGTTGTCACAGTTATTCTTTTCGGGCCCTAAGCGGCGTCACCGCTTGATGAAGAGCGACACCGCCATGCCGAATCCGATCGCGATCACGATGCGGCGCACCGCGGTGCGTCCCAGCTTGCGCGCCATGCCCGCTCCGCCGTAGCCGCCCGCGATGGCCGCCACCGCCATGATCACGACGTCGGGCCAGTACACCATGTGGGCCCATACGAAGTAGGCGGAGGCGATGCCGTTGACGCTGCCGCCGAAGACCACCTTCAGGCTGTTCATTTCGTGAATGTCCTTGAGGCCGAGAATGCTCAAGGCCGCGAGCATGAGAATGCCGATGCCCGCGCCGAAATAGCCGCCGTAGATCCCCACGGCCAGTTGGAACAGGATGGCGCCGGCGAGCCACTTCGCCGACTGCCGCGATTGCGCGTCGCCGGTCTTCAGCATGCGCTGCACGGTTTCCTGCGCCATGAACAGAAGCGTCGCGAAGAGGATCAGGTAGGGCACCATGCGGTCGAAGATGGGCGCCGGCGTCCAGCGGAGCAGCAGCGCGCCCGCGAGCCCCCCCACCAGGCTGGGGACGATCAACACGCGGAAGCGCGGCTCGGCCGCCTGCAATTCGCGGCGGTAGCCCCAGGCGCTGCCGACGGTGCCGGGCCAGATGGCCACCGTGCTGGTGGCGTTGGCGGTGACCGAATCGAGGCCCAGCCAGATCAGCGTGGGAAAGGAGACCAGCGTCCCGCCGCCGGCGACCGAATTGATGGCGCCCGCGAGGAAGGCCGAGACAAATGCCAGCGCGCCGCGCCAAAGATCCAAGGTAGGGTTCAATCTTGCAGGATATCGCGAATGGCGGGTGCAAGCGTTCTGGCTCGCGCTGGATTGCGCTCGTGGATGCCGGCGGCAAGACCCCGCTTGCGGGCCGTAGCGGCGCCGGCGTTACCGGCGTTTCCACCACATCGAGGCCCCGCTCACGGCCTGCGCGACCAACATCAGGCAGGCCAGCGACATCACGGTCTTGCTGGGAATACCGAAGATGTCGCCGGTGTGAAGTGCGCGGTTCTGGATCACCATGCGGGCGCCGGCGGGGGCGGTGCGGGAGCCCTCGGCGAAGAGCACCTTGCCGGTGTATTGGTCCACGATGACGGCGCTGCGGCCTCCCGGTGTCAGGTCCTCGGGAAAGCGCGAACGGATCTGATATGCGCCGCGCGGGCCGGGTATCTGGATTTGGAATGGCGTGGCGCCGGGGATCGCCTGACGGGCGATTTCGATGGCCTGGTCGGGCGGGATGGGCTTGGCCCCGGGAGAAGGCGGCGGGGGCTGCGGAGGGCGCTCCGACGGCTGCGAACCGGTGATCCTATAAAACATTGGGACAGTAGTTTGTTCGAAGCCGATCATCACGCCGGTGAAGGTGAGAAGCAGGAGAAAGACGAAGGAGAGGATGCCGAAGCTGTTATGGAGCTCGAACCAGAAACGGAATCCCGAGGCGCCGCGCGAGATTTTCACGCGTTGGTACGGCCACCACAGATAGAGCCCCGAGAGCAGCAGGAAGAGAATGACGACGCCTACCCAACTGATGATCTTCTTGCCCGGATCGGCGCGGGTCTGCCACAGGAGGCGCAGATGCAACTGGTGGACGCGGCTCAGGAAGTCGGGGCCGCCGGGGCGGACGCCGAGGATTTCGCCGGTGTATTGGTTGACCGAAACCAGGCCGCGGCGCAGGGAGACTCCATAGGACAGGCCGGGATCGGTGGAGATCTGGTAGCCGCCGATGCGCTCGCCGGGGAAGGCCTGGTCGACGGCGACGGCGATTTCGGCCAGGGACAGGGCGCGGCCTCGCGGGGAGACGTAGGAAAGCCTGGCATGCAGCAGATGGTCGAGTTCCGGCTCGAAGGCCATGATCGCGCCGGTAACGCCGAGGAGGATGACAAAGACGCCGGACGCCAGAGCGAGGTAAAGGTGGAGGTTGAAGAGCAGTTTGCGCATAGCCTTCCTTTCAACTAGAAACTAGAAAAGCTAGCCTGCTATTTCCCCAATTTCCAGTTTTCATCGAACAGGCCGGCAGTGAGTAAATCCGGAACCTCCGAGCCCGCCTTCGCCTTGACAATCGCATAGTCACCCCAGAGCGGCGTGCCGTAATCGCCGTTGTAGCCGCGATCCTCGATGGTCAGTCCAGTATTCAGGACAACGTATTTTGCCGCGTTGAGGGGATTCGGGTAGATCAGCGCGGGGTAGCTCTCATTGGCGGGGAAACTTTGCTCTCCAATGGCGACCGTTTCCCTGGTCCAC
>Ga0116216_10003396_pt1 | contig 10372 bp, 6 predicted proteins | sample Sb_taG_11_FD_89696 | JGI IMG/M metagenome (GOLD analysis project Ga0116216, IMG submission 89696) | Peat soil microbial communities from Weissenstadt, Germany - Sb_50d_3_AS metaG | ecosystem: Environmental > Terrestrial > Soil > Wetlands > Peat | place: Germany: Weissenstadt | collected 2010-09-21
AAAGCGGAGCCTTTTCCAAGGCCAGGCGTTGTAAGCTCACTTGATCCGACACCACACGCGATGCTTCGTCCGGCGCAACATCAGGCGAGGCGATCCATGCCGGGCTCCCCACCCGCCGCAGGGGCCACCAATCGAGGAGCAGGAGGACAAAGGGAAGCGACACCAGCATGGGCTTGGCCATGAGCCCAAGCGCGAAGAGCAGCGCGACCCCGGCCATGCGCGCTTTTGAGGTAGCCTCGACGTAGCGGATGTACGCTAGGAGTGTCAGGAGCCCAAAGGCCATCGAAAGAACGTCCTTGCGCTCTGCCGCCCACGCCACCGATTCGACGTGGAGTGGATGGAGTCCAAACAGCCCCGCGGCGAAGGCACTCGAACCCCGCCCGATCCCGAGTCGGCGCATGAGGGCAAAGACGAGGGCAGTGTTCAGCACGTGAAGGCAAAGACTCACGGCGTGATGGCCCGACGGATCAAGCCCGAAGAGCTCGACATCCAGCATCACGGAAAGCCAGGTGAGTGGATGCCAGTTCGCCGCGCTGCCCGTCGTGAAGGCCCAGGCTACGCTTGATGCTGAGAGTCCCCGCTGCGTCGTTGGATTTTGGGTGATGTAGAGTGTGTCATCCAAACTCACGAAGCCGTTTTTAAGGACGCCGGAGAAGGCCACCAGGACGGCGGCCATGAGGCCTGCAGAGAGCGCGAAGTCCGGGAGTCGATCCCTAAAGCTTTTCACATTTGCCTCGCCTGCTAGGTGGCAGGATAGCGACGCAAGGAACCTCAAGGACAGGGTGACTCCTCGGGCGGTGAGTCGGAGAGCCGCGGCACCGCTCCGGAATCCCGCTCGACATCGGCTACGGGGCGCAGACGCAGTGTCGATCTAGGTGGGAGGACATGCACTCGACGGCAAGGGACTCCCCGCGATGATCGAGCCCGCCGAGCTGCGCCCCCACGGGGACACCACGTAGTTTCACAGTCTATTTTTGCGCCAGATATACGAGTGCGAGTTGGCCCTGCGAGAGGTGGGGGACGGGGGCCCGCTCGGGACCATCCCTCGCGGCAACGGTAGGCACACCTCACGGTGTATACCACCCCAAAAAACTCTACTTGTTAGAGCCGCCGTTCGACGCTCGCAGGGTCGGTGGGTGCGTCTACCACGGGTGGTCGGTCCAACGCGTTCCACCCGCTAGCCCCATCCCCTTGAAACGCTCGCAACGGTGCAACGCTCCCCCACTCGCTGGCGCTCGTGCAGCGGCGGCTAGGTTCCGGAGGATCCTCCCTCCTCAGTCGCGCCGGATCGGGGCACCCGCCCCTCTCGGAGGACCATGGGGTAGACGCGCCTTCGCCGCGGAGACCGGAACCGCTACCTCTGTGGAGACCGCTCTCCCTTCATGTGGCGGGTACGGTCGGCGCGGCTCGCTCTCGCTATGTGGCGACGAAGCGCGTCGCGGGCGTACTGACCGGCACCAAGGCCCGCGTGAGCGGCTAGCGCCCGAAGCTGTTCAAGCTCACAAGGCAGAAGCCGCACCAGAATCGCGGCGTCGTGTCGCTCGGCCGGCGGGAGTGACGGGCGTCCGGCGCGCATCCGTCGTCCACCCCAAGCGCCCGACGCGCGCTTCTTCCTCTCTGCCATACAGACTCCGATTGACTTGATTATTGGATATCACTATATTCACCTCCCGAACTCTCCATTGTTACATGAGTTTTCGGCCTCTCGTCCGGGTTCGACTCCGGGGGGCACCATGAGCATCATGGCGATCGTTTTGGCATCGCAGTTTTGCCTCCTCGATTCTGCGCTCGACAGCGAGCTCACCGCTCACGACGGCTCCGTTCCTTGGTTCAGGATGGCGAGATAGCGGTCGTAGGCAAAGACGCGGTTACGCTTCTTACCGGTGAGCTTGCGCGCTATGCGGCTGCTTAGCTCCCGCGGTCTCTTCAGAGAGTCGGTGTGCCAGTTCGATTTGTAGCCACGGGCGCGAAGACACCAGCGAATCTCGTGGACGGGCGGCATGGGGTGCGGTGGGCCGCAACTTCAACGAGGGCACGGCGAGGTACACGCCGGCAACGGCCGAACTTCACGAAGGCGAGGTACCTTTATTGCGCAGACGGCAGCGCGGGACAGGCCCAGCGCGGTATCGGCTTCCGAGCAGAAGATCGACTCGGGTAACTTCGCGCCAGCCCTTTCGAACGACCTCAGCGCGACGCTCCAGCGAGAGATCGAATTGCGATGGTCTTTCATGCTGACCTTCGCCTCCACGGCCAACGTCGTGCGCTGCACGATCGCGATGGCGCAGGCCGCGTGCAGCAACCGGCCGTCCGGGCGCTGGCGCGGCACTGGCTCACCGCAGCGTGCCTTCCCTCGCGTGCAGTTGGGAGCGGATCTGGGCGATTGAATCGCGTAGGTCGGCATCGTGGGTTCCCCCTTGATCGAGGGCTTGCTCGAGCAGCGCCAGGGCCTTCTCAGGCTCGCCGCGCACGAGGCGCGCCACCGCCAGGCTGTGCAGATCGGCCTGGGTCGGCGCCACCAGCCGGGAGCCCCGATCGAGCCACCAGTCGGCCATCTCCCGCAGCACGGCCTGGAAGCGCGGATCGCCCTGCACCGCCGCGAACGGGGGCTGCCCCCAGATCTGGTCGAGGCCGTTGTAGCCGCGGTCCCAGGCGGCTCGAAGTGATGCCGCGGCGCCCGCGGCGTCGCCGATCAGGGCGGCGTGCCGAGCGCGCCACAGATTGGCCGCGACGCCGTCGGGATAGTTGTGGATGGCGTCCGCCGTTACGGTCTCGGGGGAGCTCCAGACTTCGGCACGTGCGTGGCTGCGGCCCGCAAGGCCCAGCAGCAGGAGCAACGCGAGCCCGCGGACGAGCAGGGCAGGCTGCGCGCGGAGGCGGCGTGGAAGCCAGCTCCGCGCGGCGTTCGTCCAGGCTTCGGGCAGATCGCACAGCGCGAGCAGGGCGCCGCCGAGCAGCCCCGGCAGGATGAAGTAGAGGTAGCGGTCGCCCATGGGGTACTGGAAAGGGAAGATCTGGGAGACGAGGGCGAAGGAGAGGGCGGCCCACACCCAGTAGAGCGACTCCTCGCGCCGTGCGCGCAGCGCCGACCGTATTCGCAGGCCGAGCAGCAGTAGACACGCGATGCCCGCCAGCCACCAGGGGTCGAGCCAGCTCTCGGCGGCGGGCGGCTCTTGGAACGCGGAGAGCCCTTTTCCCGTGGTCGCCATCGCGAGGTAGCGCATCGCGTAGGCGCACATGGTGCGCGCCAATACAATCGGACGATCGTGCAGGGATTTAATGGCCCCTCCCGTGCGCTGGTGGACGGAGAACTCGACGCCCGCGTAGGCGGCAAGAACGAGCGCCCAGGCGGCAATCCAGCCCCAGCGGACCTTCGCCCCGCGTGTCCGGTCGAGAAGCAGCGCGGCCGGCAGGGCCACGACCGCCTGGGCCTTGGCGAGCAGCGCGAGCCCGAAGAGAACGGTGGCCGGTCCGGGACGGCGGGGATAGGCCAACAGCGCGCCCAGGGCGAAGACCATTGCCGCCGTGGTTTTCAGTTGATTGATCCACGCCACCGCCTCCACGTTGGCTGGATGGAGTAGGAAGACGGCGCCCCCGAAGAGCGCCACTGGCCGGGGCAGCTGCGAGCTTTGCAGCAAGAGCACGAGCAGCGTGCTGGCGAGTGCGTGCATTGCGAGGTTCAACACGTGGTGTCCCACCACGTTCTCACCGAAGAGCTGCCAGGCCGCCGAATGCAGCAGCAAGTGTACCGGCGCGTAGTTGTCGACACCGAGCGTGGCGGGGCTCCTCGGGTTCAGGATGGCGGCGAGATGCTCGAGGCTCGGCTCGTGGACGTAAGGGTTGTGCGCGACGTAGAATTGATCGTCGGAGAAGAAGGCTCCAGAGAGCGCGGGCGCGTAGACGATCAGCGCAGCGCCAACGAAAGCCAGCCAGACCAGGTACAGTGCCAACCAGGCAGGCAGGGCGCCCGCCGCGCGTCGCCTGCTCTTCGACCTGCTGCTTTGCCGCCTGCCCTTCATGCGTCCCAGACCGCCGTGCCGTCCGGATCGGGCGCCCATTGTCGCGCTCCAACTGGGGTTATTCGCATGGTAGTACAACAGTCGCGATGGATGACCGTCGGACGCCGCGGTCTCCTCGAAGAATCGAGAGCGCTTGGTCGAACAAGAGGTCGCCCGTGCCTTCCTTCCCGAGTTGCAGGACTGGCAGAGGCAAAGGGACTGATTTCGGACGAGCACTTCACAGTCGAGGGGCGCTTCTCGAAGCTTCGGCGAGCCAAAAATGCTTCCGTCGTGAGGCCGGACAGTCGGCCGCTCGGGCCTCGTTCGCCTAGTACGAGGATTGTCGGACTTCCAGCGTCGAAACAATTGCTACGTCTGCCACGAAGACGCGTAGATGCAGGTCAAGCGCGATGACCGCGGGCAAGATTCCTGGCGCGGACGGGAACTGGGAACAGCCAAGGCGAGACTGGGCTAACGTCCGCGGCCGTATGACCACCGGACGAATGCCACTCCGCGGAGTCCGGCGTAGACGAGCAATGGACGAGGTCCGGGGCGAATGGCTCCGGCGCATTCAGGTCATTCTCGCTGTGCTTTTCGCGCTCGGCGTAGCCGGTCAGTGGGGTCTTGCAGCTTTGCGTTCGCCCGACGTGGCGTTCCTTCCGCCCGGTCCGACGCCCTGGATCGGGGCACCGATCCTGCCGGTGACCAAACCAATCTGGGTCGATCCGGCGCGGCCGATGGCCACGACGTTTGAGCGTCACTTCACGGTCGACAAGCAAGTGGGACGTGTGGTGTTGCAGGTACGCGCGATGCGTGACGTCGTGCTCCAGCTGAATGGAAGCCTGGTGCCGCTGGCCGGGCGAGATGCGCGACGCTGGAAGGAGCCATCGGTCGTCGATGTCACGCCTCTCATCGTCATGGGTGAGAACCTTCTGCACGTCGAGGTGCGCAATCCGGAAGGCATACCGTTTCTCCAGCTCAGTCTCGGCGGTCTGGCCGAGCCTCTCCTCACCGATGAACGTTGGCTAGCAACTTGGGAGGACGAGCCTCCGCGCCCGGCGGCCATTGCCGACGACGGAGTCCGCATCGGCGACAGCACCTCATTGCCTTCGCCGCTCTCGGCAGTGCGCGAACATGCGCTGGCTCTCGTGACGCTGGCGGGAGCCGGGATGATTTCCGCCGCGATATTGCAGGGCCGACGCAGCGTCGCGGAAAAGGGGCCGGCCGTCGCTCTCGCCATCGTGGCTCTCTTTTGGGCCTGGCTCTTTGCGGCGAAGATCGTCCACCTCGCGGCGGCTGGATTGGGCTTCGACGGCCCTGCGCACCTTTTCTACATCAAGTGGCTCCTGCAGCATAGGACGCTTCCGCTTGCTACCGCGGGCTCCGAGACCTACCACCCTCCCCTGTACCACGTGTTGACAGCGCTCCTCGTCGCTGCGCTAAGACCGGCTCCGGGCATCGCAGAGCGGGCGCTCCTGTCGCTTCTTCCCGTGCTTTCTGGTCTGGGCATGGCCTTCGTGGCGGCCGCCATGGCGCGCTGCCTCGCGCCGGACGCGCCGTGGATGCGCGCCGGCTCAGCCATCGCCGCAGGGCTTCTCCCGAGCAGCCTGACGCTCGCTGCCTCCGTGTCCAACGAGTTGCCTCATGCGCTCCTCGCGAGCCTTGCCATGCTCGCCACCGTGCGATCGCTGCTCAAGGAACGTACGACCCCATTCGATGACATCGTCCTTGGGCTCTTTCTGGCCGGAGGCCTTCTCACCAAGTATACGAGCGTCATTCTCGTACCAACCTTCGTTGGTGCGGTTGCGGCAAAGCGGATTCTGTCAGAGTCTGCGCCGTCTTCGCAGGTCGCCCTCGGCGCCGCACGAACCCTGGCGGTCGTGGCCGTGCTCGCAGGTTGGGTCTACGTGCGCAACTGGATCCTCTTCGGCAACCCGCTCGTCTCGAACTTCAGTGACAGGCAAGGAAACACGCTGTGGCAATACCCGGGCTTCCACACGGCTTCTTATTTCTTACAGTTTGGCGATGCCTTCACGCAGCCCTGGTTCTCGGGGTTCCACAGCTTCTGGGACTCCGTCTACACGACCTTCTGGGGAGACGGGATGCTGGGTGGCGTCTCACGAGTCCGCTACGCGCACGGGGGCTGGCGCTATGACTGGATGGCGGCGGTCTTCGTACTCGCTCTTCCAGCGACCTTTTTCCTGGTTGCAGGATGGATCCGAGCGATGATCGGCGCGCTACGCGACGACAACCTTGGCCGTCGCCTTGCCCTGTCGCTGATCGTGGGACTGCCCCCGCTTCTGCTCGCCGCCCTCATGAGCTTCAACTTGCAGCACCCATTCTGGTCCTCTGGCAAGGCGTTTTACGCGCTCTTCCTCACGCCTACATTCGCCTATCTCATGGTCTCCGGGTTCGAGGCGCTTGATCGTATGCTCGCCGGGCGCGCGCCGCTCGCTGTCCGCATGCTGCCCTGGGGCTGGGCTTCGGCGTTCTTCGGCTCGATCGCCCTCGCCTACGGCGGTTAGCGAGGCTGCGGACGGAATCGGCATCGCGCCTCCTCCTGGGGCGAGACCCAAGGGGATTTGACGAAAAGTTGTGGCCGTGGACAAGAGGGTCAGCGCCCGTCGCCACTGGCATCGCTGATCACACTGCCATGCGTTCGATCCATGAGGGGTAGACGCTCCATAGAAGTTCGACTTGCAAAAATCCCTTTCCGCGATGCGTCTACCCCCCGTGCCGGGCGACCGGGAAGCGCCGAGGGCGTATCCCCCTCTAACGCTTGCAACCCTGCAACGCTTCCGTTCGCGGGGCGCTCGGTGAGCGAGGGTAGGTATCTGAGGCGCTCCCTCCTCGGTTGCGCCGGATCGGGAAGCGCCTTCGGCGCGGAGACCGGCATTAGGTAGTCGGCTCGCTCGACGCTCTGTCTCAGAAGCAGACGGCTCTCTGTAAGAGCTTGTATGCCGCCAGCGTCACCTCAGAATCGCGTCGAGCTTCGTCGCGGCCTCGCGCTGCACCCCTCCAAGACGTGGGTCTAGGTGTCTAGAGGGTGAGGTGATGGTCGAATGTCCAAGGCGTTCCTGGACCACTTTGGGGTGAACTCCCTGGGCCAATAGAAGAGTCGCAGCCGAGTAGCGAAGGTCGTGGAAGCGGATCTTCCGAAGGCCCCCCTCGTCAGCAGCGGTTTAAACGAGCGCCGTTGGAGATTCGAGCGCCGAATCGGTCCCCCGACAGCATCGGTGAAGACGAAGCGCTCGGGGGTGCGGCGTCGCGCCAAGAGCATGGCGATGGCGGCGGAGGACCTCTACAGAGAATGCGGGCAGCTCTACGCGACGACGGGAGCGCTGTCTTCGGTTCGGCCAGGTCGCGCTTAGCGGTGTGGGACGTCCTCAGTGAGCTAGCGCCGTACCTAAATCGCCCCGTCTTCGAGATCGACATCTCTGCCAAGGGAGGCCCAGGAGTTCGGCCAGGCGTAAGCCTGAGCTGACCAGCAAGGCATAGAGCGCTTCGAGCGGATCTCCCGCCGAGGCCCTCAACAGCATCCGCGTCTCGGCGACGTCAAGAGGACGGATCTCGGGCTTTGGGTGCGGGGGGTGAGCGACACCATCACACGGATTTCGCGAAAGAATGCCGAGGCGGCACGCATCACGGAGTGCGACACGCAGCAGCGCGTGAACCATCCACCGCTTGCGCGGCGAGCCCCCGACCTTCTCGATCTCCCGGTGTAGAGCCTGAATGTGAACAGGGGTGAGCGCCTCAAACCGCTGGCCGACTCGCCCCGGATCTTCGAGAGCTTCTCCAGCACGTCCGTCTGTGTCGTTCCGTATACGTACGTGTGCGCCTGAGTCGTTCGCACCAAGAGCGACCTGATAGCTCACGCAGCCTCGGTGGGTGGGTCTACCCGGCCACTGCCCCGTCACGGCCCATAAGCGGCGACCACCGCCGCGTACGGGCTGTCCGTTGCGGGTTTGAGGGCAACAAGGCCCACCGCCGCGCACACGCTCTGGCCGTCGCCCTCGCATACGTGGGAGAGATTCTTGCGGAACTCCTGCCGCTCTGCGCGAGCTGCAGCCGGGAATGCGACCACCACCATCGGCGGCAGCTTCGGGCTGTCCCAGATCGACCGAAGGCCCTGCGTACCCTCGATGTGGGAGAGTTCGGCCAGCTGGGCGTCGTCGATCAGTGCGCACTCGGCCTCGCCGGTGAGGACCTTCTTGATCGTAAGCAGCGGTCGCTGCGTTTCGACCAGCGTGAAGTCCGCGAGCTTCGAGCTACCTGCTAGGACGACGCGGTTCACAAAACGCAGATCGTCGGCGTGGTTGGTTGCGAGTGTGCGGCCGCGGCAGGCGTCGAGGCTGGGCGCGTCCTGACTAATCACGTGGTATTGCTGGCCACCCACCGTGGAAATCTCAACGGTTCCAATGACTTCGAGGCGATAGATTTCGCGCATCGCCAGGAATGCAGCCAGCGAAAGAATCCCGTAGTGGGGCGCCTGCGAGCGGATGAATGCTTCTGCGATACTCCGACTCGTGCAGTACTGGCCACGGGCTGCACCCCAGCTGTTCTGCGCCGCAGCAATTGCCACCATGCGGTCGAGGTAGGGCTGTGCGAGAGAAGCATTGCCGACCCCGTGCTCATTCAGCACGACGATTCCAACAGCTTGCTCGTCATCGCCCAGGGAAGCGGTCACGTTTTCTACGGCCGCAGCGGGCGTAGCTAGACAAACTAGCGCCACCGCAGCGCGGAAAATCGATCCCCCCATCGACCGCAGAATAGCTTGCACCCGCTGGGACGCTCTTGCCATACGGCAAGGTCATCGGCCGCACGAGCGATCTTGTTAAGGTCCTGATTCAGCGCCGCCCAGCGAGGGCCTAGGCCGTGCCGAGGTCCGGCCGCGCCCGACGAGAACACTGGTCGCTGTTCGGGAATGAGGCCGCGTAACCCCAGGCTCAGTATCCGCGAAAGCGGACATGCTGCCCGTCTTGCTCTCGGCCGCTTCACGGGACGACACCACACCGATCGGGCTAGAGCCCGATCCGAACTTCCACAGCGCCCCCGTGAGGGGACTGAACGTCTTGCCCTGCTTGGGTGGCCGAGCCTTACCCCTCGGGGAGAACACCGAGATTTCGCAATCAATCTGCGAGCCAGGTGTAGGGGCGCGGGTTGGTCGTGGGAGAGGTGAGGCAAGGGAGGCCGGCGATGCTTTTGGACGCGAGTTCGCGAAGCGAGCCTGAGGGCGTGTGCCCGCGTTCGCGAGATGAGGGTGCGCCTGGGTGCGGAGTGCGTCGCAGATGCAGGCGCTTGCCGCTCCTTGCCGCTGCTCGCAGCCCCCGCGATGCAAGCTGCCCGTCATTCCTCCGTGTCGGACTCCGCTGTTAACCAGACGGGCCGCAGGTTCGAGTCCTGCCCGGGACGGCGTGGTGCTACAGCGCCATCATCGCAGAGGTCGTCGGACCGCTCGGCCATGTCGCCGGGGTCGAAATCGATCGTGCCCGCGGCCGCGCTAAGCTCTACTCCCACGTAGAGGACTGCTATGGGGAGCCATTCGGAAGCCCGCGCCGCAGAAGGCTCCCGGCGCGAGGTCCTTCTCGCGGGTGTCAGCCTACTCGTGTCGCTCCTGTTATCGCTTGGCCTCGCAGAAGTTGGCCTTCGGGCCGCTCACCACTTTTACCACTGGCGCGTCCTGCGGGCCCTCCCCCCGGTCAGCGCACGCGCACTCATCCCGAGCACTGACCCCGAGCTGATCTATGAATGGAACCCCGGATGGAGCAATGGGACGTTCACGGTCAACTCGTTCGGCATGCCGAACGACGAGATCACCCTGGAGAAGCCCCCGGGCGTGTTCCGGATCGCGTTCGTCGGAGACTCGATCTCGGCCAACTTCGATCTTCGCCCGCGTCCTGAAATCTACCTGAACGTGCTTGAACGAACGCTGAACCAAGAGAGACGGGCCGGATGGCGCTTTGAGGCCCTGAACTTCGGCGTGACCGGATACGGGATCCTCCAAGAACTGCAGACGCTCCGAACTCGCGCGCTCCGGTTCCATCCCGACCTCGTGGTGGTCCAACAGTGCCTCAATGACCCCTATCCTACGGACACGCCATACGCCCAGCTTGCACCCGTCGGGCCCTCTCGCCTGTGGAACTTCGTCTTCCACCACCTCCAACCGGACCGCTTCTGGAGCTGGTGGTTTGTGGAGCGCAATTACGACCGCGTGGGGCTCGAGAATCTTCGACGCGGTATGGCGGGACTCGGAGAGGAGGCCCAGCGCGGAGTCCGAGTGGTAGCCGTCCTCTTTCCGTACTTGTATGCACCCGCCTACGACCGTTGGGGCTACCAGCGCTATCACGAGCTGTACCGCAAGGGAGCAGCGCAAGCCG
>Ga0116216_10003397_pt1 | contig 10368 bp, 9 predicted proteins | sample Sb_taG_11_FD_89696 | JGI IMG/M metagenome (GOLD analysis project Ga0116216, IMG submission 89696) | Peat soil microbial communities from Weissenstadt, Germany - Sb_50d_3_AS metaG | ecosystem: Environmental > Terrestrial > Soil > Wetlands > Peat | place: Germany: Weissenstadt | collected 2010-09-21
ACCGGCTCGAGCTGATGGTCGACTGTAATCAGGGCTGGCGAATGTCGTGGGACGCCTATCCGCCCTGGTCGCTGAAAGACGCCGTCCGCGTCGCAAGGGAGCTCGAGCGCCTTGGCGTCTACTGGATGGAGGAGCCGCTGCATCGCGGCGATCGCGACGGCATGCGGGCGTTGCGCGGCATGACCGACCTCAGGATCGCCGGAGGCGAGATGACGCGGGAGCTCTACGAATTCCGCGACCTCATCGCCGGAGGCTCACTCGACGTGCTGCAGCCGGATGCGGCGCTCGTCGGCGGCCTGACCGGGCTCCGCCGCGTCGCCGTGATGGCGCAGGAGCACAATCTCATCTTCACGCCGCACACATGGACGAACGGAATGGGCGTCGTCGCCAATGCGCATCTGACCGCGGGCCTCTGCGACGCGCCGTTCCTCGAGTTTCCCTACGATCCGCCGGAATGGGACCTCGACCGGCGGGACTACATGATGGCGGAGCCTATGAAGGTCGATTCATCGGGCACGATCATATTGTCCGATCGGCCCGGAATGGGGTATGAGATTGATTCCAACGCGCTCGCAAAGACTCGAGTCCCTTGAAGGCTCTCCGGCGCGGGGAGGACGGATGGATCGAAAGTGGTTGCCGCTGAACGCGCTGAGAGCGTTCGAGGCGGCTGGGCAGCACCTAAGCTTCACGGCCGCCGCCAATAGTCTGACGGTCGCGCAGAGCGCGGTCAGCCGTCACGTGATCGTGCTCGAGAACTTTCTCGGCGTGGCGCTGTTCGAGCGCCGCCCCCAACAGCTCGTGCTGACGGAAGCCGGCCGGCACATTCTACCCGTCGTGTCGAAATCCTTCGACCGCATCGACCAGGCGCTCGGCGAGGTCATCAAGGAGAAGGGCCGGCCAAAGCGTGTCCTGAAGGTCGCGTTGCCGACTTCGTTCGCCCACAGGCTCGCGATTCCGATCCTGCGCGACTTTCGCGCCGAGAACGCCGGCATTTCGCTCGAGATCGTCTCGAAACCGACGACCGGTCCGGACGTCGACGGCGACATCGACATCGCCATCGTCTATTCCGAGCCGCGCGTCACCGACGCGATCCACGATCTCCTCTGGATGGTGCGCTCGACGCTGCTGTGCAGCCCGAAACTGCTCGAAGGCGTCGACGCCAGCGATCCCGCGCGGTTCATCGCCGCGAACGATCTGTTGCATCTCAAGATCGACGGGCGGCCGCGCCACTTCTTCTGGGAAATGTTTGTCCGCTCGATCGGACGGCCCGATCTGGCCGTCGATCGCGGGCTCGTCTTCGATACGCAGCAGCTCGAGGCGCAATATGCAATGAGCGGCGACGGGCTCGCGCTCCTCGATCCGCTGCTGTTCCATGAGGAGATCAAAGCGGGGCGCCTCGTGCGCCCGTTCGACCTCTGGCTCGACGAAGGCTACGGCTATTATCTGACGACGCACCCCGAGGACCTCAGCAACGAGGCCGTCGCATTGTTCCGCTCCTGGCTCATCGCCCGCTTCTCCGCCGGTCCAACCGCCCGGCCGGCGGAAGATGGCGGCGCGCCCGACTCGCCGAAGCTGCGCGCGGCGAAATAGGCTCGAGCCGGAGCAATTTTGCATGTCGCGATGCCAATTTGGCGCGAGGCCGCGGTGCGCGGCCCGGGCTAGCCTGACCGCCGCTCGACGACCCGAAGGGAACCCATGTCCGCTGAAACCCAGCCTCAGGACGCCGGCCGCAGGCGCCGGCGCGGCGGCGCCGAGCGCGCCGCCGCCTCTGCGGCGCCGCCGGCCGCGCAGCCGCTTGCGCCGTTCGCGCCGCTCGAGCTCATTTCGAAGGACGAACTCGAATCGATCCACCGGGCCGCACTCACAGCGCTGAAAGAGATCGGGATCGACTTTCTGCACGACGGCGCGCGCGCGATGCTGAAGGAGGCCGGCGCCGACGTCGAGTCGGGCGCGCAGCGCGTGCGTTTCGATCCGGCGCTGGTCGAAGCAAAGATCGGGCTCGCGCCGAAGGAATTCACGCTCTACGCTCGCAACCCGGCGCGCAATCTAACGATCGGCGGGCGCCATATCGCCTTCGGCTCGGTGGCGAGCGCGCCCAATTCCTTCGATCGCGCCGGCGGGCGAAGGCCCGGCGCCCATCGCGACTACCAGAACTTCCTTCGTCTCGGGCAGACCTTCGATTCGATCCATTTCTGGGGCGGCTATCCCGTCGAACCGGTCGACATCCACGCCTCGATCCGCCATCTCGACGCGCTCTTCGACATGCTGACGCTGTCGGACAAGCCGATCCACGCCTACAGCCTCGGACTGGAGCGCAATCTCGACGCCATCGAGATGGTCAAGATCGCCCGGGGAATCGACGATGCGACGCTCGAACGCGAGCCCTCGCTCTTCACCGTCATCAATTCGTCCTCGCCGCTGAGGCTCGATACGCCGATGCTCGAGGGCGTCATCCAGATGGCGCGGCGCAACCAGGTCGTGGTGCTGACGCCGTTCACGCTCGCCGGCGCCATGGCGCCGGTGACGCTCGCGGGCGCGCTCGCGCAGCAGCACGCCGAAGCGCTGGCGGGCCTCGTCATGACGCAGACCGTGCGACCGGGCGCGCCGTTCGTTTACGGCGGCTTCACCTCCAACGTCGATATGAAATCCGGCGCGCCGGCGTTCGGCACGCCCGAATATATGAAGACGGCGATCGTCGGCGGGCAGCTCGCGCGCCGGCTGTCGGTGCCCTACCGCTCCTCGAACGCCAACGCCGCCAATTCCCTCGACGCGCAGGCGGCCTACGAGAGCGTGTTCTCGCTCTGGGGGGCGATTATGGGCGGCGTCAACTTGCTCATGCACGGCGCGGGCTGGATGGAGGGCGGCCTGCAGGCGTCGTTCGAGAAGATGGCGCTCGACGCGGAGCTTCTCGCCATGGTCGCCGAGTTCCTGCGGCCGCTGCGGGTCGAGGACCAGGATCTTGCGCTCGAGGCAATGCGCGAGGTCGGTCCCGGCGGGCACTTCTTTGGCGCCGAGCACACCCAGTCGCGCTACCGGACCGCCTTTTTCCCGCCGACGATCTCCGACTGGCGCAATTACGAGACCTGGCGCGAGGCCGGCTCGCCGACGGCCGCCGACGCGGCCGAGCGCATTGTCGCCGAGCGCCTGCGCAATTATGCGCCCCCGCCGTTCGAGCCGGAGCGGCGCGAGGCGCTCGAGGCCTTCGTCGCCCGCCGCAAGGCCGAGGGCGGCGCGCCGACCGACTTTTGAAGCCCATCGCCTCTGAAGTCCCGGCGCGCGATTCCGCCCGCCTGCATGCAGCGGTCGCGGGAGTTTTTTTCGCATTCGGAATCGGCGTCGGCCTTTGGGGCGGCGCCGCGGGCGCGATTCTTGCGCGCGCCGGTGTCGATCGCGCCGCCTTCGGAGCGATTCTCACTGCCTATACGGCGGCCTATCTCGTGGCGATGTCGGCCGCTGGCGCGCTTGCACATCGCTTCGGCGTACGAGGGGTCCTGGGCATCACCGCGATCGCGTTCGGAGCAGCCCTGTGCGCGCTCCTGAACGCCGGGACCGCGCTGACGGTCGGCGGGTTTCTGATCGGGTCCGGGCTTCTCGGCGGCGTCGTCGACGTAACGATGAATGCCGAAGGCGCCCGGATCGAACGGCGCCTCGGCCGGCCAATCCTCGCACGCCTGCATGGGGCGGCCTCCGCAGGCATGGCGATCGGCGCGATTCTCGGCAGCCTGATTGTCGCCAGCACGGCGCCCTGGGCGGCAGGGCTCATCGCCGCGCTCGGGCTCGCCGTGGCGGCTCTCGCCTATGACCGAGCCGCCCAGGGCGACGGGGGGCCGGCGAAGGTCGCGCTGCCGTCGGCCGCGCGAGGCCTCTCCTTCGCGCCGGCTCTGATCGGGCTAGGAATCGTCATTGGCGTCTCAATCGCGGCTGAGACGGCGGCTCTGCTCTGGTCGGCCTTGCTCCTGCGCGCCGAGGCGCACTCGCCGCAATCGCGGGTCTCGGGGCCGCGTTCTTTTCCGCCTGCCAAGCGACTCTGCGCTTCAACGCCGATGTCGTCCGGCTCAAATTCAGCGACCAGCGGATCGTCGTCGCATCATTCATTGTCGCCGCGGTCGGGTTTGCGGTCGTCGCGGTGGGCGGAGGCTTCGCCCTGAGCGTCGCCGGCTTCGCCCTGATCGGCGTCGGCACCGGCGCCATCGTTCCCTGCAGCTTCGCTCTCGCCGCGCGCCAGTCCGGGTCCCAGCCGGCGGTCGGCCTCTCCTCCGCGTCGCTGTTCAGCGCGCTGACCCGCCTGCCGGCCCCGCTCGCGACGGGAGCGATCGCCCAAAGCTTCTCGCTGCCTCTCGCTTTCGCCGCCTTCTCTCTCGCGCTCGCCGTCGCCGCCGCCGGGATGGCCGCCTTCACGGCCTCGGAGCGCAACGCGAGCGCCGCAAGGAAGGGGTAGAGTTTTGGGGTTGCCTTTGCGGCCCACTTTGGTCAGAAGTCCGGCCCATTGCGGCGCCGCGGCGTCAACAAAGCGGGGAAATCGATTGAGCAGGGTCCAGCCGGTCATCATGTGCGGCGGCTCGGGCACCCGGGTCTGGCCGGAATCGCGGGAGAGCCTGCCGAAGCAATTCATCCCCCTGATCGGCGACCGCTCAACCTTTCAGTCGATCGTCGAGCTCGTGGGCGATCACGCGATTTTCGAGCCGCCGGTCGTCATCACCAATTTCGATTATCGCTTCCGTGTCGCCGAGCAGCTGGCGGAGATCGGCGCCCAAGCGACGGTCCTGCTCGAGCCGGAACGGCGCGACAGCGCCGCGGCGGTCGGCGCCGGGGCTGCCTGGGCGGCGATGCGCGACCCCAAGACCATCGTCGCCGTGTTGGCGGCCGACCACGTCATCAAAGACGGGAAGCGATTCGCCGAACTCTGCGCCAAGGCCGCGGTCGCGGCCGCGGCGGGAGAAATCGTCACTTTTGGCGTCAAGCCGGACCATCCGGCGACCGGCTACGGCTACATTCATCCCGGCGAGCCGCTGTCGGTCGATCCGCAGGTTCGCCGCGTCGAGCGGTTTGTCGAGAAGCCGACCGAGGAGCGCGCGCAGGGCTTCATCGAGAGTGGCTATCTGTGGAACTCGGGCAATTTCGTGTTTCGTGCCGATGTGATGCTGGAGGAGCTCGCGCGCTTCGAGCCGGAGGTCGCCGCGGCGGCGAGCCAGGCGGTTGCGCTGGCGGGCAAGGATCTGAGCTTCATCGTTCTCGACCGCGAATTCTTCGTCAAGGCGCCGAAGATCTCGATCGACTATGCCGTCATGGAGCGAACCCACAGGGCCGCGGTGCTGGCCCTCGACGTCGGCTGGTCCGACGTTGGCCAGTGGTCGACGGTCTGGCGGTTGAGCCCCCGGGACGCCGACGGCAACAGTCTCCGCGGCCGGGCGGTGGCGATCGATTCGTCGAATGTGCTGGTGCGGTCGGACGAACATCTGGCCGCCGTCATCGGCCTCGACAATATCATCGTGGTGTCTACCGGCGACGCCGTCCTCGTCGCTCACCAGTCGAAGGCCGACAAAGTCAAGCAGCTGGTCGAACAACTGAAGGCGGAGCGCCACCCGGAGGCGACTCAGCACCGGCGGATTTATCGCCCCTGGGGCTACTACCAGAGCGTCGATCAAGGCGCGCGCTATCAGGTCAAGCGCATCGTCGTGCGGCCAGGGGGACGGCTGTCGTTGCAGAAGCACTTTCACCGCGCCGAGCACTGGATCGTGGTGCGCGGCGCCGCCGAAGTCACGCTCGACGGCAATGAACACCTCGTACACGAGAACGAATCGATCTATTTGCCGATCGGCTCCAGTCACCGGCTCGCCAATCCCGGCAAGATCGATCTCGAGCTGATCGAGGTGCAGACCGGCAGCTACCTCGGCGAGGACGACATCGTACGTTTCGAAGACGTCTATAATCGCATCTGACGTCTGGCGGCGCCCCGGAGGGCGCCGCCGCCAGAGGTTGCGGTTTTCAGGCTTCAGGCCTGTTCGTGCGAGGCGGCGCGGGCGATTTCGTGAATGTCCGCCCGATCGATGCCGATGTCGTGCAGTTCACGATCAGAATAGCCGGAGAGTTCCTGCACCACGCTCCAGTAGGTCCGGCGAGCGCGCAAAAAGCGCATGAGAGAGAGTAACATGATGGCGGTCTCCTGTGCTTGAACCGCCCTCCTTCAGTGGGTCCCTGAACTTCCAAGGACCATTGGCCGCTTCTTCTCCTAGGCGCTCCACATAAATTGCTGCGCCGCAAAAGTCAATGATGTAGCGCGACAATGGATGTGAATTTCGCATGACTCAATCGCGGCGCTTGAGTAACCGGGTGGCGAAATCGCTCAAAGCTCCCAGAAAATGATCGATTTGAGCTCGACTTGGAGCTTGCCCATGCGGAAGACGCATATCAGCATCCCGCAGGCAGAATCGCTCGGCGGTCGCCGGCTCGCAGAGGAACCATCGGGTTGACAGCGCCGGGATCATCCCCTAGAGACCTTGCACAAGCGCGCTCTCCGTCAGAGGGCGCGCTTGTCGTTTGACGCACCCGCGGCGTCCGCCTTGCTCGGCGGGGAGCCTGTCGGCGCCCGTGAAGGCGCAGAGGAGGGCGCGTTCCTCGTGAACCCGATCGCAGCCAAAGAGGAACCGCGATGACGAAGCGCGCAGAAGCGAAGTACAAAATCGATCGCCGCATGGGCGAGAACATCTGGGGCCGCCCCCGGAGCCCGTTCAACAAGCGTGAATACGGGCCCGGCCAGCACGGCCAACGCCGCAAGGGCAAGGCGACCGACTTCGGCACCCAGCTCAAGGCCAAACAGAAGGTCAAGGGCTATTACGGCAACATTTCCGAGCGCCAGTTCCACAAATACTACGTCGAGGCCTTGCGCCTGAGGGGCGATTCGAGCGCCCATCTCATCGGCCTTCTGGAGCGCCGCCTCGACACGGTGATCTACCGCGCCAAATTCGTGCCGACCGTGTTCGCGGCGCGCCAGTTCATCAACCACGGCCACATCAGGGTCAACGGCCGCCGGGTCAACATCGCTTCTTATCAGGTGAAGGTCGGCGATCTGATCGAGATCAAGGAATCCTCGCGCCAGCTCCCCCTGGTGATGGAAGCCGCCGCCCTCGCGGAGCGCGACGTGCCCGATTATGTCGAGGTCGATCACGCCAAGGGCACGGCCAAGCTCACCCGCATCCCCGGCCTCTCCGAAGTGCCCTATCCGACCCGGATGGAGCCGAACCTCGTCATCGAATTCTATTCGCGCTGACCGTCGCGCCAGGCGAAAGCGGGTATCCAGAGCTTCGACCCAACGCTAAGGCGTCGAGGTTGGCGGCGCTTCTCTGGGCGCCCGTTCGCGGCGGTGACAAAAGCGGACGCAGGACCGCCGAACCTTCAGGATCCCATGCCGATCCCTCGCTCCGGAACCGCGGGCCTCGGCGTCGTCCTCTATCTTGTCGGCGTCGGCTTATTCTCGGTTAACGACGCGCTCGGCAAATGGCTGGTCGCCGATTACGGCGTCGGCCAATTGATGATGCTGCGGTCGATCGGCGCCGGCGTCGTGCTGGCGCCAATGATCCTCTCGCTGCGCGTCAATCTCATCGATCCGCGCCAGGCGCCGCTGCAGGTCCTGCGCATCCTGTGCGCGGCGGTCGACACATTCGCCTTCTATTACGCGACGCGATTCATGCCGCTCGCCGACGTGATGACGTTCTACGTGGCGACGCCACTCATCGTCACCGCGCTGTCGGCGCCGTTGCTCGGCGAAAAGGTCGAGCGCTTCCGCTGGATCGCAGTCCTGATCGGCTTCGTTGGCGTGGTGATCGCGCTCAGGCCCTCGCCGCAGATGTTCTCCTGGGCTGCGCCTCTCGCTCTGTTCGGAGCGACGATGTTTGCGCTGAGCCAGACGATCACCCGCGAGCTCCGCGGCGTCCACTGGCTGCCGCTTGTCCTGTGGCAATTCGTCGGCAGTGGCCTGATCGGCGCGGCGACCGTTCCCTGGGCATGGACGACGCCGCCTCTTTTCGATCTCGGCCTCATGTTCCTGGTCGGCGTCGTCTCGATGACCTGCTTCATTTTCATCGTCCGGGCTTTGGCTCTCGCCCGCGCCGCCGTGCTCGCGCCGCTGCAATATTCGGCGATCGTCTGGGCAGCGATCATGGGCTGGCTGGTCTGGCGCGACGCGCCGACCCTGCCGATCATCGTCGGCAATGCCATCATAATCGGCAGCGGGCTCTTCGTGGCGGCGCGGGGGAAGATGATCGGCGACGCAGTCGAGTGACATCGGTGCCCGTCGGCTTTGGCCCGTCCCGGTTCAAACCGCGATGGCGGAGATCCCGCCGTTCACATCCGTTAATTGCGCCCGCATCCAAGCTCATGACAGGTTTCCGCCGCGAGGTCGCGGCGCTCTTGAGCTAGGATGCGGGCGCTTTCCCCAATGGAGCGCGCATGGCCGATCTCGAACCGATCCCTTATTCCGACGCCAAAATCCGCTCGATCCTCGAGCGGGTGAAGACAATCGCGATGGTCGGCGCCTCGCCGAACTGGAACCGGCCCAGTCACTTCGTCATGAAGTATCTGCAGGGCAAAGGCTATCGCGTCATCCCGGTCAATCCGGCCATCGCGGGGAAGAGCCTGCTCGGCGAGACGGCGTACGCGTCGCTGCGCGACATCCCGGAAGAGGTCGACATGGTCGAAGTGTTCCGCGTCGCCGAGGAAGCGCCCGGCGTTGTCGCCGAGGCGATCGCGATCGGCGCCAAGGTCGTGTGGATGCAACTGGGGATCCGCAATGACGAGGCGGCGGCGACGGCGGAGGCGGCGGGGATCGAAGTCATCATGAACCGCTGCCCGAAAATCGAGTTTGGGCGGCTTGGCGGCGAATTGTCGTGGAGCGGCGTCAACAGCGGCATCATCCGGAACCACCCCCCGGCGGCGCCGCTGCCGCGGCGGGTCAAGCAGCGCCCGGCGCCGGCGCGCAACCTCGACTATGGCTTCGAGACCCGCGCGATCCATGCCGGCGCCGCCCCCGATCCGACCACCGGCGCGCGCTCAACCCCGATCTACCAGACGACAGCCTATGTGTTCGACGACGTCGATCACGCTGCTTCGCTCTTCAACCTGCACAATTTCGGCTACATCTATTCGCGCCTGACCAATCCGACCGTCGCGGTGCTCGAAGAACGGCTCGCGGCGCTCGAGGGGGGCCGCGCTGCGGTCGCCGCCGCGTCGGGGCGCGCGGCGCAATTCCTGACTTTCTTCACCCTGATGGAGCCCGGCGACGAATTCGTCGCCTCGCGCAACCTCTATGGCGGCTCGCTCACCCAATTCGGGCTATCGTTCAAGAGGCTCGGCTGGACCTGCCATTTCGTCGATCCCGCTGAGCCGGAGAATTTCCGCAAGGCGCTGACCCCGAAATGCAAGGCGGTCTTCATCGAGAATCTCGCCAATCCGGGCGGCGTGGTCGTCGACATCGAGCGCGTCGCCGAAATCGCGCATTCGGCCGGCCTTCCGCTCATCGTCGACAACACGCTGGCGACCCCATACTTGTGCCGGCCGATCGAGCACGGCGCGGACATCGTCGTCCATTCGACGACGAAATTCCTGTCGGGCCACGGCGCCGCGCTCGGCGGCGTCGTGGTCGAATCGGGGAAGTTCGACTGGTCGCAGAGCGGCCGCTTTCCCTCGCTGACCGACCCGGAGCCCGCCTATCACGGCCTCAAGTTTTTCGAGAATTTTGGCGATTTCGCTTTCACGATGAAGGCGCGGGCGGTCGCCCTGCGCGATTTCGGCCCGGCGCTCGCGCCGATGAACGCCTTTCTGACGATCACCGGCGTCGAGACCCTGCACGTGCGGATGGAGCGCCATGTCGAGAACGCGCTCAAGGTGGCCGAATTCCTCAGCCAGAATCCGAAGGTCGCCTGGGTCTCTTACGCCGGCCTCAAGGACAGTCCCTATTACAAGCTGGCGCAAAAATATCTGCCGAAAGGCGCGGGAGCCGTATTCACCTTCGGCGTCAAGGGCGGATACGAGGCCGGCGTCAAGCTGGTCGAGACCGTGCGGCTGTTCTCGCATCTTGCCAACATCGGCGACACGCGCAGCCTCATCCTGCACCCGGCATCGACGACACATCGCCAGCTGACCGACCAACAGCGAGCCGCGGCCGGCGCCGGAGACGACGTCATCCGCCTCTCGATCGGGCTCGAGACGGCGGACGATTTGATTCGCGACCTCGATCAGACGCTGGGGGAGCCTGGATTCCGGAGCGAAGCGCAACGCGGTTAAGAGAAGCGGATTTGAACGTCCTTTCCAAGCTCGGCAAGCAAGGCTTGGAATGGCGTCTTGAACCCGAGGCATTTGCGGGGCGTGAGGTTG
>Ga0116216_10003401_pt1 | contig 10363 bp, 8 predicted proteins | sample Sb_taG_11_FD_89696 | JGI IMG/M metagenome (GOLD analysis project Ga0116216, IMG submission 89696) | Peat soil microbial communities from Weissenstadt, Germany - Sb_50d_3_AS metaG | ecosystem: Environmental > Terrestrial > Soil > Wetlands > Peat | place: Germany: Weissenstadt | collected 2010-09-21
CGGGACTCGCCGCGAAGTATCCCATCGTCTCGATCGAGGACGGCATGAGCGAGGGCGATTGGGAAGGCTGGGCGGTGCTCACTAAGAAGCTCGGGCGCACGCTGCAGCTCGTGGGCGATGATGTATTCGTCACCAACACCAAGATATTCGCCGAGGGCATCGCGAAGAAAATCTCCAATGCCATCCTCATCAAGCCCAATCAGATAGGGACCTTGACCGAAACCCTGGCGGCCATCGACATGGCGGCCAAGGCCAAGTACGCGGCGATCGTGTCCCATCGATCCGGCGAGACCGAGGATACGTTCATCTCTGATCTGGTTGTGGCGACCGGGGTGGGACAGATCAAGACCGGCGCGCCGGCTCGCTCGGAGCGGGTGGCCAAGTACAACCAGCTGCTGCGGATCGAGGAGGAGCTCGGGGAGCGCGCCCGGTACGCCGGACGGGAGGCCGTCGCCCTCGCCTGAGCTCACCCGAGCCGGTCCCGGCGGACGCGCGTGCCCGGCTTCACTATGCTTCGACTCTGGGCGATGAAGCTCGCCCTGGACCGCGCCTCCTGGCGCTGATGGCTTCTACGGTCGGCCGACCACGACTAGCCGACGCAGGCAATCCCAGGAGGTGATCGTGACGGACGAGACGGCCGACAGGCAGGATGCAAGTCGCGCGCCAGCGTCTCTCGAGCGGGCCCGGAGAGGGCGCGTAAAACTGATTGAGCCGCCCAGTCGAGCCGGTAGTGATCCGGCAGCCAGCGGGGCGGCGGAGGGCCTCTCGGCGCAGGCCACGGATGTCCGCCTGATCTCCGAGCTCGAACGGCTGCTCCGGGAGCCGGGCTGTCCGGTCTGCCGAAGCGTCGATGAGGGCGAGCGGAGCTTCTTCTCCTGGTTCCAGATCGAGAGCTTCAGCGCCGCCGAGGTGCACGCGCGCCTGCGTGCCGGAATGGGGATGTGTCCCCGTCACTCGCGCCGTCTCGTCGAGGAGTTGGGCGAGGGCGAGGGCCACATCATGACCACGGTGATGCGTCACGCCCTTGCCGGCGCGCGTCAGGTGCTCCGGGGCGGCGGGCACCCCGGACCCTGCCCAGCCTGCGAGGCTGTCGCCTTCGGCGCGCAGCGGGGGCGCAACGTGTTGCTCGGCGGGCTGTCGGACCCCGGTCATGCGCGCCTCTACTCCGATCACGACGGCATCTGTCTCCGACACCTGCTGCACGCCGCCGAGGTTGCCGACCGTTCCGCGCTCAGGCTCCTGGCCGAGCGGCTCGCCGCGAGCCTCGGGGAACGAGATGGTTCAACTCTCGTCAGCCTGATCGCGGGGGTCGATCGGGACGCCGGTCGGCGCGGGGCCTGGCGCGAGCGGCTGCCGGAACCCCCGGGCGACGGCTCGACCGTGGCGCGGCTGTGTCGGCAACTCGAGTCGGAGGCATGTCCGGTCTGTCTGGCTCGCGGGCAGGCCGATCGCCGGTACGTTCACTGGTTCGTGGAGCGGACGAGCGAGCGAGATTCATCGTTGGAGACCGACCCGGGCCAGCTGTGCGCCCCCCACCTGCACGACATCGCGGTCGTGGGCGAGGCGGGAGCGGCGTCGGCGGCCCACCGCCAGCGGGCCACCAGGCTCGGCCAGCTCCAACGGTTGCTCAACCGCCTGGACCAGTCACCCCCACCGGCACGTCGGGGCCGACGGCGCGGCAATGAGGATCTGCCCCCCGGGTGCAATGAGCTCACCTCGATGGAACATTGTCCGGCCTGCCACGCGCGAGACGGTGTCGAACGCGCCCAGCTCGCGCTGGTCAACGCCGCACTTGCGCTCCGTCCCGTGCGCGACCGCTACGAACAGAGCCACGGCCTGTGCGTTCGGCATGCGCTCCAGATCCCCGAAGGCCGGGCTGCCGACCTGGCGCATCGCCACGCCGACGCCCGCGTGTCCGTGCTGGCCTGGGAGGTCGAGGAGACCGCCCGGAAGTACGCGTGGGCCTACCGGCACGAGCCGAGCGGGCCCGAGACCGACGCATGGATCCGCGCCGTGGGGCAGATCGATGGCCAGGCGTTCGAAGGCGCCATGCCTGCCACACACCTCGCCCTCGGTCTCGAGTCCACGACCACCGCGCGATCGTGACCGGAACGTCGGAAAAGCTCGGCCTGCAAGCTGCCGCGGACGGGGCCGCGCGAATCCTCGACGAGGTCGGGCGGGCGGTGGTGGGAAAGCGTCCGGCGCTGGAGTTGGCGCTGTGTGCGCTCCTGGCGGACGGGCATGTCCTGATCGAGGACTATCCGGGCCTCGCCAAGACGCTGATCGCGCGGTCGTTCGCCACGACGACGGGTACGCGGTTCTCGCGAGTGCAGTTCACCCCCGACCTGATGCCCTCGGACGTGACCGGCGCATCGATCTTCAACCAGCGCACGACCGAGTTCGAGTTCCGGCCAGGACCGGTCTTCACAAACGTACTCCTGGCCGACGAGATCAACCGCGCTCCGCCGAAGACCCAGGCCGCGTTGCTCGAGGCGATGCAGGAGCGACAGGTCACGACCGACGACCGCACGCGAGCGCTCGAGCGGCCGTTTCTCGTGCTGGCCACCCAGAACCCGATCGAGTACGAGGGGACCTACCCGCTGCCCGAGGCGCAGCTGGATCGCTTCCTGATCCGGATGCGGGTTGGCTATCCGTCCGCCGAGGACGAGTGGAGCATCCTCCAGCAGCGACTCGAGCGTCGAGAGGACGAGCTGCACCCGGTGATCGATCGCGACGAGCTGATCGCGATGCAGCGTGCGGCCGAGGACGTGCACGTGTCGGAGAGCATCGGCCGCTACATCGTGTCCGTCGTCGCGGCCACGCGCGAGAGCCCGAGCGTCCAGGTCGGCGCCAGTCCGCGCGGCACGCTGGCTTTGATGAAGCTGGGCCGGGTGAAGGCGCTTCTCGACGGGCGGGATTTCGTAGTCCCCGACGACATCAAGGCGGTCGCCGTTCCAGCCCTCGCGCACCGGCTCGCCCTTCGGCCGGAGCTGTGGGTGCAGCGAGTCCAGGCCGAAGACGTCGTCCGCGACTGCCTGAACTCGGTGCCGGTGCCGACGACCACACTGTCGAGTTGACTCAGCCCAAGCGCACGCGATCGAAACCTCCTTGGACGCCGGCGCGGATCCGGCGCGAGCTCGAGGAGTTCCTCCAGGGAGCGACGGAGTGGCCGTCCTACCGTGACTTCCAGCGAGCCGGCCGTCAGAAGCTGCGCGACGAAGTCACGAGGTCTGGCGGGCCGCGCGTGTGGGCCAAGCGGCTCAAGCTGCCCTACCCCGAACGCAAGCCAGGCTACGCGCCCGTGTGGACCGAGGAGCGCGTCCGCGCCGACCTCGAGGAGTTTCTGCACGGCTGGACGTACTGGCCGAGCAGACTCGAGTTCGAGGCCGCGGGACGCAAGCTGCTGCGCGACGCGATCCGTCGGCTGGGCGGACCGGAGCGCTGGGCCGCCGAGTTCGGGTTGCCGCTGCAGAACCTGAAATTCGGCTCGAAGCTTGCCTGGACCGACGAGCGGATCGAGGCAGAACTGCGGAGGGTCCTCGATGGCCGGGATACGTGGCCGACGCGCCGCGAACTCGAACGGGTGGGACGGTTCGGCCTCGCGGCGGCCGTCGCCCAAGGCAGAGGGACGACCTACTGGGCTCGCCGGTTCGGGCTCGAGGCGTCAGCGCGTGCCGGAATCGCCCGGCCCCGCCTTTGGACCGACGACCGCATACGCGCCGAGCTTGAGGAGTTCTGCCGAGGCCGTACCACGTGGCCCACCGAGCGCGAGTTTCTCGCCGCGGGCAAGTCCAAGCTCTACGACGCCGCCTGCCATTACCGTGGTACGGCCCACTGGGCCGCCGAGCTCGGGCTCGTCCGGACGAGGCGGTATGGGCCAGCGCCCGGCTCCCGGCCGATCAGGTCGAACAGATCGCAGGCGGTCGCCCGGTGAGGCTGCGCCGTCGTCGCCAAGGGCACTCGAATGGGGCATCCCGGTTGCCCAGCCGAGGGGTCGCGCGGCGAGCGCCCGCGAGCGCGGTGACCAGCTGGCTTCGCCAGGGTCTCGCTAACGGCATCTGCCCGTTGTGCCGGGTGGCGCATAAGGCCGATCGCGAGTACATCTGGCACTTCTACGACGAGCGGAGCAACGACATGGCCGCGGTCGAAGAGGTCCGCGGCGCATTCGGCTTCTGCGCCGAGCACGTCGAGATGCTGCGCCGCATCGACGTGGAGGACATGAAGACGACCCTGAGCATCAGTGTCCTGTTCGCGGACACGTTCGCCGGCATCGTCGGGCAGCTGCACGCGCTCTCTCCGGACGGGGCGTTCGCACCAGCACGATGCCCGGCGTGCGCCAGCCGCGACGAGTACCTGCACCGGAACGCCGCGTATCTGCTCGACATGCTGGCGACGACTCGCGGGTACCGGGACACGTTCGAGTCCTCCCCGGGTCTGTGCTTCCCCCACTTCAAGCTCGCGTGGCAGCTCGCCCGTACGCGCGGTGATCGCGAGTTGCTCCTGTCAGTGCAGCGAAGCGCAGCGGAAACGTTGCTTCACGAACTGCGCGAGCACGTCCGCAAGCACGACGACAAGTACCGACATGAGCCGAAGGGCCTGGAGCGCGACTCGTGGCAACGCGCGATCTTCCTGACGGCGGGGTGGCCTCCGCCGACGCAATCGGCGGCCGAGCCGGAGCAGCGGCGATGAGGGTGAAGGCGCGAGCAGTGATCCTCCAGGGCGGCAAGCTGGTGGTGTCACGCGAGCGCCGGCGAGGTGTGGAGCATGTCCTACTTCCCGGCGGCCGCGTGCAGGACGGCGAGTCGATCTCTGAGGCGCTCATTCGGGAGGTCGCCGAGGAGACCGGGTTGGCTGTCGTTCCGGAGCGGCTCCTCTATGTCGCCGAGGTGGTCGGAAGCTACGGCGTGCACGACCTGAACCTGATCTGGCTCGCCGAGCTGCGGGATGCTGAGCTCGCCGTCGAGCCCCGCGCACTGGTTGCGCTCGACTCGCCAGAGGGCCAGTCGATCATGCCCCCGATCATCGATCAGATCGCGGCCGACGCCGCGGGCGGGTGGGCTAACGAGCCGCGGTGGCTCGGTAACGTCAGGCGTCCGCCTGTGGACCCCACGTCTGCTGCTGTGCCCTCAGCCGAGCCTTGGAGCGATCACCAGCAGCGCCACGAACGCGAGTAGCAGGTACAGCAGATACAGGCCGAGCGGCCCGGCCTGGATGTTGCGGACGAGCTCGGCGGCGCGGGTGAACGCGCCGGTGATCGGCCGGTAGAGCCAGCCGGGGTCGAACAGCCGGGGTTCGGCACGGATCATGCTGAGGCGCTCGGGGAAGCGCTGATCGCCGATGCTGCGCAGCTGCGTGCGCACGCGGTAGACGACGTTGAAGATCACCCTGACCATGTTGGCGTAGCCGATCGCCGTGTACTGGGCGCGCCGCCCGGAGACCGCCACCCCGGACGCCCACACCGGAACGCGCCGCGCCCGGCGAACGCTGGCCAGGTAGCGGAGGCCCGCGGCGCCGAGGGCAAACCCGGTCAGGGTGAGCGCGAGCACGGTCGGGCTGATGCTGGCGAAGCCCGCATACCCGGGCTCGATCAGCCAACCAGGCTGGCTGATGTGGCCGATCGCGGTCGTCCCCCCGACCGGCGACAGGCCCTGCTCGAGCACCTTGACGACCCACGGGGCGGCGACGCCGAGCGCGAGCGAGCCAAGCGCGAGCAAGGCCATGCCCCACCGGGCCGGGCGCGCCTCCGGCTGCGGCTGGATCGATCGGTCTCGCGGCATGCCGAGGAACGTCATCCCGGTCGCTCGCACGAACGCGAGCGCGGCGAGCCCGGCCGTCAGGGCGACGAGCGCTCCCGCTACGGCGATGGCCAGGTGCGAGCCGGTGCCGTTCACGCGGAATCCCTGCATCAAGGCCTCGAGTCCGAGCCATTCGGATACGAAGCCGCTGAACGGCGGCAGCGCCGCGAGCGCGGCGCCGCCGAACAGCGTCGCAATGGCCGCGGAGGGGAGACGCCGGTAGAGGCCCCCGAGGCGCTCCATGTCGCTGGTCCCCGTGCTGTGCTCGACGGTCGCCACGGCGGCGAACAGCCCGCCCTTGGCCACGCTGTGCGCGGTTATCTGAAACGCGGCCGCGACCAGGCCCACACCGACCAGGCCCGGTCGGTGCTGGGCCTTGCCCATCAGCGCGAGCCCGAGGTCGGTGACGATCAGGCCCGAGTTCTCGATCGACGAGTAGGCGACGAACAGCCGGAATTCGCGCTGCAGGATGCCGCCGAGAATCCCGATCAGCGCCGTCAGCGCGCCGACGAGCAGCGCGACCACCGCCCACCACACGGCGGGGTGGCCGAGGAACCCGAACCACATCCGCAGCATCGCGTAGAACGCGACGTTCAGCGACACCGCGGCCACGAACCCCGAGCTGTCGGCGTCGGTCTCGCCGTAGGCGCCGGGCAGCCACGTCTGCAGCGGGATCAGCGCCGCCTTGACGCCGAATCCCACGAACAGCAAGCCGAAGCAGACGCCGCGGACCGCCGAGGAAAGATCCGGGCCGCTGTGGGCCAGCTGCTCAAATGAGAAGCTGCCGCCCTCCACGCCGAGCAGGACCAGGCCAGCGAGCACCGCTCCCCCACCCAGCTTGGCCAGCGTCAGGGTGAGCGCGGCGGCGCGGTCCGCCTGCGGGTCCTCGTAGCGCACGCTGATCAGCGCGTAGATCGCCACCACCGTGAGCTCGAACAGGATCAGGAACTCGAACACGTTGTCGACCACGATCACCCCGACCACGCACAGCACCAGCAGCGGACGGAGCACGCGGGCGGCATCCGGCCCTTCCGTGGCCGCAGCCAGGAACAGCGGCGCCGAGACGACTCCCGTGAGGATCAGGAACAAGCCGGCGAGTTGATCGACCTGCACTCCCCCGCGCCCGAGGCCGAACCAATGGAACGGCTGCCACACCAGCTGGTGGTCGAACACGGCCACGAGGCCTGCGGCGGCCAGCACGATCGATCCTGCAACCGCGACCGCGCTCCCCACTCGCCGCACCGCCGGAGCGCGCCACGCCGCGAGACCGGAGGCCAGCGCGAGGCTGCCGCAGCCGACGATCATCAGGACCGCCAGCGCGCTCACGCTGCACCTGCCCCGGCTCGCTCGGCCGGGCCCGCGGCGTCGGCGTCCCAGCTCGGAGCCGAGACCTCCCGCGCTCGCCCCGAGGCGAGCAGGAGGCCGTGTAAGAGCGCGATCGGCGTCGGCGGATCCCCGGGGATATACACGTCGACTGGAAGCACCCGATCGACGCCCCCCAGCACCTCGGGCTCGGTCCAGATGCCCCCACTACAGGCGTCGGTGCCGGCCGCGACCACGACGCGCGGTTCGGGCATCGCTTCGTAGGCGCGCCGCAGCGGTTCCTCCATCGGTTTGGTGACTGGTCCCGTGACCAGGAGGACGTCGGCGTGTCGCGGGCTGGCGGTGAAGAACAGACCCAGGCGCTGCATGTCGTAGTAGGGATTCAGCAGGGCGGCGATCTCCTGCTCAACCGCGCCGTCCGAGCCCGCGTCGACGTGCCGGATGTGGAGCGAGCGGCGAAACGGGCCGCCGAGGACCTCCGGCGAGATGTCGTCCTCCTGAACGTCGCCGATGATGAGACGGCGCCGGCTACGGCTGGCCAGCTCGTAGCCGGCGTCGATGGCCAGCGCGCCATCCTCGACCGCTTCGACGCACAGCCCGCAGCCGATGCAGCGACCGGCGTCGAGCCGAAGGCGATTCTGGTGATCGAGCGTCAGCGCCTTCGGCAGGCAGACCTGTGCCGTACGCCAGGCGTCACGCGGGTTGATCGCATTCGGGTCGAGCAGCGCCCGCGCGCGGAAGCCGGGAGGCGCCGGCTCCTCGGTCCGCGGATAGCGCGTCGTCAGGCGGCGTCGCGTGACCCCGCGCAGGAACCACCGGATCACGCGTCGCACCCCGCGGGGGAGAGTCCGAGGCTGTGCTCGATGAACGAGAAATCGGTCAGCACCTGGGAGTCGAACAGGCGGTTGAAGATTCCGAAGTTCATGAATGAGGCGGCGCGCAGCTTGCAGAAGCGCAGCGCAGTGTCGTCGGCGGCCTCGAGCCAGTAGAGCGTCTCGCCGCGCGCGGACTCCGCCGCGCCCAGCGCACAGGACCGGACGAACGGGCCGGTCGCGACGCGCGTCGGACCGGGTGCAAGCGTGCCGATCGCCTCGCGGATCACCTCGAGCGAGGCGTCGACCTCATGGAAGCGAACCTCCATACGCGCCATCGCATCTCCGTCGGAATGGCGTGCGACTTCGAAGGCCGGATAGCCGTCGTAGGCGAGATCTCGGCGCGTGTCGACGTCGATGCCCGAGGCCCGCGCGACCGGCCCGACGCAGGCGAAGTCACGCGCGTCCTCCTCAGGCAGCGGGCCGGCACTGACCAGCCGGTCGAGGAACGAGTCGGTACGCAGCAGTACGGCCAGGGTTCGCTCCCAGTCGCGTTCCCAATCGGTCATGGTCGTCGTGATCAGGTCGAGCGCGGTCGTGTCGAGGTCGATGCGCGTCCCCCCGGGGACAACCGCTCCGCGCAGATAGCGGTTGCCGACCAGCGCGCCGGCCAACCTGTGCAGGCGCTCTTTGAGCGCAGCGAACTGCGCCTGTCCAACCGAGAGCGAAGCGTCCTCGCATTCGCGCACCGTCACCTCGAGATGGTTGTAAAGGCGCTCGAGCTCGGCGAGGATCCGCCGGATCGCCTGAGCCCGTGGCGCCACGTCGGTTTGGGCCAGCGACTCGACCGCGTGTGAGAACGCCAGCGCGTGGGCGACGCTCGAGGTCCCGGATACGCGCTCGGCGACGAGCACCGCGAGGTCGAGCGGAACCTCGCAGATCCGCCGTTCGGCGCCGCGGCGCTTGAAGAACAGGCGCTGCGCGCAGTAGGCGACGTCCTCGCCACCAGTCTGGACGAGGAACTGAGCGGACTCGAACACGCCGGAGCGCACAGGGCCGTAGGGGATCACGAACACGCCGGGGCCGGCAAGCCGCTCCGCACCGCGATGCGCGAGACGCACGTCCTCTTCCTCGGGTATTTCTACCTCGCGCTGCTCCGGGGCGTGATGGACGAGCGGCTCGAGGCGAGGATGGCCTTCGGGTGTGATCCCGTGCAGGTCGTGAATCTCGCGCTCGAACCAGTGCGCGGCCGGAACCATTGGCGTCACGGCCGGATACGTGCTCCCAGGCACCGGCGCGCGGACGTTCACCAACACGTCGCCGGCCCGCACGAGCGCGCGCAGCCCGTGCGGCCCTTCGGTCGGACTGGTGGCGAACAGCATCATCAGACGTCCTTCCAGCTGCTTGAGCTCGGTGGCGAGCGCGCCCGCCTCGACGGTGCGGTCCTCGAACGCGATCACAGCCGGCCTCCGATCACGGTCGCCGCTCCGTGCAACAGGCGGTTCAGGGGGCTCGGGATCCACAGGCCGAGCACCAGCACCACGATCAGGCTGATCACCATCGCCACCGCCATCAGCGGCTGCTCGGGACGGCCGACGTGGGTCCGATCGCCCGCGGTCGCCTCTCCTGGGGACAGCACCATCCGATGGAATACCTGGTAGACCCCGACGAACGCGACGTTGGCGAACACGATCAGAAGGCCGGCGAGCGCATACCGCGATTGTGAGAAGCCGCCGGTCACAATCAGCAGCTCCGAACGAAAGATCCCAAACGGCGGGACGCCCGTGATAGCCAGCGCCCCCAGGAGCACCATCACGCCGGCGAAGGGAGCCACCCGGATCACCCCCCGCACCTCTTCTGCGTCTCGCGTCTCGTACCGGCTGAGCACCTCGCCGGCGCCGAAGAAGGCCAGTGTCTTGGCGGCCGCGTGCACCAGTACGTGAAAGAACGCGCCGTAGGCGGCGATCGGGCCGCCGATGCCGATACCGAGCGAGACGATCCCCATGTGCTCGATCGAGGAGTAGGCGAGCAGTCGCTTGTAGTTGGTCTGCCGCAGAGTGAAGAGCGCAGCCACGACCAGCGACAGCGCGCCGAACACGAGCAGCAGGACGTGGACATAGGACGGGCCGACGGCGACCTGCGCGATCGCGCCGAAGCGGAGCACCGCGTACAGAGCTGCGGCGAGCAGCGCTCCCGAGAGCATCGCGCTGATCGGGCTCGGACCCTCCGAGTGCGCGTCCGGCAACCACGCGTGCATCGGCACCAAGCCAACCTTCGTCCCAAAGCCGACCATCACGAACGCGAACCCCGCGTGGACGAGCGCGGGGTTCAGATGCGAAGCTGCACCCGCTAGGGTCGTGTACGTCGGCGTGTAGTGGTCCCCCAGAGTTGGGACCCCGGCGGCGTACATCAGCACGATCCCCAGCAGCCCCA
>Ga0116216_10003402_pt1 | contig 10362 bp, 8 predicted proteins | sample Sb_taG_11_FD_89696 | JGI IMG/M metagenome (GOLD analysis project Ga0116216, IMG submission 89696) | Peat soil microbial communities from Weissenstadt, Germany - Sb_50d_3_AS metaG | ecosystem: Environmental > Terrestrial > Soil > Wetlands > Peat | place: Germany: Weissenstadt | collected 2010-09-21
GATCACGGTCCGGCTCTTGAGGCCCGTGTGAACCACGAGGGCGGCTATGAAAACCCAGGCTCCGTAGAAATGCAGCACATAGAAGGAGCCGGGAAACTTGTACCACTGCTGGATATTGAGGATCCCGGTGACGAACTCGAACCCCACCCCGCCGACAAGCAGCAGCAGCGACAGCCGCTCCAGCGCGTGCGCGGGACTGCGCAGCGGCGGCCACTCGAACAGCTTCGGCAGCACCGACCACAGCTTCGCCAGCAGGATCGGGATGAGCACCAGCCCCAGGGTGACGTGCACGCCCTGGTTCAGCCGGTACAGCCACACCGGGTGAGTGGGCCAGGAGAACAGGTAGAAGCCGAGCAGGCCCTTTCCCGGAGTCTGGTCGTTGATCCGGCTGAGGTCAGGGTTGTACGCGGCGTAGGACAGCAGGCCGGTCACGAACACCACCGACAGGCCGGCCAGCAGGATCAGGCCGAGGATCGAGGTCAGCCACGGACCGCGGATCGGGCTTCGCCAAAAGGACCGGCGGAACGGCCCGGGCAGCTCGTCCAGGCGCGGCAGCCGGCGCAGCCCCCGCGCGGCACGCTGCGCGAACGGGGGGCGCCGGACTGCGGTCGGCCGCTCGTCGTCTTTCACGTCGTCCCTCCTGAGCTGCCAGGCCGCGGCCTCTGGACTGGCGCCGCGGCGGTCGCCGAGCTGTCGAGCGCCCGGACCGTCGCGGCGCACGAGGCGCCCCCTACCGGAAGCCATACGTACGCCGGCCGGCCCGGCAGACCAGCGACTGCCTGGAACACCGCGGGCGGCACGCCGGCCAGCAACGTCTGCGGACAGCGGCGGTAATAACGCATCAGGTCCCGTGGATAGCCGTCGGGCGGTCCGGCGCTGTCGGTCACGATGGCGCTGAATCGCCGCGCCGCCACCGCGCGTTCGGCGCTGCTCATGAAGCTCGCGATACCCGCCGTATCCGAAGCGCCCATCAGATCGTCTACCGCGCCCTTGTGAGCTACCGAGGGCAGACCGGCCAGCAGCCCCAGGCCGGGGTCGGCCTGAACCGCGATCGTGCCGCCGACCGCGCGCATCCACGACGTCAGCCGGGCGCCGACCGCCCGGTCCGCGCTCGTCGGGATCGCGCGGCCCGGATGGAAGCCGTTCAACAGCACGGCCAGCTGCGCGATGACCAATGCGGCGGCCCCGGCGGCGACCCAGCGGCGGATCTGCCCGGGCCGCCAGCTCGCGATCCGGGCCCGGGCCAGCCGGTCCGCGCAGGCACTCACCAGGCCGCCGGGCTGATCGCCCATCGCCAGCCCGGCCAGCAGCGCCACCGCGAGGTACGCGGGCAGCAGGTCGTTGACCGCGCCGCCGCGGTGCACCAGCGCGGTGTAGCCCTCGACGACCAGCGCGATACAGCCGGCGGACAGAGCCAGGGGCGTCCGCCGCGCCCCCAGGACCGCCGCGCAGCAGGCCAGGCCGAGCACCGGCAGCAGGTACACGGTCCAGAAGTGCCCGAACGCGGCGTCTTTGAGGGGATGCTCAACCATCAGCACGAAGACGTAGTACACGTACCAGCCATGGCTCGCGAGCCCGAGCGCCAGCGTGCTGATCCCGAGGACCGCGCCGTAGGTCAGCGCGGCGGGCCAGGCGAGCCGGCGTCGCGGGCCGAACGCCAGCGCGGTAAGCACCGCGACCCCCTCCGCGAGCCCGTTCTGCTTGGTCAGGAACGCGGCCGCGAGCAGCAGGCCGGTGCCGACGGCCCCCCGGGTGCGGCGCATCCACCGCGCGGCGTAGAGTGCGGCGACGCTGAGCGCAATGAACAGCGAGTCGACCCGTCCGATGTCGAACCAGGTGTCCGTGACGAAATAGGTCGCGGCCAGCAGGCCCGCGGCGGCGATCCCGGCGGCGGCGCTCGCCGTCTCCCGCTGGACCAGCCGGGCCAGGACCGCGAAGCAGACCAGCGACGAGATTAGCGACACGAGCCGCAACGGCAGATAGGACAGGCCGAGCACGTCGGCCGCCGCGGCCGAGGTGACGAAGTACAGCGGCGGGTAGCCGTCTGGCACGTAGCCGACCGCCGGCGCAGCGTAGAGCTGGCGGCCGCTGAGGATCCGCTGCACCTCGACCAGCGAGTTGCTTTCCAGGAATTCGAGGGAGAACGGGTACGTCAGCCGCAACAGGGCGATGACCAGGTAGGAGGCGATCGCCGCCAGCCCGAGGAGCGCCGCGGCCACCCGCACGGCACGCGGCGGATCCCAGCGGCGCCGCGACGGGCCGCGCGCCCGCCCGGCCGCATCGCCTAGGCCTGACTCAGCCCGCGGCTCGAGTGCCGGCGTGGCCGCGGGCCCGGCACGGCGGGTGACAGGGGGGCTCACGCTGAGCATTAGACGCACACGAGCCGTACTGGTCAACCGGCCAACCGGGAGCGTTTTGTCAGTTTATATAGCGCATTATCCGAATTGAAAGCGGGCGGCCGAGATGCGCCCGGGTTCCGCGCGGGAACTCGCCCTGGTCCGGCCAGACCCTGCTGACCAGGGCATTAGCGGCACCGGGCGGTACCGCTACAAGAAAGTTCCCGTTCCGTCCGGCCGCCTCGGGACGGCCAACCTTACGGGTTGGAGATAACTGCCGTCGGGGGATCCGCATCCCAGCAGTAGCCGATGCCCCGGACGGTCCTGAGCAGTAGCGGCGACGCCGGATCCTCCTCGAGCTTGTCGCGAAGCCGGCGGACGTGCACGGTGACGGTCGACTGGTCGCCGAAGGACCAGCCCCACACCCGTTTCATCAGCTCGGCCCGGGTGAACGCCTGCCCGGGATGCGACATGAAGAAGGCGAGCAGATCGAACTCGCGCACCGTCAGGGTCAGCTCCCGGCCGGCCTGGCGGGCCCGCCGGGCCGCCACGTCGACCTCGATGCGCCATGAGCGCAGGGGCGGCGACGTCGCCGCCGTTCCCGCCCCGGGTGCGGCGGCGCGCCGCAGCACGGCCTGCACGCGCAGAGCAAGCTCCCGGGGACTGAACGGTTTGGTCACGTAGTCGTCGGCACCCGTCTCCAGCCCCAGCACCCGGTCGTTCTCTTCACCCAGGGCCGTGAGCATGATCACCGGCAGCAGGGTCTGCGCGCCCCGCGCGTCTCGCAGGCGACGGCACACCTCGAGACCGTCGATGCCGGGCAGCATTACGTCGAGCACGACCAGATCGGGTCGCCACGTGTCGGCGAGCCGCAGCGCCGTATGCCCGTCCGCCGCATGCCGGGACTCCATGCCCGCATGCCAGAGGTAGTCGACCACGACCTCGGCGACCGTCGGATCGTCATCGACCACCAGAACACGCGCAGTCATAGGTCGAGTGTAGAGAAGCCGAGTTCCTTAGTATCCGCCCGCGAGCAATCCCGGCCCGAACTGGCTACGAATACCTATTGGACGAGGTCTCATCTGGCTACCGGCCCGAATGAGGTCACGTCGTCCGCCCAGCTCCGGACCGCCTGGGGCTTCGGCTATCGCTGGGAGGCAATGCCTTCGTGAATGCGCAGATCCAGATCGTCCTGATCGCGGCCGGCTGCACCAGCACCGTGGGACTGATGGGAATGGGCGTCATCCGGCTGCTGCGCCGGGCCTCGCTGCGCCTGTCGTTCCAGGTCAGCGGGGCGGTACTGGTGCTCGCGATCATGGCCGGCACGCTCGGCACCGCCGAGGCGATGTTCCTGTCACCCCACGACCTGCGCGTGGTGATGATTGTGTGCGTGGTGGCCGCGGTGGTGGCGATCGGATTCGGCGGCCTGCTCGGACGGCAGGTGGAGGCCAGCAGCCTAGCCCTGCGTCAGGCCGCTCGTTCGCTCGACGATGAGGACGGCGGGTACCGCTCGCCGGCCGGACCGATGACGGCCGAGCTCGCGGCCCTGTCGCGCGAACTCGCCGTCACCGGCGAGAGGCTCAAGGCGGCGCGCGAGCGGGAGCGGGCGCTCGAGCAGTCCCGCCGCCAGCTGGTGGCCTGGGTCTCGCACGACCTGCGGATGCCCCTGGCCGGGCTGCGCGCGATGGCCGAGGCGCTGGAGGACGGTATCGCCGCCGAGCCGGACCGCTACCACCGGCAGATCCGCGCCGAGGTCGGCCGGCTCGCCAGCCTGGTGGACGATCTGTTCGAGCTTTCCCGCATTCAGTCCGGCACGCTGGGCCTGTCGCCCGGCCAGGTCGCGCTGGAAGAGCTGGTGAGCGACGCCCTGGCCAGTACGGAGGCGCTCGCGCGGGCTCACGGTGTGCGGCTCACCGGCGAGGCCGGCGGCCCGCTGATCGTCCGTGCTGATCCCCGCGAGCTGTCGCGCGCGCTCAGTAATCTGCTGATCAACGCCATTCGTCACACCCCGGCAGAGGGCAGCGTGCACGTCGTGGCCGTGCCGGAACCCGACGGCGCGCTGCTGGCGGTCGCCGACGGCTGCGGCGGCATCCCCGACGCGGACCTGGCTTCGGTGTTCGACCTGGCCTGGCGTGGCACCCGCCCCGGCTATCCCGGCCCGGACGACGGCGCGGGCTTCGGGCTGGCGATCGTGCGCAGCATCGTCGAGGCGCACGAGGGCCGGGTCAGCGTGGTGAACACCCAGGGCGGCTGCCGGTTCGAGGTACGGCTGCCGGCGCTCGCCGGCTAGAGCGAGGCCTGCTCAACGGAGGTAATGGCTGATCGCCTTCTTGCTGGCCATCGTCGCAGGTGCGGCGATCGCGGCCCGGACAGCGGGCGGGTGGCAGCTGCGGGCCGAGACGCCCGTGCGGTACGCCCGGCTGGCCGCCCGGCTTCCTGCTAGGCGCGGGCGGCTGGATCGCCGGCGGTTGCAACCTCGGGCACGGCCTGTCGGGCGCGGCCCAGCTGAACGTCTCGTCCTGGGTGGTGGTCGCGTCCATGGCCGCTGGTATGGGGTTGCCCGCCGCGGCGGCCCGCGGCCACCTGATCGTCCGCGCCCCCTCGGGCTCAGTCCTTTTATGCCGAACGGGCCGTGGCACTTGCCTCGGGCCAGGCCGCACCATGAGAGAGTGCGTACCGTTCGCGTCTGGGGCGGCCTGAGCCCCCGGCGCAGGTTGCTTCTGGCCGTCCTCGCGCTGCTCACCGCGGCGGGTGCCGTCGCCGGCGTCGTCGCCGCGCTCACCGGCGGCCCGTCCGTCCCCGCCGCCGATGAGCACCGTCCCGGTGACGTCCTGCTGGTTCCCGGGTACGGCGGCAGCACCGGTGCGCTGGACGCGCTGGCCGGCCGGATCTCTGCCGCGGGCGGCCATCCCATCGTGGTTCACCTGGCTGGGGACGGCACCGGCGACCTGCAGGTGCAGGCGAACGTGCTGAACGGGTACGTCAACCAGGCGCTGGCGGCCGGCTCGGGCCCGGTGACCGTCATCGGTTACTCCGCCGGAGGTGTCGTGGCCTGGCTGTGGGACGTCGACTACGACGGCCCGGCCAAGGCCCGCCGGATTATCACCCTCGGCTCGCCGCTGCACGGCGCCGCCATCGCCGCCGTGGGCGTGGCCAACCTGCCCGGCGAATGCCCGGTGGCCTGCGAGGAACTGGTGCCGGGCAGCGCCCTGCTGGCCCGCCTCCAGCAGACCTCTGCGGCCACCCGCCCGCCGTGGCTGTCCCTGTGGACCACCGACGACCAGGTGGTGCAGCCGCCCGACTCGGCCCGCCTGCCCGGCGCGGTCAATGTGCCGCTGCAGTCCGTCTGCCCCGGCGTGAGCATCCAGCACGGCCAGCTCCCCACCGCCCCCCTGGTGGTGGGCATCGTGCTGCGCGCCCTGCGCGGCGCCGCCCTAACCCAGCTCACCCCCGCCGACTGCCGCTCCCTGACCGCCCTGGGCACGCGGTAGACCGGCTAAGCGGTGATGTCCTTGGTGGAGAAGCTGGCCCACGCGGCGGCCAGGAAGACCACCACGTAGACGGCCTGGATGGCGAAGCCGCGTTCGATATTGCGCCAGAAGATGGGCTGGCGGAAGAAATCAATCCAGGCCAGCCAGTACCTGGTCGGCAGGTAGGGCTGGACCACGGTGGCCGCGTTGAGGGTGACCAGGATCTCGCTCGCGACCAGCACGGCCAGCGCGCCGAGGGCCGCGCCGAGGGCCGAGTCGGTGACGGTGGAAAGGAAGAGCGCGATCGCCGCCACACCGAGCATGGACACGGTGATGAAGGCGATCCCGCCGGCGGTGCGCTCGGCCAGCTGCAGCAGGCTCAGCGGCGCGCCGGACAGCGAGGTGACCGCGCCGCCGGCCAGCTGTCCCGCGGTCGGGGCCAGGCTGCCCGGGCCACTGCCGGCGGGCGCGAGCCCGACCGCGGCGCCGCGGGACGGGCCGAGCAGCAGCACCCCGGTCGCGTAGGCGGTCACGCTCACCGCGATGACCACCATCAAGACGTACACGATGACCGAGGTGAGCTTGGCGACCAGCAGCCTGGTCCGGCCGACCGGGCGGACCAGGAGATAGCGGAGCGTGCCCGTGGCGGCCTCACCCGCGATGGAGTCGCCGGCCACGACCGCGACGGCGACGGGCAGGAAGACCGGCAGCACGAGTGCCAGCGCGGCCGCGGGATACAGCGCCCCGTCGGCCAGCACCGCGGACAGGAACGCGCCGCCCTGGCCTGGCGGCGGGGTCAGGTGGGTGATCGCGATGAAGATCGCCACCATGAACGGCAGCGCGCAGGTCAGGACCAGGCTGATCCACGTCCGCGGACGCCGGGCCAGCTTGATGAGCTCGACCCCGATCACGCCGATCCCCCGATGTGATCCGACCCGGTGCCGGTGACGGCCAGCACGATCTCTTCCAGGGTCCGCTGCTCCGGGCCGATGGCGCTGACCCGCAGTCCCGCCCCGACCAGCCGCGAGTTGAGCGCGGCGGCGTCGGCGTGCCGGACCACCAGCCGCTCGCCGTCTCGTTGTTCCACCTGCCCGTCGAGCATCGCCGTCACCCGGTCGGCATCGGGGGTATAGACGAGGATCCGGCCGGTCGGCGCGCGCAAGGTGGCCAGGTCGTCCTGCAGGACCAGGCGGCCGGAGTCGAGCACGCCGACCCTGGTGTACAGCTGCTCGGCTTCCGCGAGCAGGTGGCTGGACAAGAAGATTGTCACCCCGGTCTCGTTCAGGCTGATGATGAGCTCCCTGAGATCCCGGATCCCGCGCGGATCCAGGCCGTTGCCCGGTTCGTCCAGGATGAGCAGCCGTGGCCGACGGATCAGCGCCGCGGCCAGGCCCAGACGCTGGCGCATGCCAAGCGAGTAGGCTCTGACCGGCCTGCGGCCTACCCCGGCCAGCCCGACCTGCTCCAGGGCCTCGCCGATCCGCGTGCCCCGGCTGCGCCGGCCTGCGGACCCGCCCGGCCCGGCCGCGTCGAACAGGGCGAGGTTCGCCCGGGCCGACAGGTGCGGGTAGGCCGCCGGCTCTTCGATCAGCGCGCCGACCTGGGGCAGCACCTCGCGTAGATGACGCGGGATCCGCTGGCCCATCACCTCGATCTCACCGCTGGTGGCATAGACCAAGCCGAGCAGCATGCGGACCAGGGTCGTTTTGCCCGAGCCGTTCGGGCCGAGCAGGCCGTAGCGGTCGCCCTCGCGGATGTCCAGGTCGACCGACTGCACCGCCTGGACGGCGCCGAAGCGTTTCGTGAGCGCCTTGGTGGTGATCACGGCAGCGTGCTCCGCTGGGTCACGACCGAATTCGCCGCCCGTTCGAGTACCTGGGGGCTGACCGTTCCCGCGATCAGGAAGGTGACACAGCGATGGGCGGCCCCGGCGGGCCGGACCAGCACCGCGTTGACGAGCGGCGCGCTGATCAGCACGCCCGAGGCGCCCGACGGCAGGCTCAGCGCCGCGCCGCCGTCCGAACGCGCGTCTGAGATCAGGGTATGCCCGGCATCGCCGCGCACCCCTACTACGACGAAGATGGCCAGGCCGCCGCCGTAGACGCCGATGGAGGAAAATCCTGGCTGCACCGGGAGACGAACGCGCCCGGCCAGCTGAGCGGGCAGTGTGGTCAGGACCAGGTTGCGCAACGCGCCGGGCAGGGTGCTGGCTTTTGTCGTGGTGAATCCGGTGCCGGGGCCCCGGACGGGGGTTAGCACCTGCGGATCGGGTCGCCAGGGACTGACCTGGAAGAACTGGCTTTCCAGCGCGGGGCGGCCCGAGCCGCGGCCGAAAATCTCGACCATCAGCGGGAGCCCGCTGGCCGGCGCCGCCCAGATGTCGACCTGCCCGACAGTGGAGGCGGGATCGGTCGGCGTGACCCGCAGCCCGGCAGCGCTCTGGCCCGCGACCCGCATCGGGGCGAGCAGGCCGAGCCTGGCCTGCGGTCCGGCCTCGGCCAGCACGCGGGCGGCCAGCGTCGGCGGCACCAGGTCAGCCGCGCGCGGCAGCCGCACCGGCTGCGCGCCGAGTACCTCCGTGAGCAGCTGCTCGCCGGAATCCCAGAGGTAGGTGCTGGAGCCGAGCTGGTAGGTGTCTTGCTCGCCGGCGTCGGAGAGCACGTCGACCCGCCACCGGGTGGCCGTTGCCCGCCAGACCCGCATCTTCGTGACGCCGTCGAACAGTGACGTCAGGCTGGAAAAGCCAGTCAGCGACGGCAGCCCGAACGTCGCGTTGCTTTCCGCGTACCCTGCGTAGGACTCACCGGCCGAGGCCAGGATGCGCCCGCGGAGCTGACTGACGGTCAGCTTGGGTACACTCACGGGCAGCGCGCTGGCGATCACCGGCAACCCGCACAGCAAGACCAGGCCGACGGCCACCGCCGCCCACCTGCGCACCGCCTGGACCCTCATCAAGCTCATCGCAATGCGCTCCCGGGTCCCGCCGCGGTAACAGGTGGGGACAAGATAGTCACTTGGCCTTTCGGGCCAGACACCTAATAACGGTACGTCAACCGCAGGGGCGCGCGGGGCACGGATCTCGCCGGTGATCAGCAAACTCGGCAGACAGGCACCCTCCCGAGGAGTCCCGGTGATGAAACTCCAGGCATCACGGGTACGCCGTCAGCTGGCCGGGTGGTGTGCCCGGACCTGATCCGGGTGTCTTTTCAGCGGTACTGGAGGCGGCCCTGTGGAGTGCCAGATCTGCACCCACGACTTCAGACCTGCAGCTCAGGGCACATGACACAAGTTCTGGCACCCCAGAGCCATACCGCATAGGGTGTCATGCGTCACGGAATTTCAAGACAACCGCGCCGAGGAGCAGCGCGCCGGCCGTCCAGAGTGCGACGACGCCGAGGCCCTGCCACGGGGTGAGCGGCAGGTTCTTCACCCCGATCGTGGCCTGAATGTCCAGGCCGGCGGACATGGGGCCGATCTGCTGCAGGTGCCGGGAGACCGTCGCGTCAGAGACGAGGGACGCGACGATCGGGAACACGTACAGCAGGCCGAGCACCAGTCCGATGGCCACCGCGGAGTCGCGTACCGCGGCGGCGACCCCGAGGCTGAGCAGGGCGATGAGCGTCAGGTACAAGATCGCGCCGACGACGGCCCGGAGATCGGCGCCCGCGGTAAGGGACGCGTAGCCGTGCCCGGGCGTGAACCCGCGGCCGGGGAGGATCAGCCACCCGATGACCGCGGAAGCGGCCACCGCCAGCAGCGAGGCAATGAGCACCGGGACGGCGAGCACCGCCGCCTTGGCGAAGAGCAACGTCAGCCGCCGGGGCACCGCAGTGAGCGACAGCCTGATCATCCCGGTGCTGTACTCGTTCCCTATGGCCAGCACCCCGGCGACGGCGACCACCGCCTGGCCCAGGTAAATCCCGGTGAAGCTGATCTTCGCTGGGTCGATCCCGCACGCGGCTGACCGGCACTGGGCCGCGCTGGCCGCCACCGTCCCGAGGGCGACGGTCAGCGCGATGACTCCGGACAGCAGCCAGGCCGGGCCGGCCACGGTGCGGACCTTGGTCCACTCCGCATGCAGTGCGTTGTTCATGCGTCCCTCCTGCGCAGCAGGTAAGAGGCCAGCGTCAGCGCGACGGCCGCCCATGCGCACTCCACCGCCAACCCCGCCCATCCAGCGAGCGGATAGTACCCCCCATTCGGCGTGTAGCTGGCGATGACCTGCGAATACTGGGGCTGTGCCTGCTGTACGGAGAAGGCGGCGGCCGGAGTGATCCGCAGCAGCCACTCGCGCAGGCCCAAGGGGGAGGGCGGGAGGATGGCAAGCAGGAACGGGATGAAGGTCGCCGCGATGACAGTCGTGACCGCCGCCGCGCTGCGCTTCAGGATGGTGCCGATGGCGAGCGCGAGCACCGCGGCCACCGCGAGCAGCGCCCCGGTGCCGACGATCATCCGCACCTCAGTGAGTGCCGGAACCGGCGATAGCGGCAAGCCGCCCTTGCCGAGAACGCGCGTGCCGACGGCGATCGCGAGGGCGGCGGCGATCATCCCGGTGA
>Ga0116216_10003406_pt1 | contig 10356 bp, 12 predicted proteins | sample Sb_taG_11_FD_89696 | JGI IMG/M metagenome (GOLD analysis project Ga0116216, IMG submission 89696) | Peat soil microbial communities from Weissenstadt, Germany - Sb_50d_3_AS metaG | ecosystem: Environmental > Terrestrial > Soil > Wetlands > Peat | place: Germany: Weissenstadt | collected 2010-09-21
ACCCCCGCTCCAACGCAAGGTCGCCCAGATACCGCTCGACCGAGTGAATCGAGACCGCACTGTCGAGGCTGGCGCGGTTACAGACACTCTCGCACGGGTGATAACACACCCGCCCGTGGATCGCCGCGAACGGATTGTCGGCCACCAGCGCACGCCACGCCAACTCGTGCTCATCCGCCTGCATAAATGCGAGCCACGCCTGGATGTTCTCGCCCGCGGGGCAACCCGCATTGCACGGCGGAAGCAGATCGACGTACACCGGGCGGCGTTCGCGGACCGGCCCCGAGCGCGAACGCCCATGCACCAAATCCGGCAGCGCCGTGATATCCGGTCTCAGAGCGGTCATCTCAACCCTCCCGGCAGCAGACGGTCCGCGGACAAGCGCCCGGTAAAGGCACCGTCGGTCGGAAGCTCCAACGGCGGGCTGGTGCGGACGGTACTCTCGCCACGGCGACCTCACAGGTGGGACGGCGTTGCCTGTCTGCAACAGCCCGCACTCCCCGGCCCGATCGGTCGCTGTGAGCGCGCTCTGGTGTCTTCGCGGATGCCTGGCGGGCCCGTCCGAAGGCGCGTCGTCGCCAGACCTCGTTGGCTCAAGCGTACGCCGATCGGCGGCCGACTACAAGTCCACGACCCACGCACCGGACCGATTCAGCCGCGGCCTTTCGCCAGCCCCGCGGCGCGACGGACAGGCGAGATCAGTCGCCCGATTCGTACTTGAACGAAACGTTCAGACGTACGCGGTAGCTCGTCACCTTGCCATCCGCGATCGTCACATCGAAGCGGTGGGCCTCGCCGATACGCAGATCCCGCACGGTCTTCGCGGCGGTCTCAACGGCGTTGCGGGCAGCCTCCTCCCACGATTCGCTACTGACACCAACCAACTCGGTTACGCGATAGACGCTGCCAGCCATAGTCATCCTCTCTCCCGATTTACCCTCTCCCCACGAGACTATTGCAGTCTTCTGGCACCTATGCGGGTTAATTTGCCGTGCAGCGCGGGCTTTTGGGAAGATGCGTCGGGTGAGGCGATGGCTCAACCGAGAAAATCGGTGAGCGCTTGACGGTGGCTGCCACGGCGACGTTGACCGGGCTGCGCGCGCGTTTGGAGGAGGTCGTCGGGCGCGAGCATGTGCGGACCGACGAGGGCGCGCTGGTGACGTTTTCGACGGACGCGACGCCGCTCGAGCGCGGTCATCCCGATGCGGTCGTTTTCCCGGCGACGGCCGAGGAGGTCGCCGGGGTGCTCCGCTTCGCGAACGAGCGGGGGGTCCCGGTCGTTCCGCGCGGGTCGGGCACGAATCTGAGCGCGGGGACGGTCCCGCACCGCGGCGGGATCGTGCTGGTGCTGACGCGGATGAACAGGGTCAAGGAGGTCAGCGACGCAGAACTCGTCGCGGTCTGTGAGCCGGGCGTGCGGACGAGCGAGTTGGCGCAGGCCGCGGCCGCGAAGGGGCTTCTGTTCCCGCCCGATCCTGGAAGCCAGACGACCGCGACCGTCGGCGGGAACGTGGCGGAGTGCGCGGGCGGCCTGCGGGCGCTGAAGTACGGAGTCACGCGCGACTACGTCCTCGGCGTGCAGGCGGTGCTCCCGACCGGAGAGATCATTCGCAGCGGCGGGCGGCTCGTCAAGGACGTCGCCGGCTATGACTTGCGGCGCCTGCTCTGCGGCAGCGAGGGCACGCTCGCGGTGATGACCGAGCTGACGCTGCGGCTCGTGCCCGCGCCCGAGGCGTCCGGCTACGGGATGGCCTACTTCCCCGATCTCGCCTCCGCCGCCCGGGCAGTCTCGCGGGTGCTGGCCTCGGGCGTTCTCCCGGTCACGCTCGAGTTCCTCGACCAGGTCTGCATCGGCGCGGTCGAGGACTACGCGCAGATCGGGCTCGACACGTCAGCCGGCGCGTTGCTGATCTTCGGGCAGGACGGGAACCCCGTCGTGATCGAGCGCGATCTGGAGCGGATGGCGCAGGCATGCACGTCGGAGGGGGCGACGTCGGTGCGGATCGCCGAGTCTCCGGAGGCGGCAAGCGAGGTGCTCCATGCGCGTCGTGCCGCGCTGCCCGCGCTCTCGCGCCTAGAGCCGCTTACCCTGCTCGAGGATGCGACGGTGCCGCGATCGCGGATCGCCGAGATGGTCGATTTCATCCAGGAGGTCGCGCAACGTCACCAGCTCAAGATCGGCACCTTCGGCCACGCCGGTGACGGCAATCTGCATCCGACCGCGGTCCTCGACTCGGCTGACCACGGCGCGGTGCAGCGGGCCCGCGCCGCCTTCGACGAGATCTTCGCTCGGGCGATCGAGCTCGACGGCACGATCACCGGCGAGCACGGGATCGGGATAGCGAAGCTGCGCTACCTCGAGCGACAGCTCGGCGCCGACCATACGGCGCTGCTGCGGCGGATCAAGGCTGCGTTTGATCCGAACGGCATCCTCAACCCGGGAAAGCTCGGCTCATGACTGTTGCGGATGTCGCGCCGGAGAACACTCCCGAGTCGCGCGGGGTGTTCACACCCGAGCTGCTCGGCCGCTGCATCTCCTGCGGCTTCTGCCTGCCTGCGTGCCCGACGTATGAGCTGACCGGCGTGGAAACGTCATCGCCGCGCGGGCGCATCAACCTAATGCGGGCGCTCGAGACGGGTGTGTTGCCCGACAACGATCCGACCGTCCACGAGGAAGCGTCCTTCTGCCTGGGCTGCCGCGCGTGCGAGCCGGTGTGCCCCGCGGGCGTCCATTACGGGGAACTGCTGGAGGAGTGGCGCGACCACCTTTGGAACGGCCGGCGGCGACCCTGGAAAGTGCGCCCGCTGCTGTGGGCTGTGGACTCGCCGCGTCGCGTGCGCGCGATGGGGATCGTGCGCCGCCACGCCGGCCGCGCGAGCGATGCACCGGGCCCGGTGAACCTGATGCTCGGGTGCTTTGAGCGGGTCTTGTATCCGCGGGTCAGCCGCGACGCGCGGAAGCTGGCTCCCGAGCTCGCCGTCCCGGTCGCCCAAGGGTGCTGCGGCGCCCTGCACGCGCACAACGGAGAGCTCGAGCGCGGCAACGAGTTGGCCAAGGAGCTGGGCGAGGCGCTTCCCGGAACGATCGTTACGACATCCGGCGGGTGCGGCGCGCACCTCGCGGGCGTGCTCGGCACCGAGCGGGTGAAGGAGTTCTCGCAGTGGTGGTTGGCGCACGAGGGTCCCGTGCCGGAGGCCACGGCGGCCGAACGGCGGGTTGATGGCCGGCTGCGGATCGGGCTGCAGGACTCCTGCCACCTCCGCAACGGGCTGGGCATCTGGCACGAGCCGCGCGAGCTGATCGCGCGAGTCGGCGACTACGTCGAGCTGCCGAGCGCCGCCGCCTGCTGCGGCGCCGCGGGCTCCTACGCGGTCGTGCGCCCCGAAGAGAGCGCGCGCGTGCTCGAGCCACATCTCGACGAGATCGCCGCCGCGGACCTCGACGTGATCGCCGTGGTCAACGCCGGCTGCTACCGCCAGCTCCAGCAGGGCGTCAAGCGCCGAAAGCTTAGGACGCGCGTTGTCCACATCGCCGAGCTGCTGGCCGGGGAGAACGATCGGGCGGCGGCTACGTGACGGTCCGCCGCCCGCCGATCACATGTCGATTCCGCCGTTGACGCTCCAGATTTGTCCGGTGATGTAGCCGGAGGCGTCTTGGGCGAGGAAGCAGACGACGCGGGCGATTTCATCGGGTCGTCCCATCCGAGCGCGCTGGCCTTCTCCTCGGACATCACCAGCACAGCGGCAGCGCCGTCGTTGAGCGGGCAAGCGTTGCCGGCGGCACGCTGCCACCGGGCTTGAACACGGGCTTCAGTTTCGCGAGCGACTCCACCGTCGTGCCCTCGCGCGGCCCGTCGTCGCGCGTGACCGTGTGCGCAGCGATGACGTCGCCACCGGCGTCGTGGACCTCGGGTATATCGACGCCCACGATCTCCCTGTCAAAGTGGCCGCTATCGCGCGCCGCGCACGCGCGCTGCTGCGACAGCGCCACCCACTCATCCTGGGACTCGCGGGAGACTTGCAACGCGCAGCAACGTTCTCGGCCGTGAGCCCCATCGGGATGTACACGTTGTACCCCGTGCCGTTCGTGGCCGTCGATCCGCGGATTCGTTGCGGGAATAGTCATGGCCGCGCCCCGCGACACGCACTCCACGCCCGCCGGCGATGTACTGATCGCCTTCGCCCGCCTTGATCGCGTGAAAGGCCATCCGGATCGTCTGCAGCGACGATGCGCAGAAGCGGCTGACCGTGACCGCCGGGACATGATGGTCGATCCCGGACAGCAGCAGCGCGTTGCGGCCTATGTTGTAGCCCTGCTCGTGGTCGGGGAAGCCGCAGCCCATCATGACGTCGTCGGTCTCCCTGAAATTGACCTCCGGATTGCGCTCGACGAGGGCCCGCAGCGGAATCGCCCCAAGGTCATCAGCCCTGATGTCCCTGAGCGTCCCTTAATCGCCCGCCCGATCGGCGTCCGGATGGCGTCGATGACCGCTTCAGACATGATTCCTCCTACTCGACTTCGAAAGGGAGGCCCGGTCTGGATCTCGACCGAGCGAGGACTTGCGGGCCGGTCCTTGGGGGCAAACGGCTTTCGTCGTGGCCACGAAGTGCTACACCGCCTGTGCGACCGGCACGACCACTCGCTGAGCGAGATCCACAAGCCGGCTCGAGTATCCCCACTCGTTGTCATACCACGCGACGACCTTCACCTGGGTCCCGTCGACAACAGACGTCAGCGCGGCATCGAAGATCGACGAATAAGACGACTTGACGATGTCCGAGGAGACGATGGGATCCTCGGTGTAGGCGAGGATCCCCTCCAGCGCTCCGTGATCGGCGAGGCGCTCGAAGGCCGCGTTGATCTCTTCAATGCTCGTCGCCTGGTTGGTCTCTACCGTCAGGTCCACCAGCGAACCGGTGGGCATCGGCACGCGCACGGCAAAGCCGTTCAGCCGGCCCTCGAGCTCGGGGATCACCAGCCCGAGCGCCTTGGCCGCGCCGGTCGAGGTAGGGATCAGGTTGACCGCCGCCGCGCGCGCACGACGTAGATCCGTATGCGGCCCGTCGAGCAGGTTCTGATCAGAGGTGTAGGCGTGCACAGTCGTCATCTGCCCGTGCTCGATCCCGACCGTGTTGTGCAGGACCATCGCGACCGGGGCGAGGCAGTTGGTCGTGCACGACGCGTTCGAGACGACGTGATGCGTTTCGGGGTCGTAGACGTCGTCGAAGTTCACGCCCAACACGAGCGTCGCGTCCGGCGGCTCGGCGCCTTTTGCGGGAGCTGAGATGATCACCTTCCGGGCGCCGGCTTCGAGGTGCTGGGCGGCGGCGGCGCGGGTGCGAAGCGCTCCGGTCGACTCGATCACGACGTCGACTTCGAGCTCCCCCCAGGGCAACGCGAGGGGGTCGGTCTCCGCCAACGTGCGCACCTGGGCGCCGTCGATGACGATGCCTTCCGCGTCAGCCGCGACCTCGCCCGGGAACCGCCCGTAGACGGAGTCGTACTTGAGCAGATGCGCCAGCGTCGCGGCATCGACGAGATCGTTGATGGCGACCACCTCGATGTCGGCACCTTGCTCGTGGGCGGCGCGAAGCACGCACCGGCCGACGCGGCCGAAGCCATTGATCGCTACTCGTACCGGCATGGAGGACCTCGTTTTTTCTTGGGGGATGTGCTCGGGCGACTCAGAAATCGTGCTCATGCGGCTCCGGCCACGAGGGCCGCAGCCATATCCCCGTTGGAGTTGGGATTGCGCTCGCTGCCGTGGAGAACCACTTTCAGCGCGTTGGTGGACGCGGCGTCGGCAAACGTGTCGTAGGCGCCCATCGTGTCGTCCAGCGGGAACCGATGGGTGGCGAAGATCGTCGGATCAAGGCGGCCGCTGCCGACCAGCTTCATCAACCGCGGGATCGTGTACGTATCGACCAACCCGGTCGTCACCGTGACGTCACGGGTCCAGAGCGTCTCCAGGTGAAGTGTTACCGGCTTGCCGTGCACGCCGATGTTCGCTACACGTCCGCAGGGTCGGATCAGTTCTGTCGCCAGCTCGAACGTCTGCTGTACGCCGACCGCTTCGAAGGCGACGTCCGCACCGCCGTCGGTCAACTCCATCACGCGCGCGCAGGCGTCCTCGCGGCCGTTGTTGATCGCGGTGTCGGCGCCGAACCGCAGGGCGCTCTCGAGCCGGTTGTCATCCAGGTCGATCGCCACGATCCTTCCGGGCGTATAGAGCATCGAGGTGAGGATCGCCGCCAGACCGATCGGCCCCGCGCCGACGATCGCCACGACATCGCCCGGCGAGACCAAGCCGTTGAGCACGCCGACTTCGTAGGCGGTCGGAAGAATGTCCGCCAAGAACAGGACCTGCTCGTCGCTGAGGTCGTCGGGAACCTTATAGACCGAGTTGTCCGCGAACGGGACGCGCGCGTACTCGGCCTGTAGCCCGTCGATCAAGTTGCCGAAGATCCACCCGCCGCCACCCAGGCACTGGCCGTACCGGCTCTCCTTGCAATAGCGACAGCGGCCGCACGAGCTCACGCAGGACAGCAGCACCCGGTCGCCGACCGCCACCGTGCTGACGTTCGCTCCGATCTCCAGCACGGTTCCGACGGCCTCGTGACCAAGCACGGTGCCGGGCTTGCAATCGGGTACGTCTCCCTTGAGGATGTGCAGGTCAGTGCCGCAGATCGTCGAGCTGTCAACCCGCACGACGACGTCGGTCGGATCGATGATCGTCGGATCGGCGACTGTGTCCCAGCCGCGCTGGCCCGGACCGTGATAAACGAGAGCCTTCATATGCTTCGCCTTGCCTTTGATTGATCTTCTATGGGGTCCCTGGAGGGGTCGCCTGCCGGCGATCCGAGCATGGGCGATCGCCGGCGGGTCTGCTGGCCGTCACCTCGGCGCGCCAAGAGCACGACAACGCGGCTGCTGGCTGTCTGTCCGGTCGGCTCCGCCGAGTCGATCACCCGGGGTGCTTCCGCAAGGCCATGCATGAATCGGCTCCTGACCCGTCAGTTGTTGGGTTGACCCTGAGGTCACACCGACGCCGGCCAAAGCGTTGGAGCCGGAAAAACGTTGCCCGCCGAAAGTTGAGGCGAAGCTCACACCCATCCTACACCTTCCCGACGCTAGCGTGAAGGTGCTTTAGCCGCCCACGTTTGGGCTAGGTCCCGGAAGGGGCTTGCGGTTGTTTGGGGAGTAGGGAGTGGCCGTCGACGACGGCGGCGGCGAGGTCGACGAGCTTGCGGTTGGCTGTGCGTGAGCGCTCGCGGAGCATCTCAAACGCGCCGTTCTCGTCGATGGAGTGGCGTTCCATCAGGATGCCTTTGGCTCGCTCAGTCAGCGCGCGTCGTCCGAACGCGCCTTCCAGATCGTGATATTCGGCGAACCGGCGCAGCACGATGTCGATCGAGCTTTGCCAATCCTCGACGTCGGCGTCTGAGATGTGAGCGAACACGCCTCGCTTGGACGCCTCCTTGACGAACGCGGGATCAGGCGCGTGCAGCAGCACGATCACGGGGCAGGCGGCCTCGCGGACGATCTTGTCGATCAGCCCGAGCGCGTGCTCGGAGCTCTCACCGAGCCCGACAAGCGCGACGTCAGGTCGCTCCCGGGCGGTCACGGCCCCGACGTCCTCGACATCGATCTCCCGCGCGATCACCTCGTGACCGAGTCCGACCACTACCGGGGCGACGATCGCGAGACGATCCTTGCGCTCGTTAGCGATCAGGACACGTAAATGCTCGGTCTCGCGGTAGCTCATGGCTACGCCCAAGCCTATTCTAGCTCGGCGCGTGCCCCCACTCAACTGCGCTCATTCGGACCTCGGTGGAGCGTCGCGGGTTTCGCTGCCTTCCCCGCCTACGCGAGCACGAGCGGCCTCGAAGCCCGTAGGTGCGCTCCTCCAACTGAGCCCCAGGGATCACTTCGTTGACGAATCCCGCGCGCAGTGCCCGTTCCGCCCAGATCGGATCGGCGGTGAAGAACATTTCCTTCACGATCCCAAGCGGAGCGCGGCTCATAAAGTTCAGGAAGCCGTCCGTGTTGCACGGAAGCCCGAGCTTTGCGGGTGTGATTGCGAACGCGCCCGTCTCGCGCGCCCCCTGCTCCGAGCAACGCGATCGCGCTCGCACACACGCCGGTGTTCGACGAGCTCTGGGCCATCTACCCCCACGCGGAGCTCAGCGCGAGCGGCGCCAGCGTTGGGTTGCCGGACGGGCAGATGGGAAATTCCGAGGTCGGCCACCTGATGCTCGGCGCGGGCGCGGTCGTGCCACAGACGCTGACCGTGATCAACAAAGCTGTGTCCGGCGGGGAGCTCGCGACCAACGAGGTCGTGCGGACGGCGCTGACCGCCAGCGAGCGCGTACACCTACTCGGCATGGTCTCCGACGGTGGCGTTCACTCCGGCTTCGAGCACCTGCACGCCCTGATCGCGCTCGCCGGTCGCCTGGACGTCCCTGATCTAGTTCTGCACTGCTTCGCCGACGGACGCGACACCCCCGCCGACGGCGGGCGAGGGTTATCTGAGCACTCTCTCGGACTGGTGCCGGGATGGGGCGCCGGCCGCGTTACGGGTCGCTACTACGCGATGGACCGCGACCGGCGCTGGGAGCGTGCGCAGGCCGCCTATGACCTGCTCGTTCACGGCCGCGGCGAGCACACGTTGCCCAATGCGCTCGCGGCCGCTCAGGCCGCCTACCGGCGCGGTGAGACCGACGAGTTCATGATCCCCACGGTCGTCGGCTCAGAGGGTCGGATCCGCCGGCGACAGCGTGCTGTGCTTCAACTTTCGCCCGGACCGGATGCGCGAGATCGTGCGCGCGTTGCCCGAGCCCGGCTTCGGCGAGGGCACCGAGGATCTCCCCGGGTGGAGCGGGCGTGGCGGCACGTCAGCGGTGCGACGGCTCGCGACCATCACCGAGTATCAGCACGGCTGGCCGTATCCGGTGGCGTTCCGCTCAGCGCGCGCGGCCGACCGACTCGGCGCGGTTCTGGCCCGGGCCGGCGCGAGCCAGCTGCACGTGGCCGAGACCGAGAAGTACGCGGACGTTCATCGCCGGGACGGGGAGCACGTGCGCGTCATGACCGCCGAGATACCGCCACAGCGGCTGGCCAGCCTATGTAGCGGCGGCACGAGCTGCAGCCATCGATGCGCCCAGCAGAGCATTGGCGCCCAAGCGTGACTTGTCCTCCGTGCCGTCGAGCTCGATCAGCGCCTCGCCGAGCGCCTGCTGATCCGACACATCCCGTCCGCGGACCGCGTCCGCGATCTCGCCGTTGACGTTCGCGACTGCTTGCGTGACGCCCTTTCCGCGGTAGGCGCTGCCGCCGTCGCGCAGCTCGAGCGCCTCACGCGACCCTGTGGACGCGCCCGAAGGGACTGCCGCCCGGCCGGTCGCGCCGCCCACGAGCCGCACGTCGACCTCGACGGTGGGATTGCCGCGGCTGTCGAGGATCTGGCGGCCGTGGATGACTTCGATCACGCTCATGACTCGACCGGCCCGTAGCGTATTGCCCCGGAGTCCCGCCGACGGCCTTGCGTTCGGGTCGTTCGGGTGTATGGTGAAAGTTCGCTTCGCCTCAATCCTTCGGCGGGCGATGTTTTCGGCTCCAGCGCTCGGCCGCCCCGCAGCGTTGGCCTCACCAAGGTCAGCGTAAACCGTAGGCCTTAGGAGCCCAGCACGTCCACCTCCATGCATCACCGCTCGACCAACGGCACTGTGCGCCGAGGGTCTCGACACACTCAGAGAGGATCAAGTCATGGCAACCATCACCGATAAACGATCGCCCCCGCAAAACGCTGAGCGCAATGGAGCGCTCAACGCGGCTGACCCCGAGTTTGGCGCCGATCAGCGCGTAACCGCTTCCGGCTGGGGCAACGCAGGGCCGCTCTCGCTGCTGGCGTTCGCCGTCGTCACGCTCATGCTGAGCCTGATCAACGCGAAAGCGGTCACCGCGACCGTGGCGCCCGTGGTGTTCAGCGTCGGGTTGATCTTCGGCGGCACCACACAGCTGATCGGGGGGCTCATCCAGATGCGGAACGGCAACACCTTCCAAGGTGCTTTGTTTACGTCCTTCGGCGCCTTTTGGATCTCGCTGGCCGCGATCCTCCAGTGGTACTTGAAAGAGGTGCCGGCGGCGCAAGCGGGGCATGCACTGGGCCTGCTCCTATACGGGTTCATCCCACTGGTCCTCGTGTTGTGGGTCGCGTCCTTCCGCACGAGTGTCACCGTCGTCGTGGCGCTCGGCACCGTGCTGGCGACGTTCGTGTTGCTCGCCGTGGGCAACTACGGCGGTCACGCCAACCTGATCAAGATCGGCGGCATCACCGGCATCGTGGCGGCGGCGCT
>Ga0116216_10003407_pt1 | contig 10352 bp, 6 predicted proteins | sample Sb_taG_11_FD_89696 | JGI IMG/M metagenome (GOLD analysis project Ga0116216, IMG submission 89696) | Peat soil microbial communities from Weissenstadt, Germany - Sb_50d_3_AS metaG | ecosystem: Environmental > Terrestrial > Soil > Wetlands > Peat | place: Germany: Weissenstadt | collected 2010-09-21
CAGAATCGTGGAGTCCCCCAAGGAATTACGTAGTCGTAATGGCCGTTTGCAGATCAGCCTTTGGATGCGCAATTCCCTCGATTCTTCCGGTCGGATGCAGTATTGCTATGTAGATGAGCACGGTGATCGCTCCCCCACGTTGCGGGTGCGACCCGGCGATCTGGTCCTCTTGAAGCTCAAGAACGAACTCTCTGGTTTCTCCACAGCGCAGCATCCGAGCATGGTAGGGCCATTCAATGGCACATCCGCCACAATGACCAGAGGCGCCACCAACCTCCATTTCCACGGCCTCAGTGTTTCTCCATCCTTCCACGCAGATGATTCACTCCATACCTCGATTCCACCGTCCTCCAAAGCTTTCATGTATCGCTTCCGCATTCCCAGAAATCAGCCACCCGGACTGTATTGGTACCATCCGCATCCCCATGGGCACAGCGAAGAGCAGGTGCTGGGTGGAGCGTCAGGAGCTTTGATCGTCGAAGGAATTGCACACGCGAATCCGCTGGTCGCCGGGCTGCCGGAGAGGGTCCTGGTCATTCGCGATCAGAAGCTTGATTTTTCACGAGCCAACCCGAACCGCGATCCCACGCTTCCGGCGAAGGACCTGTCCATCAATTTCATGCGTGTTCCGTACCCTGAGTATCCTGTGCCGATCATCGAAACGCGCCCGCTCACGCGCGAACTCTGGCGCGTGCTCAATGCCTCCGCCGACACCTACGTGAACCTGGGGGTGTTATTTAACGGAGAGTGGGAAGCATCGGGATTAGCGGCCGCGAACGGTAGCTGGCAAAGCTTAGGTCTGGTTGCATTGGATGGCGTACCCATTTCGGAAGCGAACTCATCGAAGGGAAAGGTCCTCGGGAAAACCGAAATCCTCATTCCCCCGGGTGGCCGTGCGGAGTTCATCTTCCAGACTCCTCCCGAGGGAATCAAAGCCGAGTTGTTTACCGTAGGGGCGGATACGAACCCTCCCGAAGACGAAGACGCTCCGGTTACGACGGGTGCGGGCGTTTCCATGCCGGACAATGACGACAACACCCCGCCGCGACCATTGGCCAAAATCGTTTCTTCGCACTCCGCCGTCGAGCCCCCCGTTTTGACCGAAGCTCCGCCCCCTGCGAGTCTAAGCAAAATTGCCGCTCTCGCCACCATTTCGCCGGTGCGTCAACGGGAGCTCTACTTTTCAGAGAAGGTGATGGATCCAAAGCATCCAGATACGTCCACGATTTTCTATATCACTGAAACAGGGCACACCCCGAAAGCGTTCGATGCCTCGGTGTTGGCCCCAGATATCGTCGTTCACCAGGGCGATGTCGAGGATTGGACGATTGAGAATCGCTCGCAGGAGTCCCACGCATTTCACATCCACCAGCTCCATTTTTTGTTACTCGGGCGCGACGGCGAACCTGCCGGCGAGAGCTATCTGCTTGATACCGTGGATTTGCCTTATTGGGATGGCCGTTCTGCGCAGTTCCCTAGCGTGAAGCTCCGCATGGACTTCCGCGACGCTAACATTATCGGTACCTTTCCCTATCACTGCCATATCCTTCAACATGTCGACCGAGGAATGATGGGCCTGATACAGGTGCGACCGAAACTGCAAAAGGGATACGCCAGAAGCGATGCCCGATACGAGCAAGGAACCCCAGACCGAGGATCTAAATAAGGACGATCATAGTATGGACGAACAGTTCGCCTAGCAGTTCAAGGAAGATACAATCTCAGTACGTTCCTGGTACCAGAGAAACTCCATCCGCGCCGTTTACCACGATGTTCGCGGTGATCGTGTTGGTCGGAATGTTATAGACCGCCGCAGTATGGATCGCGCCGATGTAGAGGTTGCCCTTGCCATCCGACTTGATACCGTCCGGAGCAGAGCCCGATTCCGTGAGTGCCGGAGTTAGATATAACGAGAAAGTCGACCCTAAGCCAGTCGCGGTTACAGGTATCTCAAGCACACCGAGTCCCAAAGTCCCGTTATGGGTCGCCCACAAGTTGCCTGTGTAGCTGTCGTAAGGCAGACCGTCTCCCCCGTTGATTCCGTTATGGGGCTCAAGGAAAAGGGTATTCAGAATCGCTCCAGTAACAGGGTTGATTTGGACGATGAAATTATGATTTGCGACTGCGTAGAGGTTTCCATACGGGTCGTACGCAATGCCATCGCAGGTGCTGGTGCGTGGGCAGGGCTCGCCATCGCAGGTTCCGAGCTTCTTAAGCTCTGCGCCTAGATTGGCCAGCACGGTTGTCGTCCCCGTGGCAAAGTTGAAGCGGACGATAGAACCCGGACTGTAGATGCCGATCAGCATCGTTTGCCCGCCCGGTTCGATCTCCAAATCGCGAGCGTACTTCAAGCCCGTCACCAACAAGGTGTTGGTCCCGCTCGTTGGATCGTATAAGTAAACCGATCCTGTAGAAGGCACCGAGTAAATGAGCTGCCCTGCCGCGTTGACGGTCAGGTCGTCGAGTTTGCCCGTCCCAACAGTAAACAGGGTCGTGAGCTTAGGGGGGGTGGTCGTCAGATTAAGGAGCTGAAGGCTCTCCTTGGGCTCGTTCGAGATGTAGAGTTGTTGCGCAGACAACGAAAAGGCAGTCAGCAGAACAAGCGCAAACGCCAAGCCTAGGCCTATCCCACGCACTGTGACCATGTCTGGATTCCTCAGAGGAAAATCGGACTGACGTGAAAATATACCACGGCACGGTAGATAACTGGATAGCCTAAAAGTGGTGTGAAACAGATTGCAACCTTAGCGCCGGGCGTGGGAAACAAAGGGCACTGCGCCCCATAACTCGTTCGCAGATATAGTATTAGCCCGGTCCTGTTTTCCGGCACTAACCAGATACTGGCTCAGCGTCCAGCCTGAAATGATGGCCTTGGGCAATAATCGATCAACAGATTATGACGGCCCGTCTTATTTCGGCCCGTCGATACGGACTTGCAGGTGGTGGGATTCTCTTGCCTCATCCGCTAGTACGGATTGCAACTGCAGCTCAAGCTCCCAAAGGGTGTGGGGGAAATTTCCGCGCTTTAGGATCCGCCGCGCATCGGCGTGAAAGTTGCCACCCCGATAGGCGGAGAAAACATTTTTGTAGCTGGCGCAGGCGATGGCTGCGGCCGGGGCGGAAATATTCTGGGGCAGACCGAACGGGAAGGAAAAATTCGCGGTCGGGCCGAGCCGGTGCTGAATGTCCTCGCCTGAACCAATGATTTCCTGGCGCAAGAACTCGACATCCATCGACCCGCAGTCGGCGTGATTGCGGGTGTGGCTCCCGATCTCATAGCCGCAGTGTTGCAGAAAGTCGATCTGCTCCCAGGTATTAGGCGGGAAGCCGGGTTCGTTGAACAAGTGGTCGTGGGCGAATTCACGGCCACTGGAGATATGTTCGGTGGAGATGAAGTATCCTATGGGCACGCCGGTCTCTTCGGTGATGGCGCGCAGGTTCACAAAATTGTCGGCGTACCCGTCATCGAAGGTGATAGCGACGGTGGGCACCTTGACCCCGACTTCCCGTACCAGTTCGACCGCCTCGGCGAGACTGACTACGCGATAGTGCCGCAGGAGGTAGTTCACCTGCCGCAGAAAGTAGACGGTGGAACCTCCGGCGCGATGCGGGCGGTCGGAAACGAGATGGTGACGGAGGATGATCACTGGGAAATTTCCCTGCCACCGGCGCCGCCAATTGCGGACCGTGACGGGCACAGCGTACAGCAGTGACTTGAGCAGCAGTTCCCAGGCGGGCCGGCGAGAAAGAGCGTCGTAACCTTTACGCTGCGATGCGAGTTTCTTTTTCATCTGCAGCAAGTCCTCGTCGGTGGGCTTGCGAAAGTATTGACTGGGACCAACCTGCGGAGTTTCAGTCACCATTCCGCTGGCGAAGTCGCGAATCGTAGCCACGATCAGGTCGGAGCCTATGACATCGGCCTTCAGGGCGAGGCTCTCCAGATTGTCGAAGGGCTCGATCGGAATCAGCGCCGAGCGAAATACGGCTCCCACATCCACCTTGGCCTCGACACGATGGACGGTGACGCCGATTTCTTTCTGGCCGTCTAGTAACTCCCAGAGTCCGACGGCGCCGCCTCCGCGGTAGTCCGGCACCTTGCGCTTGTGAATGTTGATCGAGCCCTGCTTCGGAATTTCGAAGAGCGCCGGCTTCAGGATTTTTGTGCCGAACACCAGGCCGAGATCGACATTGAGGCTGCGCACAAAATCGAGCGCTGGCTCGGCGTGAATATCGGGACTGATGAAAAGCTCAACTTGATTGGCCGCGCAGGCCGCCTTCAAAGCGGCGAGACTGTCCCCGGGTTTGCCATTTGGCCACCTCGGAGCCGCATGAATGAAACGGAGGACGGCGTCCAGGTGGCCGCTCGCGTGGCGCCTGGTGGCGGCGGTGATGCGATGCAACACATAGCGCCAGTACACCAGACGTTTTCCCTTCTTGCGCCAGGTCGCGAACCGTTTCTTCAGAGTCTTGGGGAGGAAGGGCGCATAAAGGATTCCCGCGACTTGCGCTTCGGGAGCCTCACGGCGAATGCGCGTCATGATCCGCGCCACCCGCTGCGGCGGAACTGAAGTGAGGATCACGACTCTGAGCGGATTTTTTGCCATGCGGTGCAGTATTCCTTCTGGATCAAAATCAAAAGTGAATCCAATTGTTGTCGGGACAAGTTGCCGAATTCGCGTCAGCCTGTTTTCCGGGCGCTAACCATGTACTGGCTCAGCGTCCAGCCCAGAAGGCGCGACTTGGAGAACCGTTCCATCAGCGAAAAAAGTCGAAGCTCGGCCGCCGGCCAGACCTGTCCCAGAGGAAACAAGAGGAACCCCGAGTAGGCGCTGTGTTCCGGGTCGAGGCCGTGCTTGCGGAGCAGCGCCGGAACCTGCGACGGGATGCAACGATTCCAACGCCGGCCCAATTCCTTGCCCGAACTGCGCTTGCCCATGAGCCGTTTGACCCCTCTCCACAACGGGACTGCGGTTGCGTGGATCAGGTTGTAAGAGACGCGATCCAGGCTGATGCGGGTCGGCAGCGAGATGATCGCTGTGCCCCCCGGCCGCAGAACGCGGCGGATCTCTTCCAGACCGCGGTCGTAGGTGGCCAGATATTCAAACACACCCAGGCAAACCACGTGGTCAAAACTGGCGTCCGGGAAAGGCAGGGATTCGGCATCCGCCCGGCAAAGGTGCACGGCGGGCGATGCGCCGAAGCGGTGCTGCGCCAGACGAATCATCTCCGGCGCATAATCGAAGCCCACTATGCGAAAGCCGCGAGCCAGCAGCGGCTCAAACTCCGCGCCCGCCGCGCAGCCAATATCAAGGAGGAGTCCCTGCTTCGAACCGAGCATTTCGAGCATGATCTTGAGCTGCGCCTGAAACCATGGCGACTGTCCCCGCTCGTCGGCGTAGTAGGAGGCAATGCGATCGAAGACGCCGCTTACTTCGTTCTTCGCGAATTGAGGGTCTTCGGTGGGCATCAGGCGGCGCCGTTGCGGAACAGTAACGTTCGTTCGATGTGCCACAGAAAGTCCGATTCGTTGCGAGGTATATAAGTCCGGGGAATCGCCAGCGCACGAGCGCCCGCCCGCACCGCGCCGAGAGTGGTGGTTACGGCCGTCGCGTAACCGAGGTCCTCGGTGATTTTCAAGGTGGTTTCATTCCACTGTGGGTTGAGCGCGGGATGCGGGTACGCAAAATGCTTGACCGCTTCCCCCAGTTCCTTTTCCAGCTTGAGCTTGGAGTCGGTCAGTTCGCTGCGCGCGTCTTCGGCGGAAACGTGCGCCACATTTGGATGGGTCATGGTATGTGAGCCCACGGTGTGGCCCGATTTGACGAGGGTCCGGGCATCGTCCCAAGTCATCATCAGGTCGCTTTCGTTGGGAAATGGCTCGGGTTCAAGAGAACGCGTCGCATCTTGTACCAGCTCTTCGCGGGCCGCTGCGCTTGACTTCGAGCAGATCCCGGCAGCTTCCAGAAAGGCGGCGTCGCGGACCCGCGAGTCCGTCAGGTCGTGAACCGTGCCCGTAGCGGGGTCCGTCCACTTCGGATTTCGTGCGGTCCAGAATGCGTGACGCAGCAGACAGTACCAGGGCGCTTTCGACCGGTCCACGGCATCGACCAGAACATAGAATGTCGCGCGGATGCCAAAGCGGTTGAGAATGGGAGCGGCGAAGCGGAAGTTGTCTTTGAATCCATCGTCGAAAGTGATGGCCACGGCTCTTGGCGGAAGGCCCGTATCGCCTTTGAGAAAGAGCTCAATGTCATCCATCGTTACGGCGCTGAATCCCTTGGCGATCATCTCCATCTGCCGCTCGAAGATGGAGGTGGCGTGGATGGAATCGCATCCGATCGTGTCGGCGTACTGTTCAGGCCGATTTTGGATGGAGTGATAACGCAGAATCACCGCGGCCGGAGCGGCCAACTTTTGTGCGAAGCGAAACGCTCCGCTCTTCACGAATACTCTCTTCGCGGCATCTTTGGCTGCCTTGCCGATGCTCATACGGCGCTGTCCGGTGAGGACTGCGGTCCCACGGGTTTGGTCAGGGTGCGTTCCGCTGGCGGCTTCCGTGACCGCATTGTGAACACTGAATAGAACGTCCACGCCATAGGGCTCCACGTCGATCTCATCGAGACATTTCTTGTTGGCCAAATCGTAAAGAGCGATATGCGTGGCTTTCTTGCGGGTTTCGAATCCCTGCTTGGCCCAGATGAGATTTTCCTTGAAGCGGGTGGAGCGAATGCGAGTGAACCCGACCCAGACTTTGCCATTCTCCATTACCGCAACGCCGCGGCACCAACCGAGCACAAGCTGGTGCTTATTGTCGATGACGTTCAAATCGAAAACCTCTTCCACCTGCAGCGTATGCCGGTTCGCGACCACCAGATGTCCATCCACCGTGGTGAAGTAGATCCAATCGCCGACCACCTGGCCGTCGTGCGGCCTTTGGACTGCGATGTCGATGCGTCTTCCGGGGCGCGTCAGGCTGATCGCGTCTCTTTGATCGAAGCGCGTGGCCCAAACCTCATCACCCAGGTGAAATACGTGATTGGGATGAGACTTATGAGGCTTGGTTTCGGGTACTTTCCGGTAGTCGATATCGCGCGAAAAACGTTTCCAGGTATCCTCCCCGATGACGCTCCATTCCCGCAGGACCTTTCCCTGGTGCGTAACTTCCAACACCATATCCAGGCCCGTGTCCGCGATCAGAATGTTGCCTTCCACGCTTGGGCGCACGTGGTGAAGATCGTTGAAGCAGGGAAGCGATACGTAGTGGAGAAGTTCGAAGCCGGGCAGTTTGTACACCAGCACTTCGGTCGGCGTGCAGACATAGAGTTTGTCATCCGCCACCGTGGCTGACTTGAATAAGATGGCGGGCGAGTCCGAGACTGCGTCTTTGGGCGAGTCGTATTCCACCAGCACTTCAGCGGTCTTGGCGGGTGGATTTACCTTGACGATCACAGCCTTTTTGCAGGAGTTCCACTCGGGGAGCTCCTTGAATAAGCTGCTGCGCAAAGACCCGCCTACAACGTACAACTCGCTCATTCCCTAAAACCCCCTGCGTGACACCGCGCACGGCTCCGCAATCCGGTGCCACCCGGGAAGCGATTGTGTTCCCCAGACCTCGGCGGAAACCCTTTGCAAATCATTAAAAACAATAGTCAATCAACATTTTACCGCAAGCAAGTATCGAGCGGCGGGTGGGGGGGTTACCATGGTGCCGCCCGACGCGAGGAAAGTTTGTTTCATTCTCACTGTTCATTCTGGTATTCCACCGAGACCAATGCCTGGGGCGGTGGTTCGGGAGGCGACGGCTGGGTCAAGCCCGCAATCTCGGCGACATGAAACGCGCGGTTGGTGCGATAGGCCCAGAGCAGTCCGACGCCGTACACCGAACTCGCCGCCAGGGTTTCGAGCGTCAACTGGATCAGGTTGCGAGGATAAAAGAAGCGGTTGGCCAGCCAGAGCACGGCCACCAGCGGGAGGGTCAAAAGAGCCGGCAGCGCGTACGCTTCGCGCCAAAAAGTTCCGACGGGAACGCCGATCCGTTTCTTCAGGTGGCGCGGCAAGAACACCAGATAAGTAAAGCTGAGGGGGATGGCGGTGCCCAGTGCGTCGCCGATAATTCCGAGCGGGGGAACGAGCGCGATGCTGAGGATTAGGTTGGCAATACCCTCGATCACGGTGATGGCCGCCCAGGTCTGATGGATGCCGAGGCCGAACAAAATGCGCCCGGAAGCGGCCTGCGACATCATGAAGGCGAAAGGAATCAGCATCACCAGCAGCACCGGGTAGCTGATAGGAACGTAGCGGGCGCCCATCCAGATGCGGATGATGTGCTTGCCGAAAATGATCAGGATGGCGGTGATGGGATACATGAGAAAAGCGCAGGCGCGGTTGCCGGCGATATAAATCTTGCGCACGCGATCGAGGTCGCCGGTGGCTTCCGACTGACTCGACATGGGCACAAAAACCTGGGCCAAGGCGCCGATGAATTCGGCCGCGTAATCGACAATGCGGGCGCCAATGTTGAAGTAGGTGACCGCGACCGCCGACATCATGGCTCCGAGCACGAGTTCGTCGGTGCGGAAGCGCAGGCGCAAGGCGATCATCACCAGGAAAGTGGTGCCACCGTAATTGGCCATGTGGCGGAATGAGGCGCGATCCACATGCTGAAGGCCAAGCGCCACGGGGCACAAGCGGAATACGACGATGCCGCGCAGGATGGAAGAAAGAAGCGGCAGGAGAACGGTGATCAGGGCAACGGTCAGCAGGCCATATCCGCGGTTCAGGAAATAAACGATCAAAACGGCGCGGGCCAGGGCAGCGCCGATGCTGGTCCAGTTCAGAATGTAGAAGCGCTGCAAACCTTCCAGCATGCCTCCAAAGACGCCCAGCGGAAAGCCGAGGCTGACCGAGGCGCCGACCATCAACAGCAGCAGGCGCGCCTGCGAATGCATTTCGGGAGGAATCTTAAAGAAGTGTTCGATCGACGAACTCAACAAGGCGGTCAACACCATGCTCACCAAACCGATGGCGGTGTAGCTAAACAGAGCGGTGTTGACGAACTGCGTGAGCTTTTGCCGATCGTCAGTGGCGGTGTACTTGGAAACGTAGCGAATGATGGAGGAACGGATGCCGAGATCGAACAGGCCGTAGTACCCGGTAACGGAGAAGATGAGGACCCAGATTCCAAAGGCCGCATCGCCCAGACGATGCACGATGAACGGCGAAAGGAAAATGCCGACCAGCACGTTGATGGCGAGCGCGAACCAACTCGATCCAACGTTCTTCAGGATCTGTGTCTTCTCCAGCTTCAGCATGGAAATGTGTCCGCGGCTCCCGTTCGCGCGTGACTCTGCTGTCGGAGGGCGCACAAAAACAATGGTACCAGCCATTGGAGGAGAACTCGCCAAAACCGGATCAGCTCCGTAATCTCAGGTAACAACCGGGACTCCGAAGCAGCGGGAAGGGAGGCAACCGAAGCCATGCTATACAGATTGCGCGGCGACCAGAGCTGTCGCGGCGTTGCTGAAAATCGCATACTTTTCGGTGGCCTTCAATTTTCGCAAATCCAGCGGCTGCCCGCCCTCGAAGACGTTGTAAGTTGGGGTAACGTAAACCACCCACAGCTCACGAGGGTTCTCCGCCAGGGATCGCGCAATATTGCTGGCCAGCGCCGCCGTGATGGGTTCCGAGGAGGGGTTATACAGGAAGGCGACGAGTGGTTCGGGGGGTATTTCAAACTGGGTGAAATCGAGGCAAACAGATTCTATTTGCCGGCATTTTTGGCCATCGCTTTTATAACGTCCTATATTGCTTACCGCTATGTTGTGAAGCTCGGAGGAAAATTCCACGCCTACGATTCTGCGGAACGGGAAGTCAGAAGCCTGGAGCAGGACCCGGCCTTTTCCGGAACCGAAATCGATAAAGACAAAATCTTCGTAACGGATCGGCAGGGCGGAAAGAGCTTCATGAATGATTTCGGTGGAAGTGGGCCAATAGCCGCCCGCGTACACCCAGTTCGGACTGTCAATCTTGAGATCGGTCAGGTGCACACGGATGCTGGTCTCAACCCCGTAGCGAAGGTCAAACTCATCCTGGACCGCGGGACGTTTGAAATTTCTGTTCACCTTGCGATAGTCGGCGATGAGGTACGCGGGTGCTCGCAGGCACGCCCATAACGTTCTTAATACGCCTTTGTCCTTGAGGGCTTTTTTGACCCTGGGCAGAATCGTTTTTCGAATTTTCGGCATAAATATAATGGGCCAACCGTCGTTAGGGTGCGATCCTCATTACAATTGAATAAATGCTTTTCTAGGAAACGCTCGAACATTGTATATCAGTGTCCGTCTCTTCCTGTA
>Ga0116216_10003408_pt1 | contig 10351 bp, 9 predicted proteins | sample Sb_taG_11_FD_89696 | JGI IMG/M metagenome (GOLD analysis project Ga0116216, IMG submission 89696) | Peat soil microbial communities from Weissenstadt, Germany - Sb_50d_3_AS metaG | ecosystem: Environmental > Terrestrial > Soil > Wetlands > Peat | place: Germany: Weissenstadt | collected 2010-09-21
CCAGGCCGTCGGCGGGAACGCCGAGCCGCAGTTCCGGTCCTGGCCGGACCAGGCCCGCGCCGGCCAGCGCCTGGCTGTGCCCAAGCTGCCAGCTGCCGTCCTGGGCGCGCTGCAAGTGAACGCATTCCAGGCCGGGGTTGACCACCATCAGCGGGCACGCCCGTTCGACGCGGTGATCGCTGATCACAGGGACTAGGAGCATCCTGGCCACGAACGTCGTGTACTGCCCGGACCCGGCTATGACCGTCATCGAGTCGTTCCACGCCGGCGGGCGGCACCGCTGGTGATGCAGCGACGCGATCGCCTGCCCGGCCAGGTCATCGACAAACAGCACGGGCGGGTCATCGCCCAGGAACCGGCCGCAGGACTGGCAGTCCACCGCCCACAAACAACTAGCCAGATCAAACAGGCCGTCATCGCCCAGCCGCTGCCGGGTCACCTCGGAGACCAGTAACGCCGATAGCGCCATGACTCTCGCTCTCTACGCGCGACGGGCAGCGCCGCAGCACGACCCATCCAGACGATGCTAAGAGCAGTATGGGACTTCATCTGTGACGCCTTCCGGCGAGAAAAGCCCTGTCCGCATCCAGCGTTGCCGCCCGGCGCGTCGTCTTGCGTCGAGGCCCGCCGCCTCTGGAGGGTTGCCTCGTCAGCTTGCGGCGGCGGGCGCGGAGGCATGATGCGCGAGATCGAGGTACCGCGTTGCGGATCTGGAAGAACCGCTATTAGTTAGGGCTTGGCGAAAGGCTTGGCGAAACTAGCATGATCGTTTCGCTTGCTCATTCGGTGCCGAAGTCGTAGCGGAAGATGTAGGCCGAGGCGTCTGCGATCATCTCATTGACTTCGACTATGCGGCCGGCGGCGGTGTAGGCGATCCGGGCGATTTCGACGACCGGAGTCCCGGCGGGCAGGCTCAGGCGCTCCGCTTCGCCTGGTTCGGGCATGCGTGCTCGCAGTTCTTCGCGAAACTGGGCGGGTGCATAGCCCGCGTCCGCCAGCCGGGCGTAGGTGCCTCCGGGCCCGGTGTCCGGCTGCTCGATGCGGGTTCCGGCCGCGACGCTGGCGGGCAGATAAGAAGCGGATAGCAGGACCGGCTTGCCGTCGAGCACGAACCGCCTGCGCCGGACGACGGACTGGTGCTCGTCGTCGGGCAGGTCGAGCAGTATACGGATGCGGTCGGGCGGTTCCTCGCGGGTGACCTCAACATGGTCTACGGCCAGGTCGCGGTCTTCGATATCGGCGGACCAGATCGAGCGCCCGTCGGCCCAGGTTCCGGTCAGCCGCGTGATGCCGTCGCGGACGACCGGGCGGAAGTCGCGGACGTAGACGCCTGCTCCCTTGCGCGCGACTGCCCGGCCCTCGCTGATCAGGACTGCGAGGGCCTGCCGGGCGGTCATGCGCGCTACCTGGTAGCCGCGCATGATGTCGTTCTCGCCGGGCAGCCGCGAGCCCGGCGGGTAGTCGCCGCGCTCGATCGCTTCGCGCAGGGCGGTGGCGATGGCGCGGTACTTCCGCTGGCCGGGGCTGGCGGTCATGGCCCTCCGGTGACAATCGCCGGGCTGATTGCGGTGCCCGCGCGGCCGGTCGATTGATCGAACGCTACCAGTCATAGTCGCTCCTGAGTCGGTCCGTGGCTTCCCGTCACCCGCAGTCCGTTGACATCTCTAGGTGAGGTCAGGAGGCATGCGGTGGCGCCCGAGTTACCCGTATTTGACGAACTAGCTGACGTGGCCGACCTGCGCCATGACGACATCGCCATGGCGCTCGGCTCGCTGCATGCTCGCTACCCGGCCTTCCGCTTCCGCGTCGCGGAGGTCGGCTGGCTCGGCTGCCGCTGGATAGCCGAGCGGATCAAGGGTCTTGACCCCGGCCTGCACACCATGATCACGGCCGATCTTGCCGAACTGCGCGATGCGCTGGACCAGGACGAGGCGCGTCATGCACGGTGACGCAAGCCTCGCGAAGCTGTATCGCGACTTCGGCGCACACTGGGAGATCGAGCCCGTCCCTCCCGGAGCAAAGTGGATAGCAGTACTGCGCGAGTCCGGCGGTGACTACGTGCGCATCGTCGCGGCGCACGACGTTCACGCGCTCCGGTTCAGAATCAACGAGGCCGAGCGGGACGAGCCGCAAGAACGCGAGAGCAACAGCGCCCGGTAGCACGTGAGACGACCGACATCACCCTCCGGGTTGATCGGTACGCACTCGGACCAACGGCATCAGCGCGGCGTTCGTGGAGCGCTACAAGGTTATGTACGCGAGCCGACTGGCAACGCCATGTCGTTAGCGCTTACATGCTCGGGCTGCCTTCGCCTCCAGGCTTGTCCTGACCACCGCATCAGCGAGCGTGACCAGGATCGTCAGGTCCACATGAAGCCGAAGCGCTCGATCACTTTCGTTTCGTTCGTTTCAGGCGATAGGCTTGAGACATGACCGCGATGACGGAGCGCACCGTGCTGCCGCCCGAGCACCGTGAGGGGCTCCAGGATGCGCTGGCGCTGCTCGGCTCCAGGACTGCCGGACATGCGACGCTGACTGGCCCGGATGGCACGAGGATCGAGCTGCCCGGTGAAGTGTACGAGGTGCTCCGCGAGGTCGTTTCGGCGTTGTCTGAAGGGCTTGCGATCACGGTCGCGCCGCACCAGACCGTGCTCTCCACGAGCGAGGCCGCGCAGGTGCTCGGCGTGTCGCGGCCGACGCTGGTGCGATTGCTGGAGTCCGGGGAGATTCCTTTTGACAAGCCCGGGCGGCATCGCCGCGTCCGGCTCGCGGATCTCCTGGCCTACCAGCAGCGCTCCCGTCGCCATCGCGGGGCTGTGCTGGACCAGATGGTGGCCGATTCGGAGGCAGCCGGGCTCTATGACCTGCCTGAGGCAGCTGCTTTCGATCGCCTGCCCGTCGGCGATGACCTGGCGGCTGGGTAGCCGTGGTGTTTCCCGCCTTTCTGGACACGTGCGTGCTTCTGAAGCCGTATCTGTGCGACACGCTCCTGAGCACCGCCGAGGCCGGCATCTACCGCCCGCTGTGGTCACCCGCGGTGATGGTCGAACTGGAGCGGAATTTAGCCCGGCGGGGTCTGGCCGAGAAGCAGGTCACGCATCGGCTCCAGCAGATGAACGAGGCCTTCCCTGATGCGCTGGTGACCGGATACGAAATGCTCATCCCCGCTTTGACCAACCATCCCAAGGACCGTCACGTCCTGGCCGCCGCGGTACACGGCGGCGCTGAGGCACTGGTCACCGAGAACCTCCGCGACTTCCCGCGAGAGGCGGTCAGCCGCTTCGATGTCGAGGTCGTCAGCCAGGACACCTTCCTGCTCGACCAGCTCGACCTGCGTCCAGCCGACGTGATCGACGCCCTGCGCCGCCAGGTCTCCCGCTACCACCGCGAGCCCCGGAACGTCGAAGCGCTGCTGACGATCCTCGGCGGCCCGCCGTCCGGCTGCCCGGGATTCGCAGCGTCATGCGCGCGGAGACTTTGATCTGGTAGGCCGGCGCCTGGCGCATGGCCATGCCGCGTCTTCAGGTCGGCCCGCCCCTCGCGCGGTCTCTCTCCGAACTCGACCCCGCACCGGCACCTGATCTCGTGGGACTTGGGGGAATGGGCGGCAGCCTCCCGATGGGTGACGGCGGTCACAGGGCGGCCTCCGGTTCGTCGCGTTCGGCCTGGCGAGGATGATGCCGGCCGGGTTCGTGCTGGCTGGGTTCTAGCCAGTTGCGGCGGGTGAGGTCGGGGATTGGGGTGGGGAAGTCCTGCGCGGCGACCCGGGCGGGGGTGCGTTCGGCGTGGCGGCGGCGCATGGCGTCGTAGTCGTAGCCGGGGTCGCGGTGGGGCCATCGGCTGGGGGACGGCTCGTCGGCCTGCCGTTGCCGCTCGGGTTCGGCGTTGCGGCGCGCGTGCTGGTGGCGTGTGTCGAGCGTGCGCCGCGCCAGGTCGGCTAGTTCGGCTGCGCGGCGCAGGTCGGCGCTGGTGAACTCGGGGTGAGCCGGGCTTGCAGCACGCCAGCGGGCCTGTGGCTGCGCGCGCTCAGCTGACCGCGCGCGTTCGCGTTGCTGGTCGTGGAAGGGGCGCAGGTCAGTGTCGGGGAGCCGACGGCGCAGTTCTTCGGTGGCGTCCCGCGCGTCCGCTCGCGCCTGCGCGGTGGCGTCATGCCAGCGGGCGCGCTGGGCGTCGATGTCGGACAGGATCGCCTCGCGGCGTTCGAGGCTGTCGGCGAGTTGCTGGTGTGCTTGCGCGCGAGCGAGACGCTCGGTGCGCTCATGTGGGTCGGCGGTGCGGGCATGTGCGCGAATGAGCGTGGCTTGGGTGGCGTGCTCGTGGCGCGCGAGGGAGGTGGCGCGCAGGTCCGCGCCGACGTGCGGTGGCGCCCAGGCCAGTTCCCGCTCGTAACGGGCCCGGCGTGCCCACAGCTCGCCGGTGCTCGCGGCGGCGACTTGGGCTTGCTCGCGCCTGATGCCAAGTGCGGCGCGGGCTGCGTGCCAGTCGGCTCGGGCCTCGGGCGCGGCGGGCTCGCGCCCGATCGCGTCAGTGAACCGCTCGACCGCTCAGGATGCCCACTGCGAAACATGCCACTATCACTCACTGTGATAGAGGTCGGTGACGGCTTGACGTGGCAGCCGGGCGGCGTGACCCAGATCCCGCCGCTTGGGAGGTGCTCCGCTGGGGCCGCCATTACCATGACGGGGGAACTACCTGTTGGGAGACTCGGTAGCGATGACCCGGCCCGTGCATGTCCTTTACACCCTACCTCGTCCGGCTTCGGCTGCGGTTGACCGGTGATCCTGCAGAGGTAGACGGGGCAGACCTCGTTCTCCTCGATGCCGTTCATCTCCGCGTAGTACCGGAAGTCCGGCAGCGCGCATACCGGGTCTGTCGCCTCGACACCCAGTTCGTCCAGATCCGCCAGCGCGGTCAGGCCCTGGCCTTGCGCCGGCGCGGTCCGAGCAGCCGGAGCTGGATCCAGGTGACGATCAGGAAGACCACCGCGAGGCCGACCGTGAGTGCGATGTCGCGCAGCCAGGTGCCGGGCGTGTGGTTCCACAGCGGATCGGCTGTCGCCGTTACCGGGGTCAGTACGTTCACGTTGACCGTGGAGGCGGCGGCGCCGAGGCCCCACCGCGCGGGCGCGATCCAGGAGAGCTGGGACAGCCCTGCGATCCCCGCCAGCGGCACCACGCCTCCGGACAGCACGATCTGGCCGACGACCAGCATGACCAGGAACGGCACGGCCTTCTCGGACGTGTTCACCAGCGCTGAGACCATCAGGCCAAGGCACATCGAGGACAACGCGAGCAGCCCGACCGCGATCAGGATCTCGACCAGCGGCAGGTGATGCAGGAACGACCCAGCCGGCGGCATCGCCCGTCCGGCCAGGCCGACCAGCACGATCACGACCGACTGCACCATGCTGATGGCACCGACGATCAGCAGCTTGGAGAGCAGGTAGCCGAACGCGGACAGTCCGGCGGCTCGTTCCCTGATGTAGATCGGCCGTTCCTTCACGATCTCCCGGAACGATGCCGCGGTGCCGGCCAGGCACGCGCTGGTGATCAGCAGCTGCAGCAGTTCCTGCGCAGTCAGCCGGGTCCCGGGATAGCCGCTCAGCCCGTGCGCGGCCGGCACGAAGTGGATCAGCAGCCCGAGCACGATCGGCAGCACGGCCATCGTGATGAGGAAGCCGCGGTCGGCGGCGATCACCTGGGCGAACCGCCTGGTCAGGGTCATGACCTGGCCAAGCCAGCCGCGGCGTCGCGGCGCGGCTGGCGCCGCCTGCTCCGCCTCGGGTGCCGGGACGTCATCGGGCGCCACGTACTGCACGTGGTACGGCGAGGCCCGGAACTCCGCCGCCCAGTCCCGTTCCGGATGCGCCTCGACGGCCTGGAACACGTCCGCCCAGTCCGGCACGTCGAAATACTGCAGCCCCTCGTCCGGCGGGCCGAAGTACCCGACTTTCCCGCCCGGCACGAGGAAGAGCAGCCGGTCGCAGACCGAGATGTTGGCCACGCTGTGCGTGACCACGATGATCGTCCTGCCGTCATGCGCCAGATCGTGCATCTGGTGCATCACGGACTTGTCCAGGCCCGGGTCCAGACCCGACGTCGGCTCGTCGAGGAACAGCAGCGACGGCTTGGTCAGGAGTTCCTGCGCGACATTGACCCGCTTAAGCTGCCCCCCGGACAGCCGGTCGGCGCGGGTGCCGGCGTGCCGGGACAGGCCCAGCTCCGCCATCACCTCATCGATCCGGGCGTCGCGCTCCTGCGCCGTCGTGTCGGCAGAGAACCGCAGCTCCGCGGCGTACTGCAGAGCGCGCCGGGCGGTCAGCTGGGTGTGCAGGATGTTCTCCTGCGGAACCAGTCCGATCCGGTGCCGGAGCTCGTCGTAGTTCGCGTACAGGTCGCGGCCGTCGTACAGCACGGTGCCGGTGTCCGCAGGCCGCATCCCGGTCAGCGCACCGAGCAGCGTCGACTTGCCGGCACCGCTCGGACCCAGAACTCCGACCAGGCACTTCTCCGGGATGGACAGCGACAGATGGTCCATCAGTGTCTTCCTGCCGCCGTTAACGGTGACGACGAGGTCCCGGGCGGTGAACGTGATCGCACCCTGGTCGACGAACTGGCTCAGCTGGCTGCCCTTGAGCCGGAACGTGGAGTGCCCGATGCCGATGATGTCGGATTCGGTCAGCACGCGGGAGGTGATCCGCCTGCCGTTGACGTAGGTGCCGTTGCTGCTGCCGAGATCGGCGATCTCGTAGATGCCGTCCGACCGGCGGCGCAGTGCCGCGTGCTGCCGGGAGACCTCCAGATCCGCCAGCACCAGGTCGTTGTCCGGGGACCGGCCTATCTTCAGAGTCGTGGTCGCCAGCGACCTGAGGTGCGTCATCGACGTGGGCCGGTCGACGACGCTCGGCATCATTCGGGTCATCGACGCCTCGTATGCGGCCACCGCCGACGGCGTCCCGGGCATCGTGCGTTCGCGCGGCGCCGCCGCGGGCGCTGAACTCTCGGCCTGCGCGCTGCCCGTCGCGGCGGATGCCGGTGCATTCGGCACGGCCGCCGCCGTCGTCGGCAGCTGCGGCCGGAACCGCAGGACCGGCCCGTTGTCCCGGTGCCCGAGGCGCACCTCGCACGAGCCGGCGATCTCGACCCGCTGCGTGCGGTCGGGTCCGAGGAAGGTCCCGTTCGAGCTACCGAGGTCCTCCAGCACCCAGCTGGCACCCTCCACCCGGAGCACCCCGTGCGCCCAGGAAACCCGGGGGTCGTTGATCGCGATGTCGGACTCTGGATCACGGCCGACCCGGTAGGACTTCCCGCCCTGCAGCAGATGGTTCTGATTCATGGCCCGCACCATGAGGTCAGGCGAGGCGCCAGCGCCCACAGGGCCAGCCTGGGCCGGGACGGCCAGGGACAGGTCCGCGTCGCTCACGCCCGCGGCCACGGGAGCGCTCTGCTCGGGGGACAGCTCGGATGCGTCAGAACGCTCTGAAGTCATGCTGGGAAAGTGTAGGGTCGCGGGCCTGAAATCGGAATCGGACGAAACATTCGGGCATGGGCATGTCGCACGCCGTTCACGGCGGCTGGGCCTTGCCGAGCGAGTAGGCACCGGTGAACTTGGGCACGCCGGGCTGATAGAAGACCTCGATCTCGGTGATCGCGAAGCCGGCGCTCGTCAGCGACTCGCGGACCGGCATGGTGAAGCGGCAACCGCCCGCCAATCGCATCTCCCAAGGGTCCAGTCGCCGCTGCCACCGGCGGACCGGCTCGTCCGGGGCAAGCCCGTGCTCTAGGAAATGCAGCGTCCCGCCCGGGCGCAGGACCCGCCGGACCTCGCACAGTGCCGCGGCCGGATCGGGGATGGTGCACAGCGTCCAGGTCGACAGGGCGGCGTCGAAGCTGTCGTCAACGAACGGCAGCAACTGCCCGTCCAGACCGGAACGCTCGACCGGCACGGATGAGGCTGCCACTCGCCCAGCCGCGAGCTTCCAGCCGAGTTCGGCGGGCTCGATCGCGGCCACCCGCCGGACGCCCGCCGGGTAGTACGGCACGTTGAGCCCGGAGCCGAAGCCGATCTCGACGACCTCGCCGGTGAGGTCCGTGCAGACCCGCTCGCGCAGCGCGAGCAGCGCTGGCATGGCGCACAGATGGTTGATGATCCGGGGCAGCACCTGCTGGTCGTAGTACCGCACGGGCTAGGCCTCCCCCACCCGGTTCACGATCGCGGTAAACAGCCACGGGAGCCGCCGGGCGGCCGGCACGATCCGCGGTCCGATCGCCGGGGCGTTCCGGGACCAGAGCAGCCCGGCGGTGAGCGCCCGGGACGTGCGGGTCACCTGCAGCCAGGCCCGCTCATAGTCGCCCGCCCGGCCGGCGGCGAGGCAGTCCGCCAGGGCAGTCGCCTCGCTGAGTGCCGCGCCGATGCCCTCGCCGGTCAGCGCGTCCAGGTACCCGGAGGCGTCTCCCACGAGCAGGACGGGGCCCTTGGCGCGGTGCGCGACATCCTGCCGGAGCGGCCCGGCGCCGCGGACGCTGCTGGCCGGCTCGGCTCCGGCGAGGCGCTCACGCAGGGCCGGGAAGGCGGCCAGCCGCGACTCAAAGCTCGCCTGGCCGTCGCCGAGCACCGCGACCCCGACGACGTCCTCGGCGACCGGGGTGACATAGGCCTCGGAATCCTTCGCCCAGTAGACCTCGACCAGACTGGTCCAGGGAGCGACCCGGTAGTGCTGGCGGAGCCCGTACCTGACGTGCCGTGCTGGACGCGGATCAAGTCCACAGGCCCGGCGGATCGCCGAGTGCAGGCCGTCCGCCGCGACGAGGTAGCGGGCCTGGATCCCGGCGGCAATCACTCCCGGACCGGACTCGCCCGCGGTGAACTCATCCTGGCCGCGCTGGCCCCCGCCGCTGGCGGCGTCAGAGCCCGTACGGCCGACCTTCTTGCCAGACCCGCTCAGGCGTGCGTCCGTTGAGTCCCGCCGGCTGAACTCCGTGACCCGCACCTGGAGTACCGGGATCTCGAGTTCGCTGGCGCGATCGGCCAGCGCGGAGTGCAGCGTCGTGCGCTGGACGCCGAGTCCCGGCCCGCGCCGGAACAGCGCCTCGACCTGGCCTTGGGAGTCCAGGTAGCGGATCCCGGTGACGACGTGACCCTCCGGACGGACGCCAAGCCCGGCGAGCCGGCGCACGGCGGAGGGCATCAGCCCCTCGCCGCACGCCTTGTCGATCGGACCCTCGCGCGGCTCCGCCACGGTGACCGACAGCCCACGCTGCGCACACGCGATCGCGGTGGCCAGCCCGGCCGGGCCGCCGCCGACGACCAGGACGTCGATCACGGCGCCGCGGTCGCCAGGGCGCGGGTCTCGCACCGCAGCCGGACCGTCAGCAGCCAGGCGTTCAGAGCCGTGAACGTCAGCGCCGTGATCCAGGCCGAGCCGACCAGCGGCAGCGCCGCGCCTTCGAGCACGACCGCGACGTAGTTCGGGTGCGCGAACCACTTATACGGCCCGTCGTGCACCAGCGGCTTGTCAGGGATCACGATCACCCGCGCGCTCCACCGGGGGCCGAGCGCTGCGACGCACCACCAGCGCAGGGCGTTCGCCGCGATCACGACGACGATCATCGGGTACGCGAGCGCCGGAATGAACGGGGCGTGCGTCACGATCGGCTCGATGACGCAGCCCAGGAGCAGGCCGACGTGCAAGGCGACCATCACGGGAAAGTGGCCCTGGCCGTACTCGATGCCGCCCTCGGCCAGGCTGGCCCTGGCGTGCCGCTGGGACACCACGAGCTCGAAGATCCGCTCAACGATGATCACGGCGAGCAGCGCGTAGTAGATCTGCATCAGCGCACCTTCACGGGAACCCGGCCGGTCACCACTGCAGGAGAATCAGCTCGACACTGACCCCGGGACCGAGCCCGATCATCAGCCCGTACGACCCCGCGGGCTGCGGGCCCTGCGCCTGCGTCATCTCCATGACGTGCAGCACCGACGCCGAGGAAAGGTTCCCGACCTCCGCGAGCGAGCGGCGACTCACGGCCAGGGCGCTGTCGGGCAGCTTGAGGCTGTGCTGGACGGCATCGATCACCTTTGGCCCGCCCGGGTGCGCCATCCAGGTGCCGATGTCGTCAACGGTCAGCCCCTGCCTGGCCAGGAACGAGGTGACGACGGCGGCGAGCTCACGCTCGATGACGTCGGACAGGTCGGTGGTCAGCACAATGCGGAAGCCATCCCGGCCGAGCCGCCAGCCGAGCGCGTCGCTGCTGTCCGGGCAGACCTCGCCATGCGTGGCGATGATCCGCGGACCGCCGGCCGCTCCCGGGGCACCGCCAGGCCGCGAACTCTGGTCATGGTCCCTGGCCGC
>Ga0116216_10003409_pt1 | contig 10350 bp, 10 predicted proteins | sample Sb_taG_11_FD_89696 | JGI IMG/M metagenome (GOLD analysis project Ga0116216, IMG submission 89696) | Peat soil microbial communities from Weissenstadt, Germany - Sb_50d_3_AS metaG | ecosystem: Environmental > Terrestrial > Soil > Wetlands > Peat | place: Germany: Weissenstadt | collected 2010-09-21
AACGGATTCGCCCGTGATCATGGACTCGTCCACCGCGCTCGAACCATCGAGCACGACGCCATCTACGGGAATCTTTTCTCCTGGACGTACGCGCAGGCGATCTCCCGGCTTTACTTGTTCGAGTGGGATGTCGCGATCGTTTTCCGAGCCGTCTTCGCTGATTAATCGCGCCATCTTCGGGCTTAGATCGAGCAGCGCCCGGATCGCGCTCGACGTGCGGCTGCGGGCGCGAAGCTCCAGTACCTGCCCCAGCAGAACGAGCGTGACGATCGCCGCGGCGGCTTCAAAGTAGACATCCGGCCGGTCGCCCATGCCGTCGCTCATTCTGCCGAATGACGCGGGGAAGATCTGCGGAAACAACGTCGCCACCACGCTGTAGAGGTACGCAACGCCCGTGCCCATGGCGATCAGCGTGAACATGTTGGTGCTGCGATTTACGACCGACGCCCATCCGCGTTGGAAAAACGGCCAGCCGCCCCAGAGCACGACGGGCGTGGCCAGCAGCAGTTCGACCCACGGCAGCCCCCATTTCCACGGCGACGCCATGAACCAGTGCGGCGAGAGCATGCTGCCCATGGCAATCGCCAGGAGCGGTGCTGTCACCGTGAGGCTGATCCAGAAGCGCCGCGTCATGTCGCGCAGCTCAGGATTGTCGTCTTCTACCGTCACCGTGCGCGGCTCCAGTGCCATGCCGCAGATCGGACAGTGCCCCGGTTCCACGCGCACGATTTCGGGATGCATCGGGCAAATGTACTCCATCCTGCTAGCCGGGACTGTCGGCGATTCGGGATCGAGCGCCATGCCACACTTGGGACAGGGTCCGGGCACGGGCTGCCGGACTTCGGGGCACATCGGACAGACGTAGGCCTGCGGGCGCTTTCCAGTCGCGGCCGACAACGGGACGGTGGAAGCCGCGGCCGGCTGGCTCAGCGCCGGCATCACCAAGGCTGGACCACCCAGAGACACCAGTCCCGATGTCGTTGCCATTGTCATTGGCTTGGGCGGGGATGACAGGATCTTCTCGGGATTTGCCTCGAACTTCGCAAGGCAACCGGCGCAGCAGAAGGAATATTCTCTTTCGTTATGGAGCGTCTTGTAGCGCGCGGTTGCGGGATTCACATCCATCCCGCATACCGGGTCTTTCGCTTTGGCGGCGGACGGTGCGGGGTTGAGAGAATCCATAGTAGTTGCGTGCCTGGCACCTGCCAGATCCTGCTTGGCGGAACCCGGCCCTTATTAGATACTCATATTAGATACACAGAGAGTAATCATCGGACCTTTTTCCTCGGGAGAAATGAAATGACCTACCTTGAAGTTGCCTACCGCTACCAGACTCCGCCCGGAGAAGCTGGGTTGCGGGCGATTGACAGCGTGCGCGAGGTCTACGGAATTCAGCGCATCCAGTTCAACGAGAAAGAGCGGACGGTGCGCGTGCTGTTCGATGCCTCTCGATTGAAGGGCGACGCGGTAGTCAAGCTGCTGCGGCAGGCGGGGATCGACGTGCAGGATCAACTGATTCTTGCCTGAGAATTTCTGGTGGAAGTTTCCGGTAGGAAATGAGCGGGGATCAAAAAAGAGCACTCCGCCTTGTTTCCCTGAAATCCTCATCTTGCAGGAGGCGCTCGGGGGAGGGCCGGGAAACGGAACGGAGTGCAGCTTCGAGACAACCGGGGATTGCAAAGGGGCATCCGGAAAGACCTCTGGCCGAAGTTGATTTCCAAATGCCCCGTTGCGCGCCACTTCGTCTTATCCAACAAGAAGCATGTCGGCTGCCATTGCTAACGCATTGCCAATTATGTGTTTCTGATACGCTCGGGCGGGTAGGTTTTGCGCTGGGCCGGAAACTTTTACGCTAATTTACAGCCGTAACGAATTTGGGCAAGGCCACCGATTTCCACAGCCAGCGCCGGTTTTGGCGCGATTCGGAAGTGTGGATTGATCTCGGCTCAGGTTTTCTCGGCGAGAGTGTACGCCTGTCAGGTTGGGCGAAACGATTCTGTTTCCGTTATAATTCGAAGACGCAATTCTACCGGATGCGCCCGTAGCTCAATTGGATAGAGTGCATGGCTACGAACCATGAGGTTGGGAGTTCGATTCTCTCCGGGCGCACCATCTTACCGACTTCTAGACGCAGTTCCGCCCGCTCCGACCTATTTTCCCGCCATTTGATCCCGGAGGACTGCGTATCTATACCACCAGGCTGGTGTGGTTCGAGAAGCAAGAGCACAATAGGCAGGTTCGCTAAGAATCAACGCTCAGCGTTCAGTTATTATTTCGGATTGAAGGAGAGACTTCATGAAAAGCATTCTCTGGGCCGTGTGTCTGCTGGCAGTGCTGCGTCCTGCGGCCGATCTCCATGCCCAGGTAAATCCGTATAAGGATGGCACTCCCGGGGTAACAGGGTATCGATCCGAAGTTCTGGCCGAGGTGATGATCCAAGAAGACAAGTTCATGCGCCTGGCGGAGGCTGTACCTGCCGATAAGTACACATGGCGTCCGGCGCCGGACGTGCGCTCGTTTGCTGAAGTGTTTCTGCATGTATCAGCCGCCAACTACAACCTCTATAAGCTGGTTGGGACACCGCCGCCGACCGGCGTCGACGTGAAAGGGCTGGAGAAATCGACCACTGACAAGGCCAAGGTCATCGCCACGCTCAAAGACTCATTCGCTCAGGCCCGCAAGGCGATCACGGCAATGCCCGACGCGGACCTCGACAAGAGCATGGACTGGTTTGGCGGCAAGAATACCGAACGTGGCATCCTGCTGTTTATCACCCGCCACGCTGCCGAACACCTGGGCCAGTCGATTGCCTATGCGCGTTTTATCGGAGTGGTTCCACCATGGACCGAAGACGCGCAGAAGCAGCAGAAAGAAAAGGCAGACGCTGCGGCCAAAACCAAGCAGTAATCCTGGGTAGTAATCTCGGAATGAATTTTCCAACTGCGGACGCGCTCAATCTTGTCGGGCAACCGCCGCCAACACCGCGCTGATCACCTGTTTGAAGGCCGCCGAGGCGGGATCAATCAGGTCGAAATGGTCTGCGTGCGGAATCTCCAACAACTCGACCGATTCGCCTGCCTTCTTTTTATGCGCGACATAGTCGCGGCTGAACTCCGGCGGTACGGTGTCATCTTCCGTGCCCTGGACGAGCCATTGGCGGGTTTGCGGAATGCTAAGTTCCATCGGATCGGCCTCGCGGTAGTGCTCGGGCACAGCGTCGGGCTTGCCGCCCAGAAATTCCGCCACGGCATCGTTGCTAAGGTGCAACGCGAAGGCTTTCTTTAAATCGACTACTCCGGCGAGGGAAATTGCGTTGGGGATCGAGGCGTCGTGCGCAGCCAAACACAGAGCAAGCTGCCCGCCCGCCGAATGTCCCATGACCACCAGGCGGCGGTGATCAAGATGGAATCGGGAATGCTCCTGCTGCAGAAAGCGGTAGGCTGACCGGATGTCTTCGAAAGTTCCGGGCCATCCGCCGCCGACGTTACCAACTCGCCGGTATTCGCTATTGAAGGTCGCGACGCCTGCGGTCCGCAGCGCCTCGCATAGACGTCCGGCGTGTGCGAGGCCGTACTTCGCCCGCCAATAGCCGCCGTGGATGTTCAACAGAACGGCGTGCGGACCGGGCGTTCGCGGCAGGCGTGCTTCGAGAAACTGATTCGGATCGGCGCCGTACGCTACACTCACGTCGGGTGGCGGCTGCGGCTGGTTCAGAATGTCTTCGGCGGACATGTCGGGACGCTGCACGCGGAGACGGAGCAAGCCCCGTGTCTCCACAACGCTGTGCTAGCCCTGCTTCATCTTCAGCTTGCTCTTATTTTCTTCGATAAAGGCCTTAAGATCGGGTGCAGCGTCGAGCAGTCTTGTCCACTGTTCGTAGTAAAGCGTTACCGGAAACCGGCCCAGTCCGTACACGCTGACACCGCCCTTCTCACTTACGCGGAACTCCATGGCGCCGCTTCTTTTCTTCGTTTCCACCTGTTTTTCGAGATCGGCAAGGCGAGCTTTCAATTCTTCGTAACTTGGTTCAGTCATGAGTGCACCTCGAATGTCCTTATTGTTTTTACTATAATCACAATCATAGGGTGGAAGGTGCCTTTCGTCGAGGCAGGCCTTTTCAGGTGGTACTTGCGCCCTTTACCCTCCTCAGACAGATTCATTACAAGGTGCAAAACTTTGCATTATCATCGTTGCGAACGGGGCGTTTCTCCGCTATCTCTCTTTGCCACAACCCTTTGCGGAGCCTGCCCAACCCCGGATTGGAAACGCAAATGCTAAACTAAGAGGGGAAACCAATTCCAAGCGGAGAACTGAGAATGGTGAAATTAGGAAAGAAAGCACTTCTTGAGAGCGTACCCATGCTGGTGTTGCTGGGACTGCTCGCGGGCGCAATGGGAGGCCTGGGAGTTGGCCTGATCCAGCTGAGGTCAGCGTCGTCCACAGCCAGCACGGCTGGCAAGTAAGTTCGGATTACTGCCTGGCATCAACCTAAAGATTCCGAGCGGAGACACGAACCGCGACATCCAACTTGGGAACCTCAGCATTCCCGCTAGTCGATAAGTCCTTTAAGGCTAATTCCAGCAGAAACCGGTGTATAAAGCAGACAATCACGCGCGTTCTTGTGCTGATCTGAATGCTGACCCGGATGCCCACCGCGACGCACCGGAGACACAGGACAGATATCTGCACCGGCAGCGAGCAGTGCCAACCGCTCGTTCAAGTCGATCCATCTGGAAATCTTGCCTGCGCCGAAATGGGCGTACAGTCACACCATAGAAAGAAACTGATTCGTGGTGAAGCCGCTAAACGCAAAACGCACGAACACGTGCCCAAAGCAATTCAAGCCTGCAAATCGGCAATGAGCCAATATTGCCCTTAAAATCGGCACGCGGGCGGACCTTGATGCAATACAATCATGCGGAATGGAACTGTCCCAGGTGCGTCGCGGCTGGCGCTGGCCGGTCTTCTGCTTATTGACCTGCATGGCTGTTCTGGAATTCTCGGTGCGAGGCCCGATTCGCGGGCTGGGGCCCAGTCGAGACTTTAACGACTTTCTGTCGCCTTATGTGCAAACGCGGGCCTGGTTTTCCGGTCGTGATCCTTATGCCGCCTCGACCCTAAGCGACATGTGGCCCGTGGTCCCGCCACCGCCCTTTCTTCTGCCGGAGAGTGCCGATGGCACGCTTGCCGCGCAACGCGGCCTCCCCTCTCCCTATATGACCACCGCTTTCCCTCTGCTTCTGCCTATCGCGGAGTTGCCATGGAGAATCGCAATCCGTGCGTGGTTTTTGCTGTGCGTTGTAGCTGTCCTGGTGGCCGTTTGGGCGCTCATCCACCTAGCAGGTGTTCGAGGACGCAGTCCGCTGGCGCTGGCGATCTTGGTATCAGAATTGGTGCTTGCTCCCGTGCACACCGCCATTGCTGCCGCCAATATCGTCACGGTTGTTCTTGCCCTAAGCTTGGTTGCGACATTTTGTCTAATGCGGAACCGGCCGGGAATGGCCGGCGTTTTGCTGACCCTCGCCGTAGCCCTGAAATCCACGGTGGCGCTGCCGTTTGTGATTTACGCACTCTTAAGCCGAATGCGCATTAGAGTGGTAGTTCCTGCAATCGCGACGGGCATTCTTTTGTTATCGGTAGCGATCATTCCCCCGCATGGGAGAACTCTTTGGTGGAAGAGTTTTCTGGCAAACAACCAGGCCATGTTTGCTCCCAATGCAATTGACGATTTCAGCACGGGCAATCCTCTCCACTTTCAACTGATCAATTTGCAGGTAGCGCTCTTCCCGATATTGCACAACCGAACTCTTGCTCAGCTCGGGGCCGCGCTGGCATTCGTCGTCCTGATCATCCTCTGGTTGTGGGCGGTGCGTCGCGATAGGCAAATCGGTCTGCTCGACCTCGCTATAGTGGCCTCGGCGGCGCTTCTTCCCGTCTACCATCGTTTCACCGATGCGGGGTTGCTGGTCGTGCCGGTGGCCTGGGCGCTGATTGAACTGGAGGGAGAGCGGAGGCGTTTTGCTGTGGGATGCCTGGTTCTGGCAAGCCCATTCCTCGTACCGGGCGCCACGATGCTCCACGAATTTTCGCGAGGAACTGGAATGCTTCAAGACATCAGTCGCAGCCGCTTGTGGAATTGCTTCATTCTTCCGCACGAGTGCTGGTCGATTCTAATGCTTTGTGCAGTTCTGCTTGCGGCCCGTTGCCTCCCCAAGGGACACAACCCGGTTCAACTCGAGCGCGGCTCTCTGCCCTCGCGTGGAACAGCGGAGTGAAGGGGAGCCGGGGCCGACTTGACCACGGCAGCTTTCGTCTTTGTCCTTGGTTCTTTGAGGGAATACTTGAACAGGCAATACAAGGCACGGAATCCGTCCTTCCAGCCGATCTTCTTACCTTCCTCGTAAGTACGGCCCGAATAACTGATCCCCACCTCATAAATTCGCAGATTTCGACGCGCCACCTTCACCGTAATTTCCGGCTCGAATCCAAACCGGTCCTCCTCGATTCGGATGGCCTGAATCACCTCGCGGCGAAACACCTTGTAGCAAGTCTCCATGTCTGACAGGTTGATGTTGGTGAAGCAATTGGAAATCAGTGTGAGCAGCCAGTTGCCAACCGAGTGCCAGAAATACAGAACTCGGTGCGGACCGCCTCCCAGGAAGCGCGAACCGTAGACAACGTCCGCCTTTCCTGCCAGCAGAGGACCAAGCAGTTGAGGATATTCCGCCGGATCGTATTCCAAGTCCGCATCCTGGATAATGACAAAATCGCCCGTTGCCTCCTGAATACCGCGGCGCAGTGCCGCTCCCTTGCCCATATTGTGCGGTTGCAGGAAAACGCGAATCTGCGCGTGCTGTTTCTCGAGTTCGCCCAGGATTTCGCGCGAACCGTCGCGCGAACCGTCATCCACACAGAGCAGCTCAATCTCCATCGGCACGACGAGAACTCTCTCAATCATGGTGCGCAGCGTTGAGCACTCGTTGTAGACGGGCATGACAACCGATAACTTCATGCAAGAGATCGTAACAAACCCACGTGCCATCAGCACAATTGGAAGGAAGCCGAACCGGCTAATTTGGAGCGGGAGACGGGGATCGAACCCGTGACATCCAGCTTGGGAAGCTGGCGTTCTACCGCTGAACTACTCCCGCTCAACTTCGTTAGACTACCATTCCGGTCTATACCTGACAACGTTCCCCTGGCAACACAGCCCGCGTTTGCCTTTCTCGTGTACTCTTCGTAAGATTCCCGCTCCGGACTTGCATCCGAATTCATTCCACGTCGCAGGAGCCGTGATGTCCACTGATTCCCTTCCCTCGAAGTTCAATTCAAATCCCAACTCGCGCCGCAACTTCCTTCGTACGGGGGTGACCGCGACTCTGGCCACGGCCGCTTACCCGGCACTGGCTTCGGCTCGCGTTGTCGAGCCCGCGCCGGCGCCCACCGTTGGACGCTTCGAGAAGGACTTCGAACTTGACGAGATCACCATTGACGGCGCTCAGAAAGCCTTCCAGTCCGGTCAGTATTCCTCGCGCTCTCTGACCGAGAAATATCTGGCGCGCATTCAGGAGATCGACAAGGCTGGGCCCATGGTCAACTCGGTCATCGAGGTTAACCCCGACGCTCTCGAGATTGCCGACACGCTCGACCGCGAGCGCAAGTCGAAGGGGCCGCGCGGGCCGCTGCATGGTATTCCCGTCCTGATCAAGGACAACATCGATACCGGGGACCGCATGAATACGACGGCGGGATCGCTGGCGCTGCTGGGATCGCGTCCTGCGAACGACGCTTTCGTTGCCGCGCAGTTGCGCAAGGCCGGCACCGTGATTCTGGGCAAAACCAATCTCAGCGAATGGGCCAACATTCGCTCCGGTCATTCGACCAGCGGATGGAGCGGCCGCGGCGGCCTTACTCGCAATCCTTATGCTCTCGACCGCAATCCCTGTGGATCAAGCTCTGGAACCGGAGCCGGCGTCTCCGCAAATCTCTGCGTTGCGGGCGTGGGCACGGAAACGGACGGGTCGGTCGTCTGCCCTTCTTCTGCGAACGGTCTGGCCGGGCTTAAGCCCACGGTTGGACTTGTCAGCCGCAGCGGCATCATTCCGATCTCGCACAGCCAGGACACGTCGGGGCCGATGGCTCGCACGGTGCGCGATGTCGCTATTCTGCTCGGCGCCATGGCGGGAGCGGATCCGCAGGATCCTGCGACCGCCGACAGTGGCGGCAAGCTGTTCGCCGACTACACGAAATTCCTCGATCCCGCAGGACTCAAGGGCGCGCGCCTAGGAGTCGTGCGCAAATATTTCGGCTTCAACGATGCGGTCGACCAACTGATGGACACGCTCCTCGAAGAGATGAAGCGGGCTGGCGCTGAGATCGTTGATCCCGCCGACATTCCCACCATTGGCAAGTTTGATGACAGTGAGTTGACGGTCTTCCTTTACGAACTCAAGGCGGACCTCGCGGCCTTTCTGGCTCGCCGCGACAGTTCTTCGGTGAAAAATTTAAAGGATGTGATTGACTTCAACGAGCACAATCGCGACCGGGAAATGCCTTATTTCGGACAGGACATTTTTCTCAAATCGGAACAGAAGGGTCCACTCAGCACGAAAGAGTATGTCGATGCGCTGGCCCTGAATCACCAACTCAGCCGCGCCGAGGGCATCGACTTTGTCATGGACAAGTTCAAACTGGACGCGCTCGTCGCCCCCACGGGAGGCCCCGCCTGGCTCACTGATCTGATCAACGGCGATCACGCTACTGGAGGCAGTTCCAGCGCCGCCGCCGTCGCCGGTTATCCGAACATCAACGTGACAGCGGGATTCCTCTGGGGATTGCCGGTTGGCATCTCTTTCTTCGGACGCGCCTGGAGCGAGCCTACTCTTCTCAAAATCGCCTATTCGTTCGAGCAGTTGACCAAGGCTCGGCAGAAGCCGCGCTTCTTGCCAACGATTGCGATGCCTGCATCGTAACCGGCGAGTGCGAGAAAGAATCTTAACCACAGGGGTCACAGAGGAACACAGAGAGAACCCTGGCTTCTGGGTTCCTCTGTGAACCCCTGTGTCCTCTGTGGTTCAAGCTTTTAGCGTTGCTGCGTTGGGCTCGCGCTCGGTGGCTTCTCGAGACTTGGCTTGTCCGCTACCGGTTTGTCAGGAATTACTGGAGAGATCGGCGGAAGCTGGGGCCCGTTCGAATCCGGCATCAACAACGACGGCGAAGCAAACATCGGTTCCTGCAATGAATCCGGGTCCGACTGCGCGTGCGATGGCCGGATCCCCTTGGCTTCCACGATCGACCATCGCCAGTCTTCATCGGCTCCGGTAGTGATCCCGATATTTTCGTGAAACGCGGTGGTGCTGAAGGGCTTGGACTCGGCCTTAAGGTGATAGAGCATGGTCACGTCGGAACGCCGCTCGACAGTGATAGTGCTGGGCGCAAGGCCTTCCGCGGCGGGAATCACACGCGCACGCGCAGCCAGTTCGGCGTTTTCTCCCGGCTTGCGTTCGAGCGTCAGGCCAATGGTGATCTCGCGAATATCCCAGTCGGTTCCGTTGAATACTTCCAGCAGCAGACTTTCATCTTGAATGGAACCGGGGCCGTCGAGTTTGAGCAATTCGGTGAGCGGCAAGTCCTCGATCAGAATCGGCTTGATCAGCAGCGAACTGGCCCGGGCGTTGAAAGAAAGACTGCAGGTTACATCCGGTGACGATACTTTGACGGTACTGCCGGAAGGGTCAATCGAAAATACGGTCTTGTCTTGCTTGGCTGGCCGGGCGTTCATGGCGTCATCCATGACCTGGGTCAGATTGTCATTATCGATGACCTTGTCGGCGGCGGGGTCAGATGGTTGTTGCGGCTGCTGCTCCGATTTATTCTTGCGCAGGCTGCGTGCGAGGTCGCCCAGCGAGGGTGCATCGTCCTGCGCGACAGCGGCCAATGGCAGCAGCGCGGCCCACAACATGAGTACGGGCGCAATGAATCGCAAGCTGGGGAATCTAAATCGCATGATTTCGGTGGCTGAGTGCGCGCGCTAAAGTGCGCGGGGACGCGCAGCGGGTCCACAGACAAAGTTTAGGCGAGATGGAACAGAAAAGAAGTTACCGCAAGGACACGTTGGTACTAGCACTTCCAGAATTGGCACAGGAAGGATGGGAATGGAGCATGGACGCGCTCAGATCGAAGCGACGCGCAACGGGGCGCGTCCATGCCCCTTTCACCAATGGTGCTTACAGCAGGCCAGAGGTACGGAAACGGGTGATCGGATCGGTTACCTGCATTGGTTGACGCTTAAAAACCCAGCGCGCCACCGCAATCCCCAATGCCGCATAACACAGATGCCAGATTTTCATA
>Ga0116216_10003412_pt1 | contig 10344 bp, 7 predicted proteins | sample Sb_taG_11_FD_89696 | JGI IMG/M metagenome (GOLD analysis project Ga0116216, IMG submission 89696) | Peat soil microbial communities from Weissenstadt, Germany - Sb_50d_3_AS metaG | ecosystem: Environmental > Terrestrial > Soil > Wetlands > Peat | place: Germany: Weissenstadt | collected 2010-09-21
ATTGTGTTCTATATCTACAACAATTTCGCGACGCGTACGGGCGTCGCGTCGGCAGCGGCAACGGTCTTTCTCATTTTTGTTCTGGCGATAACGGCCGTGCAATTGCTGGTCACACAACGACGCCAGCAAAGCTACTACTAAGGAGACTGAAAGGAGATTTGCTATGAGCACTTCGCGACGTAGGAGCATTATACTCAAATATATATTCCTGGCTTTTCTTGCCATATTGTTCCTGTTCCCATTTGCCTGGATGGTCTCGACCTCACTCAAGACGAATACAGAAGCGCTCCTTTATCCAACGAGGTTGATACCAGCCGTCCCACAGTGGAGCAACTATCCCGATGTCATCGCAGCACTGAACTTCTGGCGCGAACTCCTCAACTCGCTGATTATGTCACTGGGGGTCACCTTCGGTACGATCATCCTGTCAGCCCTGGCTGGATATGCGTTCGCGCGCTTGAAATTCTTCGGGAGCGACGCCCTCTTCCTGCTGATTCTGGCGACGCTCATCATCCCATTTCAGATACTCTTCGTACCCCTCTATCTCATGCTTTCTAATTGGGGCGGGTGGTTGAATACGTTCTACGCCCTCATTATCCCCAGCCTGGCCAGTCCCTTCTATATCTTCGTGTTCCGCCAGTTTTTCTTAACGATTCCCAAGGAACTGGATGAGGCGGCTAAGATGGACGGCGCGGGGTATTACCGTATCTTCTGGATGGTGATGTTGCCCCTCGCGGGTCCAGCGGTCGCGACGGTCTTTATTCTGTCCTTCCTGGCAGAGTGGAGCAACTTGCTCAAGCCGCTCGTTTTCACCTCGTCACCGGATCTATATACCCTGCAGCAGGGCTTAGCAATCACTCTCAATCGAGGAGCAAACCTGGTTCCTAACCTGGGGACCTTGATGGCGGGCGTCGTCCTTGCAAGTATCCTCCCTATCGTCATGTTCCTGATTGGGCAGAGATACTTCGTGCGTAGTGTAGCTTCAACCGGTCTGAAAGGATAGAGAGGACTGTTGAGCGCGGTGTATATCCCTGAACTGCACTACCTGTGGGATTTCTGGCTCGTCTCGCCACGAGAGTGGAAGGAGGACTCGCTCTATCATCTGTTCTACCTGCAAGCGCCGCGCACACTGAGTGATCCGAACATGCGTCACGGTGTAGCCACAGTTGGATATGCTGTTTCATACGATTTGCGGCAGTGGAAACACTGTGGAACTGTGTTGGAAGCAGGGTTACCTGGAAGTTGGGATGATCGTGCCATATGGACGGGAAGCGTGACGATACGGGATGGCCTGGCCTACATGTTTTACACCGCGTTGTCCCTTGCTGATAAGGCACCGGTCCAGCGCATTGGGCTTGCCATCTCGACCGACCTGCGGCATTGGGAACGACATCCAGGAAATCCACTGCTGGAGGTTGACACTCGCTGGTACGAGGAGCAGGGAACTGAACGATGGCAAGCACAAACGTGGCGTGACCCTTATGTTGTCTACTCTAAAGATGAGGAGATGTACTACATGTTCCTATCTGCGCGTGTCAAAGATGGTCCAAGCGATGGACGAGGTGTGATTGGTTTTGCACGCTCAGTGGATCTGCTATCATGGGAGATGCTGCCACCAGTAAGCACACCTGGGGATTTCACTGAAATGGAGGTGCCGCAGGTAGTACCGCTTAATGGTCGGTACTACCTGCTGTTCTGCGTAACAAAGCATGCCGCAGTACGCTTATCTCCCTCGGATGGGAGGGGCTGGGCTGGGACGCACTACCTCGTCGCCGATAAGCTTACTGGACCCTATCGTCCGCTCACTGACGAGCCGCTCGTAGCGGATGCTGTTGGCACGTACTACGCTGGTAAACTGGTTCTGGGTAGCGAGGGCAAACTCTTTTTCATAGCGTGGCGACAGTGGGATAAAGAGGGCAATTTCTGTGGTGGTCTCTCGGACCCTGCAGAAGTTCATATCCTGCCAGACGGTCGTTTGTACGTTGATGTAGAGCAACTGTGGGAAGCCGAGAATCTCTGAGAATCGGCTCCGCACAGGCGGTGAGAACTAAAGACAGTGACACCTAGTGGCCGAAGTCGGTAAGAATGGAGAGTATGTATTGGGGGAGGTCATCTATGATGCATCCAACAGGTGTTGGGTTCTGCAAATGGAAGCATCGACCTACTGTTTCGGGCTTAATCACGGCGATTCGTCGTTACAGCACATCTATTGGGGACCATACATCGATTCTATAGCCGCTAGCGAAATGGCTTACCTGGCAGAATCGATCAGCATACCTTTCGAGTCGCCAACAGGGTTATCCCGTGAGGAGTACGCGCCATGGGGAGAGATGCGCTACAGTGAGCCAAGCCTCAAGGTGGAGTATGCCGATGGCACACGCGTGATTGAATGGACCTTTGAAGAGCATGGGGTCGTGCGCTCTGAAGTGAGTCAGACACTCTGGTTGCGCTTTCGCGACCGAGCGTATCCCCTTACAGTGACGCTGTACTACCGGATTTTTACAGGTCATGATGTCATCGAGCGCTGGGCGCGGTTAGAGAACACTGGAGGAAGCGGTCCTGTGACCATCGAGCAAGCCCTTTCGGCAGACTGGCGACCACCACGTCGGGAGCGCTACAGGCTGACCTATCTGTACGGACAGCATGTGAAGGAGATGCAGATAGCAGCAGCCATATTGAGTCCCGGGAAGATAGTGTTGGAGAGTCGGCGAGGAGCGACCAGCCACCAGTTCAATCCGTGGATGGCGCTGGATCCTGATGCGAGCGCATTGGAGGAGAGCGGCGAGGTATGGAGTGCAGCGCTTGCATGGAGCGGGTCATGGAAGATCGTTGTTGAAACGACAACATACGGTGATGTCCATTGTACAGGAGGCGTGAACGATTTTGATTTTCAATACCGGCTGGATGAAGGTGCGCGGCTGGATTTGCCAGCCTTTGTAGGTTTGTACTCCAATCAGGGATTCGGTGGGGTCAGCCGCAGTTGGCATGCTTATCAACGCGAGCATCTTTTACCCGAGCCACCCGAAGCTGTGCGACCAGTTCTTTATAATTCATGGGAAGCAGTGGCTTTTGACGTCAATGAACGCAACCAGATGGAGCTTGCTGAAAAGGCGGCCGAGCTAGGTACCGAGGTATTCGTGGTTGATGATGGCTGGTTTGACGCGCGTGATCATGACTACGCAGGTCTGGGTGACTGGACGGTCGATCCTAAAAAATTCCCCCACGGTTTGAATCCGTTGATAACTCGCGTGAATGCTTTGGGGATGCGTTTTGGGTTGTGGGTGGAACCGGAGATGGTGAATCCGGATAGTAAACTATACCGGGCACATCCAGATTGGGTATATCATTTTCGCCAGCGGTCGCGTACAGAAGGGCGCAACCAACTGGTGCTGAATCTGGCGCGTGAAGATGTGCGGGACTGGGTATGTGAAACGCTTGATACTTTGCTCTCTGAACACAATATTGAATTCATCAAGTGGGATATGAATCGTTACGTCAGCGAGCCAGGCTGGCCAGACGATGCCGAACGGAATCCAGAGCGAGTCTGGCTCGATCATGTTCGCAATCTGTACTGGATTATCGATGAACTGCGTCGCAGGCATCCGCACGTAGCCTTCGAATCTTGTGCTGGTGGTGGTGGACGCGTTGATCTGGGCATTCTCTCGCGGGTTGAGCAGGTGTGGCCTAGCGACAACACCGACGCGCTCGACCGCTTGCTTATTCAGGAGGGATTCAGTTACGCCTATACACCTCGCGTGATGATGTGCTGGGTCACCGATTGTCCGAACTTTTTAACCAAACGGACAGTCCCGTTGAGCTATCGATTCCATGTTGCGATGTCTGGATCACTTGGCATCGGTGGTGATATTGCGCGATGGACGCCACAGGAGCTAGAGGAGGCGCGAGGTTTCATTGCAAGGTATAAACAGGTGCGTTCTACTATCCAGAATGGTTTGCTCTATCGCCTGCACTCGCCACGAAAAGGGCATGTTGCTGCTGCGCAGTATGTTACTCGAGATGGCAGTGAAGTTGTGGTGTTTGTTTGGGGGCATTCGCAGCAATTCGGAGAGACACAGGTAACACTTGCGTTGAATGGTTTAAAGGGAGACGCACTCTTTGCAGATGCCATAAGTGGATCAACGTATAGTAGTGCATATCTTACGCATCATGGGTTGCCAATGAACCTTGTAGGTGATTTCGACAGTTGTATGGTACACCTGATACGCCAGATGCCCGCTCGGTAAGTTCGCAAGCACTTTCATAACAGGGGAATGTGCTGTTGAGTAGCGATGCCACATATGTTCGTCATCATAGAGAGGAAAGAGAGCAGATGAGTGAGGGACAAACCGGAACTGCTTTGATCTGGAATCCTATTCTGCGCCAGTATCTCGTGAACGCACCACATCGCATGAATCGGCGCGAAGGCACAACATCTTGTCCTTTCTGCGCGGATATCACGGATGGACGTATTGAATCGCAGAAGCAGGTCTGGCTGCACCCGAATGACTTCCCACCGCTCTTGCCGCCTATAGGAGAAGCCTATGTAGTAATCTATAGCCGCGATCACGATCGTACATTTACGCAGTTAAACGTGGATGAAGTAAATGCGGTCACCCAACTGTGGCGAGATCTTTACAACGATCTTGCCTCGCGTTACGCGACGGTCATGATCTTCGAGAACAGTGGTAAAGCCATCGGTCAGACACAGTATCACCCACATGGTCAGGCGTTTGGCATTTCCATTATACCGCCGACGCTGGAGCGCGAAATGGAAACAGTGGTTCAGGATGAAGAGACAGGTCGTGGCTGTCCATTTTGCCGTGTACGTGCAGAACTTTCCGATGATGTCTATGAAGTCGCTTCTAACGGAACATGGCAAGCATTCCTACCGCCTTATGTGCGCTATCCCTACGAAACCCACCTCTACCCGAAACGACATGTCGCGAACCTGGGTTTGATGAACGACAGGGAATTACGCGATTTCGCCGAAATATTATTGCGTATTATTCGCGGCTACAATGCCCTCTTTGATGGCACAATGGCTCCCATGCCGTATCTTCTGGGTATTCACCAGCTAGCCGACGAGCGGTTCCATTTGCATGTCGAAATTCAGACTATCGGCCGTGCCCCTGGCAAGCTCAAATACGCTGCTTCATCCGAATCTCTCTGGGGATTATGGACAAATGATTCGCTGCCCTCTCAGAAAGCGCAAGAGCTACGCGAAGCGGTAGCAAAAGTGGAGGAGGTTTTTGAGTGAGGGTGATTGAGCAACGCGCCGTTCAAGCATATCGTGATCAGTTTCTGGAGGAGCCAGTGTTAGTGGCCAGTGCACCTGGTAGAGTCAACCTGATTGGCGAACATACTGACTACAATGGTGGCTTCGTCTTGCCCTGCGCGATAGACAGACGGGTCGCTGTGGCAATAGGGCATGGCGACATGCAGCTCTACTCCGCAGACTTTCAAGAAAGATGTCCACTTCATGAGAAGCGCGAGGGTTCGTGGGCAGACTACCCAAGCGGGGTCGTGTGGGCAATGAAAGAGCGGGGCTTCGATATCCAGTCATTTCAGGGTGCATTTGCAGGAGACGTTCCACTGGGGAGTGGACTTTCATCTTCTGCAGCGATCGAAGCCGCTACCGCAATCGCAATTGAAGCGCTCTTCAATCTTGAGGTGGAGAAGGAGAACCTCGCTGTGATCTGCCAGCATGCCGAAAATGCATTCGTGGGAGTTAACAGCGGTATCATGGATCAGTATGCCGCGCTTCTCTGCCAGGAAGGTACAGCGCTGATGATAGATTGTCGCTCATTGGAAGCTAAGCCAATTCCATTGAAACTGGCTGAAGCAGGCCTTACACTGCTCATCTGCGACACACATGTTTCCAGGGAATTAGCTGCAACAGGCTATAACGATCGTCGACAGGCGTGCGAAAGCGCGGCTCACACGCTAGGTGTCAGGGAACTGCGCGATGCTTTCCTCCAGGATCTCGACAAACTCTCAGGTGAAGAGCGCAAACGAGCCCGCCACGTCATCACTGAGAATTCACGAGTATTGGAGGCCGTTCAGGCTTTGCAACGGCAAGACTTCGGAACTTTTGGTCGGCTGATGTATGCCTCGCACCGATCTCTGCGGGACGACTACGAAGTCTCGACACCAGAGTTAGATGCCTTTGTCGAGATATCTATACAGTCATCAGCGCTCGGGGCGAGGCTCACAGGAGCAGGCTTTGGCGGATGCGCCCTCGCGCTGATCAGAAGTGAAGATACTGGGGTGCTTGTTCTGAATGTAAGTCACTACTTCGAAGCGCGTGGCTTCGCACATCCAGAATTCTTTTCATTCCAGTCGGCAACTGGCGCGGAAATCGTTATATAAAGCTACACATTACAGGTGTAATGACAGATTTTAAGAGAGTGACATCTCTGGTGGATAATCATCGATTATTGTTTCAGGAGAGTGAGATAAACGAATGAATACATTGGTGACGTGCATGGGGGAAAGTCTGATAGACTTTGTATCGCTCAATGCTACGGATCATGGTGAGAGCCTATCTTGTACAGGAGGTAGGCCAGTAGATCGGAGAAAGGTGGTGCCAGAGAATGCTGTCAACACAGATTTCCGTATGCATTCAGGGGGCTCGATATTGAATGTAGCGGTTGGTCTTGCACGCCTGGGACACCATGTCGCATTCGTTGGGAAGATCGCGGAAGATTTCTTTGGGCATCATCTGTTGCTAACTCTGAAGGCTGAGGGTATTGATACGCGCTATTTGAGCACAACGAAGGCACAGACCGCCCTGGCTTTTGTGGCTATGGAAAAGGGGGAACCTGTCTACTCTTTTTATGGAGATGGAACAGCTGATACCCTGTTGACCGCTGATGACGTACCTGAGAGCTTGTACCAGGAGACTGCTCTTTTGCATGTCGGTTCGATTAGCCTCCTGCGGGGAACGACCCCAGCAACCATTCTGGAAACCTTTGAACGTCTCAAAGGGAAGGCATTACTCTCTCTTGACCCAAACATACGCGCCAGCTTGATTCACGATGAATCAGCGTATCGTGGTCTATTGCAACGTTTGATTGCTCTCACCGATATCCTCAAATTGAGCAACGTTGATCTGGCATGGCTCCTACCAGGAGCATCAGTCGAAGAGTCATTGCGACATTTGTGTGAGTTGGGGCCAGCACTGGTGATTATCACACAAGGACAGAAAGGTGTTCTGGCTCGGAGTGAGTCTTCACAAACAATCCAGGTCTCTACCTTTCCAGTCACTGTGATTGATACCGTTGGCGCGGGTGACACGTTCTGCGCCGCTGTGCTTGCCAGGTTAGCAGACGAGGCCATTCTTTCTCGTGAAAGCGTATTGGCTTTGACGGAGCAAGAACTGCAAGTTGTGATCAGTTTCGCTTCAGCAGCAGCAGCTCTGAATTGTACACGAGAAGGCGCGGATCCTCCCCACCGTTCTGAAGTGGACCATTACCTCCAAAGCGGTTACTTGCAGGCTCCTTAGAGAGGAATGACGACGTGTTGTATGCACACAATGGATGTGTCTATTGACTGGAGGTGTGAGCTAGCTGAAAAGAGTGTATTGTTGCGGTTTATCAAGCAATCTGAGTTTTCTTAGCATTGTCTGTAATAGGGATTGAGAGCGTGTGACATCCCTGGTGGATGGTAGGACCCCTGTTAGAAATACGAAAAGGAGTTACTTACATGGCTGGTGTCAAATTCGAGCACGTCTACAAACGATTCAACAAAGTTGAAGTTGTCAAAGATATCAATATGGATATCAAGCACAAAGAGTTCCTCGTCTTAGTCGGTCCCTCAGGGTGTGGCAAGAGCACCTGCCTGCGGATGATTGCAGGCCTGGAAGAAGTCAGCGAAGGAGAGGTTTCCATCGGGGACAGGGTGGTCAATAACGTCGATCCCAAAGATCGCGATATTGCCATGGTCTTCCAGAACTACGCGCTGTATCCACACATGACAGTCTACGACAACATGGCCTTCGGCCTGAAGCTGCGGCATATTTCCGCGCAAGAGATTAAGAAGCGGGTCGAAGACGCGGCTGATATCCTCGGGCTGCAACCCTTTCTGAAACGGAAACCCAAAGAACTCTCCGGTGGGCAGCGCCAGCGCGTGGCACTGGGACGTGCGCTGGTGCGTTCGGCGCAGGTGTTTTTGTTGGATGAGCCGCTCTCCAACCTGGATGCCAAGCTGCGCGTGCAGACGCGTGCGGAGATCTCCAAGATCCACCAGCGCGTGCAGACGACGTTTGTCTACGTCACTCATGACCAGACAGAAGCTATGACGATGGGATCCCGTATTGCGGTACTCAATGCTGGCATCATCCAGCAACTGGGTCCGCCGCAGGAGCTCTACGATCATCCCACCAACCTGTTCGTGGCGGGATTCATCGGCTCGCCTGCCATGAATTTCTTTGATGACGCCAGGGTGGTTGTCGATGGTGACGCGACGAAGATCACTATGGGTGATTTTGGTCAGGTTGAGGTGCCTCCACTTTATGCGCCTAAGGTTCGAGAAGCTGCTGGGAAGAAGCTCATCCTGGGTATTCGCCCTGAGAATTTTGCGGATATTAAGCTCTTACCTGAAGATCAGCGCAACGGCTCAACCATGCATGCACCTGTCGATGTGGTTGAACACCTGGGAAGTGAGTTGCTTGTCTATATGACCGCCGGGGAGAAGTCTGTAACAGCTCGTCTGGACCCTCGTTCGGATGCCCATACTGGTGGCCAGGTGAACCTGCATATCGATAACGCCAACATGCACCTCTTCGATTCGGAGACAGGTAAGGCGATAGTCTAATAGAATTAGGATCGGGATTTGTGCAAACATAGCTCATAGTATGAAACCGTTCTTTCACCAGCCAGTTCAGTAGATATGAAGTAATGCCAGTGCGGCTGTCTATCGGCTGTTCGAGAGGCTTATGGACAGCACCTCATGGTAAAGTGATGATGGCATACCATCAGTTGCCGTTTCTCTAGCTGGTGTATGATCTTTGAGAATGGTACTGGTGCTGAGGAATATGATTTGACTGATGCAAAACAAGTTCAGCAGCAAGCAGCCTTGTCACTCGAGCGACTTTGGTCGCGTTTGGAGATCAACTTTCGGGACGAAGCCAATGCTGCACCAGACGACTGGTGCGTCTTCGAGAGACGGCTACGACATGAGTGGGAACGGTTATTTGGGCTGCTAATCGGCCTTTATGGTGGACAATATGACTTTTTCTATCACCTTGAGGAGATCCTGGGTGCGATAGCGCGCAGTTGGCTCGCGCGGCCTACATGGCTTAAGCATTTGGATGCGCAGCGCGAAGCCCATCCTGCGTGGTTTCAGTCGCAGTTGATGATTGGCGGTGTGTGTTATGTCGACCTTTTTGCCGGGACACTGAATGGCTTGCGCGATCGATTGCCCTACTTCAAAAAACTTGGTCTCACCTATCTTCACCTGATGCCGCTTTTCGAATCGCCCGAGGGTAACAGCGACGGCGGTTACGCCGTAAGCAGCTATCGTCGAGTCAACCACAGGCTCGGCACGATTGAAGATCTAGCCAGGCTGGCCCGCGAGTTCCATGAACATGGCATCAACCTGGTACTCGACTTCGTATTTAACCACACCTCGGACGAGCATGAGTGGGCGCGGCAGGCCCAGGCAGGCGACAACGAGTATGAGCGTTTCTACTTCTTCTTCCCCGATAGGACGATGCCCAATGCCTACGAGCACACTCTGCGTGAGATCTTCCCCACAGTACGCCATGGGAGCTTTACCTGGCGTGAGGACATCCGCAAGTGGGTTTGGACGACCTTCAACAGCTTCCAATGGGATTTGAACTACGCCAATCCGGCGGTCTTCCGCGCGATGGCCGAGGAAATGCTGTTCATCGCCAATACCGGCGTGGAGTTCCTGAGGCTCGACGCGGTGGCGTTTATCTGGAAGCGTATGGGCACCAACTGCGAGAACCAACCAGAAGCTCACCAGATCATCCAGGCATTTAACTCCATCACACGAATCGCCTCCCCTGCGATGCTGTTCAAGTCCGAGGCTATCGTCCATCCCAACGACGTGCTGAGCTACATCAGCCCTCAGGAGTGCCAGGTAAGCTACAACCCGCTGCTGATGGCGCTACTCTGGGAGTCGCTGGCGACCCGCGAGGTCAAGCTGCTCGATGACTCGATGCGCAACCGTTTCCGGTTGCCGCAGGGCACGGCCTGGGTTAACTACCTGCGCTCGCACGACGATGTCGGCTGGACCTTTGACGACAACGACGCCCGCTGGGAGTGGATCGATCCGGTCGGCCACCGGCAGTTCCTGAACCAGTTCTACATTGGACGCTTC
>Ga0116216_10003418_pt1 | contig 10338 bp, 13 predicted proteins | sample Sb_taG_11_FD_89696 | JGI IMG/M metagenome (GOLD analysis project Ga0116216, IMG submission 89696) | Peat soil microbial communities from Weissenstadt, Germany - Sb_50d_3_AS metaG | ecosystem: Environmental > Terrestrial > Soil > Wetlands > Peat | place: Germany: Weissenstadt | collected 2010-09-21
GGCTGATCAAGGAGGGGGTTGAAGCCGCTGTCAGCGATAGCCAGCACATAGCCCAATTGACCACCGCCGTGTTCACTGCCGCTTTTGAGCCAGTAAAAAAGCAGATCGAGGCGGTGCAGAAGACCGCGCAGACCTAGGCCAGCGTATTCAGGTCCCTCTGCGTTTTTGTTAGCCACACAGCGGCCTTGCGAGGCCGCCGGTGAGAGGAACATGGATGGATGTCGGGGTTTGGCTGCGGGGCGTCGGTCTCGGGCAGTATGAAACGCTATTTCGCGAAAATGACATTGACACCGAGGTATTGAGCGACCTGACGGACAGCGACCTCGAAAAGATTGGCGTGTCTCTAGGGTACCGGAAGCGCCTGCTAAAAGCGGCCGCAGCGCTCGCAGGCTCACCGCCCGCTCCTCCCGCCGCCCCCACGCTGGTCCCGCCCGCTTCGGACGCCGCCGAGCGGCGCCAGTTGACTGTCATGTTCTGCGACCTCGTCGGCTCGACGGCGCTTTCGGCGCGGCTCGATCCCGAGGACATGCACCAGATCATTCGCGCCTATCAGGACGCCTGTTCGGGCGTGGTGGCGCGCTATGACGGCTTTGTCGCCAAATTCTTTGGCGATGGGATCCTCGCTTACTTCGGCTTTCCCCGCGCGCATGAGGACGACGCGGCGCGGGCGGTCCACGCGGCCCTGGAAATCGCCGAGGTCGTCGCCAGCTTGCAAACCCGCGCGCGCGAAAAGCTCAGCGTTCGCGTCGGCATCGCGACCGGCCTCGTCGTCGTCGGCGATCTCGTCGGCCAAGGCTCGGCGCAGGAGCAGGCGGTCGTCGGCGACACGCCGAATCTGGCCGCGCGGCTGCAGGGCCTCGCCGACGCCGGCGGCGTCGTCGTGGCCGCAGCGACACGGCGGCTGCTCGGCGATCGCTTCCGTTTGAAGGATTTGGGCAAGCACGCCGTCAAAGGCCTCGCCGAGCCGGTCGAGGCCTGGGCGGCGCTCGGCGTGTCGCAGAGCGAGGGCCGCTTCGAGGCTGCGCATACCGCGCGTCTCACCGGCTTCGTCGGGCGCGAGGCAGAGAGCGCCGAGTTGCTCGCGCGGCAGCGCCGCGCCTGGGCCGGGCACGGCCAGATCGCGCTGATCTCGGGCGAAGCGGGCATCGGCAAATCGCGCCTGTCGGCCTGGCTCGCCGAGCAGGTCGCGGATACGCCGCATACGCGGCTCCATTACCACTGCTCGCCCTATCATCGAGACAGCGCGCTCTACCCCTTCGTGCAACAATTCGAGCGGGCGGCGGGCATCGCCCCGCAGGAGCCGCCAGACGCCAAGCTCGACAGGCTGGAGAAGGTGCTCGGCCTCGCGACCGATCGCATGAACGAGGTCGCGCCGCTGATCGGGTCGATGCTGTCGATCCCGTTGGGGAGCCGCTATCCCCCGCTGAACCTCTCACCGGCGCAGCAACGCCTGCGAACATTCGCGGCCCTGCTCGATCAGTTGGAAGGTCTGGCCAAACAGAAACCGTTGCTGATCTTGTTCGAGGACGCGCATTGGGCCGACGCGACCTCGCTCGAACTGCTGGATCTCGTAATCAAGAGCGTGCGACGGCTGCCCGCGTTGTTGCTGATCACCTTCCGTCCCGAGTTCGAAGCGCCCTGGCAGGGCATGCCCGACATCGCGACAATGGCGCTCGGCCGCCTTGACCGCGTCCAGGTGGAGACGCTCGTCGAGCGCGTCACTGCCGGGCGAAGGCTTCCCGCGGAAGTGCTCGAGCAGATCGTCGCCAAGACGGACGGGGTCCCGCTCTTCGTGGAAGAGCTGACCAAGAACGTGCTGGAGTCCGGGCTGCTGATCGAGGAGCCGGACCGCTATCGCCTCGATGGCCCGCTGCCCCCGCTCGCGATCCCCTCCACGCTCCAGGATTCGCTGATGGCGCGGCTCGACCGGCTCGCGGCGGCGAAGGAAATCGTGCAGATCGGCGCGGCGATCGGGCGCGAATTCTCTTACGCGCTGCTGCACGCCGTCGTCGGGCGCGATGAGGCTTTGCTGAGAAGCGCGCTGACGCAATCGGAGGAATCCGAGCTGGTGTTCCGCCACGGAACACCGCCCGATGTGCGCTACAGCTTCAAACATGCGCTGGTGCAGGACACCGCTTACGAGAGCCTGTTGAAGAGCCGCCGGCAGATCCTGCATGGGCGCATCGCCGAAATCCTGAGCGAACAATTCCCCGACGTCGTCGAGGCCGAGCCGGAACTCATCGCCCACCACTTCACGCAGGCTGGCTTAGCCGCGCTCGCGATCGAATATTGGGACAAGGCGGGCGATCTCGCGCTTCGCCGCTCGGCGTTCAAGGAAGCGATCGCGCATCTCGGCAAGGCGATCAAGATGACGGAGGCGCTCGCGGTGGCTGGAGGGAAGGTGAACGCGGGCGGGCGGCTGAAGTTGCAGGTGTCCTACGGAAACGCGATGATTGCCGCGCACGGTCATGGCGCGCCCGAAACGCTCGCAGCCTTTGCGCGCGCGCAGAAAATGGGCGCAGCCGCCGCGGACATGTCTGCGAGCTTTTCCACCAATTACGGGCTCTGGGCGGGAAGCTATGTGCACGGCGACCTGACGGCGATGCGCGAGCCTGCGCAGGCTTTTCTTCGCGACGTCGAGTTGCGACCCGATTCGCCGGAGGCTGGCGTCGCGCATAGGGCCTACGGCGTGACGCAATGGTTTACCGGAAATTTCATTGAGGCTCGCTCTCACCTCGAACAGGCCCTTGCGATTTTCGATCCGGAGCGAGACCGCGATCTCGCCTTCCTCTTCGGCCAGGATGTCGGCGTTTCCGCGATGGTCTATCTGGCGATCGTGCTTTGGCCGCTGGGCGATATCGATCGCGCGCGCCAGCTTGTCGATGCAACGACCACGCGAATCGCGGAATTAGGACATCTTGCAACCTCCACGTACGGGTTGATGCACAGCGCCATGTTCGAGATTATCGGCCGGAATGTCGACCGCGCCGCCCCTCTGGCCAAAGCGCTGTCCAGCGTCGCGCATGAGCATGGGATTGCGCTGTGGATCGGTTTCGGGGCCTTCCTGGAAGCCTGGGTGGAATTGCGATCCGGCTCCCCGGAAATCGGTCTCTCGAACATGCGCGGGGCCGCCGCCCTGCTTCAACAGGATGGCGTCGGGGCCTTTCAGCCGCTCGTGAGAACGGCTCTGGCGGAAGCGGAAGCGCGAAATGGCGAGACAGAAGCCGCTCTGGCCACACTCGAGCAAGCGCTTAAGGACTTCGATCGCACTGGACAGCAGTGGTTCGATGCGGAGATCCACCGCACACGCGGCGACATCCTCCTCGAGAAAAACCCGGCGGACCCTGCCCCGGCCGTGGACGCCTTCCACACCGCCATCGCTATCGCCCAACACCAGAAGGCCCGCAGCTTCGAATTGCGTGCCGCGCTCTCGCTCGCAAGACTCTATCGCGCGACCGGCCGCGACGCCGACGCGCACGCCGTGCTCGTTCCTGCGCTGGAGGGATTTTCGCCGACGCCGGAGTTTCCGGAGATCGGGGAGGCGCTGGAATTCGTGGCGGCGATCGAGGCCGGTGCACATTTGTGACTCGGGCGTCAACAACGCGCATTCGAAGGGCTGCTTCCCCCCAACTGCGACGTCCACCGGCGATCTGCTATGTCCGCTATACGTCGACTCCGGCCGGTCGCGACCCGACCGCCTCAAGGCCTGCGCGCATCGATGGTGACGGAGCCCACGCGGCGCTCGGCGTGGCTCGCGTCGGTGACAATGCGAACGGAATTGGCGGAGATGCTCACGTTGCCCTCCCAGCGGTCGCCGAGAATCACCGTGCGCACCAGGGTCAGGTCGAGGCGCGAATAGGTCGAGCCGTCCTCCTCGAAAGCGCGGTTGGAGACGGCGTAAAGAATATGCAGATAATAAAACGTCCCGCTGCCGCCGCCGCTCCAGGCGCCCAGGAACACCAGCAGGCCGTTGGCGGTTGCACCGCGATATTCGTATGCCATCGTCTCGGGGCCGTTGAGCCCGCCCGGGCCCGGTTTCGCCTGTTCGACCCAGCGGCCGTTCGTCTTGATGGGATCGGCGTAGCGGTTGCTGTTGATCGCCGCTTTAGCGTCGATTGTCACGACGATCGGCCGGCTATCGGACATCCACGCGTCGCCGAAGTCGGCGAAAATCTCCGGCGGGATCGGTTTTCCGCCGATCGTGAAGGACCGGCGCAATTCGTCGAGCGGATCGGCCCCCAAGGCCGTCGCGACCGATCCGCAACACAGCGCGAAGACGATGAGAAGACGCGTCAGCATTTTTCGAGCCCCCTCACTCGGCGAGGTAGTGCGCCAGGATCGCGCGCAGCGACCACGCGTTACGTTCGATCACGGAATGGACGTCGTCGATCGCCCAGCGCCCGCGCTCCCAGACGAGGTCGTAGCGGATCTCATTCTCGCGATCCGATTTGCGCAGCCAATTGTTGGGCGTGAGCCTCGCGACGACGCTCGCGTGCAAGGCGTCTTGCGAGAGCGTCCAGACGGTAAAGCTCTCGCGACGACGCTCGCGTGCAAGGCGTCTTGCGAGAGCGTCCAGACGGTAAAGCTCTTGACTACCGCCCCTTGCGAGTTGGTCGCGACGTCGAAATCCAACGGGCCGAGTTCGTCTCTCTCCTTGCGAGCGCGCCTGTCGCACTGCGCCCATAGCGCCGTCAGGGCGGACGAAAACCATTGTCCGCGCCGCGCCCCGTCCAGCCATTGCCTCCAAACCGCGAGTTCCCGGCCGTTGGCGTAGATCGACGCGACGAAGCGGGCGGGGTCCGACGGGGTAGCCTGCGCTCCGACTATTGCAGCGAAACCGAGGACGCCCGAGATGAGAGCGACAGTGCGCCCAAACCCGAAAATAGACATCGGTGGCATCGTTAAACTGATTCGGTCTCGGCATCGACAACGGACGCATCTAAAGCGCCTTGCCGACCACTCAATTGCAACGCCCGCCCTCGCGATTGAGGATGGCCCGTTAACGTCGATTCGAGACGCCCTCAATCGTCTCAAATGCAAAAAGGGGTCGTTCCCGGGCGACGCGGTGAACGGGTCAAGTCGACCCGTTGCTGCCCTTCAGGATCAGCCAAGCACGCCCGGAGAACGACCGAACCCGGCCGCTCAGGTTCATGGACCATAGTCACCTACGCCGCGTTAGGTCGCTTAGAAGCGGCGCACCGTCTCACAGGGCAAAAGGAATTGCTCGCCGCCACGCAATCGGCTTAGACGAGTGGCGCACAAACTCACCGCAGCATCGGCAATTTGTCCAGGGAACCCTTCGCTCATGAAGGTGTCATTTCAAACGGTCGATGTCTTCACCGATAGGCAGTTCGGCGGCAACCCTGTGGCGGTCATTCCCGATGCGCGCGGTCTTTCCGACGCTCAGATGCAGGCCATCGCCAACGAGTTCAATCTTGCCGAGACGACTTTCGTGTTGCCTCCGGCCGATTCTGCAAACACCGCTCGTGTCCGGATTTTTACGCCTCGCGCCGAGATGCCGTTTGCGGGTCATCCCAACGTCGGCACGGCGTTCGTCCTGGCGCCTCAGGACAGTGTTTGCGGCGTCCCTTTCGATCGCGGGAACATGATCTTCGAGGAGATAGCCGGACTCGTCCGAATGACGATCGACAATGTCGATGGTATCGTCGCGGGAGCGTCTCTGGCCGCGCCCCAGCAATTCCGGATCATTCGCGATTTCGACGTCGCAATGATCGCGCAAGCGTGCTCGCTCGAGCTGTCGGATATCGAGGTGCGCCGGCATCTGCCCTGCCTTGCCAGCTGCGGCGCGCCATTCGTTATTGCCGAAGTGCGTGATCGAGCCGCGTTGCGGCGAGCGCAACAGCGCGTGGATGTCTTCCTGTCGCATTTGCCGCGAGACCGATGAAGGCGAAAGAGATCGGAAACGCTGACGCTGTGCGCACGGCATCAGGATCGTGGGGACCGACGATGAGTGACCTCGCCACCCAGCAGCCACGGGTCGCCGGCCCGTCCTCGAAGCGCTCGCCGAAATTCAAACCGCCAAGGGTCCCGGCGTCGCTTACGAACGGGCCTTGGCCGACTTTAGAGGGCCCCGAAAAGGAGCGCCGCCCCAAGCGCCAACCATACGGCGAAAAAGACGCCGGCGATGAAGCACTGCTGCGCGGACGGCATCTCAAAGCGCTACTGTTCGCCCATGGCGGCTTTATGTCGGCCCGCGGGCATAAGCCGCGGCTCCCTCCCGCAGGCGTGTCCAAACACCGCCGGGGCGGCGATCTCGCCTCCGCCCGGCGGCCGAAGCCCGCCGCGTCCCGTCGCGGTTTCTCTCCGTCTCTCGACGCCTTTCCTTCCCTTCGCTGGCGAAATTGACTGCACGCGCCCTTCGCTCGGCGCAATGAGAGGACGGCGGGGGCTCACTTCGGCTCCCACTCGCGCGCCAGCCGCTGCGCCTCGGCGATCTGATTGGGGGTCATCTTGGCTGCCACCTCGTCACGCTTCTTGGCGAGAAAAAGACGCACTAAGGGGATTTCAGTGCGCGCGGCGGCCAAATTGAACCACATGTGGGCAAACACGTAGTCCTGCGGCACGCCTTTGGCGTCGGCGTACATTTCGCCGAGTTTGAACTGCGCACCAGCGTTTCCCTGATCGGCGGCCTCCCGATACCAAGCGGCGGCCCGTGTGTAGTCTTGTCGGACGCCTTGGCCGTTAAAATACATCCCTGCGATCTCGTACTGCGCGGCGGCGTTCCCGTGGTCGGCTAACGGGCGCAAAATCCGCAGCGCCGTCGCGTAGTCGCCTTTCTTAACGGCAGCGTCGCCGTCCTCAAACGGCCCTGCCATCGCTGCGTCGAACAGGCCGAGCGCGAAAAAGCCGACGAGAAGAATGCTGGTCCGTTGGTTCACGGTTCGCGTGCCTCGGGGGCAAGAACGCTGCCATCAAACAAGACACCAGCAGAAGGGCGGCCGTCAACCGCCACAGGCCAGATCGAAGCAAGAAGCGACAGCGCGCACGATTGGCAGCTCGCCATGCGCTCACAACAACAATCGGCCAGCTCGAAGAGGCCACACGGGCAGAAAACGCAAACTCAGGATTGCTCTCGTGAAATCGAACAGGAAAGGACAATCACATGTCGCTTGAACCACAACGCAAACTCAAGCCGTTCACCGGCGACCTCCGCCAGACCATCATCGACGCCTGCGCCGAAGTCGGCGGCGGGAGCCTTGAGGGCTATCTCGACAAGATCGTCCGTGAGCACCCCGGAACCGGCCTAGCTCAGCAGGCGCGCTATTACAAACGCCTCCTTGCACAGGACGCGGACCCCAAGGTGGCCAGCAAGGTCGCCGAGATCAAACGCCGCCTCGCGGCCAAGTACCCCAACATCCAACCCCACGCCTCGAAGGAGGGGCAGAACCATGTCGACTGAGAATGAAGCGCCCCGTCAGCCGGACGGAGAAACTGAACCCCCCAAGAAGCAGGCCGGAGGCCGGTGGCGGAAAGAAGCCGGGTCGCCCAATCCGGGTGGGAAGCGCAAGTCGCCCTCGCCTGCCGCGCCGGCTGAGAAGCCGCAATCCGCCGTCGAACGGCCCGTAAATACCGAAAGAGATCGGGATGGTCGCTTCACTGTCGGCAACCTCGGCAAGCCCAAGGGCGCGAGGCACAAAACCACGCTGGCGATGGAGGCCCTGCTCGACGGCGAGGCGGACGCCATCACCCGCAAGGCAATAGAACTGGCCAAGAGCGGCGATCTCACCGCGCTCAGGCTATGCATGGAGAGGCTCCTGCCGCCGAGGCGCGAGCGGCCAGTGTCCGTCGAGATGCCGAAAGTGACGGTGGCTCGCGACCTGATCGAAGCCACTGCCGCGCTCACGACGGCAGCCGCAACCGGGGAAATCACTCCCGGCGAGGCGGCCGATCTGGCGAAGCTGGTCGAGAGCACTGCGCGTGCGATTGAGGTCTCCGACATCGCCGAGCGCCTCGCCAAGCTGGAAGAGGCAGCAGCCAACAAGCATGGATGACCTTCGGGTCATCGCCACTTCATCACACCTCTATTCCTGAAAGGAACAAACAGTGGACAGACACCCTCCCGCCGCCCAGCGCGCGGCCCTGCTCAAACTTATGCCCGCTCTGGGCTGCAGCGACACCGCCCTCCGCCGCGACGAATGCGGGGATCCCCGCCTCGAAGGCAAGCATGGCCACATCTATGCGGTCTGCGGATCGCTCGACGAGCCCGGCAAGCCCGGCTTCATGGCCTACCTCTCCTGCGAGACGGGCATGGCGTGGACATACGCCAAGAAGGCGCTGTCATTCGCAAAGGTCATGAACGACGGCGACGACGAGGGCGCGCTCTTCCTCGACCGCCTGCCGTCGAAGTCGGAGGCTGAGATGATCCGGCGCTACTGCGGCATCCTGAAGAAGCGGGACATGGGCGACGCAATGCCCTCAGAGGCGCAGCTCGCAGCCCGCGCAGCCTTCGCCGACCGTCGCCGCGCCCAGATCGCCGCCGCGTAGTTTCGCCCACGACCAAGCAGGGGGTCTTTGGGCTGAAAACTGCCCAAGTCGGACCCGGCCGCTACCCCCCACATACCTTTCCCTCCAAATCGCGCTCCCAACCGCCAAGGAACAACCGAAATGAGATTGAATAACCCGCTTCAGCGTCGCCTTGAAGAGCTGGAGGCCGCGCTGCTTCCAAAAGGTAGGCTCTTCGTGATGGATGTCGACATTGACGACCCCGACTACGAGGCGAAGGTTGCAGCCTTCAAGATCGAGTACGGCGTCAAGCCGTCGGATCGCTGCATCACCGTCCGGTTTCTCCGCGATGACGACCCGGAGCCGGTCGTATGAGATCGCCCTCACGCCTGCTCGCCCGCCTAGAAGGGCTGGAACGGCTCCTCGCCCCGCCGCCTAGGAAGCACCCCCTCTTCGTCTACTGTGGGGACGAGCCCAGTGCGCCGTCCTTCGAGGATCAGCTCGCTGCCTTCAAGATCGAGCATGGCGTCCAGCCGCGCGACGAGCTGTTCGTTCTGCGCCTTCAGGTCGTGGACCGATGAGATCGCCCTCACGACTGCTCGCCCGCATCGAGGCGCTTGAACTCGCGCTCAAACCCAAAGGCCGCATCTTCGTCTTCGTCGACCTCGACGGCGACGCAGCCTCCTACGAGGAGCGGGAAGCAGCCTTCCGCGCCGAGAAAGGCGTCGGACCTGGGGATGAGCTGCACTCAGTCCACGTCACGTGGGGTGACCCGGCGGAGGAACCGCCTGGCCGTTGCCGGACGACGCGCTCAGGATCGATGCGAGGGGCGAAAAGGAGGATCCGCCTCAGGGCTGACCGGGTCGCGCGCCGGCTCAATTAGGGTCGAAAGGCGCGTCAGGGTCCGAGACTTGGGGATTTTGGATGTTGAGCCGATCCTGCCAGTGGAGCCCGAGGCTACGCTCGTGCTCGATCACCTTGCGCCAGTCCTCAGCGGCGCGAGCGGTGCGGCGGCCGTCAACGATGCCTTCGGCGTAGGCTTTGATTTCAATAGCCACGTCGTCGAAGCGGCGCTCGGTCCGGCGTCCTTCCCTGCCGAAGAAATAGCCGGCGAGATACGCCGCAGATGGTTTCTCGGTCATGAGTTCGTCCTACAGCCACGCTCTCAGGGCCTCCAAGATCGTATCAAAGGCGGTTCTGGAGGCCCTGGAGCCATTGCTTACCCTGCCACAGCCTTCCGCCCCCACACCAGGGGCCAACCAGCAGCACCAACCCAGAGGCTGTCGCAAGCGTGAGATTGGCGTAAGGCAGCGAGCCGAGGTAGGGCTCCAGCACTGGCTTGACCAGCCAGAACCATATGGCGAGGACGAAGAGGGTCCTAACCTCGCCTTCGAGTTTCCAGAGGTGCGCAGACATCGTCTGTCTCTCGCGATCCAGCCATCCGATATGAGCCTGGATGCGGTCTTCTGTGAGCTCTCTGGTAAGTCGTCTGCTCACCTCCCCTGCCTCAACCTCACGCCAGCCTTGCCGGTGAACTGGACGCCAGCAGCCTCAAGCGTCGCGACGACCTTCGTCACCGCAGGCCCGTACCCCGCCGCGCCGGTCTCTGCCCTAGTGATCGTGTTGCGGTGAACGCCTGCCCTCTCGGCAGTCTCGGACAGTCCAACTCAGCAAGATAAGCCCGATGCCGACCGGCCCTAAAGGCGAGAAGCGCCCCGCCGACGTCCTCGGCAAACGCCGTTTCAAGCCATTTCATTGAGGGTCGTTTCAAACGAAGTAAGGCCGGAGCGGGCAAAGACCCAGCCTCCGGCCCTAACTTCAGAGGGTGATCGCGGCCGCCTCCTCCCGGGCTTTTGGCCGTGGCCCGCTCTAACA
>Ga0116216_10003419_pt1 | contig 10336 bp, 13 predicted proteins | sample Sb_taG_11_FD_89696 | JGI IMG/M metagenome (GOLD analysis project Ga0116216, IMG submission 89696) | Peat soil microbial communities from Weissenstadt, Germany - Sb_50d_3_AS metaG | ecosystem: Environmental > Terrestrial > Soil > Wetlands > Peat | place: Germany: Weissenstadt | collected 2010-09-21
AACCGGCGAAAGGGGGTTACTTTTCAATCGGCCTTGACACCGTCATATGCCCGTCGAGAATGCCAGGCGCTTGGGACTCGGTTTACTGGCGCGCAGTCACTCGCGGGCGACCGCACGCACGCGTCCCAACGCTACGTGTCGTTGATGCATAGCTCGATAGATGGTATCGTTAGCGAATGTCCGGATTGCGTGACGCGCAGGTCATCGAGCTATTTCACCTGGCCTTCCTCCAGCTGCTGCAGGCGCGCGTGGATCAGGCCCGCTATGTGCTGAAGGGTGGCGCCAACCTTCGCTACTACTTCGACAGCGTCCGCTACTCCGAGGACATAGATCTCGACGCCGACGGCATCGAACCCTGGGCGCTGACCGAGAAAGTGGACGACATTCTTGGCTCTGCGACGATACAGGCCATCCTGCGCAGCGGCGGCCTGCGCGTCGAGGGCTTCACTAAGCCGAAGCAGACCGACACGACCCAGCGCTGGAAGGCCTCGATCGCGGTTTCCGGGCGTCGCGAGCCCGTCCGCACCAAGATCGAGTTCAGCCGTCGAAACGGTGAGCGACGACATCTCCTGGAGTCAGTCGCCCCCCGGGTAGTCGCTCCCTACGCACTGCGCGCCCCAACGATGCAGCACTACACGGCGGACGCCGCCACAGAGCAGAAGATCAAGGCTCTGGCCGGACGCTCCGAGACCCAGGCGCGTGACGTCTTCGATCTCGACCTGCTCCTGCGCCGCCAGGCACTCGCGGCCAGGGCGATCGATTCGCAGATCCTCGCGCGGGCGGCTGAGCGGGGCCTCGCCCTCCCATTCGAAGCCTTCCGAGATCAGGTGCTGCCATTTCTCGAGCCCGAGGTTGCCGAGCTCTACGACACACCCGCAAGTTGGGAGCAGATGCAACTCTTTGTTACAGACACACTCCTTCACGCGTAATGAGAGCGACGGACGCATATGGCGAGCTCTTGCGTATCGGCCGCCCCATCGTCCTGACACGCGAGGCAGCCACGCGGCTGCACGCGTCGGTCAGCGCCACTAGCCACGTACTGCGCTCGATGGAGCAGGCCGGTCTGGTACGACGCCTACGCACCGGACTGTGGACACTGCAAGGAGACGTGGACCCCTTCATCGTCGCGCCCTACCTCACCGCACCCTTTCCCGCCTACGTGTCATTCTGGTCCGCGCTTGCCCGCCACGACATGATCGAGCAGATCCCGCGCGAGATCTCGATTGCGTCCCTCGATCGAACGCGACACGTTAAGACCACGATCGGCACGTACTCGATCCACCATCTCGCGCCCGAGCTATTCGACGGCTACAGCGGCTCGGAAGAGAGCGGGTATCTCGCAATACCAGAGAAGGCCCTATTCGACACCGTCTACATCCGCGCGGCACGCGCGGTCCGGGTCTACTTCCCCGAGCTCTCCCTCCCAGAGCACTTCGACCAGACGCAACTAGAGCAATGGACCCAACGAATCGACACTCCCCGACAGCGGACACTCGTATCCCGCGGGCTCGAGGAGGCGCTACGGCAAGCGTCGCGCGAGATGCTGGGGTAACCCAGCGGCTCAGACCACCTGGTCCGCTCCCCGTTGGGTCGCGGACCAGGTTCATCCTGGGTGGTCAAGGTCGTTGACCAGTTCACCTACCAGTCGCTCGATCTTCTCCCGTGTCGCTCGCACCTGATCGAGCGGGCGCCCCTTTGGGTCGGGGAGGTCCCAGTCGATGTAGCGCTTGCCGGGTATGTATGGGCATTGGTCGCCGCAGCCCATTGTCACGAGGACATCGGCTTGTTCGGCTAGCTCGTGGGTGAGCAGTTGCGGCTTGTGCTCAGATAGGTCGATGCCGAGCTCTTGCATGACCTCCACGACCTCGGGGTGGACGTGCTTGGCGGGCGTTGTGCCAGCGGAGAGGGCGGTGTGGCGCTCGTTGACGGCGCGCTCGAACAGCGCTTGGCTCATCTGCGAGCGACCGGCGTTGTGCAGGCAGACGAATAGGACGGTTGCCATCGTGCGGGCTAGCTTTGGAGTGGTTGGCTGATCGAGCCGGCGGCGCTCGGTTGCTTTTGGTGGTGTGGCATGATGACTTCTGCTGCCGCGGCTGGAGTCACATCGGGATAGAGCGCTCTGATGGCGAGGATCGCGCAGGTACCGCCGACAAGCTGCGCCACGATGAAGCTGGGCACGGACGCGGGGGCGATGCCGGCGAACGTGTCTGAGAACATGCGCCCCACGCTGATCGCGGGGTTGGCGAAGCTGGCGGAGCTCGTGAAGAAATAGGCAGCACCGATGTAGGCGCCTACGGCCGCCGGGGCGGTGCTTGCGCGTCTTGTGCGGGCGAGGGAAAAGATCACCAGGATCAGGCCCGATGTGGCGATCACCTCGGAGAACAGGTGTGCCCCCGAGGCGCGATGGTGGGTGGAGATGCTGATGGCTGCTAGGGAGAACATGCCGTTCGCGGCGATCGCGCCGAGAATGCAGCCAGAAACCTGTGCGGGTATGTAGGCGAGCGCGTCGCGCCAACTGATTCCCTGAAAGGCGGCGTCGACGAGCGACACGACCGGGTTGAAGTGGCCCCCCGACACGGGTCCAAACATGAGGATGATCGTGAACAGCCCTGCTGCCGTGGCCGCCGCGTTCTCGAACAGTTGGAGCCCGACGTCGCCCGGCGAGAGCGTCTGCGCCGCGATCCCCGAGCCGATCACGAGCGCGGCCAGGAAAGCCGAGCCGAGCAGCTCGGCAAGTAGCCTACGTGCGATCGGGGGACTGTCCACGCCCGCGATCCTATTACATTGACATCTACCACTTCAATAGATATAAATAGATTGATGGCCGTCGATATGCAACTTACCCCGAAGCAGAAGCGTCCCGCCGGCGAGCGTTGTTGTGAGCCCGTCGTCTACCCCGACGTTCAACGCGAGCAGGCCTTACGGATGGCTGAGGTCGCCAAGGCTCTCGGCGACCCAATCCGGTTGCAGCTCGTCGACGTTCTGCGCAAGCACGCCGGGAAGGTCTGCGTCTGCGAGCTCCTACCGCTGTTCGACATCTCCCAGCCCACGCTCTCCCACCACCTGAAGAAGCTCCGAGACGCTGGCCTGGTGGACTCCGAGCGCAAGGGCCTGTGGGCCTACTACTACGTCATCCCCGACTCACTAAAGGAGCTATCCGCATGGCTGAGCTGACCGACCCCAGGCTGGTAGTCCGCGGGTCGAGCCCGTTGACCATTTCCAGCAGTTGGGTGCCACGTTCACTCATACAGATGCCTCCGTATCCTTGTCGAGGTAATCCTTCGGGCTGACCTCGAAGGCGTGCAAGCAGTGGGTGGAGCAGAAGTAGAACGTCTCCCCAGCGAAGTTCATACGGACCGCCTTGGCCCGATCGACCTTCATGCCGCACACCAGGTCAGTGACACCGCGGCGTTGGGTGAGCCAGAACAGGGCTGTGAAGATCACGACGCCGATGACGTTGAGGAACAGCTTGTAGTCGAGCTTGATCGAGCCGAAGATGTCTCCGCGCGAGGGGCGCGGCCCGTGGGGGATGAGCCCCAGGGCGCTGAAGGACCCGTCGATGATGAGCGCGGCGGCGACCATCGTGACGAACATCAGCGCGACGATCCGCAGCGCGAACTTACTGCCGTAATACTTGCGGTAGATCGCGATGATCGGCAGCACGATCAGGTCGGCGAAGATGAACGCCATCACGCCGGCAAAGGAGATGCCGCCCGACCACAGCACCGCGGCGAGCGGCACATTGCCGACCGAGCACACGAAGGACAGGACGGCGATGACCGGCCCGATCACTGCGCCCCATACCGTCTGGATCAGCGCCGGGGAGCCCTTCAGGAATAGGCCGTTGAAGAAGCCGTTGGGAAGCTGGGCGACGAACCCGGCGAGCAGGAACCCGACCGTGATCTCCTTGTAGAGCATCTGCCAGTCCCCGCGGAAGTTGTGCGCCACGTCCGACCAGGCAGAGACAGAGGTCAGGCGCTCCCGCCAGGTCATCTGCTCGCCCGCGATGTGATGCTGATGCCCGGTGTCGGCTGCCTGGGCGTGCTCGCGTGCCTCTTGCTCAAGACGCGGGGAGACGAACACCCGCAACAGCAAGGCCATCAAGACGATCATCACCAGGCCGCCGACGTACTCGGCGAGCGTGAACTGCCAGCCGATCAGCACCCACAGCACCAGGCCGAGCTCCCACACGAGATTCGTGGAGGCGAACTGAAACGCCAGCGCAGAAGACGCCGAGGCGCCCTTCTGGAAAAGGCTCTTGGCGATCGCGATGGCCGCGTAGGAGCACGAACTCGAGGCCGCGCCCAGGCCAGTGGCCTTCGCCAGCGGCCCTGCGCCATCGCCCGACAGTGCGCGCTCGATCCGCTCCCTTGGCACCCACGCCTGCACGACGGCTGAGATGGCAAAGCCAAACACCAGCGCCCACCACACCTCCCACGCCATCAGGAAAGCGTCCTTGAAGCCGTCACCGATAGTGCTCAGCACGCCCATGCGCTGCGGATAGCCAAGCACACCAACGCCCGGCTCCAGGGACGGTGATGCAATTTCCTCTCAGGCAAGCGGGCTTGGGCTCTTGGTGGTTACCGCAAGGATCGTGTGGGCCACGAGCTGCGGGTCATCGAGCATCGGGACGTGTCCGACATCCTGCAGCACGATGAAGTCCGCCCCTGGAATCAGCTCGCGGGCGCGAGCGCCGTGGACATCGACCGGGAAGAGACGATCTCGCCCGGACCAGGCGAGGGTGATCGGACAGGGCGGCTCCTCCAGGGGCTCAAGCTGCGCGCCGGCGCGAAGCAGATCTTCGACGATCTCACAGCCGATCGTGTCGTCCGCGAGAGCGAGGAAGTCGTCCCGGCTGACTCGCTCACCGTGGGCCGCGAGGTAACGTAGCGCCCAGTGGCGGAAGCGTCGCGAGCGGGCAGGCAGCCCCAGCACCGGCCGCGCGCGCCGCGTGTCGCGCACCGTCGCACGCAACACCGCGGGGCGTTGCCTGGCGCTCGTGCCGGCCTGCCACGCGCCGGCGGGTGAGAACGCGCAGACCGTCAGCGCGCGGCCGCGGCGAGCCAGATCGATCGCCATGTGGCCACCCATCGAGTTGCCGGCGAGGTGAACCTTCTCCAGCCCCAGCTCATCAAGCAGACGCTCCGCCGCATCGACGACATGCTCGTGGCGCACCGGGCGCACCGTGGCTGGGGGCCCGCCATGATGCCCCAGCGCCGTCGGGGCGATCACGTCGTGGTGGGCAGCCAACAGCGGTATGACATGGCTCCACATCCGCTCACCGCCGAGGATGCCATGCAACAGGAGGAGTGGCTCCCCGGAACCCTCACGTAACATCTCACCACCATATACGTGGGTCGCTCGCGAGCTCTCCTTCGATGTCGCGCAGGCGGCTCAAAGACTCGGCTCCGCGAACGCCATCGCGGCGGCGAGCCTACTACTTGGTCGGGGCTTACAGCTAGCCCTTCTGACGCTTCCAGCGTGTTTCCGCAGCCTTCTTTGCGGCCTCGCTGCGCACCAGGGCAAAAAAAGACCCGGCCCACGAAGGGGCCGGGTAAGTGTCAGCCCAGTATAGGTCGGCTACGAACGGAACGCAACCTCCAACTGCAAGCGATCTACCAAGCTTCAGGCTTAGTCAGGTTGCCGACCGGGTCGCTGAGCTGATGAGCTTGATAGTCCGTAGCCGAGAGCCTCCGCGCCCAGTGTCCTCCGACGCCGTAGCTCGCCGCGGTCTTCAGACCTCCGGCGGTGGGCCTAGCTCCAGGGTTGATCACACCGACGCGGGATCACGGCCTCTACCAGGGCTCGGACGTCAATCCATCGCCATCCGGTGGCGCCGCGGCCGCAATGTTCCCGTGCCCCGAAATACAGGTTGAAACATCGATGTAGACCCCCACTCTCACGAGCGCGAAGCCTAACGGCTACTCAGCCAGCGCGAATCCGCGCACTGCCCGACCCCAAACTGATACACCACCCGCAGGCGCAGGCGCAGGCGCAGGCGCAGGCGCAGGCTCGCGCTGTGCGCACCACCAAGCTCGCCGATGTCTCCGGGCACTTGAGCGGCGCGGTATTGTCACTTGTATCGCACCCAAGGCTGAGGAGTGTCGCAATGGCTGAGATTGCTGGGAAGCGTTTTGAGAGCCCGGACGAGGTTCGGGAGTTCACCGACGGTAAGGGTCGCGTGGAGCTTGTGGACCTGAACGGGCACACAGTGGGCCGCGGGACCTTTGAGCCCGGCTGGCGCTGGTCGGAGAACGTCAAGCCGATCGCGGGCACCGATTCATGTCAGGTCGGCCACATCGGCTACGTCCTTCAGGGCCGCATGGCCGTCAGGATGGACGACGGCAGCGAACTCGAGGTCGGCCCCGGCGATGCCTTCGACATGCCGCCCGGGCATGACGCATGGATCGTCGGAGACCAAGCATGCGTTCTCCTGGACTTCGGGGGCTTAAAGGGTTACGCCAAGGCGAGCTGACGCTCGGGTGGGGCGCCGCCAGCGGGTGGAGTGAGCGGCGCCCATCCGTCCGAATCCATTGATGCCGACGCGTGTGCTCACGCTCCCTCGCCGAGCAGGTGGCAGCTGTCTTGGCGCAGGCACTCGCGGGTCTGGCGGTGCGCGAGGGTCATGATGTGCGAGCGCACGCGCGCCCCCTCGTACTGTGCGAGCACCGCGTCGGCGCACGCGCGGATTTCCTCTGCGGGCTTGGCGCCGGCGAACTCCTTGGCGAGCATCGGCAAAAGCCGCGCGAGGCGCAGCTCATGCGCAGTGTGGTCGCTGCGGATCGCCTCGAGGCGATCCTCGATCAGCTCGCGGACGTGCTCCTGGATCCCGTCGCGGATCGCGCGGACGTCCTCGATCGGCCTGCCGGCCGGGTCGGGAATGTCCCACGCCTCCACGGCACTAGGTACGAACGGGCAGGCGTCGTCGCAGCCCATCGTGATCGCCCAATCGGCGTGCAGCTGCATCTCGAGCGAGAGCCTCTTTGGCTTGCGCCCAGCGAGATCGATGCCCACCTCTCGCATGACCTCGACGACGACGGGCCAGACCTCATGGGCGGGCTCGCTGCCCGCCGATTCAGAGCGCACGTCTTCGGGGCCGTCGCGTTCGAAGAACGCCTGGGCCATCTGCGAGCGCCCGGCGTTGTGGTTGCAGACAAACAGTACATAGCGGAGTGGACGCTGCTCATCGGTGTCCATACCGCGATCGTATTACATTGACATCTACCACTTCAATAGATATAAGTAGATTGATGAGCGTCGATATGCAGCTCGCCCCGAAGCATAAGCGCCCCGAGTTGGTCTCCTTGTTCGACATCGCCCAGCCGACGCTCTCCCACCACCTGAAGAAGCTGCGCGACGCGGGCCTGGTGGACTCAGAGCGCAAGGGCCTGTGGGCTTACTACTACTCATCACCGACGCACTGAAGGAGCTATCCGCATGGCTGAGATGACCGACACAACCGCAGAGATCCGTGAGTCCGTTCGCGAGCGCTACGCCGCAGCGGCCAAGGCGGTCGCCGAGGGCGCCACGAGCGGCCGCGGGCCTGACAACGGCTCTTGTTGCGGGAGCTCTGTCGCGCTCACCGACGAGAGCGGCCAGCAGGTTTTCGGAGGCTCGCTGTATGAGTCAGGCGAGGCCGGCGACGCTCCTCAGGCGGCGGTCGCCGCGTCGTTGGGATGCGGCGTACCCACAGCGGTCGCGGATCTCCACGAAGGCGAGACGGTGCTCGACCTCGGCTCGGGTGCCGGCGCCGACGTTCTGATCTCCGCAGGGCGCGTCGGCCCTACTGGCGAGGCGATCGGCCTGGACATGACCGACGAGATGTTGACACTGGCACGTCAAAACGCAGCCGAGGCCGGCGCAGAGAACGTGCAGTTCCTCAAGGGCCACATCGAGGAGATACCGCTCCCGGACGCGAGCGTGGATGTCGTCATCTCAAACTGTGTCATCAACCTCTCCGGCGACAAGCCGCGTGTTCTGAGAGAGGTTGCGCGAGTCCTCAAGCCGGGAGGTCGCTTCGCCGTCAGTGACGTGATCGCCGACCCCGACATGGACGAGGCGACCAGAGCGGACATGGCAAAGTGGACCGGCTGCATCGCCAGGGCGCTGACCCGCCAGGAGTTCGAGCAGGCTCTCACCGCCGCCGGCCTGAGCGACATCGAGGTCAACGAGACACACCGCGTCCACCCACAGGCAGCCTCGGCGATCGTGCGGGCACGTAAGGCTCCCTGACGTCCAGCAGGGCAGCGCGGTGATCCTGCCTGCCCGCGACCATGAATCGATGGCCTGGTGAACGTCCGTGTGAAGAACCGGTGAACGGGCGTGTGAAGAACCAAAGTTTTCCCAACCGCGAGCCTCATTGCCCGCCCCGGACAGTGATCTGGCGAGCCGCTCAGACAGCGACGCCGTGGGGCTTGCCCGAGGTGGGCAAGGCGGCGATCAGCTCGGCGGGCAGGATCTTCGACGCGCCCCAGATCTCGAAGCCCATCAGGTGGGCGTCGTCGGGGTGGCGTTCGATCAGGCCCCAGGGATGCTCCTGGGCGATGGTGCGCCCATCCTCGAAGGAGATCAGGGCGATGTCGACTTCGGGGTCATAGTGCAGGTGCAACTCCATGATGCCTCCAGGGTAGCGAGATCGTCCTCAGACATCCCATACGCTGACGATCCGCACCGCGGCGTACAGGCGGCCCGCGGTTCGCTCCTGCAATGTCCGCCGCATGCTCACAGATGCCTACGCTACCGATAGCCTGATACGTGGGCTGCCGTTAGCGGGGGTCTTCCGGCTGAGGGGTGGGGGTTGGGGCTAGTCTGGCCAGTTTCGCTTCGCGGGCAACGAGCCATGGGCAATCAACGTAGCATTATCTGCACTAGAGTGCTACGTTGTTTTGGATAGTGCTACGTTCCCGTCCCACCTGGCTCTGTTCGCATGCATACCTTCCGGACCCTTGATCGTCAGATCGGCATGGTGCCCGCCCCCGTTGCGGTGGCGTTGGGCGGTATTGATAGAGCGCAGGGCCGTCAGGGGGCGCTGCGCGAGCGCGGCCTCCAGACGCTGAGCACGCTGCGGGAGATCGCCCGGGTCCAGAGCGTGGAGTCCTCCAACGCGATCGAGGACATCACGGCGCCCAGTGAGCGCATTCGTGAGCTGGTCGTGAAAGGGGCGCGACCCGAAAACCGCCCCGAGGAGGAAATCGCCGGCTACCGGGCCGTACTCGACACGATCAACGAGAACGCCGCAAGCATGCCGTTCACCCCGAGCGTGGTAGAGCAGCTGCACCGCGACCTGTACCAGTTCACGAACACGCCGGCCGGACGCTGGAAGAGTGTGGAGAACTCGATCCAGGAGATAAGGCCCGACGGTGTGAGGGTCGTGCGCTTTCAGACCGTCTCCGCGGTGCAGACCCCGGCTGCCATGGAAGAGCTGCACGAGCGTTTCGCTGCGGCGAGCGAATCCGGCGCGCATCACCCGCTCCTGTTGGTTGGCTGCTATGTGTTCGACTTCTTGGCTATTCACCCCTTCAGGGACGGCAACGGCCGCATCTCAAGGCTGCTCACACTTCTCTTGCTCTACCAGGCCGGCTATGAGATTGGGCGCTTCGTCAGCCTCGAGCGGCTGATCGACCGAACCCGGGAGACCTACTACGACGCCCTGCAGGCAGCCAGTCACGGCTGGCACGAGGACGAACACGACATCGAGCCGTGGCTGCGCTACTTCGTGGGCATCCTCACGGCTGCCTACAAAGAGCTCGCAGGTGCAAGTTCCACCACTCCTTCTGGCCGCGGCGCCAAGCGCGAAGCGATCGCACAGTTCATCCGTAGCTCCACCGCTGAGGAGCTGACCGTCGCCGACGTGCGCCGAGCGGTGCCCATGGCCAGCGACTCTTACATCGATAAGACCCTCGCCAAGCTCCGCGACGAAGGTCTGATCGAACCGATCGGCACAGGACGAGGTGCGCGCTGGCGACGGCTGTCATGAGGTCATTTTGCAGGTCAATGCTTTCCCATTTTGGGCATTTTCAAGAATGCGATCGGCCAGCATCCGCGCAGGCCGTGGTGTATCCAAGGGCCGTGGGTGCGGAGCGTACCTGCTCCGCGTCCGGGGCGTGGTGTGCGAATCGCGCCTATACCCACGTGGGTAAGTCAGTGACCGGGCAGCGTCAGGGACTGAGCAGTGCCGCCGGCACGATGGCGATCCCATCGGGCCGGCGGTAGGCGTACGGTCCGGTCGTGATCACGACGGCGTCGAGCAGGTCGCTCCCGATCTGCTGGGCGAGCCAGTGGAGGTGGCGGACGTCACGATCGTTGGGCACGGCCGCGAGCTTTGTCTCGATCGCGA
>Ga0116216_10003424_pt1 | contig 10332 bp, 11 predicted proteins | sample Sb_taG_11_FD_89696 | JGI IMG/M metagenome (GOLD analysis project Ga0116216, IMG submission 89696) | Peat soil microbial communities from Weissenstadt, Germany - Sb_50d_3_AS metaG | ecosystem: Environmental > Terrestrial > Soil > Wetlands > Peat | place: Germany: Weissenstadt | collected 2010-09-21
CACCTCTTCCGCGCCGGATGTCCGCAACGTGGTGACCGGACAATCGCTCACTTTCACGGTGGCGGTGACCAACACCGGGACTTCCGGTGTCACGCCCTCCGGAACGGTCACGCTTACGGACACCGTCTACTACGTGCCCAGCCCCAACGTTCTGAACAGCACGACCATTACACTCGCCTCCAACCTTCCCCTGGATGGAACCGGTCACGCGACCGTAACCACTTCGGCGCTGACCGCCGACAAGCACTTCATCACCGTGAGCTATAGCGGGGACACAAACTTCAGCCCCGGCAATTCTTCGCTGATCCAGTTTGTCCACGCCAGCGGGACCACCACGGCGCTGGCTTCTGCGCCGAATCCGTCGAATGCGGGCCAGACGGTAGTCTTTACGGCCACGGTGGCCGCAGTCCCGCCGGGTTCGGGAACACCCACCGGCCAGGTGACCTTCCGGGATGGAACTACCACCGTTCTCGGGCAGGTTCCGCTCAACGGCAGCGGCGTTGCTTCCTTCAGCACTTCAGGCCTGGCGCTGGGCAGCCATACCGTGACGGCGATCTATGCGTCAGACACGAATTTTGCCGCCAGTAGTGGAAGCACGACGCAGTCGGTTCAGAACCTCGACGCCACGGCCACCACGGCGACTTCTTCGCCGAACCCTTCAGTCTTTGGCCAGTCAGTGACCTTTACCTCGACCACCACCTCCAGCGGCGGCGTGCCGGTGGGTACGGTGACCTTCACGGAAGGGTCCACGGTCTGGGCATCCAACGTTCCCGTGAATGGCTCGGGCCACGCTTCGTTCAGCACGGCGGCGCTGGCGGCAGGCAGCCACACCATCACCGCCACCTTCACCGGGACCTCCGGATGGGGGAACAGCAGCGGAAACGCTGCGCCTCAGGTAGTGAATAAAGCCGCCACCTCCACGGCAGTGCGTTCCTCCGCCAACCCCTCGGTGTACAGCCAGCCGGTCACATTTACGGCGACCGTCACAGCCACGGCTCCGGGCAGCGGCGTGCCCACGGGCACGGTCACCTTCAAGAACGGCAGCTCTACGCTGGGGACCGGATCGCTGAATGGAAGCGGTATCGCAACCTTCACCACCTCGACCCTGGCCGTGGGATCACTCTCCATCACGGCGGTTTACGGTGGCAGCACGAGCTTCAACACCAGCACTTCCCCGGTCTTGACTCAGACGGTGAATAAAGACGCCACCACCAGCACGGTGACTTCCTCTCTCAACCCATCGACACATGGTCAATCGGTCACTTTCACGGCCACAGTGGCCGCCACCGCGCCGGGCGCAGCTACTCCCACCGGCACGGTTACCTTCAAGGACGGAACCAAGACCCTGGGTACCGGCACCCTGAGTGCCGGCAAAGCCACCCATCGTACCTCAACCCTGTCCAGGGGCACACATCAGATCACCGTTGTGTACGGAGGCAGCTCCGATTTCCTGACAAGCACTTCGCCGGTGCTGGTCCAGACGGTGAATTGAAGCGATGTCAACTGGTTCAATGGGGAACGCGGCGTTCTGGGTCGTGCTGCCGGCCCTGCTAGCCGCTTTGCCGCCAGGGTCGCCGGCGCAGTCCTTATTCTCCGGATCCTACCCCCTTCTGGACGGCGATGTGATCCGCTACGAGAGTACGCCCCCGAATGATTTAGTCGCCCGTTTGCAGCGCCGCCTTGACCAAGGCGAGGCAGCGCTCAGCTTGCAGGAACCACAAGGGTATCTGCTCTCCGTGCTCCAACTGTTGAACGTGCCGCTTTCGTCACAAACGCTGGTCTTCTCCAAGACCAGCTTCCAGCAGCACCGGATCGGGCCAGCCACGCCGCGGGCGCTGTATTTCAATGACAGTGTTTACGTTGGATGGGTGCAAGGCGGGGACTTCGTGGAGTTAGCCGCGGTCGACCCGTCCCAGGGAACCATGTTCTACACGCTGGATCAACGCCGCCTGGCCCAACCGAAATTCGTACGCCGGGCGGAGTGCCTCCAGTGTCACGCTACTCCCAACACGCTCGGCGTGCCCGGGCTGCTCGTGCGTTCGGTATTTCCCGCGGCAGACGGTGTTCCGCAGCTTCAGGTGGACTCATTCGTGACCGACCAGAGCAGTCCCTTAAGGGAGCGCTGGGGCGGATGGTATGTCACGGGAACCCACGGCAACCAGCGCCACATGGGAAACGTTTGGATCCAGGACAAGGAGCATCCCGACAGGCTCGATCCGGAGGGCGGCGCCAATGTCACTTCGCTCAAGGGGCGCTTCGATCTGACCGCCTATGCAACTCCGCACAGCGACCTGGTGGCTCTCATGATCCTGGCACACCAGACGCGCCTGCACGACCTGATCAGCCGGGTGAACTGGGAGACCCGGCTGGCGCTCGACCAGCAGGCATCCAGGAACAAGGCGCTCGGCGTTCCAGCGGACACCTGGTCCGACGCAACGCGCCATCGTATCTACGACGCGGTAGAAGCTCTGCTGCGCTACATGCTTTTCATTGGCGAAGCCCGCCTGGAGGCACCCGTGCAGGGCACCTCTACTTTCGCCAGGGAATTTGCGGCGGCCGGTCCCAAGGACAGCGCCGGCCGCTCGCTGAGGGACCTGGATTTGAACCGCCGGATGTTCCGGTATCCGTGCAGTTTCCTGATCTATTCCGAAGCCTTCGACGCCTTGCCGAAGGCGGCACGGGACCGGTTCTACCGCAGGCTGTGGGACGTGCTGAGTGGAAAAGATACGGATGATGCATTCGCGGCTCTCACGAAGTCCGACCGGGAGGCGATTCTGAGTATCTTGCGGCAGACCAAGGATGATTTGCCCCGTTATTGGCGGAAGACGGAGCGGTAGGTTGGCAGGCGAAAGCGCCTGCCCGACCAAGCCGGCCATCCGAAGCAACGTACACTGGTAGGGATGTCCACGCCCACGATCCTGATACGCGAACTGAGAAAGTATTACGGGTCGAAGGCCGCGGTCGATGGATGGGTTTCGATGCTCATCCCGTTCGCTGAAAGCGGATAGTGCCCGGACCACGCTGAGAGGGCGCTGAGGAACCCGAACGGAGTGGGCCTTCAGAACAGATCCGAGTGCGTTCCGGTGCGGACGAGGTGCAGGTCGTCGCCGTTGATTTTGTAAATCAGCAGCCAATCCGGCCCGATGTGGCAATCGCGGAAGTGTTTCCGGTCGCCGCCGAGCGGATGGTCCTTATAGCGCGGCGGCAACGGACTGCCCTCGATCAGCAGCAGGATCACCTCGCGCAACTTGGCCATGTCTTTGCCGCGCTTCTGGGCAAGTTTCACATCTCGGCGGAACTGGGCGCCTTCTACCGGGTTGCGCAACGGATCAGATTCCCAGGTCGTTGAACAGTGCGCCCGCGGAGGTCAGACGCTTTCCCTTGCCCCTGTCGGCGGCGCGCATCGCTTTCACGGTCGTCGCGTTCGGGACCTTGACATCGAAGGGAAGGGCCTTCTCCGCGGCCACACGGACCAGCAGCATGCGTACGGCGTCGGACACGGAGATCCCCATACCGGCCAGTGTTTTCGCGGCCCTCTGCTTCGTCTTCTCATCCACGCGAACGTGAACCATCGTCGTCGCCATGATTCGATCTCTGAGATACATTGTATCTCACATCCAGACGGGCCTTCGCGTGTCCTGCTGGCAGCACCGCCAAGCACGCCGAGGCGCTGCCGCGCGGATCCCGAGGTGCTCCGCAACCTTCACTGGTAAACTCAGCCGGACTGCCGATAACCACATAGCCAAGCTACGTCAGAAAATCGAGCGGTTGCCGGCAGAGCCCGAGTCCCTGATCACGATGCACGGACTGAGTCATAAATTCCTGGGGTGACAATGCCGCAGGGAGGCGGGTTCTTCTGTTCGGATGCCCGATCTTACGCCTTTGCCAGGGCTGGGCGTGGTTCGGCTCCCGAACCACACGGCTCACACCGTGGGTTTTTGTCTTCCGCCCTGCCGCGCGGGCATAACGTCTAGCCTCGATTTCCGCGCTCCCCGCAGGCCGCGCGCCCCTCCCGGTTACTCTCAGGGTCCGGGCCACGTAAAGCACGTACACTGGTAGGGATGTCCACGCCCGCGATCCTGGTACGCGAACTGAGAAAGTATTACGGGTCGAAGGCCGCGGTCGATGGCGTGGACCTGGAGGTTCCGCGCGGATCGTTCTTCGGCTTCCTGGGCCCCAATGGCGCCGGGAAGTCCACCACCATCCGGATGCTCACCGGCCTGATTCCGGCCGACAGCGGCTCCATCGAGATCCTGGGTTTCCGCCTGCCGGAACAGGACCTGGAAATCAAGCGGCGCATCGGACTGGTGCCGGACGAATCGCTGCTCTTCGACCGCCTCACGGGCGCCGAGTTCCTGGAATTCGTCGGCCGCATGTACGGGCTCAACCGCCCTAACGCCATCGAACGGGCGGGCGACCTGCTGGAATTGTTTCAGCTTCAGGCGGACCGCAAGATGATCGGCGAATACTCCAAGGGCATGCGCAAGCGCGTGGCCATGGCGGCATCGCTCATCCATCATCCCGAGCTGTTCCTCATGGACGAGCCGTTCGAAGGCGTGGACGCGGTGGGCGCGCGGCTGATGAAGGACATCCTCATCGACCAGGTGAAACGCGGCGCCACGATCTTTCTGACTTCGCACGTTTTGGAAGTGGTGGAGCGGCTCTGCGACCGCGTGGCGATCATCAATGACGGCAGGATCGTCAACAGCGGCACGCTCGAAGATCTGCGGGCCGGGGGCGAATCGCTGGAGGACGCTTTCGTGTGCATCGTGGGCGCGGGCCACCAGATGGAGCGGCTGGACTGGTTATGATCGCGGCGATTCTGCGGGCGCAGTTGCTCAGCATGCGCTGGAGCGCGGGCGTGCGTTCGGGCGCAAACAGGGGCGCGATATTCAGCGTCCTCACGGGCGTGATCTGGTACGGTCTCTGGGCCGGCGCCGCGGCGGCGGCCTGTGCCCTGGCGTTGGCGGCCAGCGCCTCCCAGTTGCACACCTACCTGCCCCTGGCCTTCCTGGGGATCTGCGGCTACTGGCAGATCATCCCGGTTCTGTCGGCGAGCATGGGGGCGGGGCTGGACATGCGGAAGCTGCTGCTCTACCCCGTGGCGCACGGGAAGCTGTTTTTGGTGGAGATTCTGCTGCGGCTCATCACGGGGGCGGAAATGGTGATGGTGCTGGCAGGCGGAGCCATGGGGCTGCTGTTCAACCGGGCGGCCGGGGGATGGAGCGGGGCACCCAGGCTCGCGGCCGCGGTCCTGATTTTCGTGCTGTTCAACCTGCTGCTGGCATCCGGCATGCGCAGCCTGCTCGAGCGGTTGCTGACGCGCCGCAAGGTGCGCGAGGCGCTGAGCTTTTTCCTGCTCATGCTGTACGTGGTTCCGCGCGTGATCATGATGCAGTCCGGCGCCCGTCCCAAGAGTCTCAGCGGCATGAGCACGGCGGCGCAGGCGCTCGGTTTCCCGTGGAGTGCGGCCGCGCGCGCGGCGGTGCCGGCGGCCGGCCAGTTCGAGTGGCTGGCCCTGCTCTCCCTGGGCGGCTGGACGCTCATCGCACTGTGGTTCGGCCGTACCCAGTTCGAGCGCAACCTGCGATACGATGTGGTCGCCGCACAAGCCACTCCCCTGCGCGCCGGCGTGTCGCGGTGGCAGGTGTGGAAGGACCGCCTCTACCGCGTCCCCTCGCTGATATGGCGAGACCCGCTGGCGGCCATTATCGAAAAGGAGCTGCGTTCGCTGGCCCGTACACCGCGCTTCCGCATGGTGTTCATCATGGGCTTCACCTTCGGACTGATGGTGTGGTTTCCCGCGCTGGTGGGGCGCCGCGCGGGACACTCCGCGATGGGCTCCCCCTATTTCCTGATTGTGGTTTGCGTCTATGCCTTGACGCTGCTGGGGCAGGTGACGTACTGGAACTGCTTCGGGTTCGACCGCTCCGCCGCGGTAATCTATTTCGCCGCGCCGCAACCGCTCCGCAAGACGCTCGTGGGCAAGAATATCGCATCGCTGTTCTTCATCTACCTGGAGGTGCTGATCCTCAGCGGCGTCACGATGGCGCTGCGGTTGAGCGGGGGATGGCGGACGGTAGGGGAGACCCTGCTGGTGGTGGGAGTCTGCTCGCTGTATCTGCTGGCGCTGGGCAACATCAGCTCGGTGCACTATCCGCGCGGGTTGCGGCCGGAGCGGGTGTCGCAGGGTGGCGCGTCCGGCCGGTTCCAGGGCCTGATCTTCATGCTCTATCCGCTGGCGCTGCTGCCGGTGTTTCTGGCATACCTGGCCCGCTATGCATTTCAGAGCGAGGCGGTATTTGCCATGGGGATCGCGGTAGCGGCGATTTTGGGCGGCGTGCTGTATGGCACCGCGATGGAGTCGGCTGCGAGTACCGCGGGGAGGCGCCGGGAGGAGATTCTGCAGGAGCTTTCGAAGGGTGAGGGGCCTATGGTGGTGGAGTAGGGTGGCGTATTTTGACGCGGAGGCGCCGAGACGCTGAGGAAGATCGCGGAGAGACCCAAGAGAGAATCAAAAGCTGAGAAACGGAGGAAACGGAGAAGCGCTGGGAAAAACCTGAGCCTGTGGGGCGGGAGGGTTTTGCCAGTGCCAGGGGGGATTTGGCTCGGGGCTATGATCGAGAGATGAATCAACCGTTGGTGACGGTGGCAACTTTCACGACTGCGGTGGAAGGGAATTTGGCCAAGGGGTGCCTGCAGGCCGCCGGGATCCCGGCTTTTCTCAAGGATGGAGGGATGGCCGTGCACCTGACGCATGCACTGGGCGCGGTGACGCTGCAGGTAGTCGAGGACGACGCGGAAGACGCCCGCGAGATCCTTCGCTTGGCCGCCGAGCTGGAACGCTGACGTGCCGACGACTGCCGCAAGATGTTGCGTCCTTCTGCTGGTTGTCCTGTCGCTGGGGCGCGGGGCGGAGCCGAACCAGTTAACCGATGCCGAACGTCGGCAGGGCTGGCGCCTGCTGTTCGACGGCAAGACTACCGCGGGCTGGGAAGAGATCACGGGGAAGCCGTTCCCGGCGAATTGCTGGACCATCGAAGACGCCTCTCTGAAGGCGCTGGTTCGTTCCGACGGTTTTCAGGACATTCGCACGGTGGAAGTTTTCGGCTCCTTCGATCTGCAGTTCGACTGGAAGATTTTGAAAGACGGCAACTCCGGCGTGAAGTACCTGATCCAGAGAGTGGATGAGTGGACCAATGCGGCGGGGCGCGAGGCGCGGGCCAGGGGCCTCGAATACCAGTTGGCCGACGATCAAAATGCGGATGCGGCGTCGGACCCGCGCCGCGTGGCCGGCTCCCTGTATTCGCTGATCGCGCCTGTGCCGCGGATCGCGCCCAGGATCGGCGAGTTCAACCATTCGCGGCTGGTGGTGAAGGGGCATCACGTGGAGCACTGGCTGAACGGCGCCAAGGTAGTGGAATTTGAAACCGATGCGGCGGAGGTGCAGAAGCTGCTGCGGAGCAATCTGCCGAAGGGCTCGGAGAGGCTCGTGGAATCGGGTCCGATCAGTTTGCAGAACCACTCGTCGGAGACGTGGTTTCGCAACATCAAGATTCGGACGCTTTAGAGGAAAAGACAATTAACCGCGGAGACGCGGAGCGCGCGGAGACGCGGAGAAGAGCGAAGTCAAAACCTGAGGACGCCGAGGAGGCGGAGGGCGCTGAGAAAACCAAGCCAAGAACCTGAGGCAATGCCTAGCTAGCTATGGCTAGGGCTGGCGGATCACCTGGCTGCCCTTCATCGCGAAGCGGACCTTGCGCAACTCGCCGGTGTCGCTCAGCGGGTCGCCGACGTACCCGACGATATCCGCAATGCGGCCGACGCTTGCCGGTCGACCAGCGGGCGGTCCAGGGGGACCTCCGATAGTGCGCAGGAGAGATCTTCAGGCCTGCTGCTGGGCGAAGGGCCCGATGATCGGCAGGACCACCATCTTGCCCTGGTAGGCCGAAAACATCAGGTAGAGCCAAAGGAGAAAGCATCCCAGGCCTAAGACTGGGAAGAAGACCGCGCCGAGGAGCGCCAGGAAGCTCACCAGGTGGTACATGATGCTGAACACGATGCTGAGCGCGATCTCGATCGCGATGAGCGCCACGTTCGCGAAAATCGACTGGAAGGCGTGGAAGCGCACCGTCTTGTTCTGGTTGTACGGCGCAATCACGAGAAAAATAATGCCTGTGATGAAGCCGAGGAGGTAGCACAATGCCGAAGCTACGTTATCGGCCATGGCGCCGGAAGCTACCATAGGCTGGGCCATAGGTTGGGGTTGGGGTCCGGGCCCGGCTGGGCCGGGGCTTGCGGCAGCCACTGGACTACCGCACTTCGCACAGAATTTGCCTTCCACCTGGGAACCGCAGGTTGCACAAAATGCCATCTCAATCCTCCCTTCTCCAATTACGTGTGGGATTGTAGCACGGGAATCGGAAACGACCGTCAATGATACCAGCCCTTGGTATCAAACCGCACATCTCGGAGAATCCGCGTCATTTGCCGGGCTGGCCGAGGACTACCAGGGGGATGACCGCGCCCGCGATGGCCCCCACAATCAGAGCCGGATTCCCCGCGCCCAGGAAGGAGACCAGCAAGCCAACCAGCGAGCCGATGCCGGCTCCCACCACGGCGATCATGATCCTCTTACCCATATGGTTCCAGGTTCCCGGTCCCGGGAGACGCAGGCGGTTCCATTGTAGCTCGGAGGCGCGACAATCGAGTCATGAAGGCCTGCGTACTTTTGTCTCCCGCTTCCATCAAATCCAATCCGCTGCGCATCGAGGATCTGCCCAAGCCCCTGCCGGGTCCTGGAGAGGTGCTCATCCGGGTGCATGCCTGCGGGGTGTGCCGCACCGATCTGCACGTGATCGAAGGCGAACTGGAGTCGCGGAAATCTCCCATCGTTCCGGGCCACCAGGTGGTAGGCACGATTGAAGGGCCCGGCTCCGGCGCCTCGCGGTTCCGGACGGGCACGCGGGTAGGAGTCCCGTGGCTGCACCGCACCTGCGGGGTCTGCGAGTACTGCCGCTCGGGGCGCGAAAACCTGTGCGAGCGCGCCGTCTTTACGGGATGGATGGTGGATGGCGGCTACGCCGAGTACGTAGTGGCGCCCGAGGATTTCGTCTACGCGCTGCCGGAGGGCTTCGGCGACATACACGTGGCGCCGCTGCTGTGCGCCGGCATCATCGGTTTCCGCACGCTGCGGCTCTCGGGCGTCCAGCCTGGTGGAAGCCTGGCCATGTACGGGTTCGGCGCGGCCGCGCACGTGGCGATTCAAGTGGCGCGACACTGGGGGATCTCGGTGTACGCGATTTCCCGCGACGCCCGCCACCAGCAACTGGCGCGGGACCTGGGCGCGGTGTGGGCCGGCGGATCGAATGACGATCCGCCCGTGAAACTCGATGGCGCGCTGATCTTCGCCCCGGCCGGCGAACTGGTGGTCTCCGCGCTGCGGGCGCTCAAGCGTGGAGGCACGGTGGCCATCGGGGGCATTCACATGAGTCCGATACCGGAGATCGACTACAACCTGCTGTACCACGAGCGGGCGATCCGCAGCGTGGCCAACAATACGCGCCGCGACGGCGAGGATTTTCTGAAGATCGCGAGCGAGATTCCGATCCACACGGAGGTGCGGGAATTCGCGCTGGAGGAGGCGAATCAGGCGTTAAACGCGCTCAAGAACGACGCGATCAGGGGCGGGGCGGTGTTGCGGGTGTGAAGGGCGGGAATCACCGGCGGCAAAGACCGCCGGCGTTACTGGGGTCCGGTGATGTAGACCTTCTCGCCCGGATGCACCAGTTTCAGGCGTTCGCGGATTTCCAGGTCCTGGTCCGCCGGGTTGTCGGTCAGGCGCTTGATGCGCTCGCGCTCGCGCTCCAGGTCGCGAGTCAGTTCGGCGTTGCGCTTCTCCTGTTCCTGGATCTGCGCCTGCTTCTCGACCAGCGCGTGGACACCCCGCGGGCCGCGCAACGTGACGAGGGCATACGCCGCCACCAGAATAAAGACGACAACGTAAGCGAATCGGGCGACACTGGATTTCATACAACTTGTTGCCTGGAAGATAATGGTAACATTGCTTCGCCAATTCGATTCAACTTTTTCAAATGACCGACAAGATTGTGATTCTCAGCACCTGCGCCACAGAGGAAGAAGCCGAGCGCCTGGCCCGCGTTTTGCTGGATGCGCGCCTGGCCGCGTGCATCAACGTGATTCCGCGCGTGCGCAGCTTCTACCGTTGGAAGGGCGCGATCGAATCCGGAGACGAGTGCCTGCTTCTCATCAAGTCCTCCCGCGGACTGTTCGGGGAACTGAAAGCCGCATTGGAGAAAGTCCATTCATACG
>Ga0116216_10003425_pt1 | contig 10331 bp, 9 predicted proteins | sample Sb_taG_11_FD_89696 | JGI IMG/M metagenome (GOLD analysis project Ga0116216, IMG submission 89696) | Peat soil microbial communities from Weissenstadt, Germany - Sb_50d_3_AS metaG | ecosystem: Environmental > Terrestrial > Soil > Wetlands > Peat | place: Germany: Weissenstadt | collected 2010-09-21
ATGCCGGATTTATCACTTCCGTCATTGGCTGTCTGACATGAGCCAGCTTGGGAGGCTCCCTGTCGGTTCCTTGCGCGCCCTGGCTGTGGCACGCGTCGGTGTGTCGGACCGACGCGCGCAAGACCGCTGCCGATAGTGCGGGAAACTGCCGGCGGCCGATGATCCGCTGGGGACGGCCTACCTGATGTCCTTCCGTTGACGACCCGACCTGATGGGTCCGTTACTTCTTGCCGTCTTCGGTCGGCTGGAGGCGGCGGAGCAGCTGCGACAGCGTCCGGAGTTCGTCGTCGCTCAACGCCCCAAAGGTCTCGCGGAGCCGTTCGGTGTTATCCCGCACCAGACGCTCCGTCATCGCCAGCCCCGCCGGCGTGAGGGCGACGAGTACCTGCCGCTTGTCCGACGGGTCGGGAGTCGCCGTCACGTGGCCCTCCGCGACCAGCGTCTCGACCAGACCGGAGACCGTCGGCCGGCTGACCTTGAGCTCCCCCACGATCTCGCGCTGGGGGACCGGCCCATTCCTCGCCCAGAGGACGGCCAACACCTGGAGCCGGCCGGGGGTCATGGCGTCATGGCCCAGCCAGCGGGCGAGCGCGTTGTCCACCCCTTGGACGCCCGCCCGCAGCGCGAAGAGGACCTCCAGGGCGAGCGCGTGGCCCGGCGGGAGGAAATCGTGGTAGCGGAGGCGGATATGGTCGGGTGGCACCATCCCGCTGGAACTCGTCTTCAAGTCCGCCTCCAAGAAGTTAGGGGGGGTTAAACAACACCCTTGATTTTGTTAGGCAGCTAACAATAATGTGTATCGTACACCGTCGCGAGGGATCGCGGCAGGTCAATCGCTCCTCCAGATTTTACGGGGCGACGAAGGTCGCAAACCGACATGACTGACCCAATCCTCATCGTGGGGGCCGGCCCGACCGGATTGACCGCCGCGCTCGAGTTGTCGCGAGCCGGGATCCCCGTCCGCCTCATCGACAAACTGACGGAGGCCGTCACCACCTCTCGGGCGATTGGGATTCAGGCGCGGACCCTCGAACTGCTCCAGCAGCGGGGCGTCGCCGAGGAGATGGTACGCCTCGGCAATCGTGCCGAGGTTGGCAGCGTGTACGGCGACGGCAGTCGCCTATTCCGCGTGGACTTTGGCCGCGTGGAGAGCCGCTACAACTTCATGCTCTTCCTCTCGCAGGCGGAGACCGAACGCCTCCTGCGTGAGGCCATCGGACGCCAAGGCGTCGCCGTCGAGCGCGGCGTGGAGTTGGTGGCCCTCTCCCAGGATGCACTGTCCCAGGCACCCTCGCCGGTAAAGGCGGTGCTGCGTCACTCGGACGGGCGACTTGAGCCGGTGCAAACGCCGTGGCTGGTTAGCGCCGAGGGGGCCCACAGCGTCGTGCGGAGCACGCTCGACCTTCAGTTCGAGGGCAAGACGCTTGACGAGCAGTACGCCCTCGGTGACCTGTACATCGACGGGGAGTTGCCGGACACCGACTTCCACATCTTCTCGTCGTCGCACGGCTTCATGGGCCTGTTCCCCATGGGGGATCGGCGATTCCGCCTGATCGCCAGCAATCCTCTGGGCGATCCCAGGCGGGGGCGGCCGCCGACGCTCGACGAGCTGCAAACGATCTACGACCAGCGATCGCACATCTCCGCCCGCTTCCGCGACATGAGCTGGAGTTCGTGGTTCCGCATCAACAGCCGCATGGTGCCCCGGCTGAGGGTCGGCCGCTTGCTGCTGGGCGGCGACGCCGCCCACATCCACAGCCCGGCCGGGGCGCAGGGCATGAACACAGGCCATCCAGGACATGGTCAACCTCGGCTGGAAGCTCGCCCTGGTGGCGAAGGGCGGGGCGCCGGCGGCCCTGCTCGACACGTACGAGCAGGAACGCCTCCCGGTGATGCGCGACGTTCTGTTCAAGACGGAGAGCCTGACCGGGCTCATCGGCTCGGAGAACCCGATCGTCCGCGGCCTGGTCAACCACCTGGGCCCGCTCATCGGTGGGGCTGGGTTCGTGCAGGAGAGCAGTGCGGCGCGGATGAGCCAGATCGCCGTCGGCTATCGCGGCGGCCCCCTCTCGGAGGAGCACGCCCATTCGGGCGGCCTGCGTGCCGGTGACCGCGTGCCCGACCTGCGTATCCGCCTCCAAGCCGGGGATGCATGGGAGGAGGATAGCCTGTACGGCGCCCTCGATCCGCTCCGCTTCGTGCTCCTGGTCGCCCATGGAGAGACGGCGGCCGCGCTCGATCCCGGCCTTCGTGACGCCGCCGCCGGATGGGGCGATCTCGTGCGGCTGATAGAGCTCGCGTCGCCCGCGGAGACGGCGGACAGCGCCAAGTATAAGGCGGCGTTGGGCCACGGATCGAGCATCTTCCTGGTCCGGCCGGACGGATATGTCGGCCTCGCCGCCAGCGAGAAGGCCGCCGCCCATGAACTGACCGCCTACCGCGATAAGTGGATCACCCCGGCCTGATCCCTTCATGTGCACTTACAAGAAAGTCACACCTATGAATCCCGCAGATGTCCAGATCCTGTTCGCCGACCTGCAGCCCGATATCGTCGCACGCAGCAAGACCAACCCGCCCGATGCGCTCGCGCATTCCGCTGGCGTCTTGGCCGAGGTCGCCGGACTGTTGCGGCTGCCGATCCATTTCAGCGTGGTGCCGGACGGCGGAAAGACACCGGAGCTCATCCCGGAACTCGCTCGGCACGCCAAGGCCGTGAAGTTGTTACCCCGCATGTCCGCGAGCCCTTTCCTAGACGAGGCGACCCGCGACGCCATCGCCGCGACCGGGCGCAAGACCCTGGTTGTCGCCGGCTTCGCCTCGGAGGTGGTCGTGGTGCATGCGGTCCGGGCCGCAATCGAGGCCGGCTATGGTGTCCATGTGCCGGTCGATGCGTGCGGCGGAATGTCGGAGCGGACGGAGGCGGCCACCTTCCGCCAGGTCGAGGCGGCGGGGGGCATCACCACCTCGGTAGTGGGACTGGTGACGGCCCTCGCGCCGGATTTTAGCACCTCTCCGGGAGACAAGGCCTTCGGCGCCCTGCAATCGCTCAGGCTCATCTGACGTACGCGGGCGGTTGAACGATAAGCGTGGCCAGTCAAAGGAGCCCTGCCTTGCACACCTTCACGCTCGCAACCGTCCGGACACCCGAAGGGCGCAAGGCCGCCCTGGGCGTCGAAGGGGCTTATTACCTGCTGGATGTCCTCCGGCCGGAATTGCGCTGGACCGTACGAACCGGTCGATCACTGGGACACGTCATTGCCGTTGCTCCAGGGATTGGCCGACCGCCTGACCGAGAAGACGGACGGGCCAGTGGCCCCGATCGAGGCGTCGCTCGTGCAATTCGAGACGCCGGTGGTGTACCCGAACAAGCTGATGGCAGTCGGGGCGAATTACTCGGGCCATCTCAAGGAGATGGGCCTGGCTGTCCAGAAATGGGAGTCGATGCCGTTCTTCCTGAGGCCGCCCACGACGACCCTGGTCGGACCGGGGGAGACGGTGCACATCCCCAGATCGACGAAACAGTTCGACTGGGAGCTGGAACTGGTCGTCATCGTCTGCAAGCGACTCCGCAACGCCACCAGAGAAGAAGCCGCGACGGCCGTCGCCGGCTACTCCATCGGCCTGGACCTGTCCTGCCGCGACCTGATCCCGTCCGACAACGACCTGAAGATCGATCTCGTCCGAGGCAAGGCGCAGGACACGATGGCGCCGTGCGGGCCGTACCTCATGCCGGCCACGTTCGTGCCCGATCCGTACAACCTACGGCTGCAACTGTCGGTCAACGGCGAGCCGATGATGGATACGTCCAGTTCCGAGATGCTCTATCACATCGACGAGATGCTCAGCATCATCAGCGATTACATCACGATCGAGCCGGGCGACATGCTGTTCACCGGCTCCCCGTCCGGGTCGGCCGGGGTCCACGGGGGCCGGTTCCTCAAACCCGGCGACAACATCCACGCGTCCATCGAGGGCGTCGGCAAGATGGACGTCGTCATGCGACAAGATTGAACCTGTCCACCGGAGGAGATCATGAATCTACCACCGCTCAGGGGCATCCACCACATCAAGTTGTCCGTGTCCGATCTCGATCGGAGCGAAGCGTTCTATACCATGGTCTTCGACGCAAAGCGGATTAAGGCGTGGGACCACAAGCACGCCGACGGGTCGTGCTATGGCTATATCCTGGAGGTGCCCGACCTCGGAACCCGGTTGGAATTGCGACTCAACCCGGAGCAGGCCGAGAAAGACCGCGGGTTCGACCCGTTGACTATCGCGGTCGATGACCGGGCCGCGCTCGACGCCTGGGCCAAGCATTTGGACGCGGCCGGTGTTCAACATTCCACGGTGCTGACCGCCATCCAGGCCTGGGTGCTTGTTTTCGAAGATCCTGATGGCCGCAGGTTGCGGCTTTACACCCTGGCCACGCACGGTCCTGAGATTAAGCCGGACGCAAACTCGCCGTGGCTGAAGTAACGACAGGCGGATCGTCCCGGGCCGGTCCTCCTTTACCGACTGTCCGTCGCCGCACTACATTCATGTAATCCTGGAAAGTGCAGTTTTGATGGAGCTCAAAGCGTAAGGGAGCACTCGTCACGACAGGAGAGAATCATGGGCCAGTTCACAAACAAAGTGGCTCTCGTCACCGGATGGAGTTCGGGGATGGGCCGGGAAACGGCAGTCGCCTTCGCGAAGGAAGCGGCGAAGGTCGTCGTCGCAAGCCGCCGCCGCGACGAGGGCCGGGAGACGATCCGGCTGGTGCGGGAGGCCGGGAGCGACGGCCTGTTCGTCAAAACCGACGTGACGAAGGAGGCCGACGTGCGGGCGGCGGTGGAGCAGGCGGTCGCCGCCTTCGGTCGCCTCGACTTCGCCTTCAACAACGCCGGGATTTTCGCTGAGAAGCCCGACCTGACCGAACAGACCGAGGACGAGTTCGACCGGGTGATGGGCGTCAACGTGAAGCGCGTCTGGCTGGGGATGAAGTATCAGGTGCGTCAGATGCTCAAGAACGGCGGCGGCTCCATCGTGAACAACTCATCCAGCCTGGGTGTGGTCGGCCTGGCCGGGGCACCCATCTACGTCGCCAGCAAGCACGCCGTCATCGGGCTGACCAAAGCGGCGGCGCTGACCTACGCCAAGGCGGGGGTGCGCATCAACGCGATCTGCCCCGGAGGCATCGAAGAGACGGACATGTTCAACGCCGGGATTGCGTCGGACGAGCAGCTCAGGCAGGCGATGCTGGCGATGCACCCGGTCGGGCGCTTCGGCAAGCCGGCCGAGATCGCCAGTGCCGTGATCTGGCTCTGCTCCGAAGGGGCTGGGTTCGTCACGGGACACTCGCTGCGCGTCGATGGGGGGTACACGGTATCTTGATGCCGAGGGAACTCTTGCTCCTTGGAACCCGACGCCGCGGCCAGTTTCATTTTGAGGCTGGAAGAGCATCCCGATCACGCTCGACAAGGTTCTGCTGGGGTGTCGTCAGCGCGCGTCGGTCACATCGACTGACGCTGTGAGGCCGCATACTGGCGGAGCCCTCAACGTTCGGGACGAGCCGGAGGCGTCTTCCTATGCGGTAGCATACTGGCTACGGTCGCGGGCCTTAGTAACTATCCGAAAACGCTCTCAAGTCCTGGATTTTACGGGAGTTACACCCCGTTTTCGGATAGTTACTTAACCGCCGCCTTTCGGCTTACGCTTCTTGTCCTGACGACGTGCTGTCTTCCGCCCCGGTCGGTAGCCCGGATTCGGCAGGCCACGCTCGCCGACCGGCTCGCCCTTCGCTGGGTTGGCGATTGAATGGTAATGGTCGCCTTCGGCTGTCCCATTCGCCTGTCGCCTCCGCGCCTCGATCGCTTGACGCGGCGGATGAGCAGGGATCAGGCAGTCGCACCCGTTTCCGATGAGGTCGCCCCGCCCCGCCTTGAGCAAAGCCTTCCGCACCATGAAGTAGTTCTCCGGCTTGAAGAACTGCATCAACGCCCGCTGCATCTTCCTGTCCCGCAAGCCTCTTGCGACGTAAACCTCTTCTCCCGTAAAGGGATCGATACCCGTATAGTAAAGTGCCGTGGCGATGTCACTGGCCATCCGCATAAAGTTCAGTATATCCGGAGATCGCACCAAGAGGAAGCGACGGTGTTTCGCCGCCAGGGCGTAGAACAGGACCTCGTTGGTGTCCTGGAGCTGGCGCACGTAGACGAGACGCCGCCCTACCTTCATGGCGGCGACACGCGGCCCAGCAGGGCGGTCAGGTCTTTGACCGCGATTTTGTCGATGTTCTGGGCCGCGGCCGCCAGTTCGGCCCCGAGCGCCTTGTCGACCCGGCCATCGGTCAGCCGATCGAACTTGGCCCGGACCTGATCCCACGTCATGGGCGTGGCCCAGAAGCCATCGAAGACGCCCTTCTCGCCCTTGATCACCTCCCCGCTCTCGAGCTCGATCGAAATGGAGGCCGGCATCTGGGGCCCGAGGCGACGGCTGAAATCGTCGTTGGGGGCGGCCGTTACCTTCTTCATCAGACTCTGGACATCGTCGCGATTGATCCGCTCCGTAGTGAACTGCGGCGGCCAGATCTCGCCGTCGAGTAGCGCCACCGACAGCAGGTACATGAGGTTGTGGTCCGCCTGTTCCTTGATTCGGCACTCGGTCTTGGGGCCGTAGGTGCCGCCGGCCAGCACGTCATAGGCTCCCTGCGCCACCTCGACGTGCATCGACTTAATCTTTTCCACATCGATCTTGTGCTTCTCCCGCAGGTCGATGGCCAGATCGACCGCGCTCTGTGACTGGAACTCGGCATTGTATTTTTTAATCGATGACCGCTGCGCGTAGGCGAACCACTCGGTCGTCCAGTCGGTGTCGAGGTGGTCGCGGACGATCTGGAACAGGCCGTGCGGGCCGTCGAACACCCCGGGCGTGCCGGTGATGCCGGTCTGCGCCAAGTAGGCATTGTGGAGCGCCCGGCTGGCCGACTCGCCGGACGCGAGCCCGTTCCAGTTCGACACCGGCTCTGCCTGGATCACGGCGCAGGAGACCGCGCCCACCCCGGCGATCGCCAGGGCGTTGGCCGTGTGCGCGGCGTCGAGACCGAGAACTTTGCTCACCCCGGCGGCCACCGAGAAGGCCAGCGGCGTGGTGTAGTTGATGCTGGCGCGCATCGTCGGCAGGTCCAGCAGGTGGTTCTGGATCTCGAACGCGATGGCGACCGCCGTCGCGAAATCCTCACCCGACGAGCCAACGTGTTCAGCCGCCGCCAGGATCGCCATGATGTTGTCACACGGGTGGTTGACCTCATCCGGCCGCAGGTATCCGTCCATGAAGTCGAGGTAGCGGACGAGGCACCCGTTGTATAGCGCCGCCCGGTCCGGCGACGTCCGGCCGCCGCCGATGAGGGTGCAAATCGGCTTGCCGCCGAAGGCATCGACCACAGCCTTGATATCCTCCGTCACCTTGGCACCGATGGCACCGATGGCGCAGCCGATCGAGTCGAGCAGGTGTTTGGCCACCAGCTCGCGAACGGCGGGCGGAACGGCCTTGTTGGTGCAACCGTCCACGAAAGCGGCGATCTTGTTGACCGTGTACTTCACTGACATGGGGTTCTCCTCGTAGCGCGTTTAGCCATCATGGGGGAGTGCCGCGATTCCGGCCGGTCGGCGATCAGTATTGCGGCTTGTAGGTCAGCCCTTCGAGCCACGCCCGCACGTCCGTCGGCCGTTCGACCGTCGCCTGCCCCTGGTCGAAGATGTACTCGGCCACACGGGCGGCCGTGGTGACCTCTGTCTCCAGGACGTTCGCCTGCGGCGGGAACAGCATCCCCCGACCGCGGTCGTCGGGGCCGACCTGGTCGGCGGTGGCCTTGGCGGCCTCAATGAACATCCGGTCGGTGATCCGCCGGGGCCGGGTGGCGTACACGGCCAGGGCGACGGCGGGGAAGATGTAGAAGTTATTCGCCTGCCCGGGGTGGTACGTCTTGCCGTTCACCGCCACGTCGGGGAACTGCACGCCGGCGGCGAACAGGGCGCGGCCGTCGGTCCACTTGTACGCCTGTTCCGGCGTGCACTCGGCCTTATCGGTCGGGTTGGACAGCGGGAAGATGATCGGCCGGTCGTTTAGCTTGGCCATCGCCCGGACCACCCCCTCGGTGAACGCCCCGCCGGTCGTGCTCACACCGATCAGGACCGACGGCTTGAATGCCTCGACCACCTTCTGCAAGTCCTTGGTCGGGGTCGCAGGGTGGGCGTACACCTGCTGGCTCGGGCTCAAATCTTTGCGGCTCGGCTCCAGAAGCCCGTTCACGTCCACCATGCTAATCTGCTGCTGGGCGCCCGCCTTGGACAGCCCCTCGTCAACCATGGCCGTGACGATCATGTTGGCAATGCCGATTGCGGCCGACCCGGCCCCGAGGAACAGGATTTTCTGGTCCCTCAACTTGCCCCCCTTGATCTGCAACGCCGTCATGAGCCCAGCGATGGTCACGCTGGCCGTGCCCTGGATGTCGTCGTTGTAGACGAGGTACTTATCCGTGTACCGGGCCAGCAGGCGGATCGCGTCGGTCCCCTTCCAGTCCTCGAAGTGGACGCACACGCCGGGGAACACCTCGTTGGCGGCGGCCATGAACTCGTCGGCCAGGGCATCTACCTCGGCGTCGGTGGCCGGCGGCTCCTCCCGCAGGCCAAGGTAGAGCGGGTCGGCCCGGAGGGCGGCGTTGGTCGTTCCGATGTCCAGCAGCACCGGCAGCAGCCCGTCCGGCGGGACGGCCGCGCAGGCGGTGTACAGCTGCAGCTTGCCGATCGGGATGCCCATCCCGTTGGTCCCGATGTCGCCCAGTCCCAGGATGCGGCCGCCGGTGCTGACGCAGATGAACCGGATGTCCTTGACTGGCCAGTTTCGCAGCACCTCGGCCATCCGGCCCTTCATGTGCTTGGTCAGGTACATGCCCCGGGACCGGCGATAGATGTGCCCGAATGCCAGGCAGGCGTCGGCCACCGTCGGGTCGTACACGATCGGGACGAACCGGGCCGGGTCGGACATGATCGTCTTGTAGAACAACGTCTCGTTCCGGTCGGCCAGCCCGACGAGGTAGATGTAGCGCTCCAGGTCGGTCGGCTTGGCGGCCAGGTGGCCGAGCACCCGCTCGAGCTGCCGGTCGAGCGACTCGACGGCCGGCGGCAGCAGCCCCTCCAGCTTGTGTGCCCGCCGCTCGTCGGGCGTGAACGCGGTGCCCTTGTTGACGACCGGGTCGTCCAGCAGCGCCGGGCCGTCGAACCGGTTCCGACCGTCCGTGTTCGCTCCGTTCATCACAGTCGCGCCTCAGGTTTTAGGTCCGGCTCGCTCGATCAGTCACACTTGGACGGGTACGACCCGGCGGCCACCGACGCCATCGCGCCGGGGTCTGGTGCCGCCAGCCGAACCACGTCTCCGGGAACCCGTGCAGGAGCAGCGCGAGCGGACCGGTCCCGGCCTCCGCGTAATGCACCTTCAGGCCGTTCACCCTCGCGGTGTCGTGTGTAACTCCCGGAACGTCATGAACGGCTCCTCTTGTCTCCCTTGCGGCCGGAGTGTTATTTACGATTTCGGCAGCGCCAACAGCCCCTCGACCACATCTGTTAGCGTCTGACCGGACACGTCCGGTCGGTCCATCGCCGGGTGGTAGCCCGCCTAGCGCGCGACGAAACCGGTCCGCAGGCCAGCCCGACACTCCTCCGTAGGTCAGTTGCTGACACCTTGCACCCCGACGTAAGCAGCAGCCAGCGGTTTCGGCCCGCTCCTTATTGTATCCGCACGACCCAGTTCTAGAATAGATAGAGAAGCTGCGTTCTGCCGCTGAACTAAATAAGGCGTCAATCAACAATGACTTACGTTGCCCCGAGGTTTCTTTCCCCAGAGCCGGGGTGCGCTCATCGAGCAAGACGAGGCGGGAAGCATAGCGTCCGGAAAGACACCTCCGCTAAGGTTGGGAAGACCGCACCAGGGGCATGATCGCCGCCCTTGACTTCCAGCGTCAGATGTTGCCAGTTTGCGACAAGCTCTCCCGGAGTGCCGCGTCAGTGCAGACATAGTGCAACCACTGGCACCTATGCTCGACGCAACTATCATAATGCAAAACGACTTGCGGAATCTGAGATGCGGGTGCAATTCCCCACCGCCGTGAAGATCATTGGAGGCATGTCAGCACGTAGATAATGGGTTATCTGAGTGATCTGGGGTGACTCGATCCTTGTCCATGTCCCCCAGTTTGACAATCAGGTTGGCATTCACGATATAAAATACTATATGCATTAATATAATATTATAATTACAATATGTGATGAATTATTTTAAGTCATTGACCCACAAAA
>Ga0116216_10003426_pt1 | contig 10328 bp, 3 predicted proteins | sample Sb_taG_11_FD_89696 | JGI IMG/M metagenome (GOLD analysis project Ga0116216, IMG submission 89696) | Peat soil microbial communities from Weissenstadt, Germany - Sb_50d_3_AS metaG | ecosystem: Environmental > Terrestrial > Soil > Wetlands > Peat | place: Germany: Weissenstadt | collected 2010-09-21
CGTCGACCCGTCAGCCTCTCCGTCTCCGTCTGCTTCCCCCTCCCCGTCTGCTTCTCCGTCCGTGTCTTCGTCTGCTTCCCCGTCCGCTTCTACTTCCCCGTCTGCTTCCCCGTCCCCGTCCCCGTCCCCGTCCGCTTCGGCGTCTTCGTCCGCTTCGGCGTCTTCGTCCGCCTCCGCGGCCGACACTGCCGCCAGCTAGCATCCCTCCCGGACCCCCAGCTTGGCGGGGTGTCCGGAGCGGGCCGGCCCTGATGCCCGTCCTGGGCGGCGGGCATCAGGGCCGGGCTCAATGGCTTGGTGGCCGTGATGCGGCACGCCAGCGGCGTGGTCTGGCGGGAAGCCTGGGCTGCGGGAACCTGTGGCGTTTTTTCACGGCTCCTTCGCTTTTCCGGGTCTTGGGGTCTGCTTCTTTCTTCTGGGTCCTGCGTGCGGCCAGATGGTCCCCAGCCAGTTTGGTGGCCGCGAGCAGGAGGATGAGCCCTAGCCCGATGAACCCCAGGAGCTGGGCGGTTGCCGCTGACATTCCGATGACCATGGTGAAGTTGCCGGCCGCCGGTGTGCCGACGTCAGCGGCGGGGCTGGCCGGAGGAGCGGCGGCGGGGCTGGCCGGAGGTGTGATCACGGGCAGGATGCTGGAGACGTCAACGGGGCTGAGGAGCGAGGTGCTCACGCTGGGGGCGGGGATGGATGCGAGCGTCGGCGTTGCGGCTAGCGCGGGCAGGGTGGCCTGGGAGGCTTGCGCCGGGGACGTGCTCGCCGCGGGGGTGCTTGACGGGGATTTGCTCGGCGATGCGGCCGGCGCGCTGACTGATACCGTTCCGGCGGCGGCGGGCATCGTGGTCATGGCCGGGCTGGTAGCGGCGTCAGCCGTGGCCGTCAGGGTGACTGAGGTGACTGAGGTGACTGAGGTGGCGCTCGAGGCGACCGGAATCTGGGCCTGCACCTGGTATGCCGATGGTGACACCGTGGTGCCCATCGATCCGATCGTGCAGGTCGCTGTCCCGTTCCCGCCGGGACAGCGGCTGGTGAACTCGGGCACTTCACCTTGCGGCGCTGCCGTGAGCGTCACGGACACGCCGGAGGCCGGCCCGTTCTGGGCCGAGACCTGCACGGTGAAAGACGCCGCCTGGCCGGGTTTGATGCCGGACTCAGATGCCTGGACGCTGACGCACAGCTCCGCCGCGGACGAGGATGAGGCGGCGGGAGACGCAGACGCGGCCGCGGGCAGCGGCTCGCACTGGGAGCTCAGGAAGGTGAGCGCGGCGGTCGCCGCGGACGCAGCCGGGTTACCTAGCGCGCCGCTCACAAAGCCCAGAGCCAGGGAGCCAACGGATATAAGGCAGGCGGCAAGCACCCGTACGTTCGCCAGCCGCATCAGGGCCGGCCTTTCGCGCTGCCGCTCCAGGAAATCGCAGGCGAGCGGCGCCGACGGAAACGTCTTTGGGGCAGCATGGCTATTCTTTCCGGCATCCTTTCAGGATACTAGCCGAGCCCCGGCGAGATATGCCTATTCCGGAATACTGACATGGAGCTGCAGGGTTCATTCGGCATGCGTATTTTCATGGCATGCCAAATACAACCACCATGCTGAGAGGAATATCCCTCGCGCCTTATTACTCATGAAGCGAAGGAACAGCTCCCGGGTCCGGCCGCTGTTGTATAAATGGCGTGACCTGACATGATCTGCGATTCGTTGCTGGCGTCCGCTATCTGGTCTCCTCCTTTCTGCGGCGGGCTTCTGCGATTCTGCGATGGGGTCACGAGTATTCCTGTGCGTATTCGGCCGCCAGGTCGAGTACTTCGGTGACGTACCAGGTGGCGTGGTTGTAGTCGAAGATGGCCGCGGCCAGGGCCGCGCCGCCTGCGGCCGCGCCGTCCGCGCAGAGCATCCGCGCCGCCGAGGGCACGGCGTCCAGCGGGTTCATGATGTCCGGCGGGCCGGCCTGGCCGAACGCATCGGTACCCCAGATCTGCCAGGTGGAGGGCAGGAACTGCATGGGGCCCAGTGCCCCGGCGGTGGACGGGCCGTCGTTGGCGCCGTCGCCGCTTTCGATCTCGCCGATGGCAGCCAGCACCGTCCAGGACAGGCCCGGGCAGTACTGGGCAGCCGACTCCTGGTACAGCTGCAGGTAGTTCGCGGGACGGCCGGCGGGCACGTTGGCGTCGACCGGGAGGCTGGCCGCCGTGGCCACCGGGACGAGGCTGGCCACCGTGCCGGCCGCGCCGGTGACCGATCGCACTTGCTGCATGAGGGTGGCCAGGTCCGCGGCCGGGGCGTTGATCAGGACGGCGACGTTGGCGGCCAGGCCGAGCTGGGCCGCCACAGCGGTGCTGACGATCGCGTCCACGCCGGGCATGTTCAGCAGCGCGGCCGCCCCGAACGGGACCTGCTCGCGTGCGGCGGCGGAGACCTGGTAGGTGTTCCCGGCGGCCAGGCCGAGCCTGCTCGCGGCGGCGCTGCTGGTGATCAGCTGCCCGCTGTCCAGGCGGGCCCAGGTCCCGGTATCTGCTGCGGTCACCGGTGGCGTCCAGGACCGGAAGGCCTGCGGTGGGACGCCGAGCATGCTGGCCGGCTGGCCGTTGATCGTGACCTGGCCGCCGTCTACGGCCAGTACTGCCCGCACGCCGGGCAGCGCGCTGATGCCGGCCACCTGCGCGGCGGTGATCCCGGCGGGCACGACGGCGATCAAGTCCGGCACGATCAGCTGGCGCGGCGGCGACCCGGGAGCCGCCGCAGGTCCGGCCGGAACCGGTCCCGCTGCCCGCCCCGCCGCCGGCGACGGCGACGGGACTCGGCCGCGTAGGTCATGAGCTGGTGCCGTTGCCACCGGGTGACCGGGCCGCGCGTAGCCTGCATTCACCATGCCGGCGGCGATCGCTACCCAGGCGATGACGGCGAACGCGGCGCATGCCATGAATACAGTCGCGTGCCGCAGGAGCATCAGCATCGCGACGGCGCTGGGTTCCGCGCCCGCCGGCCCGGCCCGGGCCGGCTCTCCGCGAACGGGCCAGCCCGGCCTGACCCTCTGCACGCCAGCGTCATCTCCGGCGGCCCTTATGAGCTGACTGGCCGCTGGCCGGCGGCGCGCAGGAGCTTGTTCAGCGTGCCCAGGTCATAGATCCCGGCCAGGGACTGGACTGGCTTGAGCAGCCCGGCTGATGCGGCGTGCCGGGCCTCGGCGGTGATCGATCCGGCGAGCGGGTCGTCGGTGAAGGCAATCTGCGCGAACGACTGGGCCAGCACCGGCGCCGGCAAGCGGCTGCCTTGCCGGGCGGCCAGTTCCTGGTTCACTGTCGCTTGCGCGGCTGCCGGGGCGGTGGTGATGAAGTTCTCGGCCTGGATCTGGCCTTTGAGCAGCCCGGTGACCGTGGCCGGATGTGCGGACAGGTACCGCTGGGTCACGACCAGGACCGCGGTGGCGAACCGGCCGCCGGGCCACAAGCTGGCCTCGTTCACCAGCACCCGCCCGCCCGCCGCGACCATCTGGGCGTCTTGGGGGGCTGGCTCCCAGGCGCCAGCGATGTGCCCGGACTTCAGCGCCTGTACCAGGTACGCGCTGGTCATCGTGATGCGGCCGGCGCCGGGGGAGGAGTCGCCCTGCTGGCGGAGCCAGGTGTCCAGGGCCGTCTGCTGCGCGCCGCCGGCCGGGGCGGCCAGCGGCGCGCGCGCGAGCTGGCGCGCGCTGGTGATGCCGTTCCTGATCACCAGCTCCGCGCCGCCCGACGCGGCGCCCGCGATGATCTTGATCAGCCCGCCAGGCGAGGATTGCCACGCCGTGACCGCGGCCACCGGGTCTATGTACGCTGCGTCCAGCCGGCCGTCCTCCAGCGCCGCCACCTCGGCGGCGTTGGACGTGAACGGTACCGGGTCCACGATCACCCCGCCCAGGTCGGCCCCGAAATACCCCATCTGCAGGCCGGTCAGCGCCGGCGCGTCCGCGAGGCTGAACGTGAACCCGAGCCGCAGCGTCCCGGTCTCCCGGACCTGGGTCGTCGTGCTGGCCGAGCTGCACCCCGCCAGCAGGACCGCCGCCGCCGCGGCCGCCGCAACCACTCGCCTCATCACAGCCCTCTCGTTCCGCATCCGGCGCACCGGCGCTTACCGGCCGCCGGGCGCCGCGTCGCGCGGCGTGGAGGGCGGGCCTGGTCGGCCGCGTGACGTGACGATGCTATTTCATACCAGGACTTCACTGGCGAACGGAAGATAAACCAGAAAATCTCCCGATATCAGTTTTTGCATCAGCCGCGTGCGGAGATTCTGAATCATCAGGCGTATTCGATCTTCCGGTTTTTGATTTACCCCGGCGTAGCTGCGATGCCGTCCCGGCGGCGAATTCTCCCGCCGCTACCGGGAGCCGGAAGCCGGCTCAGTCAGGGCGGCAGGCCAGTGCCCCGCTGACCTCATGTGCGTGTTGTGCCCGGCCCGTGATGGTGGCTGCCGTAGGAGTCTGGCCCGGTCCTCAGCGAGGCGGCAGCAGCGCCTGATGCCGCAAGCTCCAGACGGCCACCGTTGGATTCCAGCAGCTCAAGGAAACGAATCGAATGCTACCTGGCGGCCGGACGTCCGGCTTGCCGTCCCCGCCGCTAGGCTCGCGCACGTGTCGCTGCGGTGCCCGCTTGCCCGCCGGCGGCTTGTTCGCGGGTGCCCGCGCTCCTAGGTGGGGTGCCGACGTGCCCTGTGCGGACGCCCTGTGCAAACGCCCTGTGCAAATGAACTATGCAAATAGATCGTGCAGATGAGCTATGCAAATGGATTGGCCGAGTTGGCCGTGCAGATGAGCCGTGCATGTTGTCTATTGAAAGCAATTAAATGGTGATGTTTCTGTGTCTTTACGGCGCGCCGGGGATGCCGGTATAAATCCGGTCATTGTCGTATGGCGGGGCCGCGGTCCGGGTGCGGGCCGTGGCCCCGCCCGTGCCCGGAAAGGGTCCCTCGGAGATGACGCTGCTGCGCGGTTTCCTGGTGAAGGCTGCCCAGATCACGGCACCAACACGTGGCCGGGATGCCGCGCGCACCCGGGCGCGGGCGTGGCGGCGCGGCCGCAGGCTGATAGCGGCGGGCCTTGGGCCGGTCCTGGCGGCGGGTGCAGGGGTGATGCCAGTCGCGGTGCCGGCCGTCGCGGCAGCCAGCGTAGCGGCGGGAGCGGTCGCGGCGAGCGTGGCGGCGGCGCCGCCGGCCAAGGCGGTGACCGGGCCGTCGGTGCTGGTGCTGCTGCAGAACGGGGAGACTACCGCACCGGAGACCACGGTCCTGCAGAACGCCGGCTACTCGGTGACGCAAGTCACCCCGTCGACGTGGCAGGGAATGTCCGCATCCCAGTTCGACGGGTACGCGGCGCTGGTGATCGGTGACCCGTCCAGCGGCGGCACCTGCTCGTCCCTGACGCCTACGACGGGCACGCTTGGCACCGCCTGGCAGGGCGCGGTGAACGGGAACCTGGCGGTGCTGGGCACGGCGCCCGCGCTGCCGGGTACGACGGCGGCGAACACGCTGATCACGGACGCGGTGGGGTACGCCGCGGCGGGGTTCTCCTCGGCCAACTCGGGTACCCCGACCTCGGGAACGGGCCTGTACGAGTCGCTGAACTGCGAGTACTCCACCGCGTCCGCGGGCACCGCGGTGCCGCTGCTCAACGGCGTGGAAAGCATCGGCTTGGCGGGCGGGCTGACCGTCCAGGGCAGCCTGGCCTGCACGGACCCGGGCACGGTGAACACGTGGGAGGCGGCCAAGGCGGGCACGTTCGGCGGGTTCACCAGCAGTTCGCTGGCGACCGGGTCGTGGTCGCCGGGATGCCCGGTACAGGAAGGGTTTGATTCCTGGCCGGCGATGTTCACCCCGGTCGCCTACGACGCGGCCGCCGACGCGGCGGCGAAGTTCACCGCCTCCGACGGCGTAACCGGCCAGCCGTATGCCCTGCTCGGCCAACCGGTGTCATCCGCCACGGCGGCGCTGGCCCCCTCGGCCGGCGGGGAAGTACTGGCCGGCACGACCACCGGCGGGACCTCCAACCCGGCCGCGCCGGGCGTGTCCCAGGCGTCAGCGGGGGACCCGGTGGACACCGAGAACGGCGACTTCGCCCAGGCCGCCACCGACGTGAGCATCCCGGGATTCGGGCCGGCGCTGGGCTTCACCCGCACCTATGACGCGGTCGTGGCGCGGCAGCAGACCCAGGCGGCCACGCCAGGGCCGCTGGGGTACGGGTGGACCGATAACTGGGCGTCCTCCCTGAACACGGTCAGCCCGGTGCCCGGTGATATCTACGCGGCCGGCGGGCTGCGCAACGGCAACGGCAACGGCGGGCCCGGCGCCCAGTCGGTGGCGCAGCAGCCCGGCGACACCTACGTCGACGGGTCCGGGGACATCTATATCGCGGACACGGCCGACAACCGGGTCCAGGAGATCGCCGGGACCACCGGCACCCAGTGGGGCATCTCCATGACCGGCGGGGACGTGTACACCGTCGCGGGCAGCCCGGCCGGGTACCTGCCGAACTTCACCGGGCTGGCCAACGGGACCCCGGCCGCCCAGAGCCGGCTGAATCATCCCACCGGGGTGATGGCGAACTCCTCCGGCCTGTACATCGCCGACACCGACGACTGCCGGATAGTGGAGATCGCGGCCACCACCGGGACGCAGTGGGGCAGCATCTCGATGACCGCCAACGATGAGTACACGATCGCCGGGACCACCGGCAGCTGCGGGACCAGCGGCGATGGCGGCCTGGCCACCTCGGCGAAGCTGAACCAGCCGACCAGCATCCATTTCGGGGCGGGCAGCCACGCCGGGGACGTCTACATCGCCGATACCGGCAACAACCGGATCCAGGAGATCAACGCGACCGGCGGGACCGAGTGGGGCAAGTCGATGACCGTCAACGACATCTACACCGTGACCGGCAGCCCCACCGGCGCCTCCGGGATGAGCAGCAACGGCACCGCGGCGGGCAGTTCGCTGCTGAACGCCCCGAAGGGCGTCACCATCGACGGGTCGGACAACATGCTGATCGCTGACACCAACAACTGCCGGATCGCGGAGATCCCCTGGTCCAGCGGCACCTACTGGGGCATCTCCGGGATGACCGGCGGCGACATCTACGATGTGGCCGGGCGCGGCGGCAGCACCAACTGCACCATCGGCAACGACAACAAGTCCCAGCTGCAATCGAACCTGAACTACCCCGCCTCGGTCCGGGTCCCCAACGGCAACATGTACATCGCCGACACCGCCAACAACCGGGTCCAGGAAGTCGCCGGCACCGGGCACAGCGAGTTCGGCCAGAACAACATGACCGCCAACTTCGTGTACACCGTCGCGGGCAGCTCGACTGGTACCGGCGGGAACTCAGGCAACGGAGGCGTGGGCACCTCCGCACTGCTGAATGCCCCTGGCGCGGTGTGGCTGGACAGCACCGGCAACCTCTACGTCTCCGACACCGGCAACAACCAGGTCCGCGAGCTCAGCAAGACCAGCCCCTACAACATCACCGCCCTGGCCGGCGACGGCTACACCCTGCTGACCACCGGGGACAGCGGCCCGGCGGTGACCTCCGGCCTGTACAACCCCGGCGCCGTGACCGCCGACTCCCACGGCGACATCTTCATCGCCGACGCCGGCAACAACCGCGTCCAGGAGATCGCCGCATCCAGCCACACCCAGTACGGCATCACCATGACCGCCGGGGACGTGTACACCGTGGCCGGGAACTCGGCCGGCGCGATCGGGTACGCCGGGGACGGCGGGCCCGCCACCTCGGCGCTGCTGGATGACCCGTTCGCCGTAGCCGTGGACTCCTCGGGCAACCTGTACATCGCCGATCAGGGCAACGCCCTGATCCGGGAGGTGTCAGCAGCCACCGGGAACATCTCCACCATCGCCGGCACCCCCGGCGAGTCCGGGTACTTCGGCGACGGCGGACCCGCCACGTCCGCGGTGCTCGGCACCCCGGACGCTATCTCGATCGACGCCGCCGGGGACGTGTTCCTCGCCGATTCGACCAACAGCCTGGTGCAGGAGATCCCGGCCACCTCCGGCACCCACTACGGGACCAGCATGACCGCCGGGGACATCTACGCCATCGCCGGGATCCCGCAGACCCCCGGCGACACCGGCAACGGCGGCGCGGGCAGCTCAGCTACGCTGGGCCAGCCGACCGGCCTGGCCGTCGACGCCGCCGGGAACGTGTACATCTCCGACTCCCGCTACAACCAGGTCCGGGAAGTCGCCGCCGCCACCAGCGCCCAGCGGGGCCAGCCGGTGACCGCCGGGGACATCTACGGCATCGCCGGCAGCGCCTCGGGCACCGCCGGCAACGCCGGAGACGGCGGCCCGGCCGCCTATGCGCTGCTGAGCGGCCCTGCGCAGATCGCACTGGATACGGCCGGGGACCTGTACATCACCGACTCGGGCAACGCCAGGGTCCGGGAGATCGCTGCCGCCAGCGGCACCCAGTGGGGCCAGTCGATGACCGCCGGGGACATCTACAACGTGGCCGGCAGCGCGTCCGGCACACCCGGGTTCTCCGGCAACGGCGGCCCGGCCACCGCCGCGCAGATGTACCTGCCCTACGGCATCGGCACCGACCCGGCCGGCGACCTGTACATCCTGCAAACCGGCGAAGGGTGGGCCACCAGCCTCATGCAGGAAGTCACCGCCTCCGCCACCTCGGCCATCCCGGCTGCCCCCGGCCAGACCAGTTCGCTGAACCCGGCCCCGGGCGGCATCACCATCACCCAGCCCGGCGGCGACCTGGTCACCTTCTACGCCCAGGTCAACGGCGCCTGCACCGCCCCCTACACCGCCGCCGGCCTGTACTGCGTCTTGCCCCAGTTCACCGGCGTCACCTTGACCGACAACACCGGCAACGACACCTACACCTACGCCACCGCCCCCGGCTCAGACACCAGTACCTACTCCTGGACCGGGCAGCTCATCTCCCAGACCGACACCGCCGGGAACACCCTGACCGTCACCTACCAGTCCCCGGCCCCGGGCACCGGAGGATGCCCCTCCACCGCGACCTCCTGCGAAACCATCACCGCCGCGTCCGGCCGCGCCCTGGTCATCGGCTCTAGCAGCTCCGGACTGGTCACCTCCGTCACCGACCCCCTCGGCCGAAGCTGGACCTACGGCTACAACTCCGCCAGCCAGCTCACCACCGTCACCAGCCCGATGACCCATGTGACCAGCTACACCTACGGGCAAGGCAGCACTGGCAACCCGCTGCTGGCCAACGCCCTGCTCACCATCACCAGCCCGAACGCCCAGCCCGGCGGCCCCGACGCCGGCGACGCCACCGTCAACGTCTACGACACCCTGGGCCGGGTCACTTCCCAGACCGACCCGATGGGCTTCAGGACCACCTTCAGCTACTGCGTCAACGCCGCCGCAGGCGACTGTATGGACCCGGCCACCGGCACCGGCTACGTCACCACCACCGACCCCGACGGAAACACCACCGTCGACGACTACGTCCAGGGCACCCTCGCCGCCGAGACCCAGATCACCTCCGGCACCGTCACCAGCGAGAAGGACAACAACCCCCTGACCGCCGCAGGCGTCAGCAACGGCGGAAGCCTGCTCAACGCCACCACCACCGACGGCGACGGCAACACCACCAGCTACACCTACAATGCCGCGGGAACCCCGACCGTGGCAATTCGGCCCGGCCCGGACGGTCCGGGCACCACCACGAGTTCCTACACCAGCCAGGACCAGGCCAACTGCGACAGTAACTCGGGAGCCGCATCGACGGCCACTTGTGCGCAGGACGGAGGGCCGACTCCTGTCGCATCGGGTGGTGTCATCGTTCCGCCATCTTCGGCTCCACCGGTCGGACTGACTTACACGCTCTATGACACGCGCGGTAATGAGCTGTACTCGACCACTGGCGTATATGAACCCGGCAGTTCTAGTGCCGCGTACTCTCAGACCACCTACCAGCTATTCAACGGCAACAGCGTAACCCTCAACGGCACTAACATCACTTGCGCCAGCAATGCTCCCTCGCCTTCTCTGCCGTGCGCCACGATCAACCCCGATGCGGTGGTAACTCAGCTCGCTTACGACTCAGCCGGGGACCTGACCTCTTCCTCCATCCCGGACGGCAACGGCTCAGAGACCGCCACCACGACCTACGCCTACGACGGTGACGGCGAGCAGACCTCTACCACCGCACCCCTAGGGAACCTTCCCGGAGCGAACGCTGGGAACTACACCACCGTCACCGCCTGGAACGCCGATGGCAAGAAGACCACTGTCACCCGGGCAGGCGGCTCCGGCGCTACCGTCACCTCGCGCATCACCACCTACGGATACGACGCAGACGGCA
>Ga0116216_10003430_pt1 | contig 10321 bp, 8 predicted proteins | sample Sb_taG_11_FD_89696 | JGI IMG/M metagenome (GOLD analysis project Ga0116216, IMG submission 89696) | Peat soil microbial communities from Weissenstadt, Germany - Sb_50d_3_AS metaG | ecosystem: Environmental > Terrestrial > Soil > Wetlands > Peat | place: Germany: Weissenstadt | collected 2010-09-21
GATGCACCGAAGGTGACGGTCTTCGCCTTGATCTGCTTGATGCCGCCGCCGGACCCGATGGACTGGTAGTTCAGGCCGAATCCGGTCTCCTTCTTGTAGGCGTCGGCCCATTTGGCGTAGATCGGATATGGAAAGGTGGCGCCGGCGCCGGAAATTTCCAGCGCATACGCGGTCGATAGCGACGCGGTGGCGACCACCGCGACCGCTGTCAGGGTTCTCGTCAACTGCACGAATGCCTCCATGCCATGGCTCGAAGCCTCGATGCTGCCGACGAGGTGGTCAACAGACGTCTTCGAGTCGGATGATTGGACGACGTGGCGTCGTTTCGGCTTGATGCGCCGCGACTGTCGTGGACGACTGCCGGGCTGTCCGGGCTCCGCAGTCGCCCTCATCGTCTAGCACCACCATGTCATCGTTCTATGATGTTTACGTGACACTCCTATGACGGTCTAAATTATTGGATTATCTTGATTTAATGCGCGTGCGCGAATCGCAGCCAGCGGCATCCTGACGGTGAAGGTGGCGCCCGCCCCGGCGCTGCTGTCGATCACCAGGCGGCCGCGATGGCGCGCCAGAATGTGCTTGACGAGCGCCAGCCCGAGACCGGTGCCGCCCTCGGCGCGGCTGTGACCGACGTCGATGCGGTAGAACCGCTCGGTGAGCCGCGGCAGGTGCTCGGCCGAGATGCCTGGACCGTAGTCGCGGACCGCGACCAGGGCTTCGCCGACCCCGGGCGCGGTCTCGGCGCGGGAGAGCGTGAGATCGACCCGCTTCCCGGTGGCGCCGTACTTGAGCGCGTTCTCCACCAGGTTCTCGAACACGCGGGTGAGCTCGTCGCGGTCGCCCGGCACGATCAGCGGCTCGGCCGGCGCCTTGATGGTGATGGTCATGTCGCGGTCACGCGCCAGCATCTGCAGCGAGTCGGCGACCTGACGCACGATCGAGACGAGGTCGACCGGGGTCTGCGGGTAGAGGTGGGCATTGAGCTCGATGCGGGACAGCGACAGCAGGTCGTCGATCAGGCGGGCCATGCGGTTGGCCTGCTGCTTCATGATGCCGATGAACTTGTCCCGGGCTGGCGGATCGTCCCGCGCCGGTCCCTGCAGGGTGTCGATGAAGCCCGACAGGGATGCCAGCGGGGTGCGCAGCTCGTGGCTCGCATTGGCGACGAAATCGGCGCGCATCTCCTCGACCCGGCGCAGCGGCGTGAGATCGTGAAACGTCATCATCATCAGCCCGTCGTCGAACCCGGCCGCAGGCTCGGCGACCTCGACCGGAGCCACGTGGGCGGCGAACCAGCGGTCGACCGGCACGCGCTCGGAGAACTCAACCCGCTGCACTTCCCCGGTCGCGGTGGCGCGGCGAATCGCCTCGACGATGTCCGGCACCCGCAACGCCAGCGAGGCGGGCTCGCCACTGCTGAGCGCCGGCGCGATCGCGCGCGCCCGCTCGTTGAAGGCCACCACGCGGCCGTCACGGCCGAGCACGATGACCGGATCCGGCAGGCCGGAGATCAGCGCGTCGATCAGAGGATTTCCCACACGCGGCTCGCTGCGCTCGCTGACCTCGGGAGCGGCTTGGTGCTGCCATTGGGCCGCCCGGCTGCCGATCACCGCCACTGCCAGCACGATCGTGAATCCCGCCAGTCCGTAGCCGGCGCTGAGCGCGCCGAGCATGACGAAGCCGAACAGCACGAGCGCGGCGGCGATCAGCACCGCCCGCAACGACGTGAGCCGGAGCCACCATGAGCCGGGCTCGTGCCCCGCATCGCCGCGCTGGTCGATAGCTGCCATGGATCGCGCCGAATCCAAATTCTGACAACCTCATAGCGCGGACCAACGCATTTGGCCAATGGCGTGGCGGCTCGTTCCAGGGACGTCGCGACGCGCGGTTGCACGGCTGCAGGGTCAAGGCGGCCGGCGCGGAGACGAATCCATGACCGGCCGATTCGGATGTCGCGACGACCGTGTGGCCTGTAGATTCAACTGTTGTTACAGGCGCGCCCGGCTGCGGGCCCGGGGCCGGCCGGGCGGCCCGCGCGCTCCCATCCGCATCCTCGCACGCCGCATCGCCTGTATATTTGTCTGTATTTACAGGTGCGGTATTTGCAACTGCAGCAGGTTTGTTGCGCGAGCTGCGCGGGCGGCCTGCGGGATTGCCGCTCTGCCCGGGCCGAAAGCGGCGTTCCGGCACACGGTCGGGATTGATCATGACGGGCGGCTCGGTTCCTGCGATTCGGCAGCGGCGGCACATCCGGCCGGTCAATCAGTGCTTACACCCAAAATACACTCTCTATCCTAAACGTCAACCCGGTACCGGGTGTGCGGCGAGTTGACCTTGACGTCGTCGACCCCGGTCCGGGCGACCGACGTGACCCTTGCGCCCGATGACGTGGCAACAGGCCGTTGGGACGGCACGACGAGATTGACGACCGCGGCGAGCAGGCCAACGGCCAGCGACTCCCGGCCGCACCGATGAACCATGATGCCCTCGCCAGCTTGTGGCGTGAGTCGAGCCCGAGGCCCGTCGCCGGTCCTTGCGACGGGGCGATCGATCGCCACATGAGCGTCATGGAACGACAACTCGACCTGCCGGTGCGCGACGGAGCGGTGCGATTGACCGAGGCGGATCACCGCGCTCTCAGCTCAGCCGTCTTGTCCCTCGAGAACCCGGGCTTGGCGGCACGCCTCACCAGCCTGGCGGGCACTCCCGTCGAGCTGATGGGGAAGATGCTGCCTCCCGGCGCATCGGGGATCATTTCGGCGGCGGTCACCAAGGGGCTCGACGCCGCACTCGCGGTGGCGCTGCGCACCATGCGGAACGGGCCCCAGGCCGGCTCGCATCTGTTCCATCGGGCGCTGGCTGCCGCCTCCGGCGCGATCGGCGGGAGCTTCGGTCTCGCCACACTTGCGGTGGAGCTCCCGATCTCCACCATCATCATGCTGCGGTCGATCGCCGATATTGCGCGGAGCGAAGGCGAGGACCTGCGCAGCCCCGAGACGGCGCTCGCCTGTGTGGAGGTCTTCGCGTTGGGGGGTCGACCCGGTGCGGATGCCGCTGAGAGCGGCTATTTCGCGGTCCGCAGCGTGCTGGCGACATCGGTGACCGAGGCCGCGCGATTCATCGCGCGGCGGGGCATCGTTGAGCCCGGGGCGCCGGTCATCGTCCGCTTCATTGCCCAGGTCGGATCGCGTTTCGGTGCCGTCGTGACTCAGAAATTCGCCGTTCAGGCGGTGCCGGTGATCGGTGCGGTCGGCGGCGCCGCCGTGAACTACGCGTTCATCGACCATTTCCAGACGGTCGCGCGCGCTCATTTCACCATCCGCCGCCTGGAACGAAGCTACGGCAAGGATGTGGTGAGGAGCGAGTATGAGCTGCTGCGCCGTGACGCCGGCCGCAAGGTCGCGTAGGGCGTGTCCGCGGTCGACGTGATCGGTGTCGCCAAGCGGCGCTTCGAAGGGATTTCGCATTGCCCTCCAAATCGAGGTCGGCGGGACGGCTCGTCAGGACCATGCGGGGGCGCCCGGGCCATCGCGGCTGTGCCGATGACGCCATGAGCCATCTGGCGCCACAAAATGCCTGTGGCCGTCGCTTTCGTGGTTTCGGCGACGAGATCGCCAACTGGCGCGTGGCCGCGAACCGACAATTCGCGTTCGGCAGCTTTCGCTTCGATGCGCGTTCCGGCCAGCTTTGGCGCGACGACCGCGAGGTGAAGCTCACCACGTGATCGTCGACTGGAACGCCAAAGCGGTCGCATCCGTGGTCAACCCGTTGTGGTGCGGCTTGCGCCGGTGGTCCGGGCATCGAAGGCCAGTTCGGCAGCATTGCCCTATCTCGCGTTTTTTCTTCTGCTCTATGGAGACATCGACCGCCGGGCTATGCGCGAGAGCTTGACCCGCGCGACCGGCACCCCGGATAATGGCGGCGTCCTTGATTCAACGAACCATTGTCGCAGCTCTTGTTTCAAAGTAGAAACGAGAACCAAGAAGGAGCGTCTCCCGTGGCCAATGACGAACAATCGCCGTTCAGGGCCCGCCTGCCAGCCGCGGTTTCCGTGGTCGCTCTGATTGGCTGGGGCGTCGCAGGGTATGTTCTCTGGTCTGCGTCCAATGCAAGAGACGAGGCAGCTGCACGGCTTCTGCAAGCCGAGACCGCGCGCCAGGACGTCGGGCACAAGCTGGATGAGCAGATCAAGGCGGCCGGGACGTTCGCTGACCTTCAGGCCAAGATCGCCGGGGCGGAAAAGCAACTCGACGCAACGACCAAGCAGCGTGACGAGACTGACCAGCAGGACAAGGCTCTCCGGCTGCAGGGAGACGAGCTGAAGGCCGCGATCGCGGATGCCACGACGGCGCGTGATCAGGTGCAAGGGGAGCTGCAGCGGGTCCAGCAGGGCCTCATCGACGCGCAGGCAAAGCTCGATGTCCTTCGGACCGAGGCGGAGACGAACCTAGAGCAGGCTCGGAATGCGACCGTCACGGTGATGACGCAGATGAGCGGTTCCCGCGCCACGGTGGATGCCGCGCACCAGCAACTTGCCGGCGCGGTGGAGGCGCAGAAGGCGCTGACCGACAAAATCGCTCACGCAAAATCCGTCATCGCGAGCGCCGCCGACCCGCGAACGCAACTCGAGGCGGACGCGCAACAGGCCGACGCAAAGGTGGCCGAGATCGGCGCCACGCTGAACACGCTATCGGCCCGGACGCAGGAGGCCACGACCGCACTGACGGGACTTCAAGCACAGCTTCAGTCGGCGCAGCAGGCCGTCGATGCGGCGCAGGCGACGGTCGCCGCGGCGCAGAAGGACGCTGCCGATGCGGCGCAGCATGCCCGCGACGTGGATGCATCGATGCGGCAGCAGCAGATTGACGCCGCCACGGCGCAGCAGGCGGCCGAGCAGAAGGTGACGGAAAGCCACCAGACCGTTGCGGACCTTCAGAAGCAGCTCGACACGGCCCAGGCCGCCGCGACCGAGGCGGGGACGGCGCACGATCAGGCGGCGGCGGCGCTGTTGAAGACTGAGCAGGCCGCGGCGGAGGCATCCCAGGCCGCCGATGCCCGGGAAAAGGATCTTGCCGCTGCCGAGATGCAGGAGCGGGACGCCGCGCAGGCGCTCAACGACATCGAGAGCAAGCTCGCCGCCGCGCAGAAGGATGCCGAGGCGGCGGAGGAGACGCGGAAGGACACGACGGACTCGGCTGCGAAACAGGTCGCGGATCTCCGCGCCCGGCTCGACGACGCCACGAAGAAGAAGGAGACGGCGGATCTTGCACTTTCGATGCTTCTGCAGCAGATCGAAGGCGCGAAGGCCGCGCTCCAGCAGGCCTCTACCGCCGGTGACCAGACGCCACCGCTCGCCGCACCGGCGCCTGCTACCCCGAGTCCAAACGCGGCGGTCGACGCTCGCACGCAGGAGCTGAATGCGCTCCAGGCGCAGGTGGCGCCAGCGCAACAGGCCGTGACGGATGCCCAGGCAGCGGTGGCCGCACTGCAATCGCAAGTCGAATCGACCGCCACTCAGGCAGCGACGGCCGCTGACGACGCTATCGCCAAGGCCAAGGCGGCACAAGACCAGCTGGACGCACTGACCAAGCAGCGCGCTGATCTTGCCCAGGAGATGCAGCAGCGAGCGGACACGGCGAAAGCAGCTTCGCAGCAGGCCGCCGCCGCAAGGGATGAGGCACAGGCGGCCGCGAAACAAGCGGCCGCGGCGGCTGATGATGCGAAGCAGCTTCTGGCAGCGGCCGACGAGGCGCTCGCTGCCAAGAAGCAAGACGTTGCCAGTGTGGAGGCCCAACTCGCCGCTGGCCGGCAGGGTGTGACGTCAGCGCAGGCCGCGGCGGCGGCGGCCCACGAGGCGGCGGTCGCCGACTCACAGAAGGCGCACGATGCGCTCGATGCGGCACAGAAACAAGCTGCGGACAATAAGGCGCGGCTCGACCAGGCGACGCAAGCGCACGAGGCTGCTGCGCAGCATCTCGCCGAGGTCGAGAATCAGGTGACGGCCGCGCAATCTGCGCTGACCGCCGCGACATCGGCGCGCGACGACGCGCAGTCGACCGTCGACGCGAACAAGCAGCAAGCCGAGGACGACCGCCGGAAGCTGGCCAAGCTGGCCGACGACGTCGCGAGCGCCGCGCATGACATCGACACCGCCCGGGCCATGCTGCCTGCCGCGGACCAGGCGGTCGACGACGCGCGTGCGACGCTCATTTCCGCCCAGACCGACGACGAGACGGTCTATCAGACCGCGTTGCAGGCCCGGGCCGCCGGACAGGCTCAGCTCGCGGACCAGCATGCGCAGCTCGACCTGGTCGCGCAGCAGCGCGACGCCGCGCAGCAGCAGTTGCAGACGCTGCTGCAGCAAACCGAAGACGCGAAATCCGCCGTCACCGCCGCGACCGCGGCGCGCGATCAGGCGCAGCAGCAGTTGCAGCACCTGCAGGCGCAGGTGGCCGACGCAACGCAGCAACTGGGGAAGACCAACGACGACCTGATGGCGCGCAATAATGACCTGCAGGCCGCCGATGTGCAGCGGCAAGCGACTGAGCAGGCGCTCGCCGACCTGCAAGCCAAGCTGACGGATGCCCAGACTCAGCTCGCGCAGTCCACGGAGCGCCGCGACACCGCCGAGCAGCAGTTGCAGACGTTTCAGCAGCAGTCGGATGGCCTGAAGGTCGCCATCGCCACCGCCACGGCGGCGCGCGACTCCGCGGCCGCAGCGTTGCAGCAGACGCAGGCGAAGTCTGACGAGACGGCCCAGGCATTGGCGAAGGCGAGCGACGATCTCAGCGCGCGCCAGAACGAGCTCGACTCCTTGCAGGCGAAGCAGCAGGAGGCAACGCAGGCGCTCGCAGACAGCCAGGCCAAGCTCGCCGCCGCGCAGCAGGCCCAACAGCAGGCGGAAAGGGCAGCGCAGCAGGCCAAGGACGCGAGCGACGAAGCCGAGAAGAAACTTGCCGACACTAGGTCGCAGCTCGACGATCAGACCAAGCTGGTGAGCAAGGTGTCGCAGAAGCTCGCGTCACTTGGGCAGCAGATCGTGGAAGCAGATAAGGCCACGACCGACGCGGCGGCGGCGCGCGAAGAGGCGCAGAAGCAACTTGCCCAGACGCAGGCGGAACTCGGGAAGGCGATCAAGGCGGATGCCGTGCCGCATCTGCGCAATACGTTCCTGGCGCAGATCAGGCAGGCCGTTGGTACCAAGCCCGGTGTGCAAGTGGCCGACGACCGGCTGGTGATCACCAACGACGGTCTGTTTCTCGCAGGCAGTACCACGTTGTCGCCCGCCGGGCGCGATCTGCTGGCGCGGATCGCCACCGCCCTCAAGGATGTGACCGCGCAACAGGCGCCCGATACAGATTGGCTGATCCGAGTCGACGGGCACGCCGATAAGCAGCCGCCGCCGGCAGGCGGGCGGTACCCCAGTAATTGGGATCTGTCGGCGGCCCGCGCCGTGACCGTCGTACGCTCGCTCGTGGGCAACGGCATCCCGGCCAAGCGGGTTGCGGCGGAGACCTTCGGCGAGAGCCAACCGCTCGACCCGGCCAATACGCCCGCGGCCTACGCCAAGAACCGCCGCATCGAGATCCGCTTGACAGAGCAATGATCGGGGCAGGCCAGCGGGGCCCCACATTCGAGCGGGCGAATGTGAAGTGTTCGGTTGCGCGCTCCGTCCAGATCGAACTCCGTCCAGTTCGTGTGCTGCGCTTAGGTCGCCCCTGCTCCGAGTGGTCGAGCGCGCCGCGCTGAACATCGCCAGGGGCTGATGCTGCGGATGGCCATGAAAGCGACGTTGCCTCCTTGAATTGATCCGGATGAATTGGAGTCTGGCTGTCTGTGATGCCCGGCCGTTTTACTATCCGCAACCCGCATGACGGGGTAAGTCCATCAATCAAGGCCGACGACGTGGAACGAATTCTTGCCGATGTTGATGCCCAGTGACTACGGTGGAGTTCGTGCTGCGTGACATGGCGGTGCTCCTTCTGCTGGGCCTCCTTGGAGCTTACTCCGGTAAGAGGCGGGCGGAGCACGGCCGGACCATTCCATTATCAGGCCATCGGTGGCGACCCTCGGGGCCGCTGGTCGGGCCAATCTGGGAGGTCCGCTGTCCCACCGAGACCCGTAGGAGTTCGAGGGTCATGGCAGGTTCGCTCAGTGCCAGGAAACGGGCTCCGAGCTTTTGCGACTGAGCCACGAGAATGGCCCTCGTCATATCCACTACGAGGTGCCCCTCTTTGCACGCTCACCGGGTTAGCTGAAGGTATGCGCTGGAAGTCTGTTGGTAAAATTGACTATTCCTGGGAGCGCCGCCGTGAACTACGCGTTCATCGATCATTTCCAGACGGTCGCGCGCGCTCACTTCACCATCCGCCGCCTGGAACGAAGCTACGGCAAGGATGTGGTGAGGAGTGAGTATGAGGTGCCGTGCCGTGACGCCGGCCGCAAGGTCGCCGACGCGATCGGTGTCGCCAAGCAACGCTTCGAAGGGATTTGGTAAGCGCGGGAGCCTAAAGTTTCTCCCAGGGCGCACCAGCGCGCTCCGACGGAGATCGACCGCCAGCAGGGAACACCGCCCGGGCGTGTTCTGGGATGCATCGATGAATCGCCTCCTGGTTATTTGCGACTCGTCCGATGCCGCCGCGGACATCGGCTCACGACTGGCGGGCCGCTTTGACATGCAGTTCACCGGCAGCGGGGATGTTCACGAGATTGCGGCCTGCGACAATCTCGTCGTCGACATCGACCTCTTCGATGGGCGCAAGGTCTCTGCTTTCGCGGAATGGCTGCGCCGTCGTCCTGCGGGCGGAAAAGTGATCTTCGTCGTCGAACGCGGCGTTCGCCACCAGGCCGTCCAGGCCATGGCGGTCGGTGCGACGGACCTCATCTCCCGTCCGGTCGACGGGGATGTGCTGCTTGAGATGATTGTGGGCATCACCGAATGCCGCGCCGACGGCTCGTCCGCCGATACGATCGCCAGGTCTGACTCCGTCCACGCCGGCATTTATGCCCTTGACGACGCGTTCCAGGCCGCGTGCGCAGGCGCTCCGGTCGATTTGCAATCGATCGATGCTGCCGGCCGGATCATCACGTCCGGCATGAAGGTCGACGGTCTCGCGCAGTGGATCGATGCCGTCCGCAGCTATCATAGTCAGACCTATCAGCACTGTCTGCTGGTGACCGGCATCGCCGTGACGTTCGGCCAGAGGCTTGGTTTCCGCGATGGCGACCAGCACAAGCTGGCGTTCGCGGGGCTGCTTCACGACATCGGCAAAGCACGGATTCCGCTCGCCATTCTGGAGAAGCCTGAACCGCTCACGCCTGACGAGGTCTCGATCATGCGACAGCACCCCCTGCTCGGGCTCAAAGTGCTCGCCAGAGTGCCAGGGCTGTCCGCGCCCATGCTTGACATGGTGCTTCATCATCACGAGTATCTGGATGGATCAGGGTATCCCCACGGGCTCCAATCGCATGAGATATCCGACCTCGTGCGCATCATGACCATCGCGGACGTCTTCGGAGCGCTCATCGAGCGCCGCGCCTACAAACCTCCGCTGTCCCGCGAAGCCGCCTACGAGGTCCTCAAGGATATGGGCCCGAGGCTCGATCGTGACCTGGTTCGCGAGTTCCGCCGCCTTGTTGACGAGCCGTCAGTATCAAATTGAGGCGAGCAGCTTGATCGCCGTCGGGGCGGTCTGACGTCCAGCCCTGCCACGTTGGGCAGCGCCCGGGAGAAAACGCATGATCACCGCTATCGTCCTTTACGACCTGCCGCCCTCCATTGGCCTCGAGGAATGCCGCGCGCACTTCACCCAGATCGCGCCGGACTTCCTCAAAGTTCCCGGGTTTCTCCGCAAGCAGTTCATTTGCGACCGCGACGGCAAGGTCGCCGGCGGCGTCTATATGTGGGAAAGCCAGGAGGCGGCCGAGCGGTTCTATTCCGGGGGGTGGCTCGCTGGAATCCGCGCCCGCTATGCGACGGACCCGCAAATCACATACTTCGAGACTGTTGCGCTCACCGACAGGGCCAGCGGCCAGGCCGGTGGACTGGATTGTCATGTTGGTTGTTGCGCCCCCATCGCCTCGAACTCACCTGGCCCCTAGTGTCCCTATTCCGAAGTTCGCTTTCTTTGTCGCACGTCCTGGAGCGAACTTCGGCATCTCAGCGACACTAGCTTTGCTCCTCGGACCGACGATACATGTTGCGACGCAAAAACTTGACACATTTGCACGAACTTCGGCCAGTCAAGCAAAGCTAGTGTGGCTTTGGATTTGAAGTCCCTTTCCGAGCGTGCCGCAAGAATGGAAGGGACTTCAAATC
>Ga0116216_10003436_pt1 | contig 10307 bp, 8 predicted proteins | sample Sb_taG_11_FD_89696 | JGI IMG/M metagenome (GOLD analysis project Ga0116216, IMG submission 89696) | Peat soil microbial communities from Weissenstadt, Germany - Sb_50d_3_AS metaG | ecosystem: Environmental > Terrestrial > Soil > Wetlands > Peat | place: Germany: Weissenstadt | collected 2010-09-21
CGCATCTATCCATAACGGCTGTGCTCGTCGCGCTGCTTTTCTTTGACGTTCTGCTCCTGGTTGTGGGGCTGCGGCAGTTTGAAAGTAAGGCAGTGAGTTAGGTATGCAGGACCGCCAACGGTTATTTTCCGAGGATTGGCGTACGGCGGCGGCGGCCGCGACGGGCATCACCGGCCGGGGTCAATGAGCGTAATCGGGATTTATCAACATCTAACCTCCGACCCTCAAACGGGACGACCTAGCAGGCAGCAGCCTAGAAGCACTCTCCGGGACCGACGTTACCGTTTCGGTATGCTCCCCGTACCGTGTAGGGACTTGTGCTCGGCTCAATGCCGAGACCAGCCACGTCAAGTGTTTCGATCCAGAAAGGGCGCAAACGGTACCTGACTCGATAGGTAATCGCCGCGCGTCGAGAAGGGCTGGCTTCCAAGAGTTCCTTCAGCTTGCGGGAGTAAAAAACGTCAAAGCACTCGATCTGGCCCGACCTTCTCACCATCACCACCTTCGGTTGCCCCTGTCCATCAACATTGGGGAGATTGCTGGCAGGTTGATAGGTATTGTTCGGGAAATAGGTCAGCCAGAAAGTCTTGGTTCTTGTGTAGTATCCAAAGAAAATGGCGTAGACAACGATCGCTGTTCCGATCACAGCCGCAAAGTAGCCAGCGCGCTTCCGGTTCGCCATCTTGCCACCAATTCGCGCCAGTTTACATCACCGACTTGTCGAAATCAGGCGATTTCACTCACAACCCGACCACTGAGTGTAATCGGGATATCACGTCAACAACGAGAGGTGAGGCCAAACCTCAGGCAGAGCAAGAAAAGTGCGGAGTCGACGGACTCCGCACAAGGTTCATCATTCCTATCATCACCCTGCTTGCTGCCTTGATGTGTAGTACTGATTTGGGTCATGGTGGCCTCCTTTTCTGAGTAGGTTGGGATTCCTTGATTTGAGTCTCTTGGTTTGAGTCATGAGCCAACAGCTCAACGTCGGCCCTTTCAACCTCAGGATGGCTGTCGATTATATCGCCGCCTTCGAAACTTGTTGTTAACCGGGGGTTACACTATTGAGAATTGGCCGCGCCGCGTCAAGGGTGTACCAACCGGCCAACAAAACGCCGCGCCGCAACACCAGACGGGACCGCGAGAAACACCCTGAGTTTACGCATCACCAGTGGCAAGGTTGTCTAGCAGTGTTTTGTTATGACATCGCTTGCCTTTGGCTGCACCGTTCAGATGCCAGCATGAAATGTGCATGGTAAGCTTTGTGTCCGTCCCCGTGAACGAGGACTCAGAGGGTTGCAACATGCGATCGCTTTTATTACCGATTTTTCTGTTGAGCTGGTTATTCCCTGGATTTGCCCACCTTGGATTCACCCAAACCACGCCCGCGCAAGACTCCAACAAACTAGCCCCTCAGCTTGATCACTTCGATCCGAAGAACGTCGATCCTTCGGTCGACCCTTGCACCGATTTCTATCAATACTCGTGCAATCGTTGGATCGCTGACAATCCCGTGCCTGCAGATGAAGTGTTCTGGGGATCTTTCGGGAAGTTGCAGTTGTGGAACGAGGCCTTTGTTCACCAAACGGTACTCGTAGTCGCAGCCAAGCCCGCCGCGGAACTCACGTCGGTGGAACAAAAAGTCGGCGATTACTGGTCTGCTTGCACGGATGAGAAACAGAGAAATGCCACTGCCCTCTCCAGCTTGCGGCTTCAACTGCAGCGCATCGACGCTATGCACAACAAGAGCGAAATCGCGGATGTGGTGGCCGATCTCCATCGTTCGGTTCCCGGCGCCTGGAATCCCGCTGATGTCGAGACGAATGCGGCCTTGTTTGGTTTTGGCGCGCAACCCGATTTTCACGATACTACACATGTAATCGCGCAGTTCGATCAAGGGGGCATGGAGCTTCCCGGGCGTGAGTTCTATCTGAATGATGACGCGAAGTCCGTCGAGATCCGAACCAAGTACGTCGCCCACATCGCCCGCATGTTCGAGCTTTCTGGAATACCCGCGGCTCAAGCAAAGCTGGATGCTGCTGCCATACTCACGATGGAAACCAAGATGGCGAAGGCCGCAATGGAAATCGTCAAACGGCGCGATCCAAAGAACCTCGATAACGAAATGAGTTTGGATGCAGTCAAAAAACTGGCTCCGTCCTTTGACTTCAGCCGCTATTTGCAATTGGTGCATGCTCCCGCGACGACTGGCTTTATTGTGACCTCGCCGGACTTCTTTCGTGGAACCGAGCAACTGATCCAAAGCGAGACTCTCGATCATTGGAAGGCATATCTGAAATGGCAATTGCTGAACGGTCTGGCAGGATCAATGAGCGAGGATTTCGTAAACGAGGATTTTACCTTTGCCGCTCAAACCCTGTTCGGTGCGAAGCAGATTCAACCTCTCTGGCGCAGATGTATTCAGGAGGAAGACCGCGACATCGGACAAGCGCTGGGGCAGGCCTATGTAGCGCGGGCCTTTCCGCCCGAAAGCAAAGAGCGTGTCCAGGAGATGGTGAACGCGCTCAAAATCGCGCTGGGCCAGGAAATCGATTCCATGGACTGGATGAGCCCAGAAACCAAGAAACAGGCTCGTGTGAAGCTTGCTGGCCAGGTTGACAAGATCGGGTATCCCGACCACTGGCGTGACTACTCGGCTCTGGAGATTCGTCCTGACAATCATTTGGCCAACGTGCAGCGCGCCGCCGCCTTCGAACTGGACCGCCAGCTGAAGAGGATTGGGAAGCCGCTGGACCGAACTGAATGGGGAATGACGCCACCCACCGTGAATGCTTATGAGGATCCCCAGACGAACACCATCAATTTTCCGGCCGGGATTCTGCAACCGCCCTTCTTCGATCCCGCTAAGGACGACTCGGTCAACTATGCTGCCGCCGGCACGGTGATTGGGCACGAGACTATCCACGGGTATGACGACCAGGGGCGCAAGTTCGATGAGAACGGAAATCTGCGTGGCTGGTGGACCACGAACGATGCTAAGGCATATGAAGAACGAGGCGACTGCATCGCCGAGGAATACACCGAATTCGTCCCCGAAGCTGGGGTGCAGCAAAACGGCCGCTTGACCCAAGGCGAGAACACGGCCGACAACGGCGGAATACATCTGGCCCTATCCGCGCTTAATGCGGACCTCAAAGGGAAAGGTCAGAGCCTCGATACCAAGGGAGAAGACGGTTTGACCGCGCTGCAACGCTTCTTTCTATCCTATGCCAACATCTGGTGCAGCAAGTTGCGTCCGGAAATGATGCGGACGGTCCTGCTCACCAACCCGCATCCGCTAGACAAGTACCGGGTCAACAATGTGGTATCCAACATGCCGGAATTCGCCAAGGCTTTCGGATGCCACAAAGGACAGGCCATGGTGCGGGAGAACGCGTGCCGGGTCTGGTGATGGATTGCGTTCGGATAGACAACTGATAACCGTCGTCGAACCGGCGCCCGCAAGCCCCGCTGCAGGGAACCCGCGTAGACATTGCGTAAAGTTGGTGCCCGGAGACGGAATCGAACCGTCACGTCCTGTTACGGACCCGGGATTTTAAGTCCCGTGCGTCTGCCAGTTTCGCCATCCGGGCGCTGCCAGGCTAGATTATTCTACCCTGATGAGCTGATGACCGCCGCAGACGGGATTCTGCGGGACCGAGTACTGGAAGTGCCGGCAAGGTGTCGGCGAGCGACTTCAGTCCGCCGATACGGACGCTGGCCTTGCGACCAGCCCAGGCGCCGCCAGAGGGGCGGCCGCTTCCGCAGGAGTCTCCAGCCATTTGCGCACCGCGGGCAACGCGCGGCGCATGGCCAGTTCACCGACGCGGATCAATTCGTCCGCGCGTTTGAAATCGTCATAGTCGAAACCGGCGACATCGGGCTCGATCACGAGATCGGCGGCGTTTCTCCACACCGAACTCATCATCTCCTGTGCGATGGCGAATGATTGTCCGATCACGTCAAAGTAATGCCGGGGAGCGGTCGTCTTCGACCACTGCCCTTTCAGGTGCACGCCCAGTACGCGCTGAGCGCCCATTTCGCGCAGAGGGACCGTCGGCACGGGATAGGAGAGCATGCCATCCACCAGAAAGCGTCCACGAATTTCTACCGGTAGGAACATCCCCGGATAAGCGCAACTCGCCCGCACCGGATCGATGATCGAACCGGAGGCAAAAACCGTTCCCTTCCCAGTGTTGAAGTCGGTGGCCGTCACACCCAGAGGAATGCGTAATTCCTCAAATGTCTGCACCTTCAAAGTGCGCTTGAGAAACGTGGCCATGCGGTCGTTGTTGGCGAAGCCGTAGCGCGAGAGCGTCCAGCGCGCGAAGGTGGCGAAGCGAACCTGGTGAGCGATCTCTTCCAGTTCCGCGATCGTAAGTCCACTGCAATACGCGGCGCCCATGATTGCGCCTACGCTGGTGCCGGCAATCATCCGAACCGGAATGCATTCTTTTTCGAGAACCTTGAGCACCCCAATGTGCGCGATGCCGCGGGCAAAGCCTCCGCCCAGAGCGACTCCGATTGCCGGCATGCGCTTGGCTTCGGTCGCATTCGACCGCCGGGACAGGCTGCGGCTGAAGGCTTGCACAGACCGGATGACCTTGCCCAAGCTTCCCATTGGAGCCCCACACTCCTGGTTTGCCGAGACCGCAAACCTTACTTTATATATGTAAGATGCCAGAAGCCATCTGGAGGTACAAGCCACCTTGGTGCTATTGGCAGTTACAGGAGAGTTCATAAGGAGTTACCTGAAGCAATGTACCGTCCATGCTGTAGTTAGCTAACTCATTTATCTTCATCATTTAGCGTCCTCGAGGGCAAGCGAATCGGCTGGTTCGGTGGTTCTCTGGCCCGCGGAAGCTCCAGGCGGCCCGACTCGTCCGATCTCGCATGCCTCAAGGCATGCCCTGATAAGAATCTCACTTACCCCGCGGTCTGCTGCTAGGCTTGCGGGCAAGGGCAACGATAGAATCCAGAATCCAGATTTCGCGAACAGCACAATAGCTGAACGGCCGGCACTCGGCAACGAGGGAGAAAAGTAACGATGGCAAATTACATCGGCGCCATTGATCAGGGGACGACCAGTTCGCGGTTCATCGTGTTCGATCGTTCCGGACGTATCGTGAGCACAGCTCAAAGAGAACACGAGCAGATCTATCCCAAACCGGGGTGGGTGGAGCACGATCCAGAAGAAATTCTGCGCCGCACGGATGAGGTCATCGGGGAGGCAATGGACGCTCGCGGGCTGCGGCCGGACGACCTGGCGGCGATTGGAATCACCAACCAGCGCGAAACCACCGTGGTCTGGCACAAGAAAAGCGGCAAGCCCGTTTACAACGCGATTGTCTGGCAAGACACGCGCGTGGCTCCCGCAGTCGCCGAGTTTGCCGCGCGTGGCGGGCAGGATCGCTATCGTTCAAAGACCGGCCTCCCGCTCGCTACCTATTTCAGCGGTCTCAAGGTTCGCTGGATTCTCGAAAATGTTGCGGGGGCGCGCGCGCAAGCGGAGGCGGGCGATCTGCTGTTCGGCAACATCGACACTTTTCTCATCTGGCACCTCACCGGTGGACCGCATGGCGGAGTCCACGTGACCGACGTGACCAATGCCAGCCGCACGCAACTGATGAACCTCGCCACGCTGCAGTGGGATCGGGAAATTTTGAAAGACTTCGGCATTCCGATGGAGATGCTGCCGAAGATTGTTTCGAGCAGCGAGGTCTATGGCACCGCACGCCACCCGGCCGTCGCGGGCGTTGCAATCGCTGGCGATCTGGGTGATCAGCAAGCCGCGCTGGTTGGCCAGGCCTGCTTCACGCCGGGAGAAGCGAAGAATACATACGGCACTGGGTGCTTCATGCTGATGAACACCGGCGAAAAAGCGGTGCTCTCGAACTTTGGACTGCTGACTACACTGGCCTATAAGTTCGGCGCGAAACCGGCGTGCTATGCGCTGGAAGGAAGCATTGCAATTACTGGCGCCCTGGTGCAATGGATCCGCGATAATCTCGGGCTCATTGAAAAGAGTTCCGACATCGAGGCGCTCGCCCGCACCGTCAATGACAACGGCGGCATCTACTTCGTTCCCGCTTTCTCCGGTCTGTACGCGCCCTACTGGAAAGATGACGCGCGCAGCGTGATTGCCGGCTTGACGCGTTTCGTGAACAAAGGCCACATCGCCCGCGCCGTGCTCGAAGCCACCGCCTTCCAGGTCCGAGAAGTGGTCGATGCCATGGGCAAGGATTCTGGGATTAAGCTCGACATCCTGCGCGCCGACGGTGGAATGGTCGTCAACGATCTGCTGATGCAATTCCAGTCTGACATTCTGGCCAAGCCAGTGGTTCGTCCGATGGTGAAAGAGACCACCGCTCTCGGCGCAGCCTATGCCGCCGGACTGGCGGTCGGCTTCTTCCAGGATACCGATGAACTCGTCGCCAACTGGGCAGTCGATAAACGATGGGAGCCGGCGATGGAGGATGAGTCTCGCGAGCGGCTCTATCACTTCTGGAAGAAAGCGGTGACCCGCGCTTTCGACTGGGTAGAATCTCCCTAGGTGGAGCGACGGGCGTCTCGCCCGTCCAAACCGAGCCGGGCGGGACGCCCGGCGCTCCATCCGAGAAGTGTATCTATGAACCGAACCGACATGTGGCGCCGCGTCGACGCGCATCCCAAAGCGTGGGACATGATTGTCGTGGGCGGCGGCGCCACCGGCGTTGGCGTTGCCATTGATGCCGCGTCACGCGGATACGATGTCCTGCTGTTGGAGCAGAGCGACTTCGGCAAGGGAACGTCCAGCCGCAGCACCAAGCTGGCACACGGCGGCGTGCGCTATCTGGAGCAGGGCAACATTGGCCTGGTCATGGAAGCGCTCAAGGAGCGCGGACTGCTTCTGCAAAACGCGCCTCACATCGTGCACGACCTCGCGTTCGTGGTGCCGAATTATGACTGGTGGGAGGCTCCATTCTACGGTCTCGGCCTGAAGCTCTATCAGTTGCTGGCCGGCAAATACGGGTTTGGCGTCTCGCGCATTCTTTCCCGCGAAGAGACGCTCGAACATCTGCCCACATTGAAGACCGAAGGCCTGCGCGGCGGCGCCGTCTACTACGATGGACAATTCGACGATGCACGGCTGCTCATCCACATGGTAGCCACCGCGTTCGAGCACGGCGCCGCGTTGCTGAACTATCTGGAAGTCACCGGACTGACGAAAGACGCGCAGGGATTCGTGGATGGCGTCAGCGCCCGCGATGTGGAAACCGGCAACGAGCTTCGCGCCACCGCAAAAGTCGTGGTCAACGCCACTGGTGCTTTCAGCGACCTGCTTCGACTCAAGGCGGAGCCTTCCGCTACTCCCATGATCGTCCCCAGCCAGGGGATTCACCTGGTCCTTGTATCGAGTTTCCTGCAAGGCGACAGCGCGATCATGGTTCCGCACACCAGCGATGGCCGCGTGTTATTCGCGATTCCGTGGCACGGCCACACGCTGGTCGGAACCACCGATACGCCCGTAGCAGAGGCAACGCTCGAACCGATCGCCATGGACGAGGAGGTCGATTTTATCCTCGCGACCGCCGGGCAATACCTGGCGAAAGCACCCACGCGCGACGATGTGCTGAGCGTGTTCGCCGGCATCCGGCCATTGGTGCGCGTTTCGGGCGCGGCCAGCGGCGTTACCAACACGGCGGCATTGTCGCGAGATCATGTCATCCACATCGATCGCTCCGGCTTGGTCACCATTTGCGGGGGCAAATGGACGACGTATAGGCATATGGCCGAGGATTGCGTCGATCAGGCGGCAACGCTCGCGCAGTTGCCGGAAAAACCGTGTGTGACGCGTCAACTGCACATCCATGGCTTCCCCGACTCTGCGAAGGAACACGCGCCGAAAGAATTCGGCTCGCTGGCCGTCTATGGTTCGGATGCCTATGAGATTCGCAGACTCATCGATAGTGACGCTCGGCTCGGCGAACCGCTGCATGCGGCGCTGCCCTACATAAAGGCGGAGGTAGTCTGGGCGGCGCGACACGAAATGGCCCGCACCGTGGAAGACACGCTCGCCAGACGTACACGCGCGCTGTTCTTGAATGCGCGCGCCGCCATCGCCATGGCGCCCGCCGTCGCGGACTTGATGGCCTCAGAAATGGGCTGGGACGAGGTTACCCGGGCAAAACACTTGGCTGCGTTTCGTGAGGTTGCTTCGAACTTCGCGCTTCGGCCCTAGCAGGCTGCGGAAACAAAAGCGCTGCACTTCATTTTGGGTGGCGCAGCGGTTCACCGCTGCGATAGGTGACTCGTCTTCAACGGCGGCTTTAGCCGCTGAGGTGAGGCTGCGGCGCTGAAAGTGATTCCCCGCACCATTCCATACAACTTTTCGGGAGCTTCCGGGTTCAATACTATGTAGGGGTGCGATTTTTGGGAGGAGATCTTGAACATATTGCGCTTTCGTAAGACAGTCGGTTCCTCGTTGGCGGCGCGCGCCGCTCTTCTGTTCTTTGTGCTTGGCTCGGTAGCTTTGGCTTGCGCCCAGAGTGGCGCCATGACCCCTTATCAGGGCGAATCGGACGGCGTTAGCGCCGGCGGAAAATGGCTGGAGTTCGCCTCCACCGACAAGATGACCGGGGCGAAGAAAGTGCGCTTTGAGCTCCAATCGAATAATTATTTTAAGGAAGACTCGGAATACAAACCCAGAGTGAATCTGTATTGCAGTGATGGGAAACTCAAGCTGGCGGACTTCAACCCCGGGGTCAGGCTGGCGCCGCCGAATCGTCCCGGCTTCTGGGGACAGCCGCAGTTGGAAGTGATGGTTCGTGTCGACGATACTCACTACTTCAAGGGCTGGAACTGGGAGCGCGGCCATTTCCTCTCCATGGACAAAGGCACCGTTCGAGCTATGATCGGGGCTCAAGTCTTTAATGTGAGACTGGCCACGCGGAGCGGCCGGCAGATCGCGGAGTTTTCTCCCAGCGGCCTGAATTTCGATCGAATCAAACAAGCCTGCGATCTGACGCCGAAGAAGCCGAGCTCGGACTAGGGCTGTCGTCAGGGCTTCGCAAGGCCAAGAAGGCGCACCAAGGCCGAATGAATAAGGCATTTGCGGTTTTCGTATTGCTCGCGCTACTTGCGGCCGCGCCGCCGGTTAAGGCCCAGGAGCAAGCTCCGAAACTTGAGGTGTATGGCGGATACTACTACGCGCGCTTTAATATAAATGCCAACGTCCCCGGGATTGCGCCCTTTTCAACATACAACGGAAACGGCGGCGGTGGCCAATTGGAGTACAACGCCAACCGCTGGCTCGGTGTGGTGGGAGATCTGAGCGGCTTTTATGCGACCAGCAGCGGGAGCGGCGCATTCGCCGGAGCAGCGTTCACTTATCTTCTTGGGCCCAGAGTAAACTTGCGGCAAGGCAAAGTTACTCCGTTTGCTCAGGCCCTCTTCGGAGGCGTTTGGACAACGGACGGCATTGCCAAATCAACGGGGCCCGAAAATAATTTTGCGATGACGGCGGGCGGCGGCGTTGATATCAAAGTTTCCCGCCATGTCTCTGTTCGTCCCATACAAGCCGAGTACTTCATGACCAAAATCCCCGACGGTCTCCACAACCGCCAGGACAACTTGCGGCTTGGCGCCGGCGTCGTTTTCCGGCTGGGCCGACAGTAGCTCCGCGCAATTCGACCTGCCCACTCCTGCATCCCCAGCACTTCCCGCGAATCCAATGATGGTATCGTTGAACTCGCATCGGGAGGCGCATGAAGGTCGGCATAACCTGTTATCCAACCTACGGCGGCAGCGGAGTAGTGGCCACCGAACTGGGGCTGGAGCTGGCCCGCCGGGGCCACGAGATTCATTTCATCTCGTATTCGCAGCCCATTCGCCTGACCGGACCGGAACCTAACATTCATTATCATGAGGTCGAGGTCACGCGCTATCCGCTGTTTGAATATCCTCCGTACGATCTGGCGCTGGCGACGCGCATGGCGGAAGTGTCGCAGCTCTACGAACTTGATCTGTTGCACGTGCACTACGCCATCCCGCACTCGGTGAGCGCGATGCTGGCCAAGCAGATGCTGGCAGCGACTCCTCCGCGCAAGCGGCTGCCGTTTGTGACCACCCTGCACGGGACCGACATCACTCTGGTCGGGCTCGACCGCTCGTATCTCCCGATTACGCGTTTTTCCATCGAGCAAAGCGACGGCGTGACGGCCATTTCGCAATATTTGCGCAACCGCACGCTGAACATTTTCGACATCAAGAACCACATCGAGGTCATCCCGAACTTCGTCAACTGCGACGAGTATCTGCGCAAACCG
>Ga0116216_10003437_pt1 | contig 10304 bp, 12 predicted proteins | sample Sb_taG_11_FD_89696 | JGI IMG/M metagenome (GOLD analysis project Ga0116216, IMG submission 89696) | Peat soil microbial communities from Weissenstadt, Germany - Sb_50d_3_AS metaG | ecosystem: Environmental > Terrestrial > Soil > Wetlands > Peat | place: Germany: Weissenstadt | collected 2010-09-21
GCCGTGCCGTCACGGGGAACGGGCCGGCGGCCGCGACCAGGCGGGGTGGCAGCAGCGCTCCCGGTCGCACTGGGCTGGCTGCTACGGGCCTAAGGTGCGACGATCATGGCCCCGATGGCCAGGATCGTCCCGATGATCGTGAACACGGCAAACAGGACCACGGCCACCGGGCTGCCGCTGAGGAGGGCGGCCGTCATGCCCACGGGCACCAGCACGGCCATGCACGCGCCCCCGGTGACGGCGGTGTTAAAGGGGATCCGGCGCCGCGCCCGGACGGGCGGGCGGCGCGGCAGCTCTCCGGTCAGCTCGGCCGGGATGTCGGCGGTGACCGCTGCCAGCTCCCCGCAGGTGCGCGACGCGAGGGCCTGGCCAATCCGCGTGTCGAATTCGTCCCTGTCCAGCCGGTCCTGCACGAACGCGGCCTTGAGCAGGTCGATCACCCGCTCGCGGTCGGCACGCGAGGCCCGCAGGCCCGCCGCTGCCGCCTGGGCTCCCGGTTCTGGTCTCACCGGCGCCTCCCACCTGTATTCACAGCGTAATCCGGTCAGCGTCCGGCGGCCATGCTCCGAGGCACGGCGGATGAACCGCATCCTCGAGGTCAACGAAAAGCTCGGCTACGCCCTGCTCGAGCCCGGCGTTTCCTACTTCGACCTGTATGAGCACCTGCAGGCCAACGCGCCGACGCTGATGCTCGACTGTCCCGACCTGGGCTGGGGTTCGGTCGTCGGCAACGCCCTCGACCGCGGCGTGGGCTACACCCCTACGGGGATCACTTCATGTGGCAGACCGGCTTGGAGGTGGTGCTGCCCACCGGCGAGCTGATGCGCACCGGCATGGGCGCGCTGCCGGGGAGTAATTCTTGGCAGCTGTTCCCCTACGGCTTCGGTCCCTTCCCGGACGGCCTATTCACCCAGTCGAACCTGGGGATCGTCACCAAAATGGGGATCGCGCTAATGCAACGCCCGCCGGCGTCGACCACGTTCGTGGTCACCTTCGACAAGGAGGAGGACCTAGCGCAGGTCGTTGACATCATGCTGCCGCTGCGCATCAACATGGCGCCGCTGCAGAACGTGCCGGTGCTGCGCAACATCATCCTCGACGCGGGCGTCGTGTCCAAGCGCACCCAGTGGTACGACGGGGACGGGCCGCTGCCGGCCGCGGCCATCGAAAAGATGAAGAGCGAGCTCGGCCTGGGCTACTGGAATCTGTACGGCACCGTCTACGGCCCGCCACCGATGATCGACATGTTCCTCGGCATGATCAAGGACGCCTTCCTGCAGGTTCCGGGCTCACGGTTCTTCACCCACCACGACCGGGACGAAGCCACCGACCGCGGCGCGCACGTGCTGCACGACCGGCACCGGATCAACAACGGCATCCCGAGCCTGGATGAGATGAAGCTGCTGCAGTTCGTCCCGAACGGCGGGCACGTCTGCTTCTCACCCGTTTCGGCTCCCGAAGGCGCCGACGCGCTGCGGCAGGCGCAGATGGTGCGCGGGCGGGCCGACGAGTACGTCAAGGACTACGCCGCCCAGTTCATCGTCGGACTGCGGGAGATGCACCATATCGCCCTGTTCCTGTTCGACACCACCGACGCCAAAGCCCGCCAGGACACCCTGGACCTGGTTCGTGTGCTGATCGATGAGGCCGCGGCCGAAGGCTACGGCGAATACCGCACCCACAACGCGCTCATGGACCAGGTCATGGGCACCTACAAGTGGGGCGACGGGGCGCTGCTTGCCTTCCACGAGAAGATCAAGGACGCCCTGGACCCCAACTCGATCATGGCGCCGGGCAAATCCGGGATCTGGGGCCGCAAGTACCGCGGCCAGAACCTCTGACGCAGGCACGAGAAGGAGCCCCACCATGGCCGTCACTGATAATCCGGCAGCCACCCGCCTGGCCCGTCCCGACATCAGCCCGGGCCAGCTATTCATCGCCGGTCACTGGCGGGAGGCCGGCGACGGCGCGCGTATCGACGTCGTGGACCCCTCGACGGGCCGTACGGTTACCACGGTCGCCGCCGCGACCACGGCTGACGTCGACGCGGCGGTCGACGCTGCCCGGGCCGCGTTCGGCGCGTGGCGCGATACCCCTGCCCGGGAGCGCGCTCGCATCCTGCACCGGGTTTCCGATCTCATCCGCGCGCGGGCCGATGAGATCGTCGCCACCGAGAGCCTCGACGTCGGCAAGCCGGTGTCATTGTGCCGGCTGGTCGACGTGGCGACCGCTGCCGACGTCTACGAGTACTACGCGGCGCTGGCCCACACCTCCTCCGGGGAGCACCGCAGCGTCGGATTCCCGGCGCACGCCTACACTCGCCGTGAACCGATCGGCGTGGTCGCGGCGATCACCCCGTTCAACTTCCCGCTGATCCTGACCAGCTCGAAGATCGCCCCGGCGCTGGCCGCGGGGAACGTCGTGGTGCACAAGCCGGCCGAGGACACCCCGTTGTCGGCCCTGCTGATGGCCGGGATCCTCACCGACGCGGGCGTGCCCGCCGGAGTGGTCAATGCGATCACCGGCATGGGCCCCGTCGCGGGGGAAGCGCTGCTGCGCCACCCGGGCGTGGACAAGGTCGCCTTCACGGGCTCGACGAACATCGGGCGGCGCGTGGCCGCCGCCGCCGGCGAGGGTCTCAAGCCGGTGACCATGGAGCTGGGCGGCAACGCCGCGCAGATTGTCTTCGAGGACGCCGACATCGAGCAGGCGGTCAGCTCGGCAATCAAGGCGTTCGTGTTCAACACCGGCCAGTTCTGCATGGGCGGCCCGCGGTTGCTGGTCGCCCGGCCGCTTTACGACACCATCACAGGCATCCTGGCCCAGGCGGTCGGCGGCGTTCCCGTCGGCGACCCGTTCGACGAGGCCACCGTCGTGGGCCCGATGGCCGCCGACCGCCACCGGGCGAAGGTCGAGGAATACGTGCGCCTGGCCCGCGCCGATGGCGGCCGCATCGTCGCCGGGGGCGAGCGGATCGGACGGGACGGTTTCTTCCACCAGCCCACGGTGATCGCCGACCTGCCCAACGACTCCCGGGTGGTGCAGGAGGAGGTTTTCGGGCCGGTGCTGACCGTGCAGCCGTTCGGCACCGAGGACGAGGCCGTCGAGCTGGCCAACAGCACCGACTACGGGCTGGCGGCCGGCTTGCAGACCCGCGACGTCGCCCGCGCGCACCGGGTCGCCGCCCGGCTGGAGGCCGGGATCGTCTGGGTCAACGACTGGGCCATGCTCGATCCGGCGATGCCGTTCGGCGGCGTGAAATCCTCGGGCTTCGGCCGCGAATACGGGCCCGAGGCGCTCGACGCCTACACCCGCACCAAATCCGTCCTCATCTCCCTGGCCTGAGCGCCGATCGTCCGGAGGCACCCATGAGCACCCTTACCACCGCGGCCGTCGTGGAATCCGCCGGCACAGGCTTCGCCCTCAGCGATGTCGAGCTCGACGACCCCCGGCCCGATGAAGTCCTGGTCCGCCTCGTCGCCGCCGGCCTGTGCCATACCGATCTCGGCGTCGCCGTCGGCGCCCTGCCGTTCCCGCTGCCCGGCGTGCTCGGCCACGAGGGCGCCGGCGTGGTCGAGGCGGTCGGGTCGGCGGTCAGCTCGGTAGCGCCCGGCGACCAGGTGCTGCTGTCCTTCACCTCCTGCGGGAACTGCGCCAATTGCCGGGACGGGCACCCGGCCTACTGCGCGACGTGGCTGTCGGCCAACCTCCTCGGCGGCCGCCGAGCTGACGGCACCGCCACGATCACCCGGAACGTCCAGGAACTCGGCGGCCACTTCTTCGGCCAGTCCTCGTTCGCGCGGCGCGCCCTGGCCGACGCCCGCAGCGTGGTTAAAGTTGGCGCCGACGCGCCGCTCGACCTGCTGGCCCCGCTCGGATGCGGCGTACAGACCGGGGCCGGGGCGGTCTGGAACATCCTCAAGCCCCGTCCCGGCGCGACGCTGCTCGTGGCCGGAGCCGGCGCCGTCGGGCTGTCTGCGGTCATGGCCGCCCGGCTGAGCCCGGCCACGACCGTCATCGCGGTGGACCGGGTGCCCGCCCGGCTGAAGCTGGCCGAGGAACTGGGCGCTACGCATACCGTCGACACCACCGAGACCGATCTCGCCGAGGCCGTCGCCAACCTCACCGGCGGCCGCGGTGTCGACGGGGTGGTGGAGACCACCGGGGCCATTCCCCTGCTGCGCGCCGGGATCGACGCCCTGGCCGCCCGCGGCACCGCCGTCATCGTTGGCGCCCCCGCCTTCGGCGCCGAGGTCGCCGTCGACGTCAACCACATGCTCGCCGGCCGCACCGTCACTGGCCTCACCCTGGGCGACAGCGAGACCCAGACCCTCATCCCCGTCCTGGTCGACCTGGTGACCTCCGGCCGGCTGCCGATCGACCGGCTGATCCGGCACTACCTGTTCGAGGACATCCAGCAGGCCGTCGAGGACGTCGTCTCAGGAGAGGCCATTAAGCCTGTCCTGACCTTCTGACCAAGCCGAGGATCTTACTGAAGGAGGTCATATGACATCGGCAGAAAACCGCCCGGCTTCGCTGGAGGGGCACGTCGCGATCGTGACCGGTGCGGGCAAGGGCCTGGGGCGTGCCTACGTCGACGCGCTGGCCGGCGCGGGTGCGGCAGTGGTCGTCAACGACGTGGACGCTGACGCCGCCAAGGCAGCGGTGGAGCAGATCCGGAAAGCGGGCGGCCGGGCCGTGGCCCAGGTGGGCCCCGTCGGGTCCACCGAGGTCGCCGAGGAGCTGGTGAATCACGCAGTCCGGGCGTTCGGCAGGCTGGACATCCTGGTGACGAACGCGGGCATCCTGCGCGACACCGTGCTGTGGAAGATGACCGACGAGGATTTCGACGACGTCATCCGGGTTCACCTGCGGGGCACGTTCACGTGCGTCCGGGCGGCTGCGGTGCGGATGCGGGAGCAGGGCGAGGGCGGGAGGATCATCTGCGTCGGTTCGCCGACGGGCCAGGTCGGTAATTTCGGGCAGACGAATTATGCCGCCGCCAAGGCCGGCATCGTGGGCATGGTCAGGACCTGGTCACTGGAGCTGGCCCGGGCCCGCATCACGGTCAATGCGATCATCCCGGTAGCCGCGACGGGCATGACCGAGACCGCGCCGTTCCTGAAGCCATACGTCGATGCGCTGCAGGCGGGCGAGCCGCTGCCCCCGTACGCGCGCCGGGAGCTGAGCTTCGGCACGCCTGGGGACGTTGCCGGGCTGGTGGTCTTCCTGGCGTCGGATGAAGCCGCCTCGGTTACCGGGCAGGCTATCGGCCTGGGTGGTGACCGGCTGGCGCTGTGGTCGCATCCGGCCGAAGCGGTGGTGGCGTTCGCCGACGGGGGCTGGAGCGCGGCCGCCATTGCCCAGGCCTGGAACAAGGAGTTCGCCGAACAGCAGCAGCCCGCAGGGCAGAAGTTCCCGGAGCCGTACTGATGAGCATCGACCTCGCTACGGTCAAGGCGATCGACACACACGTCCACATCGAGTCCGACGGGCACGGGCATTTCGCGCTGGACCAGGAACTGAGCGATGCCTCGGCCGTGTACTTCAGGGGCGATCACGACCGCGCGCCGAGCGTCCCGCAGGTCGCGGAGTATTACCGCGAACGCCAGATCGCGGCGGTGGTGTTCACCGTGGACGCCCACACGGCTCTGGGGCACCCCGCGCTGTCGAGCGAAGCCATCATCGCGGCGGCGGCTGACCACGACGACGTGCTCATCCCGTTCGCCTCAGTCGACCCGCACGACGGCGCATCGGCCGCCGCCCGGCTCCGCGATCTGGCTGCCGCTGGGGCCAGGGGCCTGAAGCTGCACCCCTCGCTGCAGGACTTCGTGCCGAACGACCGCGCCTTCTACCCGCTGTATGAAGTGGCTGCCGAGCTGGCCCTGCCGGTCGTGTTCCATACCGGGCAGACCGGCATCGGAGCGGGCCTGCCCGGCGGGCGGGGGATCAAGCTGCGGTACTCCGACCCGATGCTGATCGATGACGTCGCCGCGGATCACCCGGCCCTGACGGTCGTGCTCGCCCACCCCTCGGTCCCCTGGCAGGACGCCGCGATCTCCATGGCCACGCACAAATCGAACGTGTTCATCGACCTGTCCGGCTGGTCACCCCGGTATTTCCCGGCCCAGCTCGTGCGGGCCGCCAACAGCCTGCTCAAACGGAAGGTGCTGTTCGGCTCGGATTACCCGATGATCACTCCGGACCGCTGGCTGGCTGACTTCGAACAGCTGGAGATCAAACCGGACGTCCGGCCGCTAATCCTCAAGGACAACGCCGCGCGCCTGCTTGGCCTGACCGAGGACACGTGAGGATGCCCGACTTCGGGGTCGGCAGCTGGCCGCACCGCCGGGCCCGGATTGACCCGCACCGGCCCGCGATGCGGCAGGGCGAGATGACGCTGACCTACCGGGATCTGGCCGGCCGGGTCGACGCGCTCGCCAGCGCGATGCGCGTGGGCGGGGTGCAGCGCGGGGACCGGATCGCTTATCTCGGCGCCAACACCATCGCCGGGTTCGAGGTGTTCTTCGCGGCCGGCCGGCTCGGCGCGATCTACACCCCCCTGAACACGCGCCTGGCGACACCCGAGCTGGGATACATCCTGCGGGACTGCGCGCCGGTCATGCTGTTCCACGGCACCGATCAGGCCCATCACCTCCAAGAGCTGTCCGGCCCGTCTTCGCCGCTGCGCACGACGATCGCCATCGGTGCGCCAGGGCCTGGCGGGTACGACTCCTTCCTGCGATCAGGCCGCGGGCTGCCGCCGCCGGACGCGGATGTCACGCTGGACGACGACGCGGTGATCCTTTACACCAGCGGCACCACGGGCAGGCCCAAGGGCGCGGTTCTTACCCATGCCAACCTGACCTTTAACACGATGAACCAGCTAGCCCACGCCGACGTGCTGGGCACCGACACCGCCCTGTGCATCGCGCCGCTGTTTCACGCCACCGGGCTCGGGCAGGTCAGCCTGCCCACCCTGTTCAAAGGCGGCTGCATCGTAGTGGTACCGCGCTTCGACGCGGCCTCGGTCCTGGCCGCGATCTCCTCGCTGCGGATCGCCTCCTTCTCCACGGTGCCCACCATGTTGCAGATGCTGTGCGATCACCCGGACTTCGCCGGCACTGATCTCAGTTCCCTGCGGTATGTCATCTACGGCGGCTCGATGGTGACCGAGCGGGTCGCCGTGGCGTGGCAGATGCGCGGGGTCGTCCTGCTCCAGGGCTACGGAATGACCGAAGCATCACCGGGCGTCTTCATGGCCGTCCCCGACGGAGCCAGCCAGCGGCCGACCTCAGTCGGGCATCCCCACTTCTTCACCGACGTATTCATCGAACCGGTTCCCGGCCGGGACATCGACGATGCGTCCGGCGAGCTGCTGGTCCGCGGCCCGAACGTGTTCCGCGGCTACTGGAACCGGCCCGCCGATACCGGCAGAGCCCTCAGCGGAGGCTGGTTTCATTCCGGCGACATCGTGCGGGTCGATGACAGCGGCTGGGCCTACGTCGTCGACCGGGTCAAGGACATGATCATTTCGGGCGGCGAGAACATCTACCCCGCCGAGGTCGAGGCGCAACTGAACTCCCTGCCCGGCATCATCGAAAGCGCGGTCGTCGCCGTATCCGACGAACGCTGGGGCGAAGTCGGCATGGCCTACATCGTCAGCAGCGGCGAGCGCAACTGGGACCAAGACGCCATCCGAGAGGCGCTCCTGCCGAAGCTTGCCGCCTACAAGATCCCGAAATACATCCAGGTCGTGGACGAGCTCCCGAAAACCGCGACCGGGAAAGTCCGCAAACAAGACCTTAGACCGCTCGCCGCAAAGGAAAGGGACGCCACATGACCACAACCGTAAACACCCTTGACGACCTGTCCTCTTTCGTCGGAAAGGAGCTCGGTACCAGCTCATGGGTCGACATAGACCAGGCCCGGATCAACACCTTCGCCGACGCCACCGACGACCACCAGTGGATCCACGTGGACCCCGAGCGCGCAAAGGACGGGCCATTCGGCGAGACAATCGCCCACGGCTACCTGACGCTTTCCTTGCTGATCCCGATGTGGACCGACATGCTAGAAGTCCGCGACGTCCAGACCAAAGTGAACTACGGCCTGAACAAGGTGCGCTTCCCGAGCCCCGTCCCCAGCGGCTCCAAAATCCGGGCGCGGGCAACACTCGCCGCCGTCGAGCCCGTCCCGGGTGGCGCTCAGCTGACCGTCGACGCCGTGGTGGAACGCCAAGGTGGCGATAAGCCAGCCTGCGTCGCGCAACTGGTCCTCCGCTACCTGCATTGAGCTCTCAGGCTCAGAGGGGCACCGGATGGGAGCGCACCAGCAGCGCAACGCCTTTCCCGACCTACCTGGTCTACCTGCGATGAGCGGGGTCAAGATCCTGGTCAGCGCGCTCGAAGCGGCCGCCGGCACCCCTGACGGCGCGACGGTGCTGGTCGGCGCGATCGAGCTCGAACTGGCGCAAAGGAGACCTTCGTAATGATGAATCTGCTGCCCCGCGACCGTAACCCCAAGCTGGTACCCGAGTGCACCTTCCCGCTCACCGGATTGGCCTGCGTCACCCGCGTCTACACCGACCTGGCGGCCTTCCTCATTCAGCCGGACGCTGTCGTCGTCCGCGACCTATTCGAGGTCGACCTCGGCACGCTCACCACCGTCCTCGACGTCCCGCTCATCGACCAGATGCAGAAGGCAGCCCCGTGACCCGCTCCATCAGGAACACGACCGTCGGCATCGTGGGCGGCGGCCCCGCAGGCCTGATGCTGTCACACCTGCTGTCGATCGCGGGCATCGGCTCCGTCGTCATCGATGACCGCACCCGAGCCGAAATCGAGAACACCGTACGCGCGGGCATCCTCGAGGCCGACAGCGTACGGCTGCTTACCGGCACCGGCGTCGGCGACCGAGTGCTCCGCGAAGGCATCTCACATGCAGGGATCGACCTGAGGTTCGGCGGCGAGAACCACCGGATCGACTTCAAGGGACTGGTGGGAGAGTCGACATGGCTCTACCCGCAGACCGACGTATTCATCGACCTGGCCAACGCGCGCGACCGCGACGGCGGCGACGTCCGGTTTGGCGTCAGCGACACGCGGGTCGTGGACATCACCAGCGCCCGCCCGGCTATCTGCTATACCGACGGGGACGGCGTCGGCTACGAGGTGCGATGTGACTACCTGGTGGGCGCAGACGGTTCACGGTCAATCTGCCGCTTCGAAATCCCGGAGTCGCTGCGGACGCACTACTTCCGCGAGTACCCGTTCGCCTGGTTCGGCATCCTGGCCGAAGCGCCTAAGAGCGCGCCCGAGCTGGTCTATACCCACTCGCCGCGCGGCTTCGCACTGATCAGCCAGCGCACCGAGACATTGCAACGGATGTACTTCCAGTGCGACCCGGAGGAAGACGTCAACGCGTGGTCCGGGGACCGCATCTGGGCCGAGCTGCAGGCCCGGGTCGCTGGGCCGGACGGCTTCGTGCTGGCCGAGGGCCCGATCACCGATAAGGCCATCCTGCGCTTCCGCAGCTTTGTCGCAGAGCCCATGCGTTACGGCAGGCTGCTGCTGGCCGGCGATGCCGCTCACACCGTGCCACCGACCGGAGCGAAGGGGCTCAACCTGGCCCTGGCCGACGTGGGCGTGCTCGCCGAGGTGCTGGAGCACGCCATAGGGCGCAACGACGCTGACGCGCTCGACGACTACGGACCCCGCGCCCTGGCCCGGGTCTGGAAGGCGCAGCACTTCTCCTACTGGATGACCACCATGCTGCACGCGCTACCCGGTGCCACCGACTTCGATCTGCGACGGCAGCTCGGCGAGCTTGAATCCGTGGCGACCTCGACGGCCGGATCGACGTACCTCGCCGAGGCGTACACCGGTTGGCCCAGCCGCACTGGACGCAAAGGGGATGGTGAGAGTGAATAGCGCGGGTGTTCAGTTTGGAGGGCACGGTGCTGGCCAAGGGAGAGGGCCGATGGCTGAGATTGTCGTCGCCCGCTGTTCGTCGCATGCGCCGATGATGAAGGCGGCGCGTGAATCGGCGACCCCGCGGCAGCAGGATTCGTTCTTCGGCGCCCTGGAAGCCATCCGGGAGGACGCCAGCCGCGCCGCGGTGCAGGCGGCCATCCCAAGCCTCACGCTGCGCGGGCGGGAGCTACGGGTAGCGAGGCGGCTCGGGGCTCAGGTCAGGCGACGGGTGCTGGCACGTACCACCAGCTCGGGGGTGAACTTCACCTGCCGGTGCTTGTGGTCGGGATTCGTCACCTCGTCGAGGAGAAGCTCGGCGGCAACCCTGCC
>Ga0116216_10003438_pt1 | contig 10303 bp, 11 predicted proteins | sample Sb_taG_11_FD_89696 | JGI IMG/M metagenome (GOLD analysis project Ga0116216, IMG submission 89696) | Peat soil microbial communities from Weissenstadt, Germany - Sb_50d_3_AS metaG | ecosystem: Environmental > Terrestrial > Soil > Wetlands > Peat | place: Germany: Weissenstadt | collected 2010-09-21
CGGATGTGTTGCGTCGGAAAGAGGCGAATTGTATTGAGAAAATTCATCGATAGCTGCGCGAACTTCACGCGATGGGTCGTCGGCGTGTTCGCCACTCTGGGCGGTTACTTCCGAGGACGGGGCAAGCCGACGAAGCTACGGACATAGTGAGGGGCCAAGCAATTGCTATTCCGGAGATCAGCCGTCCGTCGCACAGAAAGTCAGCATCCCCGCCTAGTGTCTTGGCGAGAGGGAATGGCCTCTGGCGGCAATCGCTGTGACTCTTGTCCGATCGCGACAACGCAAGTGACTATAATACCATGATTTAGGACAATCTCACTGTGAGTCACATATCATTTGCGTTCGCTCGGCACGCCGAGTGCTTTTCTTGAGAAATTATAGAACTCAACCTGAAGCTCAAGCCAAGGTTGAGTGAGAGACGCTCGGCCGCGGTGGCCGAAGGACGGTCACGGTATGGTAGAGCGTTTTCTCCCCGGAATCACGAGCAAGCGTCGTTCTCCCTGGCTGTACCCGGCCCCCTCGTAGGGGGCCGGGTTTTTATTTTTTCTTACGTGCTAAGGACTTATGGCGTTTCCGCAGACCCCTTGAGGGGGCCGCGCACCCCGTTCCGAACAACGTTATTGGCCGTACTTCCAGGACGGGTGCTCCCACGACGAGATCATGCGCTGGCTTCTCACTCTGACCCATGACGAGATCGCGATCGTCGAGCGCTATTACCGGCGACACAAAGACGAGCTTGACGCGTATGAAAGCCGGATCCGAGCCCACCGTGCCCAGCAGATTCGGTTGCAGCGGCTTCGTTTTCCCGAGCGGGAGGGAAACGCCAATCAGCGCTTGGCTGAGCTAAGACGCCTCCTGCGGCAGCGACGCGGGGAGATCAGCGATGAAGGGGCTCGTCGCTGACGCCAATATCCAGGGACAGGTCGAGCATCTCGTGAAATGCAAGCGGGCCGACGCCTGGACGGAGTTCTGGCAGTCGCTCGACCCGAATGTTCCGAGGATAGCTGTTGCGCTTTGACGACGCGTTCCTCTTACGTCTCGCCGAGCGGACGTTCGCCGGTTATCGTTGAACGTCCCGCCCCGACACAGACCAGGATCGAGTCGTTTCTTGCCACAACGCAGCAATACGCTCCGTTCGCTCTTTCCGAGGCGTGCGCGCGACCAGAGATTTGATTTTTGGTTCTACACAGTGGTACGATTGTGCTCGACGTGTCGAACCGGTGGTAGTCCGCGGAGCGCGGTGGATGGCGGCCAGGAAGGAGCACCCGTCCGGCGGTTCATCTGGCTTCAAGTGGGATGCCTCGGAATGGCCGACGCCCGCGACCGAAACGGGATCGCCGCGATCGTCCGGGACATCCGAAGGGCATTGGGAGCGAGGAAAGACCGATGAAGGAGGGATCTAAGTTCACACCGAAAGGCGCTACGATCGTCTCGGCTCTGGAACGGTTTCGCGACACGATCGAGGCCGGCACGCAGATCGAACGGCATTATACCGTCCGTCGGGTGAAGCTGGACCTGCCTCCCCGTACGTTCGGTCCCGATGAGGTCAAGGGAATCCGCGCGATGATCGGCGTCAGCCAGCCACTCTTCAGCCAGTTCCTGGGAGTCGACGTCAAGACCGTCCGATCCTGGGAGCAAGGGCGCCGCACCCCTTCGGGCATGGCCTGCCGGTTCCTCGAGGAGATACAGGCCTGTCCAGAGCACTGGCGAAGCCGCCTGAGCGCCGTCCTGGGCGCATCGGACCGCTCCAGGTAGCGTCGGCTGTTAGAACCACGTGCTTTTCATGCTTGCGCGTTCACATCACTCGCAGGGTCCGAGACCAGGAGTGAGATACGTCCTCGTTGCGTCCATCGGGATCAAGTAGGTCATGAACGAGGTCGATTCCGCGGAAGCGCGCCACGTCCGCGACGATTTCCGCAATCAGGCCCACGAGTAGTTATATACTGTGTTATGGGGCTGAAACGAGGGACCAATATGCTGAAACACAACGTGAATCAGAAACGCGCGGTGTGTAAAATTGCTTTTTGGAACAGTCGTTTCTTGGGTCGTGAAGCGGCTCGCTCGCCACGGCACGCGTCACCGATCTGGCACCCTGATCTTGATGTTCTTGTACCAGCACGGCGCACCGTGGTCTTGCAGGCCGATGTAGCCGACGCGGGGGTGGTCTTTGTAGGCGACGTCGAACTTGTGAAGAGACCCATCAGGGCGACGGTTGGGGGCTGTCCACTCGTCGAGGTCCATCCGAGTGACGAGCTCGCCGTTTAATTCGATCGAGAGCTTCGGTCCATCGCAGGTGATGACCATGTGGTTCCACTGGCCCGGCGGCCTCATGGCGTTTTTCGACGGTTTGACCAGGTCGTAGATCGCTCCGGTATCGTGCCAGCCGGCCGTCGTCGTATCATCTATGGCGACCTCGATCCCATTAAACTCTTACCATCAAACAGCAAGATCCAACCGGCTTTTCGCTCCTCCGGCGAGAGGACATTGTCGGCGGGCTCGCCCCGCGACGTCCCGCCCACGCCAGACTGGATCAGCAAGACGACGGCGACGGGCCAGATTAATCATGGCGTGTGCATTTCAGGCCTCCAGCGACGTTGCTTCATTAGAAGTTGGCTGCGCGCTGTCATCATACGCCTGCGCTGCGGTATGCTGAATGTGTGATCGCGTGAACCGCAATGCTGCGCTCGACCAGTGGACCGGTCTTTTGAATATCGTATGTGGATTTAAGCTATTTGATAATCGCATCGTAATAATGGGGTGATCGGAATGGCGTCGGTCGAGCGGAAGGTCGTTGTGATCACGGGCGTGACGCGAGGACTGGGTCGCGCACTGGCCGAGGCCCTGGCGAAACTGGGGCATACAGTCGTCGGCTGCGGGCGGTCGCCGGAACAGATCACGCATCTCGGTTCCGAGCTGCAACATCCGCATGACTTTACGGTCCTGGACGTGACCTACGACAGCGCGGTGAACGCTTGGGCGAAGCGGGTTATCGAACGGCACGGCGCGCCCGATCTCCTCGTGAATAACGCGGCGTTGATCAATCAAAACGCTCCCCTTTGGCAAATTCCGGCAGCCGAGTTTGACCGGGTGATCGACGTCAACATCAAGGGTGTCGCCAACGTGATCCGCCACTTTGTACCCGCCATGATTGCGCGCGGCTCGGGCGTGATCATCAACTTCAGTTCAGGCTGGGGCCGGTCAGTCGCGCCTGAAGTAGCCCCCTACTGCGCAACGAAGTGGGCCATCGAGGGTTTGACGCGTGCTCTGGCGCAGGAGCTTCCCCAGGGCTTGGCGGCAATCCCGGTCAGTCCGGGAATCATTGATACCGAGATGCTCCGCAGTTGCTTCGGCAATTCAGCTTCGTCGCACCCCGGCCCCGAACAATGGGCGCAAACCGCGATACCGTTTCTGCTGCGGTTGGGCCCCAAGGATAACGGTAAGCCGCTGTCGGTTCGTTAGCGCGTTTTTGCGCCCGATTCAACTTTGGCTAATGGAGGTGTATGATGCAATTTGAGGCACGATAGGCAATCGCAACGAAGAAGAGTTAAGTGATTTTAAGGGCTAAAGTGTGTGAGAGTAATGACCATGACGCCAGCTTTAGAGCGGCTTGCGGATCTAGTCCGTCAGGCCGAAGCGAAGACTCGCGCCCGTAAGATCGAAAGTGAGACGCAGCATGCCGCCGATCAGTTTCGCGCGGCCGAGCTGCGCGCGCGCCGTGCCGTGGAACGACTCCGTGTGGTGCGGCCGGCCGGCTTAAGGGCCTTGGAACAGGCCGACGCCGACGAGCAATTACTCAAGGATTTGGTGCGCAAGCTGGCCTTGTACAAGTCATCGCTGGGTTCAGAAGCCGACGCGGAGCGACTGATCGCGGCGTCACAGGCCGAGATCGAGCGAACCCGCAGCCAGACCAGGAGCGACCTGGAGGAAATTGGTCGCGAGGTTGAGGAAGCGCGGCGCGAGCTTCGGACGGCTACCGATTTATACAGGCAGTTGCGCCGCGAGCTCGATCGGCTCCAGCCTGAACTGGCCGCGCAGTTCTCGGTTGAGGACCGACTCCTCTGGGATGCCGAGGCCCACTTCCCAGGCGGCCAGCTCCAGCTTCTAGCCCATGAAGTCGATGCCGGGTTAAACGCGTTCGCGTCGCTCAATAAGCTCGAGCAATACGCGCGCCTCAAGGTCTGGATCGGCCGCTTTCGCTTTCACCAGGCCTCTCAGGACCGAGATACGGAGGTCACCGACGAGCTCCAGGCGCTGTCGCACCGAGTTTTTCACCAGCTCAAGTGGCTTTCGAGACAATACGAGCCCGGCTACATCGAGGCGTTTCGCCAGGACTTCTCGACCGACTGGTCCGGCTATGTTGCCGAGGCCCAGGAGCAGCTAATCCAGGCAATTGAGACCGGCCGCCGCGTTCGCGACGCCGAGCTGCAGCCACACCGCGATCGCGAGCCCAGCGAGCCACGGGTCTCAACTCTGGGCTCGCTCTCAGGCGCCCGTCCGAGCGGACAGTCGACTCCTTCGGCGGTCGCGGCGGCGCCGCCGGCGCCGCACCACGCTTCGTCCGCCACGCTGATCGGGCTGAAGGCTCTCGTCGCCCGTAGCCGCCTTCCTGACGAGGGGCTCGACCAGTTCCTCGCGGCCTTGAGGCAGGCAGTCGACGATCTCGGCGCCACCGATCCGGAGCTGCTTCGGCTTGTCTTGCCTTACCGCGAATATATCACGGGCGACGACGGCCTCGGGGCCCTGCGACGCAACCTCGAACGAATCCAGGCGCGCCGCGATGATGTCCTTTCCCACGATGACACCTGAATGCGGAACGAAGGCTTCCTCGGGGCCTCGTTCAAAAAGGGGTCAGGCACCGTTGCCGGAACGGCCCGGAAGCTGCTTCGCACAACGGTGCCTGACCCCTTTTTAAACCAGGGCTTCCTTGGGCGGCACATCCTTTCACAAGAGAGCCAAGAGTTCTGGCAAAGCTTCGCAAGAGACCGACGAGATGGGTGACCTCCCGTGCCGGTGTGCGAACATCTATCCCACGATTCGCGGGGTTATGGTATGGTTCGCGGCGGTTGGCGCAGGATGCGCCGGGTGGTCGTTGATGGGGTAGGGAAACCAGCGCGAGGGGATCTGGGCAAATGGATCCGGATCTGTCGCTGCGGCAGCGAGGTAAAACGCGGGTTATCTGGGACCACGGCCGATCGATTGCTTCGCGCAGTCCGGGCGAGACATCGACGTCACCGGCTCGTCCTCTGATCCGTCCGGCGCCGCGATCGGGGATGGTCTTTCCACTCGTGGTGCTGATTGCCATCTTGCCGGGCATGGCGGCCTTGAATGCCTGGGACCTGACACCACCCGGCCCGCTGTGGGGCTTACGGGGCCTGGCCGTGCTCGACGGCCTGGTGCTCGACCAGATGCCCGCGGCAGCCGAGATCGAACCGATCCCCGAGTCGGCTGCATTCAAGGCCGTAGCTTTCCAGCCACCGCTCTATGCCTGGCTGGAGGCGCTAGCGTTCTGGCTCAGCACCGATTGCGATCCACTGGCGAGTGTCTTGCCCAGCTACATGGCCGGCGCGCTTGTGGTTATCTTGGTCTACTTGCACGGCCGGCTCTGGGGCGGAGCGGGATTGGGTCTGACGGCGGCGGTCTTGGTGGGTTTTAACCAAAACCTGCTCTCGAGGATGCAAGAGGCGACACCAACCACGCTAGGGGTTTGCGGCGTGCTGGCAGCCTTGCTGGGATATGGATGGCACGAACGAATGGCCGCTGAGTCGGCGCGGCCTTGGTCGTGGGCCGAACCAGTAGTCTGGGCTCTGGCGGCTGGCCTGGCTCTGGGTTTAGCGCTCTTATCCCTGGGTGGATTGGCGATCAGCGTCATTCCGATCGTCCTCTTACACCAGTTTTACTGGGGCGCTAGGTCGGCTTCGTCATCCCAGAAATCGTTGACTCGTTTTTGGTGGCGCAGCCGGCGCGACGGCCCAGGCTTGGTCAATGGGCTGCTGGCGCTGGCCGTTGCGGCAGCCGTGGCCTTGCCTTGGTTGATCTTTTTGCTCAAGTCATATGGTTGGTATGCACTGGCTGCGCTCGCGGCTCCCCCCGACGGCTTGCTCGCAGACCATCGGTTGGGCCTGTTGCCGCGCCTGATCAAGTTGGCGCCTGTGACGCTGCCATTGGGTCTCGTTGGCGCTGTGCGGGCCATCCAGTCGGCACTGGTGGATGAGTCCGACACGCTAGAAACGGTTGGGGGATCGCTTTGGGTCATCTGGCTAGCGGTCGCCGCGTTGACGCCAGCAGTCTGGCCTGGTGGACCGCACAGCGCGTTCGACCTGGTTTTGCTCGTGCCTCTCAGTCTGCTGGCGGCGCAGACCATCGCCGACCTCGCCAACCGCTTTGTATCGGTTCGCGCTCTGATCGTGCTGGCGCCGGCGACCGCCATGTCAGTCGCCTGGTGGGCCAGCGCCGACCTTAGTGACGCTTTCGACGATTTGATCCACGGCAAAGCTGACGTCGCAACGGGCCTGGGGCTGCATCTGGCGCTCGACCTGGTCATCGCTTCGGTATTGATCATCCGCGCGCTCCACGGCTGGGCTCGCCGACGCGATGATCGTCAACGGTGGATCTTGTCCCTTTTTCTCATTTTGGTGCTGAGCGTTACCGTCGTGAGCGGCCTTCGGGAGGTGATGTTTCGTCATAGTGAGACCCATGACTTGCTTTCGCTCCGCACGATGATCTTGCGTCGCAACCGCGACGATCCCTTCCAGGCAGTCGCCGTGGTCAGTCCCTCATCGTCGAGGCCGGCCCCCGACGGAGCCCATCTTGCCGCTAATCGCCCCTTGCCTGGCGGGCGCCTCCGATTCATCCTCAGAACGGCCCTGCCGCACGTGCCTCAGCGCGACCTGAATTCAGTCGACGAGCTCTCGAGTCTCCCTGACGGCCAGCGTTTGGTCGTTCTGGCGGGCATCGGCCAGCGCCTTTCGTCCGCGGACCGATCCAAGCTTGGCCTGGAAGCCATCCACCCCGGCCGTTCCGGAATTCTCGATGCTTATGCCACGGCTCGCAATCGACTCTCGCGGCGATGACCAGGGGATCGCTGCACCAGAGCCGGCACCGCGCGGGTTGCGGTCCGAAGAGCTCCGCTCGCCTCTCCGACCGTCTTGCTCGCCGTTCTGACATTTGGTACAGTCACGGCTGCTGGATCGCGATTGAACCAGATGGGATGGGCATCGGATCAAAGCACTCGCACCAGGGAGGGAGACAGGCGATGTCGCTCACAAAGAGCGCGGCTCGTTCGAGCCCGCTCGATGGCAGCCAAGGACGCACGGCCCGAAGCGAATGAGATCTGTCTGCTCGACACGAGGATCGAGCAGATTAAACGCGATTGGGCAACGGGCAAGATGGGCTACCCGTCTTGGCCGAGACGATCACATTGTGGTCTCGTCGTTGGCTTCTTTCGTTTCAGCGACTCTGTCGCAGCCGATCAAGGACCACGGTTCTGGCCGGAGTTCATGCCGGCATCCCACCCTTTCTTTTCCACGCAAGTCGAGGTCAGGAATGGAGGCCCCGTTGATGAATCGTAGCGACCAAGAGCATCCAACAGTGCCGGCAAGACGGGCCACTATGCGGCGCGAGCCCGCTCACGTAACACGATCAACGCCGGGGGGAGTGACGCTCCCGCCGCCACACTTGCCCGTACGGCGGTCTTTGCGGGACCGCAACGAATCTGATCCGGATCGCTGCGCTGTCGAGCTTGTGCAGCGAGGTCGTCTAATCCTGGACGTATCGGCAGCCGACCTTGAGGCGTCGGAAGCGAGATTCGGCGCATTCCATCCTACCACCTGGCACTTCCGAAATGCCTTGAGCGAAGCTCAGCGCTCCTGGGTGCGACTCCGAGCCGAGCTGGGCACCAAGATCCTCGAGACCGCTCTCCGTCAGCCGCCCTTGACGATGTTGACCCTGGGTGAGCCGGCAAACGGTGATCGGCACGTCGTATTGATCCTGATTGCGGGCCAGACCTACCGTTCCCAGCAGGTTGCGGGCACCGAGCTGGCCCCGATCCAGTGGCGGCTGACGCGCCTCAACCCACCACTTGAAAATGGTCCCTACTACGTCTGCCGGCTCAGCGACGGGTCGACTCAGTGCGACTGCGCCGACTGGACCTACCAGATTGCCCAGTCCACCGACAGACACAAGACGAAATGCAAGCATCTGGCCGCTCTGGCTGCCTTGGGCTGGATTTGACCGACCGATCCTGCTTGTGCGAGAATCATGAGAAGGGAGGGATAGACCGCCCTATGCAGGTCCTCAACTTGAGGGCGACTGATGATCGACTGGCCGAGAGTCTTTGCCGGAGCGCTGCCTTACACCTCGTTTCTGGATGAATATGCCACCCCCGCGCAGCGGTCGCGGTGGGACGGAATGCACGCGCGATTTTCGATCACGGCCGCGCACCGTGAGCTGCTGAACAGCTTTGTGCGGCGAATGCCGGTGCTCTGCCTGGCTGGAGCATGGTGCGGCGATTGCATCAACCAGTGCCCGGTTTTCGATCATTTCGCGAGGGCCTCGGCGCGGATCGAGCTACGCTTCCTCGACCGCGATTCCCAGCCAGATGTGCGCGACGCTCTGGCAATCAACGGTGGCTACCGCGTCCCGGTCGTCGTCTTCTTGAGCGAAGATGGGTTTGAGGTCGGCCGCTACGGCGAGCGGACGCTTTCGATTTACCGCCGCCTGGCCGCCGAGCAGCTTGGCCCCGCCTGCCCGACGGGGCTTGTCCCCGCCGCCGCTGAAGCCCTTGCCGCCACTACCGCCGAGTGGCTGGCCGAATTTGAACGAGCCCAGCTCATCCTCCGGCTCTCGCCGCGGTTGAGGAGCAAGCACGGCGATTGAGCGCGAAACCTGCCGGGTCTCAAGTAGACCGATCGACGATTGCGTTTCGGCAGGTGGCAAATCTCTATGACAGTTCATAGATCCGTCCCTGGCGCAGCGGCTCGATAACGCTGGAATCCAACTCGAAATCATCCGGATAATGCGTCAACCGCATTTTCGATCGCAGCGAGTCGGGTAAGGCGGCAAGCTTTTCGTAAGGAGTGTGAACTCCGGTGTGGACCAGCGTTGTTGCCTCGTGGACGATCAGGTCGGCGGCGCCGAGCCACTCGATCAAGCTCGGGTCGTACGCCGTGTCGGCACTGTAGCCGAACACACGGTCTCGAGCCGTGATGCGTAAAGCAAAGGTCGGTACACTGTGGATCGTCCGCCGGCACTCGACGGAGAACGGACCGCATTTCACCGGCTGCGATAGATTCAGGTCGACGAGCTCAAAGTAGTCGTGGAGTTGTTTCCGGACCGGCGCCGCGTTGGGTTTCGACTGGACGAGCTCCATTCCAGCGGCCAGAAGCCCATCCCAAAGCCGCGCCGAAGCGTCGGGATGCATGAGCAGCTTGGTGCGGCGGCCGAGTGCGAAAACCGAATAATAGCCGAGATCTTCCAGGCCGCAGCAATGATCGGCGTGAAGGTGGCTGACCGCAACGGCGTGAATTTGGTCCAGATCGAGCGGATGGGGCAGACGGGCGTTATTCGACGCTTCGCGGAGCATCTTCCGGACCGGGTGCGGGCAGTCGATCAAGAGCCAGTCGCCGTCAACCCCCAAGAGCATAGACGACGTGTAATACCGGGCCGTGAACGCTTCGCCCACGCCCAGCGGGATGAGCACGACTTTGCTCATGGCTCGACTCGTCAGGAGGAACAGACTCGGCCTCGACCAAACCTGAGTGTAGAATCAGGTACGTCGCTTTGCGGGCCCGATCTAATATTAACGGCAACCTGACGATGAATGAAATCACCAATCCTGCCCAGAAGGAAGTCTGGGATATCGTACGGCGGATCAATGCGGCCTGGCTTGATAATCAGCCCGAAAAGCTGCTCGAGCTGTTCCACGATCGGATGGTGATCGTCGGCTCGGGAGGTAACCGCTACGGCGAAGGCAAAGACCTGTGTGTCGACAGCTACCGAAGCTTCATCCAAAGCGCGAAGATTGCACATTTTCACGAAACCGACCCTCGGGTCGATGTCTTCGACACCGTGGCGATCGTGAGCTACGGTTTCGAGATCGAATACACGATGGACAACAAAACGCTACGGGAAGGCGGGCGCGACACATTCGTCCTCGAGCGATTCGGTGGTCAATGGCTGGCGGTCTGGCGACCGATGGTCGACCAGCCCGCATCTTTAGGCGTATCGGGCCTTCACGCCGGATCATGGTGCGAAGTTGGGCATCCCAAGTGCTCGTCGCTTCTCGATGATGTGCGTGATGTGGTGA
>Ga0116216_10003441_pt1 | contig 10301 bp, 10 predicted proteins | sample Sb_taG_11_FD_89696 | JGI IMG/M metagenome (GOLD analysis project Ga0116216, IMG submission 89696) | Peat soil microbial communities from Weissenstadt, Germany - Sb_50d_3_AS metaG | ecosystem: Environmental > Terrestrial > Soil > Wetlands > Peat | place: Germany: Weissenstadt | collected 2010-09-21
CGCGAGCGCTCGATCGACATCCTGCTCGATCATGACCAGCGTCACGCGCGCCTGCTTCAACATGGCGAGCGCCTCGTAGAGCTTGTCCATCACGACAGGGGCGAGACCGAGCGAAATCTCGTCGAAGATCACGAGCCGAGGCCGCGCCATCAGCGCGCGCCCGATTGCAAGCATCTGCTGCTGCCCGCCTGACATGGAAGTTCCGGCGGAATTCTTCCGCTCGACGAGAATTGGGAACAGGTCGTAGACCGCATTCAGACGCTGCGTTGTTATGGGAGCGTCGGTGCCGCGCGCAGCGATCTTCAGGTTTTCCTCGACCGAGAGCGACGGAATGATCCGGCGCCCTTCCATGCAATGCGCGACGCCCATGGCGGCGATGCGGTGCGGCGCCAAACCCGTGATGTCACGTCCTGCAAAGCGCACGGAGCCCGAGGTGTGGGCGATAGCTCCAGTGATCACGCGAGCGAGGGTCGTCTTTCCTGCACCGTTGGCGCCGAGGATCGCGATCGCCTGCCCTTCCCTGAGCGTCAGGTCGATCCCCTTCAGGACGCGCGCTTGACCGTATCCCGCTTCGACGGCCCGCAGTTCGAGCAAGGGACCGTCGGAGGCATTCGAGGATGCGGCCGCAATCAGCGGCGCGAGCGTCTGGCGTTTCGCGGCCGGCGCGCCGACATGGACCGCGGGATCGGCGACCGTCTCGCCGTCGGGAGCGCTCCGCTTTTCGCGTGCGCCGTGCGTGCCCAGATAAACTGCCGCCACTTCGTCGTTGGCGAGAATCTCCGCAGTCGGACCTTCAATCAGCTTCTTCCCGAAGTTTAGGACGATCGAGCGTGCGCAACATTCGCGAACAACGCGAATGACGTGTTCGACAATAACGATCGCCTTGCGCGAGTCGATGATTGACTTGATCAGCGTGATAAGCTCCGTGATCTCGCTATCCACGAGGCCGGCCCCGACCTCGTCCAGCAGGACCACGCGGGGCTTCAGCGCCAGCGCCCGCGCGACCTCGAGTCGCTTGCGCCGGAGGAGCGGTAGGGCGCGTGCGGGGAACATGGCGGCGTCGTCAAGCCCCGTGCGAACGAGCAATTCTGCGCGGGCCCGCCGCGCGGCCGCCGCGGAAATGAGCGGTTCGATCGCGTATTGCGCGACTTCGAGGTTCTCTTCCACCGTCATGTCGAGAAACGGCCGCGGGATCTGGTAGGTGCGCCCGATGCCGGCCCGGGCCCGCTCGGAAGCCGGCAGCCGGGTGACGTCGCGGCCGTTGAGCGCGATGGTTCCTTGGCTCGGGGCGAGCGCCCCGCCGATGAGGCCGATCAGGGTCGACTTCCCCGCGCCATTGGGTCCGATGACGCCAGTGATCGTGCCTGGCAGGAGCGCGAGATCGACATTGTCGATTGCGACGATCCCGCCGAAGCGTTTGACAACGCCCGCGACTTCGAGGAGCGGCGCGCTCATGCGAGAGTGCGCCTCCTCACGGTGTGACCCGAGGCTGCGGCGAGCCCGACAATGCCACGCGGCGCGAAGCGGATGAGGACGATCAGAATGACCCCGGCGATGGCGATGTGCGCCTCAGGATAGTCGGCCAACGCCTCGCCCAATGCGATGACGAAGAGCGCGCCGACGAGGGGTCCGAGCCGAGCGCCGACGCCGCCGATGATGACCATCGTCAAAACGTCGATCGACCACTGCAGACCGAACATGCCGTAGGGCTCGATCGCGCCGAGCTTCACCGCCTGAACTGCGCCGGCCATGGCGGCGAGCGCGCTCGCCAGCATGAAGGCCGCAAGCTTCACCCGGAACGGGCGGACGCCCATCTGCGCCGCCGCGTCCTCGTCGTCGCGGACGGAACGCAGGATCACCGACGCTCTGGTGCGAACGCAGAGCGTGACTGTTAGCGCCGCGATGACGGCGACAGCGAGCGCATAGCGGAAAAGGATAGGCAGCGCCGGCGGATCGTTTTTGAGAAAAATCCCCGTCGCGCCGCCGAAAGCCGAGAGATTGACCATGATCAGTCGCAGAAGCTCCGCCAGCGCCAGCGTCCCCACCGTGAAGTAGAGGCCGCGCAGCCGGAAGAGGGCGGGCGACACGAGCGCGGCCAGAGCGGCCCCTGAGAGCGCGCACGCGACGAGCGTCGCCGGCAGCGGCAGGTCCAGTCCGTTCAGGAGGCCGTAGGCGACATAGGCGCCGAGCCCGACGAAACACGAGGTCCCGAGCGAGACGAGGCCGGCCGAGCCCGCCATCAGGTTCCAGCCCTCGGCCAGGGTCAGATAGATGAGGGTGCGGAACCCAAGCTGCAGGCCGTACTCGCCGATAAAGGCAGGGGCAAACCACAGGACGGCGAAAGCAACGAGAATGACTGCGGTCTCGCGCGGCGCGGGCGCGATCTTTTCTCGCTTCATCTGCGCCCCCGAGCGAAACCTTCGGGCCGGAATGCAAGGACGAGCAGGAAGAGCGCCATGCCGACAAGGTCGCGATAGCCGTCGCCGAGCGCGAGGCCGCCGACGCTTTGCAGCGCGCCGAGCGCAAGGCCGCCGAACAGCGTGCCGAGCACGTTGCCAAGGCCGCCGAGAACTACGATGGCGAGGCTGTTGAGAAGATAGGCGCCGCCGCTCGACGGGCTGAACTGGAAGGCTGTGCCGATCAGCGTCCCGCCGATGCCGGCGCAGGCGACGCCAAGCGCGAAGGTCAGCATGCGCACGCGGTTGACATCGACGCCGATGGTCGCGGCGGCCTCCGCGTCGGCTGCGCTGGCGCGGAGGTCGCGGCCGAAGGCGGTCCGCGCAACGAGCCAGTGGACGGCGAGTATGGCCACGAGCGAGATCGCAAAGCCGATGACATAGACGAGCGGGACGGTGACCGGCCCGAGCGTCAACGGTAGGGCGGCGTAGCTCACGCCGATCGAACGCGTGTCGGCGCTGAAGGCGAGAACGAAGACGTTCTCGAGGATGATGGCGATCGCGAACATGGTCATCATCTGCGCTTCCGCGCCCCGTTCGGCGAGCGGCTGCAAGAGATAGCGGTAGACCGGGATCGCCAGCGCGGCGACGAAGAGCGCGATCACCGGCAGGCCGAGCAGCGGGTCGACGCCGGTGAACGTGAAGAAGAAGAAGCCCGCGTAGGCGCCGACGAGAAGAAAGTCGCCATGCGCCAGGTTGACGAGGCGCATGACGCCGAGGACGATCGAGAGGCCGAGGGCGGCAAGCGCAAGCATGCCACCGAGCAGCACGCCCGACACGATCGAACTTGAAGCGACGCCGAGATCGGGCATGCCGAACCGTCTCGCGACCTAGGGCAGCGGGAAGAGGAAGTCGCCCGTCTTCTCGCTTTTCGGCCAGACGATGACCGTCTTGCCGCCCTGCCATTGCAGCGCGACGATCGGCAACTTGGCGGTGTGGTTCTCGTCGAACTTCACCGGCCCGACAACATAGGTCTTGTTCGTCTTGGCGAGCGCCGCGTTGATCTTCCCGGCATCGGTCGAGCCGGCCGCGGCGATGGCGTCGAGCAGGACCTGTGCGGCGGCGTAGGAGTCGGCGATATGCTGGCTGCTCGACAGTTTCGTCTCGCTCTCGAACGCCTTGGAGAGATCGGCGGCCCCAGGATAGGGGAACGACGGATCCCAATAGCCGCCGACGAGCACGCCGTCGGAAAGCTTGCCGAGCGCTTCGGCGAACTGGACGGGCTCCGCGCCCTTCTCAATGTTGAGCACCTTCGGCGTGTAGCCTTCCGCCGCCATCTGCTTTCGGATGGCGATCGCCTGCGGCGTGATCGCGTCGACCAGGACGACGTCGGCGTCCTTGCTCTTGGCTTCGCCGATGATCGAGGTGAACTGCGTGTTGTCGACCGGGAACTCGGCGTTCTGCACCACCTCGTAGCCGAACGATTTCGCGACCTCGGGCCAGAGCTTGCCGCCGACCACCTGGCCGTCGGGTCCGTTGTCGTGCCAGATCGCGAGCTTCATGTTGGTCTTGGCGCCCCAATCTTGGACTGCCTTCAGCTCCGCGTTGGCGAGTTCAGGCTCGTCGAAGAAAATGTCCCAGACCCATTTCCAATTGCGCACCGACTTGAAGGCTTCCAACGGATCGCAGCCCGTCACCAGCGGCTTCTTGGCGCGCTCGGCGACCAGCGCGCCGGCGTTGACGAGCGCCGGCGTGCAGGAGCCGAGCATGGCGACAGCGCCGTCGCGGGAGAGGAGCGTCTCGGTATTGGAAGCGGTGGCGTTCGGGTCGGTCTTGTCATCGCGTATGATGAGCTTGACCATCTCCTTCTTGCCGTTGACTTCGATGCCGCCGGCCTTGTTGACCTCGTCGACGGCGCGCTTGTAGCCCCACTGCTGGAAGCTGCCGAAGCCGGCGAGCGGGCCGGACAGCGGCAACGAGGCGCCGATGACGATCTCGTCGGCGGATGCTGAGGCGAGGCTGAACGTCGTCGCCACGACAATGGCGGCGGCGCAGGCCTTGAGGGCTTTGGCTGTCATGCGGTTTCCTCCCTGGTTCGCCCGAGTTCAGGCGGGCTTTAGATCGTGTTGTCGAGCGTGACGCGGCGATAGAGCGTCGGCAGGATCTCGGCGAGATAACCCATTTCCTCGACGCAGTGCTGATGCAGCCGCCGGGCGAATTCGCGATTGAGATGGGCCTCGCGCATCGCGCGCGCCTCCGATTCTGGAATGGTAATCGTTGGGTCGCGGTGAGCGATCATGCCGAGCCAGAACCGGGACCGCATCTCGCAGCCGTAGTCCGTTTCACGGATGAAATGGCACATCCGCCCCGTATGGATCGGCTCTTCGAGCAAGCCTGGACGCGCGCAAACAGCGAAATGTCCCGACGCCTTGTACTTTGCAGCGTCGAAGGTCTCGGCCGGATCATGGAACGAGATGCGCAGCTTGTAGAGCGGCCCGTCCTTGCCGGCGATATATTCGTGCACGAGATGCGCGGCGCCGATGTAACGGCCATCGACCCTGTTTTCCCAGCCGCTGTAGACGTGGTCGGTCGGGTGCCACAGGCGGTACCACGAGATGTCGCCGAGCCATGAGAACCACCAGTCGATCATCTTGGCGCGACAGCCGAGCATGCGGGTGAGGCCTGCGACCACCCACTTGCCGTCCTCGAGCTCCTGATAGCCGGACTCGAACGGCAGGTAGCCTGGCTTCAAAAGTTCGTTCGCTTCTTCGAACCTCATGTCTTTCCTCCCGGAATCTAGAACCCCACCTTGTCGCCGCCCTTGAGCACGAGGATCTCCCGCGCTTCCGCCGGCGTCGCGATCGCGTGGCCGAGCTCTTCGACGATGCGGCGGATCTTGGCGACCTGCTCGGCGTTCGACGAGGCGAGCTGGCCGCGGCCGATGTAGAGGGAATCTTCGAGGCCGACGCGCACATTGCCGCCCATCATCGCCGCCTGGGTCGCGAACGGCATTTGCGACGGCCCCGCGGCCAGCACCGACCAGCGGTAGTCGTCGCCGAACAGCCGGTCCGCGGTCTCTTTCATGAACATGAGATTGCGCATCTCTGCGCCGATTCCACCGAGGATGCCGAAGATGATCTGGACGAAGAACGGCGGCTTGACCAAGCCGCGATCGACAAAATGGGCCAGATTGTAGAGATGCCCGACGTCGTAGCATTCGTGCTCGAAGCGCGTTGCCGTGCGCCTCGTCGAGCAGCTTGAGGATCCGCTCGATGTCGCGGAACGTGTTGCGGAAGATGAAGTCGTCGGTGCCGCGCAGGTAGGGCTCCTCCCAATCGTGCTTCCAGGTCTTGTAGCGATCCGCCAGCGGGAAGATGCCGAAGTTCATCGAGCCCATGTTGAGCGAGCAAATCTCCGGCTTGGCAACCAGCGGCGCGGCGAGCCGCTGCTCGACCGTCATGTTGAGGCCGCCGCCGGTCGTCACGTTGATGACGGCGTCGGTCGACTGCTTGATCCGCGGTAGGAACTGCATGAAGAGGGCGGGGTCGGGCGTCGGCCGGCCGTCCTTCGGATCTCGTGCATGCAGATGCAGGATCGACGCGCCCGCTTCCGCGGCGGCGATCGACTGGGCCGCGATATCGTCGGGCGTGAATGGCAGAGCGTCCGACATCGTCGGCGTATGGATGCCGCCGGTGATGGCGCAAGTGATGATGACCTTGTCCGAACCCGCTTTTGCCATCGCCTACTCCTGCGCGCCGAAGCTCGCCTTCAGGTGCCGCGTCACCTTGGCCCGCAATGCGGCCTGCGCTTCCGCCGGCCATTCGCGGAAACCCCGATTTGTCTTGAAGCCCTGCCGGCCCTCCGAGATAAGCTTGTCGAGATAGGGTGACGGCGCGGTCGAGCGGTCCAGCGCGGGCAGAACATAGGAATGGATCGAACGCGTCAGTTCGAGTCCGATGAGATCGGCGTTCTCGATCGGACCGAGAACGGCGAGGCGTGCGCCGAAGCTTGATTTGACGACGGCGTCGACCGTCTCGGCGTCGCACACCCCTTCGGCGACAAGAGCGATCGCCTCCCGCCACAGCGCATGTTGCAGGCGATTGCCGACGAATCCGGGGACATCCTTCTTCACTTCGACCGGCGCCTTGCCGACTCGTTTCAACAGCGCCAGCGTCGCGTCGACGGCCGCGCCGGACGTTTCGGCCGTGCGGACGACTTCGACGAGAGGCACGAGATAAGGCGGATTCCACCAGTGCGTGCCCAGCGTGCGCGGCCTGTTCGCGACGCGGGACATGATCCGACCGATGGGGATCACCGAAGTGTTGGAGGCGAGGATCGCTTCGGCCGGCGCGGCGCGCTCGGCGTCGGCGAAGATCTGCTGTTTCAGCGCTAGATCTTCCGGCGCGGCCTCGATGATGAAGTCGGCCTGCGCGACGCAGGCCTCCAGGGACTCGACGACCTCGACATTTTCGAGCGCCGCTCGGTCGAGTCCGAGATCGTCGAGATTGGCGCCGATGCGCGACCGGATATGAGCGCGGACGTCGGCGAAGGGATCGGTGATGCTCACGCTGCAACCGGCGCAGCCGAAGACTTGCGCGATGCCGTGGCCCATCAAACCGCCGCCGAGAATTGCGATGCGCTCCGCCATTCGCTAGCCCGCCGTGTAGCCGCCGTCGGCGTAAAGGATGTGGCCGGTGTAGAAGTCCGAAGCCTTGGACGCCAGGAACAGCAGCGGCCCTGCGAGATCGGCTGGCTCGCCGAGACGACCCTTTGGCACGCGCGCGAGGAAGCCCGCGCGCGTAGACTTCGCTCGCTCGTCGTCCCCGAACATCCAGGCCGTCAGCGGCGAGCGGAAAACGGTCGGCGCGATCGCATTGACCGTGATTCCGGTAGCCCCCCATTCGCAACCGAGGGCGCGCGTAATGCCGTCGACCGCCGACTTCGACGCGCAGTACGCGCTGTATCCGGCGGGGTGGCCGAGCAGGCCGCGCGCCGAGGACATCAGCACGATCTTGCCGCCATCACCCTGCGCCAGCATCTGCCGCCCAACCGCGCGCGCGATCAGCCAGCTCTGCGTGACATTTGCGTCCATCACATCGAGGAAGCGCTCTGGCGCCATGTCGACGATCTTGGAGACGTCGTTCTTGCCCGAGGCGACAACGAGGATGTCCACCCGGCCGAAACGTTCGACCGCCTTGGCGACGATAACGTCGCAGGCCGCTTCGCTCGAAGGCCGCCCGGCGATCTCCTCAACGTCCGCGCCACGGCGGCGGCACTCGGCGGCGATCTCGGCGAGCTCCTTCGTCTTGCCGGCCGTCAGCACGAGCTTCGCGCCGGCGGAGGCGAGAGTTTCCGCGGCGACGGCGCCGAATGCGCCGGAAGCGCCGGTGACGATCGCGACTCTTCCTTTGACGGAAAAGAGGGCGAGCGGGTCGGCGGGAGCTTCGGTCACGGCTTCGCTCCCGGCGGATAGGGGATCACCACGAGCATCTTGCAGACATCGTTCTCCCGGTTGACGATCTCGCGCACTTCGTTCGGCGCGATCGTGCAGGAATCCATGGAGCCGAGCGTCGTCTCGTTGCCGGCGACGATGACGGTCATGCGGCCTTCGAGCACGACATAGACCTTCTCGAACGGGGTCGAGTCGGGCCCCGCGCCCCCGCCTGGAAGGAACTGCGAATAGCCGACCCACTGGTTGGTGGGACCACCGGGCTCAAAGCCCTGCAGGCGCAGTCCAACGACGCCACGGTGGTTGGGCGCTTCGTAGGGCTTGGCGTCGGCGAACCGCTTGACGTACATTGACTGACCTCCCTCGCCGTCGATCTAGAACGTTGCGCCATTCGCGATGCGATAGTTCTGCGACCTGTCGATCATCGCGACGAGCCGGATGATGCAGCCGTCGCCGCGATCCCAGTTCCAGGGGAAGAGCGCGAAGGTGACGCGCTTGCCGGTCACCGCGTCGAGGTCGCCTCCGACGTTTTCGATTCCGAGGATGCCGCTCTTGAACAGAATGCGATGGACGGGCTCCCACTCGGGGAAGTCCTCCTTCCAGTCGCGCCCTCCGGACCATTTCTTGTATTCGTCGGCAAGGCGGGGATGCAGCGGGCCGTTGCGGTGCGGCCCGATCGCCGTCGCGAGCGGATGATCGTTGGCCTGCGTGTCGTGGCCGACGATTTTGACCTTCTTCTCGACAAACCAGTGACCGGCCGAGGGGACGAACCCTGGGCATTTGCAGAAATATTCCTCGCTGTCGCGATACTTGTGGTGCCAGCCGGTGTTGACGATGACGATGTCGTTTGCCCGCACGACGTGGCCGGCGGCCTTCTCGAGATCCTCGTAGGTGATCGGCTCCCACATGGCCTTGGGTATCGAGACGACGATGCCGGAGCCGAAGAAGTGCGGCAGCGGAACCTCGTCGATGAAGGGCGTGTCCTCCACCACATGGGCCGGCGCGTCGATATGCGTCGTGTTGTGCATGGATGTCGTGATGCGCTGCGACAGCACGCCGGACTTCGCCATGTAGTGGATTCGCTCGATCTTGACGTCTTCGAAATACGGCCAGTTGGGCGACTGGAAGCCGAAACGGTGGGAGAGATTGTAGAATTCCAATCCCATCGCGTTGTCGAGATTGCTCTCGAATTCGATGTCGCGGATCCTTGTCGGCATGCTGCCTTCTCCTGGTCGTGCGTTTCCAAAAAAGACCACGTCTTGGCGCTGGCTCTCAACCTGTACCGTAGTATAATGCATTTGTATCGAGATACGGTCAAGGCAAATCTTCAAATTTCATATCCTGCGCTGCGGCGGGCTATATGTGGCCCGCCCGCGTCAGCTGAAAGGGAGAGAACGTGGCTCTAGTGGCGACCGGCGAAGACGAAAAGGCGGCGGGGCTTGGCGTCCAGGTGATCGCACGGGCGGCGAGCGTTTTGAGGGCCCTCGAAGGCAGGCCAGAGGGACTGAGCCTCGGGCAAATCGCCAAGGAAGTCGGCCTCGCCAGATCGACAGTTCAACGAATTGTGGCGGCGCTGGCGGCGGAGAACTTTGTAACAGAAGCGCAACCCGGCCATGGCGTACGGATCGGTCCGGGACTTGCGCGTATCGCAGCGTCGCTCAGCTCCAACTACGGCGAGATCCTTCATCCTCATCTCGTCGCGCTGCGTGACGACGTCGGCGAAACGGTCGATCTTTCCGTTCTGTCTGGCGGCTCGGCCGTGTTCATCGATCAGATCGCCGGCCAGCAGCGCCTGGTGGCGTTGTCCGCAATCGGAGAACGATTCCCGCTTCATTGCACCGCCAACGGCAAAGCGATCCTCGCCTGTTTCGCCAAAGAGGATGCGGAGACTCTGATTGCAAAGAGTGTCGCCGAGCACCCCGGCCACCCGCTCGAAGATCGGGCGAAGCTGCTGCGAGAACTCGATACGACGCGACGCAAGCACCTGGCTTTCGATCTGGAAGAGCACGGAGCCGGCATCAGCGCGGTCGGCGTCGCCGTGCTCGACGCCTTTGGCCGATCGGTCGCGGTGTCGATCCCAGCGCCGACGGATCGCTTCAACGCTCAACGCAATTCGCTCGCGCAGGCTCTGCTGGCGTTTCGCGAAAAGCTGAGGTCGATCGTGGGAAGATGACGGGGTCCAGGCTCGAAAGTCGGTCTGCCGGACAGTGGTTTCGATCCGAGAGAGCAAAAGGCCGACAGGGTAAGTATCCCCCGGCAAAGCCGGGGCTTTAGGATTTGAGCCGCTCGAAGCGGCAGGAGGGGTCGCTGACGCGGCCCCTTGAGTTTGGAGCCACCCGAGGGTGGCATAATCAACGCCAAAGGTTCATCTGCTCCAGCCTCTGATCTTCCTTCTCTTGATTGCGAATGTAGGCGCGGATCGCTTCCTCGTCGCGTCCGACCGTGTTCACGAAAAA
>Ga0116216_10003444_pt1 | contig 10298 bp, 9 predicted proteins | sample Sb_taG_11_FD_89696 | JGI IMG/M metagenome (GOLD analysis project Ga0116216, IMG submission 89696) | Peat soil microbial communities from Weissenstadt, Germany - Sb_50d_3_AS metaG | ecosystem: Environmental > Terrestrial > Soil > Wetlands > Peat | place: Germany: Weissenstadt | collected 2010-09-21
GCGCAAAACACGGCGACATCGTCATGAAGCCGCTCTACGGCAAAGGCGGCGAGGCCGTTTTCCGCGTCACGCCCGAGGACATCAATTTCGGCTCGCTCTACGATCTGTTCGCCACGATGTTCCACGAGCCGTGGGTGGTGCAAAAATTCCTGCCGGCGGTGAAGGACGGCGACAAGCGCATCATTCTGGTGGACGGCGAGTTCACCGGCGCGGTCAACCGCGTGCCGGCGCCCGACGATCTGCGCTCCAACATGGTGCGCGGCGGCGTGCCCAAGGCGACCGACCTGACCGCGCGCGAGCGCGAAATCTGCGCCCGTCTCGGTCCGGCTTTACGCGAGCGCGGCCTCCTCTTCGTCGGCATCGACGTGATCGACGGCTTCCTCACCGAAATCAACGTCACCTCGCCGACCGGCATCCGCGCCATCAAGTCTTTCGGTGGCCCCGACATCGCGGCGCTGATCTGGGACAAGATCGAGGCGAAGCGGAAGTAGGCGGCGGTCGCCGCCGATGGGCATTGTCTCAGTTTGCGAGACACTACCCGCCGATGGGCGATTATGTACTTGCGGCTCTCCGCGCGCGGCTATCACCGCGTCGCGCGCACGCTCGCCGATCTCGACGGCGCCGACAAAGTCGCCCGCGTGCATCTCGCCGAGGCGTTGTCCTACCGCGCGCTTGCCGACGAAGTCAGAAGGGCGATTTAGCTCCTGCGCTGCTGAAAATCACCCGCCGTTGCTGACGTTGATGGCGCCGCGCATACCGATGGCGGCGAGGAATTCCTGGCGCGTCTCGGCATGGTCGCGGAACACGCCGAGCATGCGGCTGGTCACCATGGTGACGCCGGACTTGTGGATGCCGCGGGTGGTCATGCATTGATGCGTCGCCTCGGCGACTACGGCGACGCCGTGCGGCTTGAGGACTTCGTCGACACAGGCGGCGATCTCGGCGGTCATCTTTTCCTGAATCTGCAGCCGCCGCGCATAGACCTCGACCAGGCGCGCCAGCTTGGAAATGCCGACGACGCGGTTGCGCGGCAGATAGCCGATATGCACGCGTCCGATGATCGGCGCCATGTGGTGCTCGCAATGCGACTCGAAGCGGATGTCGCGCAGCACGACGACCTCGTCATAGCCGCCGGTCTCCTCGAAAGTGCGTTTGAGATAATCGCGCGGATGATCCTTGTAGCCGGCGAACCATTCCTCGTAGGCGCGCACCACGCGGCCCGGCGTGGCGAGAAGGCCCTCGCGGCCTGGATCGTCGCCCGCCCAGCGGATAAGTACGCGCACCGCATCCTCCGCCTCTTCGCGCGTCGGCCGTCCCGACTCGGCCGGCCCGGAAGATTTGGCCCGCGAGCGCTTCACATTCACCATCTTGTCCATCCGCGTTCTCCGGTCGCGCCTTAGATATCGAGCCGCCCATGGGCCCGGGCAATGTTAACAAAGCATCAACCCTCGCTCCAATCGTTCTTGCGAGATGCAAGGGATGCGCAAGAGTTCATAGGCCAAAATCGGCGTCACTGCATTGACAACAGCGGGCACTCGACGCGGCTTCCGATCGCCGGCCGCGGGGGCGTGCCAAGCTGGAAAAGGACCATGCGCCCTCGAGCCGCCCTCGGAAAGCCCTCCATCATCGGTCGCCGGATCTTCTCGCTTCTGGTCCGGTCGGCCATCATCATCTCGATGTCGTTTGCGGTGGCTTTCGGCTTCCTCGCCGGAGCGACCTCGCCGGTAGCCCACTACGACCCCTACATGTTCGCGATCGGCGTCGCCTCGCTGTTCGGCGCGTCGTGCGGCGCCATGGGCATCCTCATGTCCCGCATCCGCCGCATGAAGCGCGAGCTGCGCGACTTCGAGACGCGTCTCGATGAAGCGGCGGACCGCAACTGGGAAATCCGCGAAGCGCAAGAGCGCACCACGAGCTTCTTCGAGGCGCAGGACGACGTGATCGTGCGCCGCGACGGCTCGGGCGCCATCACTTACGCCAACGACGCTTTCTGCGCGCTCGCCGGACGGCCCCGCGAAGCGCTGCTCGGCACCGCCTTCGCGCTGCCGGTGGTGGAGCAAGGCGAGACCAGCCTGCTGGCCGACGGCGCGCGCGCTTACGACCAGAAGATCGCCTCGGCCTCCGGTGCACGCTGGATCGCCTGGCGCGAGGTCAATGTCCGCGCCGATGGCGACAGCGAGATGCAGAGCGTCGGCCGCGACGTCACCGACCGCGTGCTTGCCGAGCGGGCGTTGGCCGAGGCGCGTGACCAAGCCGAAGCGGCCAATCGCGCCAAGTCGCGTTTCCTCACCATGGTGTCGCACGAAATCCGCACGCCGCTGAACGGCATCCTCGGCATGGCCGATCTTCTCGGCGACACCCCGCTCACGCCCGAGCAGGCGACCTATCTCAACGCGGTGAAGACTTCCGGCGAGACGCTCTTGTCGCTGATCGAGGAAGTGCTCGATTTCTCCAAGATCGAGGCCGGCCGGCTCGATCTGGCGGCGCGGCCGTTTCCGCTTGCGGCCTTCGTCGAGGAGGCCGTCGAGCTTCTGGGTCCGCGCGCCCAGGCCAAGCGGCTGGAAATCGGCGCCTATGTCGATGAGCGCCTGCCCGCGCAGGTCGTCGGCGACGCCGCGCGGTTGCGCCAGGTTCTGTTCAACCTTGCCGGCAACGCCATCAAATTCACCGAACGCGGCGGCGTTTCGATCATCCTCGAGCCGGGCGAAGAAGCGGACGCGATCGCGATAACGGTGCAGGACACCGGCATCGGCATTTCCTCGGAAGACCAGGCGCGCATCTTCCTCGAATTCGAGCAGGCCGACGGCGGCTCGACGCGAAAATTCGGCGGCACCGGCCTCGGTCTCACCATTTCCAACCGGATCGTCGAGAGCATGGGCGGCTCGATCGCGGTCGAGAGCGCTCCCGATGAAGGTTCCACCTTCCGCGTCACCGTTCCGCTGGCGCGCGCCGGCGATGCCGGCGAACCGGAGCTCAAAGTGCCCGATCTTGCCGGCGACGATATCCTGATCGTCGCGCCGGCCGCCATGGAAGCGTCTTTGCTCGCGCGCCGCCTGCAACGCTGGGGCGCACGGACAAAAATCGTTCCCGACGACAACGTGGCGGCGGCGCTGCTTCCCGAGCAAATGTGGAGCGCCGTGCTGGTCGATCACGCGCTCGGCACGCAAGCCTGCGAGCGCCTGGCGCGCGCCGCGTCGAGCGTGCAGCGGCGGATCGTGCTGGTCACGCCGGCGATGCGCAACGAGCTCGCAGCCCTCAAGGAAGCCGGCTTTACCGGCTATCTGATCAAGCCGGTGCGCGCGGCTTCCCTTGCCGCGCGCTTTTCGCAGGACGACGCCTTCGACCACGGCGCGGCGATGGAGACCGCGGAAGCGCCGAGCGCGGCGCGGCCGGGCGGCGGGCTTTCGATTCTCGTCGCCGAGGACAACGAGATCAATGCACTCTTGGCGCGCGCGCTGCTGGTCCGGCTCGGCCATCATCCGACCTTGGCCGCCTCCGGCGCCGCGGTCGTCGAATCCTGGCTTGCCGCACGCGCCGCCGGCACGCCCTTCGACCGCGTGCTCATGGATTTGCATATGCCGGGCATGGATGGGCTAGAAGCAACCCGCCGCATCCGCGCCCTCGAAGCGGACGGCGGCGCGGCGCGAACGCCGATCCTGGCGCTGACCGCAAACGCCTCCGCCGAAGACCGCGAGGCCTGCCTCGCCGCCGGCATGGACGGCTTCCTGGTCAAGCCGTTCGACCGCGAACGCCTCGCCGCGGCGCTGGCGTCGGCGGCGCACGCCGCGCTCGCGGCATAATTCGGCACCTCCCGCTCCGTCACGGCAACCCCGCGCTGATACGGGGTTTGTGACATTTGCGTGAATGATCTGGCTCAATAACAGCGTCATCTGAACCTGCTCTGCTGACTGCTGAGCAGAGTGCGGCGCCATGAAATCCGAAATCATCGAGCAGCTCGGACAGGCCGATTTGCTGCTGCCATCGCTTCTCGCCGAGGGCTTGGCCGCGAACGATCGGGTGAAGGTCCGGCTGAGCGTTTTGCAGGCGGCCGCAAATCATGCGCGCGACCCGGCGAGTGCCCGCTTCGATCTGATCGGCGAATGCCGCGACGCCGGCATCGATCATGTGGCGTTGGAAACGCTGGTTAACCGCGCCACGCTTTCGGCCGGCGAACGGATTTCGGCGCCCGGGCTCGGCAACCTCCGCGCCGCGATTCTGGATGACGTGGCGATCATGATCCGCGCCGTCAAAGCCGGCGACGCAGCGGAGGCGGACCGGGCGGTCGCGCGCCTCGCGGCGATCCAGGCGGGGCCCTTAGAATCTTCCGACGACGTCGCGCTCGCGGAAATCGGCAGACTAACCAGCATTTCGGACGGCGATGGCGGCGGCGACAGCCTGCATCGCCTGATTATGGATCTGCACAAGGCGCTCAACCGGCTTGCCGCCGATCATGCGGAGGAAGTGCTCGCTGGCGCGCACGTCTACGCGTTGTTGCCGCAGGATCGGCCGGCGGTCGAAGCGTTCATGCGCGGGGTCGAGGCGACCGAGAAGCTCAGATTCGGCCATCCCGGGCTGGCGACGACCGCGACGCGGTCGGGCGGGCGGCTCACCATCCAGAACGACATCGGCGAGACGGACGCGCATGTGGTGGTGATCGCCGTCGAGGCCGACGCCGTGACCGTCACCTATACCGACGTGCACGCGGTGCGGGCAAAGTTCTTCATCGGATTGTTTCGTAATTTCCCCGTTCAGTGGAGCGGGCTTGAACGGAAAAACTCGACCGGGCTCGGCGACGACGGCGGCTTCTATCTTGTCACCGGGCGCTTGCCGTTCGACAGCGGCGCCCGCCGCGATGCTTTTCTCGAAAACGTGGGAGCCTCTCTCGTCTTTCTGATCGACTGGAACAAAGCGCGCAAAGTCCTCAGAGAATGGGTATCAAAATCCGATGCGATCCGAGTGCTCGCCTGGGCGGCGCAGCATCGCATCGGCCACAGAGGCTTCCTCGAACTTGGCGGCGGAGAACTCGTGGCGGCGGCGGTCCATCACGCAGCACCGACCCGTATCGGATTCGGCGAAAGCCTCGATCACGCGCTGGGGCGCGAAGCCGCCGTCGATTTTCTCAAGACCGTGCTGCGTGTCTCCGCCGAAGCGTTGCTGCAGGGAAGTTCGGTCCGGCTGGCGCGGGACCGTATTGAGGCGGCTCTCATTGCGCATCTGCAGCGCGTTGATCGAACGCTGCTCGCTGTCATGATCCGCCAGGTCGGTCTGGCGCGTGAGATTGCGGCCGGCATCGCCGGTTTCGTCAGCGAACGAACGGCGAAGCGCCCATTCGACAGTGCCGCCTTGGCAAAGCGGGCGCGCCGCATCGAGGAGAAAGCCGACCAAATTGTCATGGATGCGCGCAACGAGATCGCCCGCTTCGGCGCCGGCCGCGGCATCGAACATCTGGTCAATGAGATGGAGGACGCAATCGACGAGCTCGAACAGGCGGCCTTCGTGGCTTCGTTGGTCCCGGCCGAGGTTGCATCCGAGTTGCTGGAGCCGCTCGCCGAGCTTTGCGCCGTGACAGTAGCGGGCACGGAAGCAGCCGCGACCGGGGTTGCCGCCGCGGCCGAGGTTCCCGAGGGGCATCGCATCGACACCGAGGACGCGCTCGCCGCGGTCGGCCGATTGATCGATGTCGAACACCGGGCCGACGCGGCGGAACGCGCGGTGACGGCGATCATCCTAAGCGGCGACTTCAATCTCAAAACGGCATTGTCCGTTCTCGAACTCGCGCGTGCTCTTGAGCGCTCGACCGACCGGCTGGCGGCCTTCGGGCACCTCCTGCGCGATCATGTGCTCACGGACCTTTCGACTTGAGGGCAGCCACCATGGAGATCGCGCGCATCGGTGACGGATCGGCCGAACAATATTCGGTGGACATGGTAGGCGGAAAGGCGGCCAACCTGGCGCGCGTGGCCGCGCTCGGACTTCCCGTGCCGCCGGCCTTCGTGCTGCCGATCAGCCTTTGCGCGGCGACGGTGAAGGGCGACGCATCGGCCATCCGCAATCTGGCCGACGGCCTGACCGAGGGTATCGAGTTTCTCGAGAATACGACCGGCCGGCGGTTCGGCGACCGGTGGCGGCCGCTTTTGGTATCGGTGCGTTCGGGCGCGGCGCGATCGATGCCGGGAATGTTGGATACCGTGCTCAATGTCGGCTGCACGCCTTCGGCCGTTCGCGGCCTGGTGCGCATGACTGGCAACCCGCACCTTGCCAGCGACTGCCGGCGCCGCTTTCTCGAAAGCTACGGCGCCGTAGTGCTGGGCATCGATCCTGCCGCCTTTATCGGCAAGCGCGACGAAATCGTCGCCGCCGAAGACGCGAGCAGCGAACGCGCGCTCGATGGCGAAGCCCTCGAACGCCTCGCAACCGCCTACGAGCAAGTCATCGAGGAAGAAGAGCATGTGCTGAGTGAAGACCCGATGGACCAATTGAAGTCGGCGGCGCAGGCGGTGTTTCGCTCATGGATGAGCGATCGCGCCTGCACTTATCGCAGGCTCGAACATCTTGAGGATTTGCAGGGCACCGCCGTCACGGTGCAGGCGATGGTCTTCGGCAATGCCGGCGCATCGTCGGGAGCCGGAGTGGCGTTTTCACGCGATCCCTCAACCGGCGCCGCCCGACCCGTTATCGACGTACTGTTCGAATCCCAGGGCGAAGACGTGGTGTCGGGAGGACATAATCCCGAGACCGAAGAAGCCATCATCCGTTCGCTGCCCGAAATCGGACGGCAATTGCGCGAAGCGCTGCGGCGGCTCGAACAGGATTTCGCCGACATCCAGGACGTCGAATTCACGATCGAGAACGGCAAATTGTGGATTCTACAGACGCGCGCGGCGAAGCGGACGCCGCAGGCGGCACTGCGGTTGGCGATCGACTTCGTCAACGAGGGACGGGTCGCGCCGGCGGAAGCCTTGCGTCGCCTCGACGGCGTGGATTTACGCAAACTCGTCAGCAACCGGCTGATAATGGTGGACGCCCCGGTCGCGCACGGGATTTGCGCATCGGCCGGCGTCGCGGTGGGCCGCGCCGCTTTCGATCCGGAAAGCGTGGCCCGCCTGGCGGCAAGCGGCGATCCGGTCATTCTTGTGCGTCCGGCGACCACCACCGCCGACGTCGGCGGCTTCGCCGTCGCCGCGGGAATCGTCACCGCGATCGGCGGCCGCACCGCCCATGCCGCGTTGGTGGCGCGACAGCTCGGGAAACCGTGCATCGTCGGCTGCACGACCTTGTCGATCGATGTCGCCCGCCGTTGCGCGCAACTCGCGGGGATTGCCATCAAAGAAGGCGATTGGCTCTCGATCGACGGCGAAGCAGGCGCGATCTATCTCGGCCGGGGCAGTATCGTTGCCGAACGGCTGGACGCCGAACTTGCCGAGATCGAGCGTTGGCATGCCGCGGCGGCGTAACGTTTACAGCCGGCGCAGCGCCACTTCCTCGACCTCGTGGCTTTCGCCTTTTTTCAGGATCAGGTCGGCGCGCGGCCGCGTTGGCAGGATATTCTCGCGCAGATTGACGAGATTGATGCGGTTCCAGATCGATGTCGCGGTCGCGATTGCATCCGCGTCGGATAGTCGCGCGTAGCGGTGGAAATAGGATTTCGGATCGGCGAACGCCGTGCCGCGCAACGCCAAAAAGCGATTGACATACCAGGACAAGAGCACGCCCTCGTCGGCATCGAGATAAACCGAGAAGTCGAAAAAGTCGGAGACAAAGGGAACGGCCTTACCGTCCTTGGGCAGCCGGCCGGCCTGGAGCACATTGAGGCCCTCGACAATGAGGATGTCCGGCCGGTCAATCTCGATCCATTGGTTGGGGATGACGTCGTAGACGAGATGCGAATAGACCGGCGCGCGCACCGGCCGTCGGCCGGCCTTGATGTCGGACAGAAAGCGCAGCAGCGCCGGCAAGTCGTAGCTTTCGGGAAAGCCTTTTTTCTCCATCAGGCCTTCGCGCTCGAGCACGGCATTGGGGTAGAGGAAGCCGTCGGTGGTGATGAGATCGACTTTGGGCACATTGGGCCAGCGCGTGAGCAGGGCATTGAGCACGCGCGCGGTAGTCGATTTGCCCGCGGCGACCGAGCCGCCGACGCCGATGATGTAGGGCATTTTGGCGTCCTCGGTGCCGAGGAAACCCTGTTGCGCGCGAAACAGCCGCTGCGTCGCCGCGACGTAAAGCGAGAGGAGCCGAGATAACGGCAGATAGATTTCCTCCACCTCCGATATGTCGAGCCGGTCGTGCAGGGAGCGCAGCCGCACGATCTCCGCCGGCTCGAGCGTCATCGGCGTGTCTTGGCGTAAGCTCGCCCATTCCGCGCGCGAGAACACACGATACGGCGAGACATCCGACTCGGTGCGCTGCTCCATGCGGTCGCTCTTTAATCGCCGCCCTTGCGGGCGGCTTTTTCGTCGAGCCCCGACTGACGCGTGCGCTCGGCCAGCGCCGCCTCGACTTCGGCCAGTGCGATGCCCCGGGCGTGGAGCACCACGAGCAAATGATAGAGCAGATCGGCGGCCTCCGCGACCACGCGGCCGCGATCCTCGGCGACGGCGGCGATGGCAATCTCGACCGCTTCCTCACCGAGTTTCTTGGCGCAATGGGTCACGCCCTTGTCGATGAGCGCGCGCGTATAGGACGTCTCGGCGGTCGCCTGCGCCCGCGCCTGCACGCGCTTTTCGAGATCCTGGAGGGTGAACACGGCCATCGCCGTTCCTTAGCATCTCTCCACCGGCGCGGGGAGAGCTGGCCATCATATATGCCTTGTCCGATCGGCATTTCACCCGGAACCTTGCCGGCGGTAGGATGATGCGATGGCCGCGCCCGTTCTCGATTTCTGGTTCGATTTCGCCTCGACCTATTCTTATCCCACGGCCATGCGCATCCGGCCGCTGGCGGACCGAGCCGGCGTCGCTGTCACATTTCGGCCGTTCCTGCTCGGACCGATCTTCAAAGCTCTGGGCTGGGACACGTCGCCGTTCAACCTCTATCCGGCGAAGGGCCGCCATATGTGGCGCGACCTTGAACGCATTTGCGCGGATTTGTCCTTGCCGTTCCGCCGCCCGGAGCCGTTTCCGCAAAATAGCCTTCTGGCGGCACGCGTCGCCTCGGCCGCCGGCGATGCGGCCTGGCAAGAGCACTTTTGCCGCGCCGTCTTCTGGGCGGAATTCGCCGAGGGACGGCGCATCGACGAGCCGGAAACGATCGGCGCCATCCTTGCGGACCTCAAGGCGGATGCGGGTTCCGTGCTCGCCGCCGCACAATCGAACGAGGTCAAGGAGAAGCTCCGATCCGAGACGGCGGAGGCGCAGCGGTTGAATATCTTCGGTGCGCCGAGCTTCGTGACTGCGGACGGCGAATTATTCTGGGGCAATGACCGGCTCGACAGCGCGCTCGCCTGGGCGAAGCGTTCCGGCTGACGCGCCAATCAGGGATCGAGCCGCATCGGCAACCCGGCGCGCGCCATATATTCCTTAGCCTCGCGCACGGAATACTCGCCGAAGTGAAAGATCGAGGCGGCCAGCACCGCGCTCGCGTGCCCGTCATGAATGCCTTCGACCAGATGCTGGAGATTGCCGACGCCGCCCGAGGCGATGACCGGCACCGTTACCGCATCGGCCACGGCGCGCGTGAGCGCAATGTCGAAGCCCTGGCGAGTGCCGTCGCGATCCATGGAGGTGAGCAGGATTTCGCCGGCGCCGAGCGCCGTCACCTCGCGGGCATAGGCGACGGCCTCGAGCCCGGTCGGATTGCGCCCGCCATGGGTGAAGATTTCCCAGCGGTCCTGCTGCGGCGGCTTCGACACCTTCTTGGCGTCGATGGCGACCACGATGCATTGATCGCCGAATTTCTCCGCCGCTTCCTTGACGAAGGCGCGGCGGGCAACGGCGGCGGTATTGATCGACACCTTGTCGGCGCCGAAGGAAAGCAGCGCGCGGATATCGTCGATCGTACGCACGCCGCCGCCGACCGTGAGCGGCATGAAGCAGGCCTCGGCGGTGCGCCGCACCACGTCGAGGATGATGCCGCGATCCTCATGGCTCGCCGTAATGTCGAGGAAAGTCAGCTCGTCGGCGCCGGCCTGGTCATAGGCGATCGCCGCTTCGACCGGATCGCCGGCGTCGCGCAGGTTGACGAAATTGACGCCCTTGACGACCCGGCCGTCCTTGACGTCGAGGCAGGGAATACGCGGACCTTGAACATGTCACGCCGCCTCACGCCGCTCGCGCCGCGCGAACAAGTTGCAACGCCACCGC
>Ga0116216_10003445_pt1 | contig 10298 bp, 2 predicted proteins | sample Sb_taG_11_FD_89696 | JGI IMG/M metagenome (GOLD analysis project Ga0116216, IMG submission 89696) | Peat soil microbial communities from Weissenstadt, Germany - Sb_50d_3_AS metaG | ecosystem: Environmental > Terrestrial > Soil > Wetlands > Peat | place: Germany: Weissenstadt | collected 2010-09-21
CCGCCCCATCCCGCCCCGCCACATAAAACACCCGATTCCCGCCGAAGCCCCCCTGGAACGTGATATTCAGAGTCAGTGTCATCGCTCCCGGCGAGTACGCCACCGCCGACCCCGTTCCACTCACCGAGCACTGACTATTCCCAATCGCCTCCGACCTCCCGTTCAGCACCATCGACCCCGCCCACGGCCCGCCGGCATCTCCCGAGTCATCCACCAGCACCAGCGTCTCCGTCGAAGCCACAAACGCCAGGTAACAAGCCTGCCGCCCGTCGATGAACTTATTGATCAGCACATTCACGACCCCGAAATCCCCCGTCCCGTTGCTATCCGTCAACGTGAACGTGAATTGCTGGTTCGTACCGGATGGCCCCGCATCGCGCGCCGGTGTTACCCCCATCACCGCGATCGACCCCGCCGGCGGCGTTCCCGAGGGCACCTGCCATACCCCCAGCGCCTGCCAGTCCGTGTTCCCGGCTCCAGTGTCGCGCGCCGCCACAAACGCCACTTTGTTCCCGCCAAACCCCGCGTTGAAGGTAATGCTGAGAGTCAGTGTCAGCGTCGCCCCGCTTCCCAACGCCGAAACCAGCCCCACCGCGCACTGACTGTTCTGGATCGTGCTCGTGCTTCCCAACGCCACCGAACCCGCGTACGGCCGCCCGCATCCCCCGCGTCATCCACCAGGTCCAGCTTGTTCGCCTGCACCTCGTACGCGAGGTAGCAAGCGTTCCGCCCATCCAGCACGCTGTTGATCAGCACATTCACCACCGACAGATTCTGGTACCCCGCCGGATCCGAAAACTGAAACGTGAAGTTGTGCGCGGCACCGCCGCCCGCCGCCGGATCCGCCGCCACCGTCACCGGCACTCCGCCTAAAATGAAGCTGCTGCTCGACGTGCTCGCGAGCAAATCCAGGTTCACCTCGTTGCTGGTCGCGTCGTCGCTGGTCGCGCTCACCGGGTTCTCCACGACTGTGCCCGTGTAGGACGGATCCACCGCCGCCACCACCGTCACCGTCGTCCCTTGCCCCGGCGCCAGCGTCCCGATATTGGCGTCCGTTCCGCTGCAATTGACACCCCCCGCAACCGTACAACTGATCAAATTCAGACCCGTGGGCAAATTATCCCGGATCACCACGTTCGTCGCGGCCTGGTTAGGGTCCGAAGTGTCGTTCACCACCTGCGTGGTAAATGTCAGATTCGACCCCGCCGTCCCCAGTGGCACAGGCATTTCTTGACCCGTTACCGGGCCTGCCTGTGTTCTCGCATTCCCTTTGACCAACCCCGCCGTCCCCGCGACCGCCACCGACGTGCTCACCCGCAAATTCGTCAACTGCGGCTGTACCGACAAGTTCCGATACCGCGGCACGGGCGCCGTAGCGCTCGGAATGCTCACAACGCTCACCGGCGCCAGGCTGCCAGCCACCTGCATCTGGCTCAAATCGCCGCTCGCCGCATTCACCACGATCAGCGGAAACGTATACGTATCGATGACCCCCGCATCGGCCGCCAGCACTACCCAAGTCGCCGTCACGGTCCCCGCGTTGGCCGGCAGCAGTTGATACATCCCGCCCGCAAACGGACTCCCCGCCACCGGCGACCCACCCACCCCATTGCCGTCCGCCGAGTACAACTGCGCCCGCGCCCCCTCGTTGGGAAACACCGGCGCATACACCTGCACCGTCGACGGCACACTGCTCAGCGACAGGTACAGCCGCGTCACCCCAGCCGTAAACGAGCCCGCTTGCGCCTCCTGAAATACCATCGGAATCGTAGTCTGCGGTCCGCCCGTTGCCGGATTCGCAGCCTGCTCCGTAAACACCATCGTCTGAACCGCGTTCGCCATCACCTGCACCGCGTTGCTCACAGGCACTCCAGTGACACGAACCTGTCCCGTGATTGCCGCCGCCTGAGCACTCCCCGCGTTGAAGGCAATCCCTTGGGTGAGCAACAGGCTGGCATCGGCCCGGACGCCCGAGATCCGTACGCTCGCTGTGCCGCCTCCCGCCGGGGTCAGGACCACTCCCGGCCACCGGATCGAACTGTAGCCCGCCACCACCCCGTTCTGAGCGCCGCCCCCATTCACCGTCAGCACCGCGTCCGTCGAACCGTTGCTGAGCGCATTCGTCACGTTAGTAATGAGCGCGAGCGTGAAATCGGCCTTCACACTACCGGACAAACCGGTGCAACTCAGCACGTAGTCTCCCAGCCGCTCGGTACGCCCCTCAATCGCCACTTGCGGCGCCGAGGGGACGGTGGCAGCGCAATTCGCCGTTGTGGTAGTTCCCGCCTGGGTCACCGTGTACGGCTGATTGGCGATCGTGAGGACCCCGGTCCGCGTCGCACCCGTCGGATTCGGCGCCACCGTGTACCGCACCGTGCCATTGCCGGCGCCGCTGATTCCGTCCGTGATCGTCACCCACGGAACGGCACTGCTCGCCGTCCAGGTGCAGGTTCCCGCTGCTCGAACCGCCGCCGTGGCGTTCCCTGACCCCGAAGAAAAAGCCTGGCTCCCCTGCGGCAGCGAATACGTGCACACGGTCGAGGTTGGCAGGCCCACGCGAACGACGTTGGTCCCGCCGTTCCCGGGAAACCACAGCGCGCCGTCCGGCCCAATCGTGATCTCCACGCCCCCGTTGTTACCGCTGGAGTAGGTCGTCGCCATTCCGGCGGTGGTAATGCGCCCAATGACGGGGGCACTCAAGTCGGTAAACCACAGCGCACCGTCCGGTCCGACGGTGATGCCATACGGCTGCGGGCTACCGGGGGTCGGATACTCGGTAATCACCCCAGAGGTCGTGATGCGCCCGATTTTGCCGCTTGCCGCCGGAATCAACAACTGCGTGAACCACAGGGCTCCGTCCGGGCCTGCGGCGATGCCAGAGGGATGGCCCTGCGACACGCCGCCTGGGATCTGGTACTCCGTGATCGCCCCATCCGTGGTGATACGTCCGATTGCTCCAGAGGAGGATTCCGTAAACCACAGGGCGCCGTCCGGGCCGGCCGTGATGGCACCCGCGCCCGCCTGAGTGTTCGGAATCTTGTAAGCAGTGACTACTCCGGTCGTGGTCATTCTCCCGATCTTGTCGACTGCATAGGTAAACCACAGCGCCCCGTCCGGACCCGCGGTGATCCCGGAAGCCCCACCGCCGATACCTGCGAACGGATATTCCGTAATCGCTCCGGTCGTACTGACTCGCCCGATCCCGTCCGTCCCGAGCTCGCTAAACCACAACGCGCCATCCGGGCCGGCCGTTATGAAAGAGGGGCCTGCCGGCGCTTGGTATTCGGTAATCACTCCGGTCGTCGTGATCCGGCCGATCTTCTTAATGTTCTCCTCTGTAAACCACAGGGCCCCATCGGGGCCCGCGGCGATGCCAAAAACTCGGGGGAACACGGGGGGACTGGCGAGGAACGAAGGAGCGGGGTATTCGCTGGTACTGACCGTGGTAGACGGCCCGATGAAATTCGCTTGCACAGTGTATGGCGCGACCATCGCCAGAAACAGCGGATTGGCGTTCCCCGCCGCGTCGCTGCTCCAGTTGAAAAACTGAAACCCCGAATTCGGCCTGGCCGTGAGCTGCACAGAGGCGCCCGCGCCGTAAAACCCGTCCCGGGATAAAGGGCTCACGGAGATCGTTCCCGCGCCCGGCGGCTCCCCAACCGTAATGAGCTGATATTGCGTCGCAAACGAGGCGGTATAGCTGCTGGTAGCTCCGGCCGTGATCGTGTGAGTCTGCCCTCCACCGTCGCTCCAACCGGTGAACGCATAACGCGCGCCAAAGACACCATACTGAGGCGTGGTGACAACGCCGATCGTATGTTTCTCGCCGGCCGACCAGTTGAATGACACCGATCCGGTGTAGCTGGTTCCGTCGACTGTGAACGTGAGCGGGAACGTCAGCGGGCCAGGCGACGTAGTCACGGTAATGGCTCCGGTAGTAACCATAGCCCGCTCAATCTTGTTCACGCTGAACTCGGTGAACCAAAGCGCGCCATCCGGCCCCGCTGTGATCCCGTAAGTGCAGTCACCAAGGCATTGGTTGGCGGTCGGAATAGCGAACTCCGTGATCGCGCCGGCCGTAGTAATCCGCCCAATGCCGTTCGCGTTGCTGTCGGCGAACCACAGCGCCCCGTCCGGCGCCGTTGTAATTCCCCCCGCTTGAAAAGCCAGGGATAGCGGATATTCGGTGATCGCGCCGCTTGTGCTGATTCGACCAATCACACCGATGCTCGCAACTTGGTTGCTATTGGTGAAGGTGAACCAAAGCGCGCCATCCGGCCCCGCGGCAATACCCCAGGGAAACACGAGTGGACCCGGAATCGCATACTCCGTGATGGCGCCGGCCGTCGTGATCCGCCCAATCTTGCCCCCGTTTTGTTCGGTGAACCAAAGGGCGCCGTCCGGCCCGGCGGCGATGCCGAAGGGTGACGGGGTGGGGGCGTCGCCCTGGATAGCGAACTCCGTGATCGCGCCGGCCGTCGTGATCCGCCCAATCTTGCCCACGCCGAACTCGGTGAACCAAAGGGCGCCGTCCGGCCCCGCTGCGATCCCGTAAGTGCAGTCTAAGTATAGACTGCATTGGTTGGCGGTCGGAATAGGGAACTCCGTGATCGCGCCTGCCGTGGTAATCCGCCCAATGTTGCCCCCGTTTTGTTCGGTGAACCACAGCGCGCCATCCGGCCCCGCCGCGATCCCTTGAGGGGATACGTTGGCGGTCGGAATGGCGAACTCCGTGATCGTGCCGCCCGTGGTAATTCGCCCAATCTTGTTCCCGGCCGATTCAGTGAACCAAAGCGCACTGTCCGGCCCCACAGCTATGCCATTTGGCTGGGAACCTTGCATGGGCGTGGGATATGCCGTGAAACTGACCGACTGCGCCGGCAAGACTGCCGGCAGGCCCACTAGCAGTACCGCCAACCCAATGCTCGCCGCTCTCCCCATCGCGCACCCCCGAACGCACGCCACTGCTCAGAGGCATTCATTTTAAACCCGAAGCCCTAGCGCCGCAACATCGCTGGGCGAACCATCAGCGGTTTCGCCGCCTTCAGGCGGCGTCTGGAGTTTGGTCTTATCCGGTACGAAAAGTGGGGCGGGCAATCCTGCCCTGGGGTCCCCTCTGGGGACGCCTTCAGGCGGCGTCTGGACCTTCGCAGCCCGCTGGAGTCGACACTTGCCCTGCGTCTGATAAGCCCCCCGGCCCCCCTTCACTCCACCGTCCAGGTCCCCACCGCCTGCCACCCCGTATTATTCCCGCCCGCCCCATCCCGCCCCGCCACATAAAACACCCGATTCCCGCCGAAGCCCCCTTGGAACGTGACATTCAGAGTCAGTGTCATCATCCCCGCCGAGTACCCCACCGCCGATCCCGTCCCACTCACCGAGCACTGACTATTCCCAATCGCTCCCGACCCCCCGTTCAGCACCATAGAGCCCGCGTACGGCCCGCCCGCGTCTCCAGAGTCGTCCACCAGCACCAGCGTCTCACTCGAAGCCACATACGCCAGGTAGCAAGCCTGCCGCCCGTCGATGAACTGATTGATCAACACGTTCACGATCCCGAAGTCACCCGTCCCCTTGCTATCCGTCAACGTGAACGTGAACTGCTGGCCCGTACCCGATGGCCCCGCATCGCGCGCCGGTGTTACTCCCATTACCGAGATCGATCCCGCCAGCGCCGAAGGCACCTGCCACACCCCCAGCGCCTGCCAGTCCGTGTTCCCGGTTCCAGTGTCGCGCGCCGCCACAAACGCGATCTTGTTTCCGCCAAACCCAACCTTGAACGTAATATTCAGAGTAAGCGTCAGCGCCGCCCCAGTGCCCAAGGCCGACGTCAGCCCCACCGCGCACTGACTGTTCTGAATCGTGCTCGTGCTCCCCAGCACCACCGCACCCGCGTACGGCCCGCCCGCATCCCCCGCGTCATCCACCAGGTCCAACTTATTCGCCTGCACCTCGTACGCCAGGTAGCATGCATTCCGCCCATCCAGCACGCTGTTGATCAGCACATTCACCACGGAAAGATTCTGGTACCCGGCCGGATCCGAAAACTGAAACGTGAAACTCTGCGTGCCCCCATTGCCCGCCGCCGGATTGGCCGCCACCGTCACCGGCACTCCGCCCAGAATGAAACTGCTGCTCGACGTGCCGGCGAGCAAATCCAAATTCACCTCGTCGCTGCTGGCACTCACCGGGTTCTCCACCACCGTCCCGCCAGTGAACGACGGATCAACAGCCGCCACCACCGTCACCGTCGTCCCTTGTCCCGGCGCCAACGTCCCGATATTCGCGCCCGTCCCGCTGCAATTCACGCCCCCCGCGGTCATACAACTGATCAAATTCAGCCCCGTCGGCAAATTATCCCGGATCATCACGTTCGTCGCGACCTGCTTCGGGTCCGAGGTGTCGTTCACCACCTGGGTAGTAAATGTCAGGTTCGATCCCACCATGCCTGCCTGTGTTCTTGCATTCCCCTTCACCAACCCCGCCGTCCCTGCCGCCGCCGCCGACGTACCCACCCGCAAACTCGTCAACTGCGGCTCGACCGACAAGTTCCGATAGCGCGGCACCGGCGCCGTCGCGCTCGGAATGCTCACACCGCTCACCGGCGCCAGGCTGCCTGCCACCTGCAACTGGCTCAGGTCGCTACTCGCCGCATTCACTGCGATCAGCGGAAAAGTGTAGGTATCGATCACTGCCGGGTCCGTTGCCAGCACCACCCACGTCGCCGTCACCGTCCCCGCGTTGGCCGGCAGCAGTTGATACATCCCGCCCGCAAACGGGCTTCCCGTCACCGGCGATCCGCCCACACCGTTGGCATCCGCCGAGTACAACTGCGCCCGCGCCCCTTCGTTGGGAAACACCGGCGCATACACCTGCACCGTCGACGGCACATTGCTCAGCGACAGGTACAACCGCGTCACACCAGCCGTAAACGAGCCCGCTTGCGCCTCCTGAAATACCATCGGAATCGAAGTCTGCGGCCCGCCCGCCGCCGGATTCGCAGACTGCTCCGTAAACACCATCGTCTGAACCGCGTTCGCCATCGCCTCGACCGCGTTGCTCACAGGCACTCCAGTGACACGAACTTGTCCCGTGATTGCCGCCGGCTGAGGGCTTCCCGCGTTGAATGCAATCCCTTGCGTGAGCAACAGGCTGGCGTCGGCCCGGACGTTCGAGATGCGTACGCTCGCTGTCCCATTTCCCGCCGGCGTCACGACCACCCCGGGCCACCGGATCGAATTGTAGCCGGCCACCAGCCCGTTCTGAGCGCCTCCCCCGTTGACTGTTAGCACGGCATCCACGGAACCGTTGGTGAGCTGATTCGTAGCGTTAGTAATGAGCGTGAGCGTGAAATCGGCTTTCACACTACCGGACAACCCGGTGCAACTCAGAAAGTAGTCTCCCAGTCGCTCGGTACGCCCCTCAATCGCCACTTGCGGCGCCGACGGGACGCTGGCCGTACAATTCGCCGTCGCCGTGGCTCCCGCCTGGCTCACCGTGTACGGCTGATTGGCGATCGTGAGAAACCCGGACCGCGCCGCGCTCGCCGGATTCGCGGCAACCGTGTACCGCACCGTGCCATCCCCTGCGCCGCTGCTGCCGTCCGTGATCGTCACCCACGGAGCGCTGCTGCTCGCAGTCCAGGTGCAGGTCCCCGCGGCTCGAACGGCGACCGTGCCGCTCCCTGGACCCGAGGAAAAAGCCCGGCTTCCTTGTGGCAGCGAGTACGTGCACCCGGTCGAGGTCGGCAGGGCCGCACGAACGACGCCGCCCTCGTCGACGTTCCCGCCAGGAAACCACAGCGCGCCATCCGGCCCAATCGCGATCTCCGCGCCTCCGGCGAGTCCGCTGGCGGGGTAGGTCGTTACCACCCCGGCTGTAGTGATGCGCCCAATGAAGGGGGAAATGACTACGGTAAACCACAGCGCACCATCCGGCCCGACGGTAATGCCATACGGCTGCGGGCTACCGGGGGCGGGATACTCGGTAATCACCCCAGAGGTCGTGATGCGCCCGATTTTGCCGCCTGCCTCCCCAATGAACAACTCCGTGAACCACAGGGCGCCGTCCGGGCCTGCGGCGATACCCATGCTTTTCGCGTTGGCGGTTGGGATCTGGTATTCCGTGATCGCCCCGGCCGTCGTGATACGTCCGATCTTTCCTCCCAGGTCTGTGAACCACAACGCGCCGTCCGGCCCGGCCGTGATGGCAGACGGGTATGCCGGAGCTGGAATCGCGTACGCCGTGAATACCCCGGCGGTGGTGATTCGCCCGATCTGACCCCCATTGTAGAAGGCAAACCACAGCGCCCCGTCCGGACCCGCAGCGATCCCGGAAGACCCACTGCCGTTACCTGCGAACGGATATTCCGTAATCACTCCGGCCGTACTGATCCTCCCGATCTTGTCGCTTCCATACTCGGTAAACCACAACGCGCCATCCGGGCCGGTCGTTATCGCATATGGGGCTGCGGGCGTCGGGTATTCCGTAATCACTCCGGTCGTCGTGATCCGTCCGATCTTTTGAACGTTCTGCTCTGTAAACCACAGCGCCCCGTCGGGGCCCGCGGTGATGCCGAAAACGTTGCCGGAGGCGGGGTACGCGCTGACACTGACCGTCGTAGACGGCCCGTTGAAATTCGCTTGCACACTGTATGGCGCGACCATCGCCAGAAACAGCGGATTGGCGTTCCCCGACCCGCCGCTGCTCCAGTTGGAAAACTGAAAGCCCGAATTCGGCGTGGCTGTGAGCTGCACAGAGGTGCCCGCGCTGTAGTAGCCGTCCGGAGATAATGGGCTCACGGAGATCGTCCCGCCGCCCGGCGGCCCGACACTCGTGGTGAGTTGATACTGCGTCGCAAATGAGGCGGTATAGCTGCTTGTGGCTCCGGCTGTGATCGTGTGAGTCTGCCCTCCACCGTCGCTCCAACCGGCGAACGCATAACGCGTGCCCGGGTCACCGGCCTGAGGCGTGGTGACAACGCCGATCGTATGCTTCTCGCCTGCGGACCAGTTGAATGACACCGATCCGGTGTAGCTCGTTCCGTCGACGGTTAACGTGAGGGGGAACGTCAGCGGACCAGGCGACGCGGTCACCGTAATGGCTCCGTTGGTAACCATAGCCCGCCCAATTTTGTTCCCGGTGGACTCGGTGAACCAAAGCGCGCCATCCGGGCCTAAACAAATGCCAAGGGGATCGCCTTGGTATGTTGGAATCGAATAATCGCTGATCACGCCATAAGCTGTAATCCGCCCAATCTTGTTCCCGCCCTCCTCGGTGAACCACAGCGCGCCGTCCGGCCCAGCAATGATTCCTACCGGGACCGCAGCCATGGAGAGCGGATACTCGGTGATTACGCCGCTTGTGCTGATCCGGCCAACCCCACCGGTGCTCGTACTGTTGTCGCCTGAAAAGGTGAACCACAGCGCGCCATCCGGCCCCGCCGCAATGCCAAGGGGGTGCACGAGCGGACCCGGAATCGCATACTCCGTAATAGCGCCGGCCGTCGTGATTCGCCCAATCTTTCCGGAAAACTCAATGAACCAAAGCGCGCCGTCCGGCCCGGCGGTGATGCCGAAGGGTGACGGAGAGAGGGTGTCCGGACTAGCGAACTCCGTGATCGCGCCGGCCGTCGTGATCCGCCCAATCTGTGCCTTTGGGTAATACTCAGTGAACCAAAGGGCGCCGTCCGGCCCCGCCGTGATCCCGTAAGCGGATTCGTTGGCGGTCGGAATAGCGAACTCCGTGATCGCGCCGGCCGTTGTAATCCGGCCAATGTTACCGGTGTACTCGGTGAACCAAAGGGCGCCGTCCGGCCCCGCGGTGATCGCGCCGGGGTACGCATTGGCGGTCGGAATGGCGAACTCCGTCACCGCGCCGGTCGTGGTAATGCGCCCAATCTTGTTCCCGCTGTACTCAGTGAACCAAAGCGCACCGTCCGGCCCCACAGCGATGCCGCCCGGTCTGGAACTGGGCGTGGGCACTGCGTACTCCGTGAAACTGACGGACTGCGCCGGCAACACCGCCGGCATGCCGGCCAGCAACACGGCCCACCCAATGATGTTCGCGGCTCGCCACATCGCGCACCCCTAACCCATGCCACTGCCTAAAGGCTTTCATTGTAGACTCCAAGCCGTCATGCCGCAACATCGCTGGGCGAATAGGCGAATAGCCCTAACCAGCACCGTGCGCTTGGGATTCGTTGGTGACCGTCGAAAAACGGGGTCCCTACTTTGCAGGTTTTCCCGCGGCTTACCGGCTGGGCGTGCCGGCCCCACCTTCCCCCCAACCCCTGCCCC